>WNFP01001176.1_pt1 | contig 20439 bp, 15 predicted proteins | sample 5400201 | NCBI WGS metagenome assembly WNFP01 (sample SAMN13153355, study PRJNA577476) | soil metagenome | isolation source: 115 cm saprolite under Madrone tree | place: USA:California | collected 2016-06-14
AAGCCACGCCCTCCATCAGGTCTCCGTCTCCGCACACGGCATAGACATTGAAGTTGAAAATGTCAAAGCCGGGACGATTGAAATTTTCTCCCAGCCATTTGCCGGCAATGGCCATGCCCACGCTGTTGCCCGCGCCCTGCCCCAGCGGTCCAGTGGTGGTCTCAACTCCCGTCGTCAGATGCGATTCAGGATGGCCAGGAGTTCTGCTGTCAATCTGCCGGAATCGCTTAATCTCCTCCATCGGCACGGAGAGCCCATCGGTCACTTCGCCCTTGGCATTGACGGCCCGCACCCCGGCGAGATGCAACGTTGCATAGAGCAGCATCGAAGCGTGGCCGGCCGACAATACAAATCGGTCCCGGTTCAGCCATAGCGGATCAGCCGGATCGTAACGGAGGAATTTTTGCCACAGTTCGTAAACCACCGGCGCAAGACCCATCGGCGCGCCGGGATGGCCGGAATTCGCTTGCTGGACTGCGTCAATTGCCAGAGTACGGATGGTATTGATGCTTATTAGGTCAAGGTCCGGCTGACTTTTCGGCTGACTCACATTGGCTCCTGTCGCGGGCAGGAGGCCACCCGCAGTTCAAGGTCAGAATTTAGATGCACTGCGCCACCAAACGGGTCAAGAGATTTTACGCCAAATTCAAACTGGCCGCTCGTTCGGAACAGAATTGAGGGCTTGACGGAACCACAGGGAAAAGGCCGCAGTATAAGAGAGGGCATCTTCGGGATGTTATTCGGCAAGACGCCATTTAACCGCGTTTACCATCGCTCGAGTTTCCGCTCATCTGGTTCACAATGAAACGCTACAAGGCTCTTGCACGCTTTGTCAACGAAGATAGAAAATATAAGAGAAAATCTCCGTGCATGCGGCAAAGCAGCCTCAGCTTTGAATGATCTTGTTGCGAACCGCGTATCTGACGAGCTCTGTGATGGAATGAAAATCCAGCTTGAGCATGATGTTGGCGCGATGGGTTTCCGCTGTTTTCACGCTGATTCCCAGATAACCAGCCACTTCCTTATTGCTCTTTCCCTCCGCAAGAAGCTGCAGGATTTCACGCTCCCGCGGAGTCAAGCGGCCTCGCGAAGACTGGCTAAGGACCGCTCCGTCCCCGGAAGATCCCGGTGCGTTAGAGGCGGCCTCCGAGACGCGCGAAGATAAATATGGCTTGTGGCGGCGAAGAGCGTCCACGGCGGCGACCAAATTCCGATCCGCGTCGTCCTTCAGAATATATCCGTGCGCCCCCGCTCCGAGAACTTCCTGGACCAGGAGTTCGGAGTCGTGCATGGTCAAAATGAGGACTTCCGTCTTTGGAGAGAGTTTGCGTATCTGACGAGTAGCTTCGACGCCGTTCAACAAAGGCATGCCGATGTCGAGAACGGCCACATCAGGTTTCAACTGGGCAGCTTTCTCCACAGCTTCCCGCCCATTGGCAGCCTCTGCGCAGACTTGCCAGCCCGATTTGGACTCCAGGAGAGCACGGAGTCCCGTACGTACAACTTGATGGTCGTCAGCTACGAGGATGCGAACTGGCATCGAAAACCTCGTTTCTGAGCGGAATCGAAACCCTTACTGTGGTCCCGCTAGGGCCGGAGTCAATCTCAAGCCTTCCGCCAAGCTGGTTCATCCGTTCGCGCATGCCGAGGATGCCGACTCCCAAACGCGTCTTCGAACCGTCCCCGCGCTCGGTGGCTTTGTTGTCTAAACCGCGACCGCGGTCACTGATTTCGAGGTTGACGCAGGTGGAATCCCCGCGCAAGTGGATCTTGGCCGTCTTGCTGCCGGAGTGCCGCTGAATGTTCGCCAAGCTTTCTTGCACAATGCGGAACAGCGCTGTCTCAGCTTCCTGTGGCAGGCGGGCAAAGCCGGCCTGAATATCCAATTCCAATGCGATCCCGCTGCGCTCGCTGAATCCTTCGGCGTACTCCTTCACCGCGGAAACCAGACCCAGTTCATCCAGTAACGGTGGATGCAAGAGATAAGAGAGTGTGCGAATTTCTCGCGACATTTCCACCAGGACGCGCCGGGCTTCCGCGAGCGCGCGGCGGGAGCGATCGTCAAGGGGAGTGGCGGATTGCGTGGCTTGCGCCAGATTCAAATTCACGGCAAGAACGCTTTGCGCCAGGCTATCGTGGAGTTCACGGCCGAGGCGCCGTCGTTCTTCATCCTGCAACTGAAGTAATCGCGTGGAAAGCTGGTGCAATGCTTCTTCCGCCTGTTTGCGCTCGGTAATGTTCGTGAAGGTATTGATGACCGCCGACACGGAACCGTCCGGCGAAAATTGTGGCACCGCGTTTCCCAAAGTCCAGAGAACTTCGTCTGAGTTCTTGCGCCGCCAGCCGATCACTTCGCTCTGAACCGGCTGCCCGGTCTTGATAGAACGAGGCCCAGGGCGCAGCGAAAATGGGATCTCGGTTCCGTCTTCGCGGAGGGAAATCAAGTCAAGTTCTCCGGAACTCTTCCCTTTGGCCTCCGCAAGACTTATCCCGAACATTTGTTGCGCCGCCTGATTCGCGAACTGAATTTCCGCATCAGGGCCAAGCAAGACGACCCCGACGTGGAAGTCGCGGACAAGAGTGCGAAAACGCTCCTCGCTGGCGCGCATTGCCTCCTCGGCTTGCCTGCGAACGGTGATATCCCGGACGATGGCCAGTACACAAGGCTTTCCATCCAGCTCAATCAGTATCCCGGAAAACAGGGCCAGGCGAGTCTCTCCTGACTTCGTCAGGCAAGCAAACTCCTCGTCTCGCACTTCCGACTTCTCCCGGAGCTTAGCCATCACTTCTGCCCGGCGGTTACCGTCTTTCCATAAGTTCAATTCCAGCGGGGTTCTCCCGACAGCTTCTTCGCGCGAGTAGCCGGTCAGACGACTGAAGCTGTCATTGACTTCCAGAAATTGCCCTCCCGGTACAGCGCTGATGCCGACTCCATCGGGGCTCGAACGGAACGCAGTGAAGAACATGCGCTCCGAATGAATCAGGGCCTGTTCGGTTTGCCGGAGACTTTCCGCAATCCGGCGCTGTTTTTCACTGGTCAGCACGAGGCGCGTGGCCGAGAGAATGAATGAAGCGGTGATAGCTATCCAAGCAGTGGTGACTTGCTCGGCGGCGATGCGCCGGCTCATGAAAAGGACCACCAATGGTATGAGAATCGGCAGCCCCTGAGAAACGATGACAGTGCGAAATCGAGAACTCACTGCGGGTGGAGCCGACTCTTCCTGTCGATTCCACGAAGCGGCAATGAACGCCGCAAACAAGTAAGGTGCGCACCAAATGACATCCGTCCATGTCGCTCCGGTTCGCGATGTGAAGGGAAGGCGCAGAAAGACGAGTTCGGAAGCGCCAGCCACGAAGAAAATACCAGCCATTCTGCCGAAAAATGTTCGAATTGCGCGGTCAAAAACTGTCGCTGCACGGATCAGAAACCCCGCGGCAAGCGCCACATCGCGAACCATCTGCAAACGGATAAGGTTGACAACCATCTGCAGGCCGTCGGCTTCCCAACGGGAAGAGACATAGAAAAAATAGAGGTAAGCGGTAAGGGCTACGACTCCGATTTGGGCGAAGTCCAAAACCTGCTGCCAATCGATGGTGCCGGGTTCTCTTGCTGGCCGGGGCAGCAGCATCATAACTGCGGGCGTCACCCAGAGAATGAATAGGATGTCAGAAGGCCAGGGAGACAATGATGATGCGTGAGCAAAACACTGATAGTAGGTTTCTAATGCCTGGGCGGCAGCGGCCAGGAACAACGCAGCAGTGAGCAACACCCACAACTGGCGTAAGTAACCCGAGCATCGCCTGGCAATTTGAAGCGAACAGAAAGCGGCCCAGAGGACGATTGCGGTTTGCAAGACATCTGAGAAGAGTAGACTGGTCGCGGGCTGAGAGACCTCAGAGACCACAACGGAAAGAAACACCGTCAACAGACCGGCAACTACGAGAGCGAGCCAGGAAAGCTTTCCAGAGGGACGCAAGACGTACCCCGCGCACTGGCTTCAGTCTATGTCGAGTCAACCCTGTATACAATCGCTGCGGACGCAGCTACAACAATCAGGAAATACTCTCCATCCGACGTCCGTGACTCGCCGCTTCTATCCAACCATGTTCTGGCGTTTGGATAAGTCTTTGCTTCCCAACTGCGGCCAATTTCAGCCCGAGCCCTTCCTCCCCGGAGTCTGCCGCGCCTTGCAAAGTGGCCCAAGAGAATTACTATTGGTGCGCGGCCAGCGACGTTTGTCTTGTCCCTTCAAGTCTCCTGACGCAACATGAATCGCAGCGGGGGAAGGGCCGTGGTTGGCCGAGTGCATGGCATACATTCTTGAGGTCCAGGATCTTCACGTCGCGTATCGTTCACGCGAAGGTGCCGTTCACACGGCCTTGACCGACGTTAGCTTTGGTCTGATGCCCGGCGAGATCATAGGCATTCTGGGAGAATCCGGATCCGGCAAGAGCACGCTTGCTGGCTCGCTGGTGCGGCTGCTTCCCGGGAATGCAGCTATTATTCGAGGGGGAGTGCATTTTGAGGGTAAAGATCTTCTGCGAGCAAGGCCTGAAGAACTGCAGCAAATCCGTGGCTGCCGCATTTCGCTGATTTTTCAGGAGCCTTCGCTGGCCCTTCATCCGACGATGCGCGCCGGCGAGCAGGTTCGACAAGTACTGGCCGCGCACAACTCCCGGGGGAAAACCGCGCTGATGGAGCGGACGCTTGAAGTTTTCGCCGAAGTTTTTCCCGAGGAAGCGGATCGCGTAGTGCGTTCCTTTCCGCATCAGCTCAGTGGAGGCCAGCGGCAGCGCGTGCTCATTGCCCAAGCTATCGCGTGCGGCCCTTCCATTGTAATTGCGGATGAGCCGACGGCCTCGCTCGACCCTTCGACCCAAATGGAAATTCTTGAAGTGTTTCGGAAACTCAGGAAAAAAATGGGTCTCGCGATGATCTTCATCACCCACAATCCCGCTCTGCTTTCAGGCTTTGCCGATCGAGTGTTGGTCCTCTACGGCGGTCGCGTCGTTGAGTTGGGCCGGGCGCCGGAGGTACTGACGTCGCCGCGGCACCCGTACACGAAGGCTCTCCTTGCTTCCATCCCAACCGTGCTCGACGAAACGGAAAGCGCCCCTCGGGAAAAACTGCCTGTAATCAGCGGTGAATCGTCGTCTTTACCGCTGCAAGGTTGTGTCTTTGAACCAAGGTGCTCGGAAAGAATGGACATTTGCAGAGAGCGCGAGCCCGCCCGGTTGAATTTGAGCGAAATTCACACGGTTGCTTGTTTCAAGTATGAAAAGTAAGGCATTCACTGACGATCAAAACATGCAGCCCCTCATACGAGTCGAAAATCTTTCGAAGCTCCATGAAAGGCGCAGCCTTGCCGGGGCGCGCGAACAAGTGCGCGCTTTGGATGGCGTCTCCTTCGGAATTCTGTCCGGGAGCACACTGGCGGTGGTCGGCGAATCAGGATCCGGCAAGAGCACACTGGCGTCATGCCTCGCTTGTCTGGAATTTCCCACGGCAGGAAATATCTGGTTTGATGGCACAGACGTCGCAGCCGTGAAGGAGAGCTCGCGCCGTCAAGTTCGGCCGCAAATCCAGCTCATATTTCAAGATCCTGCAAGCTCGTTGAATCCCGGATGGAGCACGCTCGAGATACTCCTCGAGCCGGTGATCCTGCAGGGCAAATTCAATCGTAAAGAAATGCGCCGGCGCGCTGTTTCCTTGCTCGAACGAGTCGGTCTTTCCTCCGAAATTATGAATCGGCCTCCCGCGGAGTTGAGCGGTGGTCAGCGGCAGAGGCTGGCCATCGCCCGTGCTTTGATGCTGGAGCCCAAGCTCCTGATTTTGGACGAGGCTCTCTCGGCTCTCGATTGTTCGGTGCAAGCGCAGATCGCCAATCTCTTATTGGAACTGCAAAACTCTTTGGGCATAACCTACCTGTTCATTAGCCATGATCTGGCCATGGCCGCCCACCTTGCCGATGAAATCGCCGTGATGCACCGCGGCCGCATCGTGGAACAAGGCCCGGCGCATAAAATCTTGAAGCATCCCGAGCATGAAACTACGCGCCAACTGCTGGCCGCCGTGCCTAAAATCACGAGCGGAGAGCAGGGCGCGCCGGAGAAATGATGCGCTTCCTGCTGCGCCGGCTAGCCCACGCTTTCCTCTTGCTGGTCGGCGTGTCCATTCTCGCATTCTTATTCACTGCCTTGGCCCCGGGGAACTACTTCGACGAAATGCGCTTGAACCCGCAAATTTCCCCGGAGTCGGTTGCAGCGCTGCGCGCCCAATACGGATTCGACAAACCTCTGCCGGTTCGCTACGCGGATTGGCTCAACGCCCTTTTTCACGGAGAGATGGGCTTTTCATTCGCCAATAACGGTCCCGTGGCGCCCCTGCTGGTGACTCGGGCCAGGAACACACTCCTCCTCACCATTACCGCCACGCTGCTTGCCTGGGGGATTGCGCTGCCCCTGGGTGTATGGAGTGCGGAGCGACTCGGCCGGACGCCCGACCGTTTGCTTTCATGGGGCACCGCGGCACTTCTGGTGGTCCCTGACTTGGCTCTTGCGTTGGGACTCTTGGTGCTTGCAGTACGAACCGGATGGTTCCCGACGGGCGGCATGGCCTCTGTCGATTTCGAAACTCTTTCACCACTCAACAAGCTGCGTGATCTCGCATGGCACATGATTCTGCCGGCGACGGCGCTCGTTCTCTCAGCTCTGCCGCTTCTAGTTCGTCATGTGCGCGCCGCCCTGGCGGAGGTGCTCAACGCTCCGTTTCTGCTGGCTGCCGCTGGGCACGGCATCCCCAGGAGAACTCTTCTCTATCGTTACGCGCTTCCAGCCGCCGCCAATCCGCTCATTGCTCTCTTTGGCTTCAGTATCGGCGCATTGTTGAGCGGATCTCTGCTCATCGAAGTCGTCATGAGCTGGCCCGGGCTCGGGCCGCTGTTGTTGGAAGCCATTCTGGCGCGCGATCTGTACGTGGTCGTTGGAGGAGTTCTTTTCTCGACACTTTTCCTGGTCGGAGGAAACTTCCTTGCCGACATCCTTCTTTTCTGGGCTGATCCCCGAATCCGTACGGAACGGAGCGCCGGATGAAAGTACCGAGCCCTTTGAAGAGGTGGCTCGTTGCCCTGGTTCTGCTTCATGGAATTGTGGCCTGTGCTGGTTTTTTCGCGCCTTACGACCCCGTCGAGCAGGACCGCAAGAGCCCTTATCTGCCTCCCGTACGGCTTCATCTTGTGGATGCCAGTGGCCATCTCCATTTGCGGCCGTTCGTGTACACGCTGAATTTGCAGGTAGGGTCGTTCGAACACTATGAGGAAGACACGACGCAACTTCACCCCATCCAGTTTTTTCTCAGTGGAGCTCAATACCGTTTGTTGGGATTCCTTCCTTGCCGGTTGCACTTTTTCGGCGCTGACAACACGCGAATTTATCTTCTTGGCACGGATGCTTTCGGCCGCGACCAGCTTTCGAGACTCCTCTTTGGTGGCCAGGTGTCGCTGCTAGCCGGCCTTCTGGGCGCGGGGATCACTCTGCTCCTCGGCGCGTCTATCGGTGCGCTGGCGGGTTACTATGGCGGTTGGAGAGACACCGTTCTCATGCGTTTAGCCGAGATCTTTCTGGCTTTGCCGTGGTTGTATCTCCTTTTCGCACTTCGCGCTTTTCTGCCTCTGGCGGTTAGCCCACTCGGAGCATTCTTTTTGATCATCGCCGTAATCGGGGCCGTAGGCTGGGCACGGCCGGCGCGGCTCGTCCGGGGCGTGGTCCTAAGCGCCAAAGAGCGCGATTTCGTTCGCGCGGCTCGTGGCTTTGGGGCATCGCCTGCCTACTTGCTCCGTCGTCATATCTTGCCGGAGACCTACAGCGTGCTCCTTACCCAAGGCGCGATTCTCATCCCGCAGTACGTACTGGCGGAGATGACACTTTCGTTCCTTGGCCTGGGCGTCCCCGAGCCGGTTCCCAGCTGGGGAAACCTTCTCTCAAGCCTGCAACAGTACAGCGTTTTGGTTTCCTATTGGTGGATGTACTTGCCCGCGCTCGTCATGGTGCCGTTCTTCCTAGGATACCTCGGACTTGCGAGTGCGTTGCAGGAGAGAGGAGAGGCGTACAAGATAGCAGGGAGGAGTCTTGGGAGCCTGATGTGAAGAACAGCAGAGTAACGAATTCCTATTGCCGGATGTCCTTGATTCGACTCTTCGCCTTTGTCGCTTTCTTCGTCCACGTGTCTCCTGCCTCTCCTCAACAAAAAAACGTAAAGGAAGACTTACAGGTCTTGCCTGGCGAAGTGGGCCGACCGGGAGGTCGCCTCGTGGTGTCACTCCGCGGCGAACCAAAGACCGTGAATCCACTTATCGCGGCCGATACCCGATCTCGTGAGGTTATTGGGGTCATGCAGGCCGATCTGGTTCATATCAACCGCGCGACGCAACTGACGGAGTCCGCACTGGCCAAGTCCTGGAAAATCTCGCCGGACGGCCTTACATACACGCTGGTACTTCGGCAGGGACTAAGATTTTCTGACGGACAACCGCTCGATGCGGACGACGTAATTTTCACGTTCCGCGTCTATCTCGACGAAAACGTGCATGCCCCGCAGCGAGACCTCTTGATCGTCGGCGGAAAACCGATCGTTGTGCGCAAGGTGGACGCACATACAATCGTCTTTCAGCTCGCAAAGACCTACGGCGTGGGCGAAAGGCTGTTTGACGGACTTGCAATTCTGCCCAAGCACCTTCTCGAAAAACCCTACCAGGAAGGGAAGTTGGGACAGTTTGGAGCTTTGGCCGCGGCCCGGGATCAATGGGCTGGGCTCGGCCCGTTCCGCATGAAAGAGTATGTCGCCGGGCAGCGCTTGGTATTGGAGCGCAATCCCTACTATTGGAAATCGGATGCGAAAGGAAATCGGTTGCCGTACTTGGAGGAACTCGTGTTTCTCTTCGTTCCGAATGCGGACGCCCAGGTTTTGAAGTTTCAATCGGGCGAAACTGACATGATCAGCCAGTTGAGCGCGGAAAATTTCTCCGTATTATCGCGGCAGCAACGCGGTTACACGATGACTGACGGGGGCCCTGGTCTTGAATATAACTTTCTCTTTTTCAATCTCAACGATGCCGGTGACAAGAGTTCGCCGGAGATGCAGCGAAAACAAAAGTGGTTCCGCGACGTAAAGTTCCGCTTGGCCGTTTCGGCCGCCGTGGATCGCGAGGCCATCGTGCGGCTGGTGTATCAGGGCCGTGGCTCTGGTCTCTGGGGTTTGGTCGCGCCCGGCAACCGGCGATGGGGGAATGAAAAGCTGGCGCGTGCGCCACGGTCGCTCGAACGCGCCCGTATGCTTCTCCAGGAAGCTGGTTTTTCCTGGGGCAATGGTCGCAACGGGGAATCCTCACTCCTGGATTCCGACGGAAAGTCAGTGGAATTTTCTATCCTTACCAGTTCTTCGAACGCCGACCGCGCGAAAATGACGGCGCTCGTTCAGGACGATCTGAAGCAGCTTGGAATGCGCGTGCAAGTCGTGCCGCTCGAGTTTCGCTCCCTGCTCGATCGCGTCACGCAGTCGAAAGAATACGACGCCTGCGTGATGGGTATTGCGAGCCTCGATGCTGACCCGAATTCTGACATTAACGTCTGGCTATCGAGCGGCGGAACACATCTTTGGAACCCATCTCAAGCTCACCCGGCCACGCCGTGGGAAGCGGAAATCGATCGGTTGTTCGATTCTCAGATGTCCGCGCGAACTTTCGTTGAGCGGAAAAAAATTTATGATCGTATGCAGGAGGTTATGGCGGAGCAGCAACCCATGATTTTCCTCGCGAGCGCAAACATTCTTGCCGGCGCCAAGAATTCCGTCGGCAATTTTCATCCCGCTGTTCTGGAACCCTACATACTTTGGAATGTCGAGCAGCTCTATCTCAAAAATGGGACGGAGAATGCCACTCGATGAGGCCGGTGGTGAGCAAGGCCAGGAAAAAGCCGCCAGCCGCCTGGAACGACGCACGGCTTGTCAAAGCCTGTCTTTCCGGCGACGAGGCAGCCTGGTCATTGCTCATCGATAAGTACAAGGCCCTGATCTATTCCATTCCCGTGAAATACGGCCTGTCGCCGCAAGAATCCGCGGACGTATTCCAGGCGACTTGCACCGAGCTTCTGGTGCGCCTGCCCGACCTGCGCGAGCCTCGCGCCCTTCCCAAGTGGCTCATGCAGGTGGCACACCACGAATGTTACCGGTGGAAGCGGCAAAGCCAGCGTGTGGTGAGTCGCGATGGCGAAGAGGACCTGCCTGAGCCTGCAACTCCAGCCATTGCCGAGGCGCTCGTGCAACAGACGCAGGAAGAGCAGATGTTGCGCGAAGCCATGGCAACACTGACGCCGCAATGCCGCCGGCTCGTGGAATTGTTGTTTTTTGAAATTCCTTCCCGGCCTTACACCGAAGTCGCCGCCGAACTTGGCCTTGCCGTCGGCTCCATCGGATTTACACGCCAGAAATGCCTCGAACGGTTGCGCGGGCAACTCGAGAAACTGGGTTTTGTCTGATGCCTCGAACCCTCAAGAAAAATTCGATGGATGCGCTGTTCGCGGAGCTCGGGCAGTTAACGACCGAAGCGGCCCGCCGCAAGTTTCTTCGACGGCACAAAGCCTTGATCCGCAAGGAGACCGTCGAGCAGCTCGCGCAACTCGTCGTCCAGCGCGTCCGTGTTAGCACCCAGGAAGCCCTCCACTTGGCCGAGACCGCCGTGCTCATCGCCAAACGCCTGCGGCGGAAGGAGGTTCTGCCGCTTAGTCTGCGCGCAATGGCCAACGCTCTGTACTCCTCAGGGGATTACCGCGCGGCTATTGCGCACCATCAGCAAGCCTTCGAGCTCTACGAATCGTTTGGCAATTGGAACGAAGCAGCGCGGACTTTGAGCAGTTCCATTCAGCCGATGATCCTGGTCGGTGAGTATGACCAGGCGTTTCAGGCCGCAGAGCGTGCCCGCGAGATATTTGTCCGCCTGAATGATCCCTGGCGCCTGGCCCGATTGGAAATCAATCTCGGCAACATCTACCACCGCCAGGATCGGTTTGAAGAATCGATCGCCCACTATGAGCGCGCTTATATGGGCCTCATGCCCTACAAAGACGCCGAAGCGATCGCCGTCGTCCTCAGCAATATGGCGGTTTGCCTGATTAGCCTCAACGATTTCCCGCGCGCCCTCGCGGCCTACCAGGGGGCTCGTTCCTTTTGCCAGCAGAACAACATGCCTCTTCTGGTTGCCCAGGCGGATTACAACATCGCATATCTCTATTACCTGCGCGGCGAGTATAGCCGGGCCATTGAAGCTCTCTACGCGGCACGCCGCTCCTGTGAATCCACCGGTGATGCATACCACTTCGCACTATGCCATTTGGACCTTTCCGACATCTATCTTGAGCTGAACCTGAGCGAAGAAGCCCATGAGATTGCCCATGAAGGTTTCCTCCGGTTCGAAAGGCTCGGCATGGGCTATGAAGCCGCGAAGACGCTTGCCAATGAAGCAACCGCTTACGGCCAACAGGGAAAAACCGTCCAGGCTCTGGAGCGCTTCACTAGTGCGCGCGAAATGTTCGGGCGCGAGAAAAATCTCGTTTGGCCCTGGCTGATCGACTTGTATCAGGGCTTACTGTTGCTCCATGAAGGGCGCTATTTTGAAGCCCGGCGTCTCTGTCTCGCAGCCGCTGCCTTCTTCGATCAATCCTCACTTGCCGGAAAGGCTGTGCTTGCTCACCTGCTGCTTGCGCGCATTGCGCTGCAGGTGGGGGATTCTGCCGAGGCGCAAAAGCAAACGGACGAATCCTTCGCGCGTTTGAACACCCTTCAGACACCCGTGCTTGCCTATCAAGCTCACTTGCTCCAGGGGCAGATCGCCCAAGCTCGCAACGATCGCCGCGCAGCGCACCAGGCTTATTTGGAGGCCAGGAAGTCGCTGGAAACTCTGCGCAGCAGGTTGCAAGGGGAAGAGCTGAAAATCTCTTTTGTCAAAAACAGAATGCAGGTCTATGAGGCGCTTGTGGATCTGTACATTTCCGGCGACGGAACAGACACCTCCGCTGAAGAAGCGTTTGCCTGCATGGAAGCTGCGAAATCGCGCAGCATGATCGAGATGATTTTTCAAAGCGGGCAGAGTCTCCCGCTTGGTGATGCGGGCCAGAGCGACCTCGTCCGCAGAATCAGAGACCTTCGCGAGGAGCTTAACTGGTATTACCACCGCATCGAACTTGAACAACTGCGCCCCGAAGAGAGATCTCATCAAAGACTCGAGAGCCTGCACGAGAAAGCGCAATCGCACGAGAAGGAATTGTTGCGCACTTTGCGCGAGCTCCCGGCCCACGAACGGGAAAACGCCACGCTCGAAGCGCCCGCCGATTTTTCTCTCGCGAAGCTCCAGGCTAATCTTCCGCAGGACGCCACTCTTGTCGAATACTTTTCCGCCGGCGACCGCCTCGTAGCCGCCGTCATCACCCGCAAGGAAATCCGCATTCAGCCCGTAACCGTTCTCTCTCGTGCCGCCCACTTCTTGCAGCTGCTTCGCTTTCAACTCTCCAAATTTCGTATGGGTAGCGAATACGTCCGCCGGTTTGAAGACCCTCTCTTGCGTGCAACGCTAAGCCACCTCGAGTCTCTTTACAGTGAACTTATCGCTCCCCTCCGCCCATTCCTCGAGGGCCGCCACCTTATCATCGTGCCTCACGGGCCTCTTCATTTCTTGCCGTTCCACGCGCTTCGAAACGGGGATGAGTATCTCTGCGACGCCTTCACCGTTTCCTACGCCCCCAGCGCGACAATTTTTTCCTGGTGCCGTGAAAAACCCGCCAGCACGTGTGAAAGCTCTCTCGTTTTTGGAATCGCCGACGAGCGGGCTCCCCAAATCCTGCGGGAAGCCGAATCCGTCGCCGCGCTCTTGCCACACTCTTCGGTCCACCTCGGCGAACAGGCCACTTCTTCCGTGCTCCGCGAGCAAGGCCCGCGCAGCGGGCTTCTGCATCTCGCCACTCATGGCATCTATCGTCAAGACAACCCCATGTTCTCGGGCATCCGCCTCGGCGACGGGTATTTGAATCTCTATGACCTCTACCAGATGCGCTTGGACGCCAGGCTGGTCACTCTGAGCGGTTGCGCTACCGGAATGAATTTTGTCTCCGCCGGTGACGAATTGCTGGGACTTCAGCGCGGCCTGTTCTGCGCCGGCGCCACCACCCTGTTGCTCTCTTTGTGGGATGTCCATGACCAAAGCACCGCACAGTTAATGCAGCACTTCTACGGAGACTACATCCGCACCAATGACATGGCTGGCGCGCTCCAACGGGCGATGCAGAACCTGCGTCGCCAAAATCCGCACCCCTACTTTTGGGCCCCATTTGTGCTAGTCGGCAAACTCACTGATTCTCCAAGACTTACCTAATTTTTCAATCTCTTATATTTATTCGTCCTCCACCCTCCCTTATGCCACGAGCGTGCAAGATCGTCCTACCCACTGGGGAGTGCGGCGGGACATAGAAAGGAATCTGGGGGGAAGGCATGGAACACTTTACGACCGAGAATTGGATCGATTTCGTGAATCAGGCTGTGAGAGTGCACGAGAAGAGCTTGATGCAGCAACACCTGAACCAGGGTTGTAAACGCTGCAAGGAAACCGTTTCGCTGTGGCAGAGAGTTGGGCAATACGCGGCTTTGGAAACGATTTACCAGCCTCAACTGGACGCCGTCAGAATCGCCAAGGCAACCTTCGCAGGAGCCGGATTGGCGGCTCAAAGAAAGGGAGCAGGCAGCCGCATCGAAGTTCTCTTCGACAGTTTTCTGCAACCGTTTTTCGAAGGAGCTCGATCGGCCGGTGCTGGCACCAGACAGATGCTTTATCGAGCAGACCCCTTTCAGATTGACGTTCAGGTGGAAGCCAAGCCGGATGGCAACCGCATCGTGGTCACCGGCCAATTGCTGGACTTGAGCAATCCCGGCGTTGCCGGGCGGGAGGCCCGCATCGTGATCTCCAATATGCGGGGTCACATCGTGAGCGCCGTCACCAATCAGTTTGGTGAGTTTAGCGGAGAAGTTGAAAACAGCGGAGATCTGCAGATGACGTTCGCAACGCCGGACAGCCAGCCGATCGTAATTTCGCTCCGGGATGCGCTCGGTAGTCTGCGGGGAGGCAAGCGATGAATGTCCATCCATTCACCGAACCGACCCTCTCCGATGCTTTGGTACGAAGGTACTAACGCCGCCGGCAAGTTTGTTTAGACAGGAAGACACACTCGTACTATTGGCTCGAAATGTTTGCCCGATGACACTAGAAGGCAACCACAAGCGCCAGGAGACGAACAATCTAATTGCGGGAGAAACCCACGTGGTTGCAACCATGAAACGAACCGCCATCATTTTCGCACTTATCATCCTTACCCTTGTCGCTCCAAATCCGGCTGCAGCGCAAAACCGGTACATCGTCCGCACCACCGGCGGCTTGTCCTCCGTCTTGAATCTTTGCAATCTCCTCCAGTGCCAGGTCCAGGGCAGTCTGGATGGTCCGGTCGGCCAGAACTTTCTGGTCACCTCCTCCAACAATCTTCTCGCTAACCTCGTAAACGGCACGTTGAACCTCGTGGAATCTCTCTTGGGCATCGTGAGCGTCGAGGCTGACCGCCTCCTGCCCATTCCGCAGCCGTCGCTCAGCAGCGTTCCGTCCGGTCTTTACGACACTGCCCCCGTAAATTACTACGGCTCCGTCGTTTGGCACGGCTATGCGGCACAGCCCGCGACCCAGATCATCCGCCTCCAGGACGCGCAAAACGGTTTTCGCGTCGCCGGCACCGGCATCGTGGCCGTCATTGACACTGGCGTTGACATCAAACATCCCGTCCTCACCTCCGTGTTGCTGCCTGGCTATGACTTTACGCGCAACCAGCCCGGTGCTTCGGAATGGCTCGATGTCGACGGTCTGCAAAACGGCTATGTAGACACCAATACGCAGAATCAGCAGCCTGGATATGTCCAACAGTCCACCGCCGCCGTTCTTGACCAGTCCACTGCCGCGGTTCTCGATGGCAAGCCTTACACTGCTTTCGGCCACGGCACGATGACCTCCGGGCTCGTCCACCTCGTCGCCCCACAGGCCAAGATCCTTCCTCTCAAAGCCTTTTCTTCCGACGGCACGGGCTATCTGTCGAACATCGTTGCCGCCCTCTACTACGCCGTTCAGCATCACGCCAACGTCGTCAACATGAGTTTTGACCTTGCCTCCTCGTCTTCGGCGCTCAATCAGGCGGTCTCCTACGCCAACAAGGCCGGCGTCGTTCTCGTTGCTGCCGCCGGGAATGAAAGTACCAGCGCTCCCGTGTATCCGGCAGCGCTAAATAGTTCCGTGGTCGGCATCGCCTCCACTACCAATTGGGACAGCCGCTCTTCTTTCTCAAATTACGGTTCTACGGATGTCTGGATCGCTGCTCCCGGAGAGAACATCGTCAGCACTTTCCCTGGCGGGACTTATGGGAGCGCTTCCGGAACTTCCTTCAGTTCCCCGATCGTCGCCGGCACGGTATCTCTTTTGCTCAGCGCCAAGTCGCAATCCCTCAATCAATCGCAGGCTTCCAGCGCACTCTCTCATGGACGGACTCTTACACCCGACCTCAATAAAGGGCGTCTCGATGCCTATCAGGCAGTCTCTGCATGGGTGAATAACTCTGGCTCAACATCCGGTGGCTCATGCTTCTTGTTCTGCCTGTAGCTCCCATGTCCAGTAACCCGATTCCAGCACCCTTGGAGAGTTCCCCATCCAATGGGGCGCTGGAGTCTCTGCGCATCAAGCAGCTCGAGGAACAGGCCGCCGCGCTTCGCAGTTCCGTGATCTGCGCATTCAACCAGCTCCTCGATTTGAAAGATCTCAACACCGGCGTCCATAGCACCCGCCTGGCGGAATGGGGTCTGCGTGTCGGACGGGAACTGGGGCTCGGCGAAGCCGAGCTTCAGAATCTCGAAGTGGCCGCCTTGCTGCATGACATCGGCAAAGTCGGCATCCCGGATTCCATCCTTCGCAAACCCGGGCGTCTCGACCCGGAAGAATATGCGCTCATGAAAAAGCACTCCGAATACGGCTGGGCTGTGCTGCGCATGCTCCCCGGCTTCGAGCGCGCAGCTCTCGATATTCTTCATCATCACGAATCGTTTGATGGAAAGGGTTATCCGGCGGGCCTTAAGAATACGGAAATCCCCGTTGTCTCGCGCATCGTCTGCGTCATTGACGCCTTCGATGCCATGGTTTCTTCCCGCCCTTATCGCAAGGGCTTGCCATACCAGGAAGCCGTGCGTCGGCTCAACGAAGCCAGCGGCACCCAGTTTGACCCCGGCGTCGTCAAGTCCTTCTTGTCCTTCGCCGAAGCTGAAATGGACCCCGTCTTCGCCGCCGCCGGTACCTCCGTCTCATCCGCCCTGTAAGCCCATCACCCAGGAACCTGGTACAAGTATTTGAGTCGCCGGATCTTTGCCTCCGATTGTAGGGGCGCTGCATGCTGGGCCTTTTTCGGCAAAGACTGTCCAGCTAGCGTTCTCTTAGTGAGTCCCGAATCAGGCCTCTGATTTGAATTGAGCCCTTCCCCCACCCATGCTACTTTTTCTTATCTGCCCTGCCCGGGTGGCGGAATGGCAGACGCTGAGGACTTAAAATCCTCCGGGGATTTTTCCTCATGTGGGTTCGACTCCCACCCCGGGCACCATACTTTTCAACTAGCTGCGATAACTCTCGTGTTCTTAGTCGCGGCTCGGAATTTGAGCCTTTACCCATTCTTTACCCATATACTTTACCCAAACAAACCATCGGCCTTCACCAGAGCCTCGCGGGCGCTGTGCTGTGTGTCTCCGCAATAACGAACAACCATGGCCAAACTTTTCCAGCCAGCTAGCCGCATAATGTCTACGAGCGGTACTCTGGTGCAAGATATTTCGGTGTGTGCTGCGACAGGGTTGCACCGTGTACGTTCACGTGCCCTGCGTGCGGGTTTTAAATGCTAAAGGTATTTTGTAGGGAGAGGCGATCATGACCAAGCATCGAATCCGTTTGATCTGTTTAATGGCAGTCTTGCAATTCGGAGCATTTTCGACACCACAGTTTGCTCACGAGGCGGCCAAGGACAGCGAAATATCCGACCGACAGAGTTCACTACGCGGCCTGATGGCAGCGTTTATACGGACAATCAATACTGCCGAGGCATCGTATCATGCCGAACAAGGCTCGTATGGAGCGTGGCAAACCCTCCTTGGAAACCAGGAATATCAAAAATATCTAAATGGTTGGCTCGCACAATTCTATCCACAATTTTACCCACATCCCGCCAAGGTCCAGTTCAGCACGCTGCCAGGAGTACTGCCTGGTCTGAATATGCGACTGAATGTTGCACCTGATGGCCAAAGTTACATAGTCTTCGCAGAAGATGCAGCGGACAAAACCGGATTCGCTCTCGTCAGCGACGAGCGGGGCGTCATCAGGGAGTGTAAGTTTTCTCATTGAGGCGTGTTTATCACATAGGAACTATTCTGCCAGCAGCAGCGAGGTTGGTTAGTTCGGGTAATCGGGTGCGCCGTGAAAAGGCGGTGGTCCACAGCGGGAGTAAACCCGCCCGGGAACTGGTTCGCTCCACCCGGTAGCAATCAGAGCAGCAGTGGAGGCAACGAGACTGCTGAAGCCTTCCACGGATCGCCCGGCAGCCGTTCAATGAGTCGTGATGAAACGACGGGAGCAGCCTTCTTGATCTCCCAGGTGAATCCCGCCGCGAGCAGGGGGCCAATATCTGCGGCAAACTCCGCGTCATGCAACTTCTCCGCGATGTTCTTTTCGAACTGGGCACGGCTGACCTTGTGGCCTTCCCGCTTCATGTACTCCAAAAACGCCGCGACGATACGGTCAGGTGTGACCTCCGGTTTTTCCAGCGCGGTCGCCAAGTCGAACAGGTCCCGCCCCTGCTTGCGCTGATACAGCGCCCGCAGCTTGGTTCCGAGAAGCTCGTCGAGTTCGTAGCTGTGGATATCGCAGCGCCCCTCGAACCAGCGCGAAGAAACTTGGAAGGGAATCTGCTTGAAACCGTAGACCACAAAGTGCTCACGCGTGTTGATCTCGACTTTCAGCCGCAGCGGGATCGGGGGCGTGTCCTCAGAGTTGAACCGGTAGACGAAAGTAACGCGCCCCTCGGTCTGTTTCCATTGCGGCTTGCCGAGCCAGGGATCGAGGATTTCGCGCAGCGCTTCCATCGTCGGACCTGCCGCCTCGGCCCGTGTCTGGACAAGATCAATGTCCTCGGAATAACGAGCGGCGGGTTTGAGGTGAAGTTTGTAGAGCGCAGTGCCGCCCCGGAACGCAAGAGCATCGCGCAGTAGCTTATGCGAAAATATCTCTACGAGCGCGCGGCTGATGACGAGATCCTGCTCGACCTGGAAGTCCTGGATCCATGGAACGACCGTCCGCCATTCGCTGATATAGTCGCGGGGGATCACAACTCCGCCTCCACCTTTGCATTGACGTAGAGCTTCCAGCCCTTGTTGCGATGGGCGCGCTTGTGTTGTGCTTGCGGCAGGAGCACGGCTGATTGCCTCGCGTTTTGACGCACATACTCCTTGAGGGCCGGAACCTTTGCCGCGAAACCAAGGTGTTCCAGCAGGTATCCAAGCCGTTGTGCCCAGGGGATGGGCGCCGTCCGGGCAGCGGCGGCCAGTTTCTCCGGATCAATCCGCTCGGCGAGTTCAGACAGAACTGTTGCCACCTGATTCAGACCGCCCGCGTGATGCGCGTAACCGAAAAGATCGAGCGCCGTTGCCTCAGGCGACGACACCAGAAGCGTGCCACGCGGCGTATTGAAGCTCTGAACGGGCACATCTGAAAGGCGCTTCCGCGCCAGAAATCCGACGCGTACCGCCCCGCACTGGATCGGCCGGCGGTTCTTTGCAAGGAAGACCTGGAATTCCTGTGGCCGCTGATGCGCCGCGCCGTAATACTGTGCGGCCGACAAGAGCCCAGCGTAGTAGGGGAGATTCAGACGCTTCATCAGCGCCGGGATAAACTGCTCTGCGGGAAGACAGCCGAGAGAGAAATATTCGGGCGGGACGATAACGTAAAAACCTCGCGCCGGAGAAGCGATCAGCTTTTGTTTTGCGAGACGGTTCAGGGCGAGCTTCGCGGCGGCGGCGGAAACACCCAGCGCCGACTGCACGTCGCGCGAAGCAAAGTCATAGCGCCCGCTTGCAGCAAGACCGCTGACGTAATCCCTGGCGCTTGGACGTTTTGATTCTGATTTCACGCGCTCAAAGTATCATTTTTAAATGCTTTACGCAAGTGATTTATGCATTTTGGACGAATTGAAGCATTGAAGACCCCGGAATCTCTTGAAACTATTGGGGTTCTTCTTGACTTACACATTTACTTACACACTTTCACATTTATACAAAATAATGGTAATAGATACAATCACTTACGAACATAAGAAAAGAACTTAAAATCCTCCAGGGATTTTTCCTCATGTGGGTTCGACTCCTACCCCGGGCACCAATTTCTTCTTTCTATTCAACCGACTACGCAGTGCCATCGTGAAGTCTTTTGCCCGCTTTAGTTTTGTCGTTTGCTTGACTGTGCCCAATTCTGTGCCCATTGGTCATCGGCTTGTGTTTTGTTGTTTCCGTTCTCTTTGTGGGTCTCATTTACTTACAAGAGCTGCGCCAGCCGAAACGCTAATCACGCTTGAATAGGACCTAAGGTCTATCGTTCCGCGTATTTCACAGGCACTCAATTCATCCACAGTTTCCGTAGTCACCGCTAATCAGTGTTTTCAGGCTCTATACAATTCGATGTATCCGCATCCGGTACATGCATACGCCCGAATCTGCTCCCCGTCCGTATTGCTGATTGGCGGATTTTGGCTCGGCGCATGACGTGGGAGCCAGAATGTATATTAGTGCGCCTCCATAGGTTGTTCGGCCTTCGGACATGTGTGCATGTCGGAATCCTCCATTCATCAACTTTTCACAACCCCAACGCTTTCGCGCTGGGCTAAAGTGTGGCGCGCCTCCGGCGCTTGAGGGAAGGAAGAAATTCCAGGCGAAGAGAGGGCACGGCGTGCCGTGCCCTACATGCAGAACCTACGCTTCGACTTGAGTCTCACCGTCGGACATGCAGAGGCGCACCCGCGGCACGCCGGAGTGTTTCTCGATCCGGTCCGCCAAGGGCTGCGAATGCGTGGTAATCCAGAGCTGGACGTTTTTCGATGCGCGAACGATCAAGTGCGCCAGGGCATCCATAATGTCCGGATGCAGGCTCGTCTCCGGTTCGTTGACTGCCAATAGCGAGGGTGGACGAGGGCTAAGCAGCGCCGCGCAAAGACATAAGAACCGCACTTGTCCGTCCGAGAATTCCTGCGCCTGCAAGGGACGGAGCAGCCCGGGAATTTTCATCTTTATGC
>WNFP01004576.1_pt1 | contig 20432 bp, 15 predicted proteins | sample 5400201 | NCBI WGS metagenome assembly WNFP01 (sample SAMN13153355, study PRJNA577476) | soil metagenome | isolation source: 115 cm saprolite under Madrone tree | place: USA:California | collected 2016-06-14
CAGGGGCCTGGCACATCCCGTAGCGTCTTACTTTTAAGATCATCAAAACTTTGTTCCAACTGTCAGTTCTACTAGGTCCGATCTATCTGAAAGGAGACCCGGGTTCGCGGAGAGCGGAAGTTACATTGCAGCCAAAAGCCTGGCCATGCCACGGCAGACCAACACGCTTCTCTGGAGACGGCCTACAAACTTTGCTGATACTGAGTACTTATATGATAATATATTCTTTATAAATTAATACTACGACTGAAAGCGACCGGTACGCATCTACGTCGGATGCCCGCGACCTGCACATCCCGCCGGCGTCCATTTGGAAACGAACAACTGACAATGTGGGCGCCATAAATCTCGATTGGGTAGAACACTGTGGTTTTTGACAGTGTGCCGGCCCGACCGCCGTGAACTATTGTGGAAAGAGTGGTATCGCCTTCAGTCCACTTAGCCCAGGAAAGAAGCCAATTTCAAATCCAAACAGAACTATAGGAGAAGAGACCCATGCCAGTAAAAAAACCTCAGGGAACTTTTTGTGATGCTTCTAAGTGACGTTCGGCAAAAGAGTGGGCTTGCGAGTTGATGGGCGTGGAGGTCTTTCGTGAACTTTCTGTACCCGTTGAGAGTGGCGTTCCGCGCGTATACCGCGTGCGCCTCGCAACGAACACTGGCATCACCCCGACCCATGAATTTCGTCCCTATCGACCTCGGTAAATTCAGGAAAGCAAGAGCAAAAGGGCCATCCTACCGGTTCCTCTACCTGCATTTTTTTCACATTGGCCATTCCGTCCCAGTTTCATCAGCCTGCAGAAACAAAACAGCAGCCCTTCCCATTCCACATCACTCGCAGTTGACGCGGGCTCGTCATAAGAGGACCTGCCATGAAACATAATTTGATATTGCTCTGCCTTGCGATGCTTGTCGCTTCCCCGATCCTGGCGCGGGACAAAACCGACGTCATTCTGATGAAGAATGGCGACCGCTTCACCTGCGAAATTAAGGGGCTCACTTCTAACATACTATATGTCAGTATCTCTTACTTTCTCGGCACCGTCTCCATCGATTGGTCCAAGGTCGATCACATTGAAAGCACGCAGTTGTTCATGGTCAAGACCCAAGATGGAACAGTCTATACAGGTAGGCTCTCAACTCCGGAGACGGTCGGCGAACGCCCTATGCAGATTGAAATCCTGGAGGCCCCCGAGAATACGGTTACGCTCGAAAGAAATAGGATCGTTGAAGTGAAGGAAACCGCCAGCAATTTCTGGCAGCGTTTGAACGGTCAGATTGGCACGGGCTTTACGTATTCAAAAGGCAATCAATCCGCCCAATACAATCTAAATTCTGACGTCACCTATCCGGAGGAGCGCTGGTCCGCCACAGTGAGGTACAACTCTAATCTTACTTCCAACGCCGGGGCGAGCGCTTCGACGCAAAACGAAATCATGCTCTCTGCGCAGCGACTCCTACGATGGAAAAATTGGTATTACACAGGAATCACCGACTTCTTACAAAGCTCAGTCCAGGGCATCCGATTGCAGAGCACCTTCGGCGGTGGCATCGGGCGAAATATAAAGAACACGGGCGCCACCACCTTCACAGTCTATGGCGGTTTGGCCTGGCAGAAAATCGATTATCAGGATGCGATCCTCGCGGCCCGCCCCCAGCAAGTCACGTCGGGTTTGATCGGAAGCAGCCTAAAGCTCTTCCAGTTCGACAGGACCACGCTAACCGCCAGCGTCAATTTCCTTCCGGCCATTTCGCAGCCCGGGCGAATACACTTGAATCTGAGGTCAACCTACTATGTCAAGCTCTGGGGTAAGCTCAATTGGAATTTCACCGTCTATAATACCTTTGACAATCGCCCGCCCGCGGGCTTCGTCGGGAGCGACTACGGAACAAGCTCGGGCCTAAATTTGAGCTTTGGCAATCGCTAGATTAGCGCTTCAAGTATTCGCACCATCCCCCGCAATCTGCGCGCCAATTGTCTTTGAACTGAGTTCACCCAGGCAGACCCGAGACATAATTCCCAGACTTTCGCCCGCAACAAAATCGAGCGTCCGAGCGGTATGCCCTGTCTATCCATCTTGATGTTTCAGCGTAAAAAATGACAGTGTGATCTGAAGCCTGCTCTAGTCAAACTTGTGGCGACTGTTTTGACGCAGCCGCTTGAAACAGCAGGTGGTCGCTCTCATCGTCCGAATTTCGGGCCGAGGAAAAATTGAATGAAATCCATCAGCCAGTCTCCACCTTCTACCATACCCGATCGTGGTGCGATCTCTGAGGTCCAGGTCGGCGCCAGCGCGCCTCTCGGGGCATCAGTCACTGCCGACGGCGTCAACTTCAGCGTGTTTTCGAAGCGCGCGACTGGGATCGATCTGCTCCTGTTCGAGCATGTCGACGACGAGAAGCCAGCCAGCGTAATCCATGTTCATCCGGCTTCCAACCGTACGTACCACTACTGGCACGTCTTTGTGCCGGCGCTGAAAGCGGGACAGATCTACGGCTATCGTGTTTACGGTCCGTTTGAACCGTCAAAGGGCTTCCGTTTCGACGCGACCAAGGTCCTTTTGGACCCATATGGACGCGCCGTCGTGGTTCCCGCCAGATACAACCGGGCGGCAGCACACGAGAAGGGCGACAACGCCGCAACCGCCATGAAGAGCGTTGTAGTCGACCCGAGCCTTTACGACTGGGAAAGCGACCGTCCACTCCACAGGTCGTCCTCGCAGACAATCGTGTACGAGATGCATGTGCGGGGATTCACGAAGGATCCAAGCTCAGGTCTGCCAGAGGCGACGCGTGGCACCTACTCTGGCGTCATCGAAAAGATACCATACCTGCAGGAACTCGGAGTCACGGCGGTCGAGCTCATGCCGGTGTTCCAGTTCGACGCACTCGACTGCCCGACAGGGCACGTCAATTACTGGGGTTACGCACCGGTCTCGTTCTTCGCGCCGCACCAGGCGTACAGCTCGCGGCAGGACCCGCTCGGTCCAGTCGACGAGTTCCGCGACATGGTGAAAGCACTGCACCGGGCCGGCATCGAAGTGATTCTTGACGTCGTGTTCAACCACACGGCCGAAGGCGATGACCACGGTCCGACGCTGTGTTTCCGCGGCTTCGAGGACAGGGCTTACTACTTGCTTGAGGGACCGCAATCTCGGTACGCAAACTATACCGGCTGTGGCAATACGTTGAACGCGAATCATCCTGTTGTCCGCCGGCTGATCGAGGACAGCCTGCATTACTGGGTGCAGGAGATGCACATCGACGGCTTCCGATTCGACCTCGCCTCAGTCCTGTCGCGCGACCTGAACGGATATCCACTGCCCAACCCGCCGATTTTGTGGGATATCGAATCTGATCCAGTGCTCGCTGGAACAAAGCTCATTGCCGAAGCGTGGGATGCCGCCGGCCTCTATCAGGTGGGCAGCTTCATCGGCGACGCATGGAAGGAATGGAACGGCCGCTTCCGCGACGACGTTCGAAGTTTCCTGCGTGGCGACGACGGGTCTGTCGGGAAGATTGCGGATCGACTGCTGGGCAGCCCAGAGGTGTACGGGCACAAGCAGCGCGAGGCCGAGGCGAGCATCAACTTCGTCAGCTGCCACGACGGGTTCACGCTAAACGATCTTGTTACCTACAACCAGAAGCACAATGAAGAGAACGGTGAGGGTAATCGCGACGGCGGCGACGACAACCGCAGCTGGAACTGCGGCGTCGAAGGACCGACTGACGATCCATCGATAGAGAAACTCCGCAATCGCCAAGTCAAGAACTTCCTGACGCTGACGATGCTCTCGCTCGGTATACCGATGATTCTCACGGGCGACGAAGTACGGCGGACGCAGTGCGGCAACAACAACGCCTATTGCCAGGACGACGAGTCGAGCTGGTTCGACTGGACACTAGTGCAGAGGCACGCGGACATCCATCGGTTCACGCAACTGCTCATCGCTCGCCGCGTGCTGCGCGACGTCTCATCGGAACGACAACGCGTGATGCTTACGACCTTGTTGCGTCAAGCGACGACCGCATGGCACGGCGTGAACCTGTGGCGGCCGGACTGGAGCTCCAATTCGCATAGTCTGGCACTTAGTGCCGATTTGCGCCGTGCGGGGCTCAGAATGCACCTGATTATGAACGCGTATTGGGAACCGCTCGACTTCGAGATACCGGCGCCCGAAGGTGGAAGAACGTGGCGGCGGTGGATTGACACGTCGCTCGACTCGCCCGACGACATCGTGCCGTGGCTGGATGCACCGGCTTTTACAGGTGCTGCGTATCGGGCCGCCCCGCGTTCGGTCATCGTCCTTTGGGCGCCGCTGGCCGTGGGTGAGGCGACTGCAGCGGGCTCCGCCGCTGCCTAGTTAACTGACATGGAAGCCGACCTCGGGCAGCGGACTGCGCAGGTTGGTCCACTCCTTTAGCTATTGCGTCGCGTTTCACGCGATATCCGGCCACGATGTTTCCCCGGATGGACTATACTTCATGATCTTCGTGGTACGCGGCTGGAGCAGGCCGTACAGCCACGCTGCCCAGGTTCCTTCTTCAAAAGTCCCGTGCAGGCTTCCATTTAACCCTTGGATAAACTGGAGAATCATGTTGGCCTTGGTTTCGATGACGCTTTCCATCACCAGCTCGCCGGCGGAATCTAAAACCGCGATTGAGATGGCTTCCTTGTGAACCTCCGTCCCGATATCCTTCGCCCAATTCATGTGCGTTATATCATCGTGCCCTTGCTCAGAAGATGACCTTGAGAAGTCGCGTCAGTAGTTCTTCGAGTGGCATAATTGTAAGCAGCAGAGGCAAGACCGGTAATAGTGTTACGACGGCCAGTCGGGCTACGTCGTTGAGCGCAAAAGGCACTAGTCGCATTTCGCGCACGACCTCGTAACTGTTCGCGAGGTCAGCAAGCGACTGGATGTCAGCGGTGCCCAGAATTTCCTCGCCTTCCGCACCCCCGCAGACCCACTTCTGATCGAACTCGTCGACGTAGACCGAAGCCACCGTCCCGTATTCGTTCAAGCCATTCCGCTTGGTGCGGGCGAGATGGGGGGTGAACATAGTCAGCGGGCCAAGAATCACCAGAACGAAGAAACCGGTGAGAACGAAAATAGTCACTTTGAACGACGTAAGGGTCTGCCCCTGGTAAAAGATGCGGCTGGCGATCAGTCCTGCTAGCATCGTACCCTCCGCGAATAGAATCGGGCCAAAGGCGTAGCTAATCCCCCCAAGAAAGCCGATCCCGCCAGCACGGTCGGGGTGCGTGGGCAGCAAGTGCAGATTCAACCTGGACGCACGCCACAGAAACAGAAACCAGATCACAAGCCGCAGATACCAACGGAGCAAAATGAATTGGAAGATGGGGATACTCACGAAGCTATACCAGTAACCCGCTAGCGTAAGGTGTATATCCGTCCTGTCGGGGGCGGCATACCAGGTTGCCGCTCCCAAGGCGATCAGGTGCTGCCAGAACCAGTGGCCCACGGTAAGGGTAAAAACCAGCAGAGCGAACTCCAACCAGGAGGAGTCTCGCGCTCGCATGGTGGCTCCGAGGGCCGCATAGAATTTCGGAGTGTCTTCCTGAGTAACCACTCCGCGCTCGAGAAAGCACTTAACCACCGACCCGAGGCGGCGGTGGACCGGCAGCTCTGCAAGGATGAGGACCGGCAGTGCCACCAAAAAGCGAACATGGAGCTCAACGTCGCGCAGGAAGGTCAGATTCTGGCTGCCGAGCAGATGACCTTCGATGGCTGACAACACCGCAAGTGGCAACCACGCAAAGAGCGAGATGATCAGCACCCGACGTCGGAGAAGTTCCAGTGCTGAGCCGGATAGATGCGCCTGCCTGAATATCTGAAAGAGCGGGCCTCCCAAAACCAGTGAGAAGTCGGGCTGTTCCTGCAAAATTGCGGGGGCGGACATCGCGGATCATCCTTCCTCAATGGTGATCGTGTATATCGCAATCACCACGGCAATTGAAGAACGGTCCCATCCTGGATCTTGTGCGTTGCGATTTTTGTGATGGGTAGCGGAACGAACTCTTCTTCCGCAGGCGTCGGCTTGACAGCATTTTGGAGGTCGATCTCCTTCTTGAACGCTTGTCGTAGAACCGCCTGTTGGCATAATTATCAGCTTCTACTTATATGTGTTTAGTGGCACTCACCAACTGGCTAAAGTAACAGGCCCCGGCGTACACCAGATCGGAGCCGATACTCAGAACGATATTTTGAAAAGTGCGTGAGTTCCATCGCCGCGGCGCTATAAAGATTCACGGCGAACCGTATCACGGGATCCCGGGGCCGGAGCGGTGGACCGTCTGGAAAATCGCCGAAGAGGGTTCCCTCCAGGGTGCCATCCGTCTACAGCCTATTTCAAAACTGGGTACAAGAGTCTGAATTGATGATTCTTAAGCAGCCGAAAATGGGAGATAACTTCCGGCAGCAGCGCCAAAGGAGGACCGATGGCGCGATACGGTCGACTGCTGACCGGCGCCCAATGGGAAAAGATCGGTCCCTTGCTCCCGAAACGGCGCAACCGTCCCAAGGGGGAAGACCTCCCAAGGACGACCGCAAAGTGCTGGAAGGCATTTTGTGGATTCTGCGCAGCGGCGCTCGCTGGCAGGATCTGCCCGAGGAATTCCCCTCACCGTCCACCTGCTGGCGGCGGCTTCGAGACTGGGAAGGGCAAGGGGTCTGGCTCACCATTTGGCGCGCATTCCTGGCGGAATTGAACCAACACGGGCAACTCGATTGGGGAGAATCGTTTCTCGACGGCAGTTTCGCGTCGGCGAAAATAGGGGCCCGAAAGTCGGAAAAACCAAGCGGGGCAAGGGCACGAAGTGGATGGTGGTGGTCGACGGCGAAGGTGTTCCTCCGGGAAAGCAGCTTTACTCTGCTTCCCCGAACGAAGTCCGGCTCGCCGAAGAGACGCTCGCGTCGGTCCGCGTGACCCGGAGGCACCGTGGTGGACGCCCTCGTCAGAAACCCCGGCGTGTGATTGCCGATCGCGCCTACGACAGCGATCCGCTGCGCCAGCGGTTAGCGGCCCGAGGCATCGAATTGGTCGCCCCGCATCGGGGGAATCGCAGCAAGCCGCGCACCCAAGATGGCCGAGCGCTGCGCCGGTGCAAGCGTCGGTGGAAGGTCGAACGAACCATTGCCTGGCTCGGCAATTTTCGCCGCCTCGTCGTTCGCTACGAGCGCTCGGACACCATCTACGAAGCATTCTTTAACATCGCTTGCTTCATGATCGTCTTACGGAGGGTTTTGAAATAGCTTGTAGGGTGTTGGGTTGACGACTGCATTCAAGACCTTGAGCGACTAAGTTATGGAGTGTCCTACATCCTGGCCAATCGCTCAAACACGCGGTAGAGGGGAATTTTCGCATTGTAAAGACCCTCACAGATTTCCCGGAACTTCGGGCCAGAAAATCATGAAAGCTTCGATCCCCTCGCGTGTTGGCTGATCCACCTCTGTAGGTAACAAGACCTGTCAGAGTTGACAGTTTTGGCCAATCCCAACCCGCTTTAATATTTCCGGCGGTACGGTGCTGTTTGAAACATTTATACCAGGAGACTTCAGTGTCCCACGTCAATGCAGGTCCAGTCCCGGAGTCACCGAAAGTGTCAGTCACCCTCTGGAGATGTTCGAAATGCAGTACTTTCGTCTCAGTCGAATCATTGGAACCTGTTTCCGTCACAGTCTGTCCGGCCTGTCACCATGCGCCTCTTGACCTTTGCGGGAGTTTCTGCCACCTCCTAGACCTCCGATCGGTAGATGACACGTGTTGTGACTATTATCCAAATGGTTGGTAAACAGAACGACAATCACTAACGCCGCGAAAATGAGAAAAGCCGCCATGAGTCCAGGCGGCTGATTGTTCAACATAGAAAGAGGGACAGGTTGTCGAGGGCCAATCGAGCTGCGAAAACCCTCAGAAGATAATCCACTGAGAGGCGCACACCTTCCCTGGCGCCCGCCAATGTGGTTGATTCGCTCCGCGCACATCGATCGAGTGGGGGAGAGGTTGGCCGACAATCGTCCGTTCCTTCAGGCATCGGTTTCCCGGTTTGGGCAAGGAAACCAACATAGCAGCCATACGAGTACTCGTATTGCAAGATCACAATTCCTCTTGCACTGCTTTTTCTCTCGCAGAATTTTTTAAGTTAATGTTTCGCCAGATGAGGTTTTGACTCGACTTCGCTACCAGGCTGGAATATGCGTCCAGCGAGAACTTCGCGGAGCGCAAAGACCAAATCGGAGTTCATTCGGGATTTCAAAACATAGCCGTTGCCGCCTGACTCAAGAGTGCACGTTACAAATACCGGGTCATCGAGCGCAGACAAAACGACGATTTTGCTGTCTACTCCCATCTTACGGATTTCTCGCATCGCTTGGATCCCGTCCATCACGGGCATAGAGATGTCCATCACCACGATATCTGGGTGAAGTCTCGCAACAGCAGCCACCGCCGCTGCGCCATCGCTCACAGCCCCCGCGATCTCAAAATCAAGAGACAGCAGCTGTGACAGCTTATCGAGGATAGCTGGATGATCGTCGGCCAAAAGGACGCTTGGCTTCGCCTGCGACATGGACTCTCCTGAGGAAACGCTTGTCCAGGGCCCCCGACTTCGGATAAGGCAGAGCTTAGTGCACAAATTCCTTGAGTCAATTAAAAACGATTGTCGTGTGCTGTGGAAATTACTGTCGTTGTGGAAAACTTGCGGCTCTCCTCGATCTGGTATGGCTTCAGCGGGGAGTTTAGGCCATGTTTTCAATATTCGTCTCTCAGCCACGCTCGAACTTTGAAAGGCGAGGTCAGTATCGAAATCTCTTCCACGAGCGCGTTCATCCTTAAGACTTCAGCCTCCCGCTTGGGCCATTCCGATCTCGGTCGAAAGGGGAACTCGAATGTTTATCTCAGTGCCCCATTGCGGCTTCGACGTTATCAAAAACGTGCCCCCGACCAGGATAATTCGCTCGCGCATACTGATTAGGCCAAGACCTCGATTGTTCGTCAAGGCCTCATCGGAATCGAAGCCTCTACCGCGATCGCGAATCATGAGTTGGATCTCGCCTGATGCCCCCCGCATTTGCACTTCGAAGTGTCGCGCCCCGGAATGTTTCACTGCATTGTGCAGAGCTTCCTGTAAAACCCGAAATAGGCAAAGTGAGATCTCCTCTGGCAGTGTGGGCGGAATGTCTGCGTGGGTAAAGTCAATCGCCGCCTTGTGCTGCTCGGACAGCTCTTGGCAGAATCCTTTGGCAGCCGCCACGATGCCGAGATATTGCAGCTTCGAGGAGTGTAACCGGTGCGATATCGCCTGGACGTCGGTGCCAATCTCATGTACGCGCCTCAAATGTTCATGGATACGCTTACGGACTTCAACGGCCGAATCGGGAGGATCTTGTTCCATCATCTCGAGATCATTCGCCAGCAATGCGAGCCGTTGATTGATATCGTCGTGAAGTTCTCGTGCGATCCTTCTACGTTCCTCTTCCTGCGCTTCAATCAACCTGCCACCTACTTTTGAAATGGCCTCCTCCGCTAATTTGCGCCCGGTGACATCCGCCACCATGCCAATCATCCGGACCATCCTGCCTTGCTCGTCAAAGAAGGCGTGCGCGGTTTTCTCCAACCAAAGTACCGAGCCATCAGGGCGCAACAAGCGGAAATTAATCTGGGTGTTTGGGCTCGCGGGAGTACGCTCGGTATTCGAGGCAATAAAGATTGCCCGGTCTTCGGGGTGAACACTGGCCAAGAATTGCTCGTGGCTAGAGCCAATCTGCTCGCTAGCGAAACCCAAGATTTGGCTGGCCTTCTCAGATCGCATGACCACGCCAGTGGCCGCGTTCCAGTCAAAGGCGTACATCTTTCCCGCTTGAGCAGCCAAACGCAAACGCTCTTCGCTTTCACGCAGAGCCACCTCCATCAGTTTGCGCTCAGTGATGTCTACCGCCATGCCAAGCATGCGCTCAGGCGCACCGTTCGGTGAGTAGTAGAATTTTCCCTTGGCTGTCAGCCAGCGCACGGTACCGTCCGGCCAAAGGATGCGGAACTCTGCCGCATACGGTTTCTTGCCTTCCATGGCAATCGTAGCGGCTTCCAGGACCCGCCACCGGTCCTCCGGAGGTAGGTAACGATGGAGATCTTCGACGAGCCCGACGCAGTTCTCCGCCGGCAATCCAAAGATGGTTTGTAGGTCGCCGAACCAAGAATTTCGTCCATTCTTAATGTCCCAATCCCACCCCACTGATTTACCAGATTCCATTGCCAAACGAAGCCGATCGTTGGCTAGCGTAAGCTCTGTTTCCGCGAGCTTGCGCTCGGTTACGTCTTGAGCCGTGCCACGTAACCCAACGATGCCACCCGAAGTATCGCGCTGCACTTCGCCCCGCGCTCTGATCCATGTCGTGGGGCCATCAGGATGGACCATCTCAATGTCAAGTTCGTACGGTGTTCCGCTGCGCAGCGCTTCTTCGATGGCGCGTTGCAGTCGTTCCCAACTTTCAGCGGTGTAGAGCTCTGAGTGTTCCTTATAGCTGACTGCAGGCAGGTTGGGATCGCGGCCAGCGATTCGGTAAAGTTCCCTTGACCAAGCGACAGTGTCGGTCTGCGGGTCCCATTTCCAACTGCCAACTTGCGCCAAACGCTGCGCTTCCGAGAGTTCCATCTCTTTCTGACGCAGCGTTTCCTCCGTCAGTTTGCGCTCGGTAATGTCCGCCACCATGCCTACCATCCGCACCATCTTGCCGCGCTCATCAAAGAAGGCGTGCCCGCTTCTCTCCAACCAAAGTACTGAACCATCCGGACGCAAAAAGCGGAAGCTAATTCGGGTGATCGGGCTTTCCGGAGTAAGCTCGGCAACCGAGCTCATAAATGTTGCTCGGTCTTCAGGGTGAACACTGGCCAACATTTGCTGCAGGGTAAAGCCAGTCTGCGCGCCAGACAAACCGAGGATATGGGTGCTCTCCGCGGATCGAATGACCACATCGGTGGCCGCGTCCCAGTCAAAGGCGTACATCTTGCCCACTTGAGCAGCCAACCGCAAACGCTCTTCGCTCTCACGTAGAGCCACCTCCATCAGTTTGCGCTCAGTGATGTCTACGGCATTGCCAAGCATGCGCTCCCAGCGCACGGTACCGTCCGGCCAAAGGATGCGGAACTCCGCCTCGTAAGGCTTCCGGGCCTGCATTGCATCATCGATCGCTCCCACAACCCACTCTCGGTCGTCCGGGTGCAAATAACGATGGAAATCTTCTACGCGCCCGATAATGGTCTCCGATGGGATTCCAAAAATGCCTTGCAGGTCGCCAAACAAAATATCTCGTCCGCTCTTTACGTCGCGATCCCACCCCACTGATTTCCCGGATTCCAATGCCAAACGAAGCCGATCGTTGGCTAGCGCAAGCTCGTTCTCTGCGAGCTTGCGATCAGTAATATTCGCCACCATGCCTACCATCCGCACCATCTTGCCTTGCTCATCAAAGAACGCGTGCCCGCTTCTCTCCAACCAAAGTACTGAACCATCGGGACGCAACAAGCGGTAGCTAATCTGCGCGTCCGGACTCCCGGGAGTACGCTCGGTATTCGAGGTAATAAATATTGCTCGGTCTTCGGGGTGAACACTGGCCAACAATTGCCGTTTGGTAAAACCAATCGGCCCGCCGCCAGCAAAACCGAGGATATGGGCGGCCTCCGCGGATCGAATGATCACATCAGTGGCCACGTCCCAGTCAAAGGCGTACATCTTGCCCACTTGAGCAGCCAAGCGCAAACGCTCTTCGCTCTCACGCAGAGCCACTTTAGAATTTTCCCTTGGCTGTCACCCACCGAACAGTCCCGTCCGGCCAAAGGATGCGGAACTCCGCATCGTACGGTTTCTTGCTTTCCATGGCATCCTTGGCCGCCTCCATGACCCGCTCTCGGTCGTCCGGGTGTACGCGACGATGGAAATCTTCAATGCGCCCGACGTAGCTTTCCGCCGGCATACCAAGAATGTTCGGTAGGTCGCCGAACCAAGAATTTTGTCCACTCTTAATGTCCCAATCCCACCCTAGTGATTTGCCAGATTCCATTGCCAAACGAAGCCGATCGTTTGCTAGGGAAAGCTCTTTTTCCCCGAGCATGCGCTCGGTAATATCGGTTGTCATGCCTACCATCCGCACCATCCTGCCTTGCTCGTCGAAGTGTGCACGACCAATCCTCTCCACCCAAATCACCGTACCGTCGGGACGTACTCTGCGATAGCTGATTTGAAGGTTGGGCTTCTCTCGGCTCAGCTCTGCAATCGCGACTCTAAGTCTTTCCCGGTCGCCTGGGTGGACCAGAGCCATTAGCTCCTTACCGGTAGTTGGCGTCGCCTCATCAATCCCGAGAATCTGAGCGCTCTCTCCCGAGCGCACGACCGCATCGGTGACAGTATCCCAATCATAGGCAAACATTTTCCCGGCCTGAGCCGCCAGGCGAAACCGTTCTTCGCTCTCGTGTACTGCTTTATCCACGCGCCTTCGTTCAGTCACATCCACACACGATCCGATGTAACCAGCGAAAGACCCGTCCTGATTGAATCTGGGCACCCCAATGCCGAAAATCCACCGGTATTCTCCGTCATGCCGCCGAAGGCGATACTCCATTCTGAACTCTTCTCGCCGCTCGAAAGCTTGCGTGTAGGTATCCAAACACCTCTGAAGATCGTCAGGATGAACCCCCTCCGCCCATCCGTTTCCCCTCTCCTGATCCAAAGACCGTCCGGTAAAATCGAGCCAGCGTTTATTGAAGTAAGTGCAGAGATTGTCAGGACCGGACATCCAGATAAGCACGGGAGCGAAATCGGCCATCAACCGGAAGCGTTCTTCGCTTTCGCGGGTTTCGCGCAGAACCGCTTCCGACTTCTTCAGTTCTTCCACACGACGAAGCTCGGTCGCGTCACGAATTGAACTGATGACGAAAGTGCCGGACTCGGTGGTTAAGGGACTCAGGTTGATCTCGACCGGAATTTCGGCGCCATCGCTGCGCAGCGCGAAAAGCTCTAGCCACGTTCCAATCGGTTGGACGCGTGCGTCGCCGAAGAAATTTTCGCGATCCTGGGCATGCCGTTCGCGAAACCTTGGTGAGATTAGCGATTCGACGGACTTTCCAATCAACTGCTCACGGCGGTTTAGTCCATTCGGGCGGGTCATGTCGAAGACGAGAAGGAGTACTCATGCGGCCACCTCCAAGTCAAACTAGAGTGACCCCAGGCGGGTGCACCACATAAGTAAACGGCCGGGGGAATAATTCTAGTACTGGCTCTCTCGATAACAAAACGTTTTCTTTAACTTCTTCCCTGATCTCGACCGCCACAGGTAACTGTCAACTCTGCCAGTATCCCAGTCCGGACCTGTCGTGTATGTTGCTGCGGCGATCAGTTGTTGATCGAAACGCCCGACTCTGTTTTCAGTGAGCGAGTTCCACGATTCGTGTTGCCGTTTCATGGATCTCCGCAGCAATGATGGATTTGGTCCAGAAACGAAATGAGTCTGAGGATACTCTGGTTGTGTCACACACCCGGCAGACCCACCCAGACCTTAACAATGGGGGTGACCAAAAATGAGGACTGTAAGCTTATCAACGACAATTGGCGTAGCCATCGGTTCCCTCTTCATACCAGGTTGCGCGACTAAGCAGTATGTACGTAATACTGTCGCGCCCATCGAAGAGAAGCTCGATGCTACGAACGAGATAGCAATGACTGCCGACAACCAGTCTAAAGGGGCAATGTCGAAGGCAAATCAAAATGCGAAGGACTTGGGCGATCTCCGCAATGTGGTCGCGAATATTGAGGACTACAAGCCTTTCAACCAATCAGTCGTATACTTCGGTCTCAACAAGGATGCGCTGACGAGAAACGCAAAGGCGAACCTGGACGCAGTCGCGACGCAGCTCGGCGGGCTGCAGCGATACTTCATCACGGTTGAAGGTTTCACGGACCAGACCGGGTCTCCGAGCTACAACGATCAGTTAAGCAGGCAGCGCGCAAATCAGGTGATTTCTTACCTCGTTGGCGCTCACGATGTTCCTGTCTACCGAATCCACATGGTAGGTTTGGGACAGCGAAAGCTCATTGACAATGGCATTAGCTCAAAGGCACGTGAAGAGAGTCGGCGCGTTGAAATCACCATATTTACTGCTAAACCGTTGACCGCTTCAGGGGCAGGCGGGAACTAACAGGCCCGAGACGATTGGCAACCTGCTTTTCCCACCGGTTGTTCACATTTAGGTCAACTCTCTTGGCCAGCTTAAAAATCCAGCTGCCCCGTTGATCCTCGTCCAGTTCCGAAACATCCTGTGGTCTGTCAATTAAAAGACATCACTAGATTCTGCAGGGCTGACGTCCGCTGATTCCGGTTAGAATCTTACGGGTTCACGGAAAGAAGAGCGAAGCCTTACTCGCCTGCATCAGACATCAATTCGGTGGTGAATTGCTGTCTTGAGAAATGGAGGCGATGGGCCCGTCGGAGCCCACCGCTCTTTCAGATCTGTGCCCAACGAAACGAGATCAAGGAGCTAGAAAATTAGCTTCAGCCCCAACTGCATCGCTCGAGCCCCGCCTGAGCCAAGCACGGAGTTGGAGGATTGTACGTCAGGCGTTTGGCCGGTGAATCCGAACCCCGCGCCTCCCGAAGGGTCAACGATGCCTCCCCCGGGCCCGCCATACGGATTGGCAAATGTGGGATGGTTGAGAATGTTGAAGATCTCGGCCCGGAACTGGGCAGTGAGTCGTTCCTTGAACTTGAATTCTTTGGTCACCGACATATCCCAGTTCTTGAAGCCCGAGTCGCGGAAAATATTGCGGCCCGTTGTACCGAGGGTTCCGAAAGCTTGAGGAACCAGCACGGAATTACCAGCCGCGAAGCAGCCCAAATTGGTGAGAGACGCTATTGCCAGTTGGCCCATCGCCGTGGACTTCGCTAGGCACGCCGCATTGCTGGTGCCGCCGAAGTAAGGAACTCCGCCGGTCCCTTCGTTAGTGTTGGTCCATCCATGAACGGGAGTGAAGTCACTGGGGTTGCCCGAGAAAACCCATTGTTCACCGATGCTACCCACCGGGTTTGCCATCTCGTTGGTCCCGCTGAGGTCATCACCTTGGTCGTTCACTCCCCACACAGACCCGGACTGAAGGGTCACGATGGAATTAAGCGACCAGCCTTCCAGAATCTGCCCGAAACCTTTCTTCCCTGGGAGGGCATATGTCGCTGAGAAAGTGAGACGATGTCGGATGTCGTAGTCGCTGCTCGCGTAGAGCGCACCGGGGTTGCTGTTGTCGATCGGGGTATGGAGGCCATTGCCTTCATTGTCGGCGTTTTGGTCGAAGGCGTGGGAATATGTGTACCCAGCAGTGAAGGACAGTCCGTGGGACGTCCGCTGCGTTAGAGTCACCTGCAGGCCGTTATAGTTGGACTTGTCTTGGTTCGTGATAAATTCGATGTAGTTCAGGTACGGAAAGCACTTCCCAGTTCCAGTGCTTGTTCCTGTGGGGGCGGGACAGGGGCTAGTGAATTGTTGGGCCGCTTTCTCGGCGCTCGCGTCAGGCGAGCAGTTGCCATAAGCTGGGGCGCTGGCGATGCAGGCGGCTCTCGCGGCCGCCGTCCATCCTGTGCCGATTGGCGGCTGGTTCATGTTGGTTACGCCCAGGAGTTTCGTGCCGTGGTTTCCAACGTACGCAATCTCCAAGGACATGTTGTTTGTGATCGCACGCTGGATGCCCAGTGTCCAAGTGCCGACGTACGGCGTACGCAGGTTGCGGTTCACTCCTAAAATGTTGCAGGGCGAGGGGTCTGGGACGGGCGTGGGGTTCAGACCAGTCGCTGGTGGGGTGAGGCCGTCGCCGCACTGAGGTGTTTGAGAGTAAAGGGGCGCGGCGGGCGAGTTGATAGGCCAGTTATTCGTCCCCTCAGCAAGTCCAGGGGTGGCCACAACGTCTATGGTGCCATTACCGTGCGCTGTAACTGGGATTCCGGTCGTCTGGCAAGAGGCTGGGCATGTGACGAGTGCGGCTCCGCTGGGGATCATGCGAAGCCCGAGGAAGTTACTCACTCCATTGAAAGCATCCAAGCTGAACTGCTCGTAGATGATGCTGCCTCCAGCGCGGAGCACGGTTCTCCCGTTGCCTTGGACGTCCCAAGCGATGCCCATGCGTGGAGCGAAATTGTTGTGATCGCCGTTGAATGGAGAAGTGAGTCCGAAACCTATCTGCGAAAGTCCCGTCGGAGAGTTCGGATCGAAGTTACCAATCAGGCCAGCCATTGTAGCTCAGGTGCCGTAATAGGTTTCCGGTTAGAAAGCCCGTGTTTGGCGATGACTGCGCCGTGCCGGTGAAGAAGTCGCCCAATGAGTGGAACTGAACGGGACCTTTTGCCTGGGCCGTAACGTTCGAAGTACTTTGATTCACCAGGATCTCCCCGCCGAACTTGAAGGCGTGCTTGCCATGCAGATACGAAACGTGATCCAGGAGCTGCAAGACGCCATCAGGCCCGACGGTTTTGGGCCAAGATGCACCCAGCTGAATGCCGGGGAAGCCATTAAACCTGATCTGCGGAAACCCAAAATAGGCTGGATTCGTCTGGCCCGTGTACATGTTGTAGGTGGAGCCATTGAATGTGTAATTGGCCGGATTCTGGGTAAAGTCCTGACTGTGGAACACCTGGTAATAGTGGGCGTAGCCTACCCGAGCTTCATTCACCCAATTGGAATTGGGTGTCCACGTCCAAGTCCCTGAACCGACTTGAGACCGCGCATACTGATTCGTCAGCCATTGTGGTACCAGCTGGCGGCCGGGGTTGTCTGCGAGAACTCCGTTGCCAGGGCTGATAAAATACATGCCACTCAGCGTGCTCTTGTTGTTGATGTGGTAGTCCACCTTGACGAGTCCCGAGTTGATCATGTTGTTGCTATTTATGTCCGTGGTCAAAGACCCTGTGCTGTTGACCGGAAACATACCTTGGAAGCCTCCCGTGGGCTGCCCACTCACCGGCTGACAGGTCGCCGGGTTGAGGCCCGCGAGTTGCGCACTGAGTGCTGTGACCCCCACTGGATTGTTGACTGGGTCCGTCGCATGCGCGGCATTCACGGCATTGCAGGCATCGACCAGACTCACTTTTGCACCTGCGCCAGCGGTCGTTGCCGGGAGTATGTGTTGGGCGGGATTTCCCACCGTGTAACGCTGTTGCTCATAGTTCAAAAAGAAGAAAAACCTGTCTTTTTTGATAGGTCCGCCAAAGGTCGCGCCGAACTGCTGTAAACTTAGCGGCGTTTTCGGTGCCGGCGCAAAATTGAAGTAATTGCGCGCATCGAATGCATCACTCCTGCCATACGCGTAGGCCGTCCCATGATAGTTGTTGGTTCCCGATTTGATCCCGACGCTGACGACCGCGCCCGGCTTCCAGCCATGTTCGGCGGGTGGATTGATCTGAGTCTTGAATTCATCGATGGCGTCTACGGGCAGGATCGTGCCAGCATCGCCGGCAGCCATGGCCGCATTCATGATGCTCTGGGCCATCCACGGGTCGTTGCTGTTCACGCCGTCCACAAGATACATGTTGTCGTGGGGACGAATACCATTCGTACTCTGCGTCCACCCCCCGCCACCCGTATAAATCGTCACACCCGGGCGCAAAGTAAGCAGGTTCTCGAAGTTCCGACCATTCAAGGGCAGATTTTCGATAATCGCATGTTGAATAGTCCCCCCAAGTTCGGCATTTGTAGTATCCACGAGCGGTATCGCTTCGGTTACTGTAATCGTCTGCTTCATGTCGCCTGCTTGGAGTTTGAAATCAACCCTAACAGTTCCGTTCACCTCCAAAACAACGTTCTCACGATCGACCGCCTTGAAGCCCATCGCCTCGGCGTGGACCCTATAGGTGCTGGGGGTCAGGCTGGGAGCGTTGTACTCTCCTGAGTCGTCTGTGGTAAGAGTTCGTGACGTACCCCGTTCTACATCCGCGACGATTACCGTTGCGCCGGGGACAGTGCCGCCACTTTGGTCTGTAACGCTTCCCTGAATGCGGCCTGTATTGCCCTGCGAAAATAAGGGAAGAAATGCCAAAAACACCCCGATGCATGCAGCCGTAATCTGAATGACTGTTCCTATGCGTCTCACTGAGTGATTCATACACCCCCTCCTCGCTAATGCGATTTGCTTTCAGCCCATCTCCCGTGGCCAACCGGCTCCTTGGAGATTCAAGGGGCGACTGGTCCGTCAAATCTGCTCGTTTGCAATAATTGTCACCGCTTCTATCGCGGCTGGTTATTAGAGTGTGAAGGAGACTCAATAAACCCCGCTGCCTGCTCGGCGGCACAATTTCCCTTGAGCAGCAACTAATTACTTATATTAAATATCCCTAAAAGATTCACTTTGGCACCGAAAAACCGGTTAGTCCCAGAAGTTATTGATAACGCCTGATTGTGCCGACGCAAACTAGCAGATTTGACAGGGAGCTGAAACAGGGCGTTGGGGTAAAAAGAGCTACTGCTCACCCGATTAATTTCAACCGACTTGGCCGGGCACTGCCTGATTGACGGGCTTTGTGCTTATATCAGAAGAGACCTTGAGTCTGAGCAAGATTATTGCCTCTTCAAGGTTGTCCGCCGCCTCGGAGAAGGCCCAGCGTTCTCAACCCCACGCGCAGTCTTCATGCAATCATTTGGTGGAATGTCCCCTGACCGGCATCGCGTATTGCACGAATCACCGCCAGTTCAACGTCGGTTGGGTGCACTGGAGTTGAGATCACTTCAAAAACTCCCAACTTCAACGCTTCTAGATATTCCGCCCACTCACCTATGCTAAACAGAACGACGATGCGGGGTTTGCCCATCCAAGCGTGGCTTGCGCGAAGCAGGTCGCGGAAGGATCCGTCCGAGAGACTCTCGTCGCAGAAGACAAGCTCAATCTTCTGCTTGGACAGCAATTCCCCAGTTTGGTTCAGTGTAGAACACGAGAAAACGTTGACCGACATACCCTCAAGCATGTGAACCAGTGCGCTTCGTTTTGTCAGATCTGTACAGGCAACAAGAACGTCCCATCGTCTCAACATGTACACTCCACAGAAGTCAATGGAACAGAAAGGGTGACGTCACCTCGACACATTGTTGTTATGGAGGAAATGGTCCGGTAGGGAAATCTCTCGCCCAGGTGTGCATCTCCTTCGAAGTTGTTACGTGGAACTTTCCCAGTTTGGTTTCGCGAGCCGAAAGGTGTCGCTACCAGAATTAACGGTCAACTGAGAAAGTGACTTGCCATCAACCGGCATCCTCCTCACCAAGTCTGCGAGCGGTAAGCGTGATCATCAAGCGCGTGACTCCTGTCATCAACATGCTGATTCCGACCAGCGTCCCAATCGCCCAAGCGGAACTCCACGGCCATTGCATCCAGATCAAAAAACCCAAGAGAAATGTGCCAATTCCATCAAAGAGAATCCAACCCGATCCACGGAATTTACGGATCTGGAAGTACGCCACAAAATCCATCGCGGCTTCAGCGAGAAAGAAAATTCCGATGACGAGAGTCACAGTGACAACTCCTAGCAGCGGTTGAAAGAGAAAATAGGTACCGGCGCCAAGATAGAGAAGTGCGACGGCACACTTCCAGAAAATGCTGCCGATTCCCTTAGACTGAAAGGCATGAAGGAGCTGAATGACGCTACTCAGGATGAGAAGCCACCCAATGATCAAAACAACTCCGAAAGATGTTGCGAGTGGCAAGGCAATCGCAAGCAAACCAAATATCACTAATACAATGGACCACAAGATTGACCACCTCGGAACTTGATGTGTAATTGCTGCGTGTGCGGTGCTCATGATTTCTCCCTCTTCCCAAGTCCATCATTTCTGCCGATGCAGGGGGATCCCTCGCGTGATGGTCATTTCTGCGACCACGGGACCAACCATCGAAGTGGCAACGCAGAAAGGGGTTTAGACGCGTTAGCGGTATTGTTCCCTTCGGCACTCACAGCTTCCGGAATGCTGCCTCTGCTGACCCAATCATCCTGGCAGGTCCATACCCCCTGTCGGAACTGTCAGTTTTGTCAGTATTCGGCGGGGCTTCGATTTTTTAGGACAAAACAGGGAACGTTACCGTCCTGGAGCCAGCGTGGCAGCAATGTTTGTCGGCTTCCGTCCGTCCCTGGAGGGAGGCGGTCGCCAGAAATCAGGACACAACGACTCCCCGTCAAAAAGCGGTGCCTGCGCTGACGAGTTTTCTACTCATCGTGATGGGGTTCCCTGCCTGCGCAGTTGCGGGTGCACAGATCGCGCGTCCTCGGGATGCTGGAACAAGACGCAGAAAAGGTTGTGAAAAATCATGACTGCGAAACGGCTTCGGGGGAAATCCCGCGGCTGGTTAGTTCAAAGCCTCGTTGCTTTGCTGTGCGCCCTGCTCCTCGCGCCGGGCGACA
>WNFP01003333.1_pt1 | contig 20430 bp, 17 predicted proteins | sample 5400201 | NCBI WGS metagenome assembly WNFP01 (sample SAMN13153355, study PRJNA577476) | soil metagenome | isolation source: 115 cm saprolite under Madrone tree | place: USA:California | collected 2016-06-14
CCGTGGGCATGGCGGTGGAGACCACGGTCATCTCCATTGCCGCCATCGAGAGGCTGAGCAGGAGGGAGACGACGGTCAGGGGGCGGTTGGTCTTCATCGTCCGGGTAGATGCGCTAGCCGCCTCGGGGACGCAACTGTGCGTTCGCGACGCGTCGTCGCGGGGTGCTCAGGCGACGAGGGCCCGGACGGCGCCCACCGCCCGGTCGACCTCCTCAGGCGTATTGAAGATGCTCGCCGACAGCCGCGCGTAAGACACGGCGTACGGGCTGGTGCTGGCGATCACCTTGCGCTCGAGCAAGGCCCGCACGGTTTCGTCCGGCGTGTGCCCTTCCACTTCGAAGCAGCAGATGCCGGCGGAGAGACCGGCGTCCCGCGGAGTGTGCTGCTTCACGCCAGGAATGCGGGCCAGCCCGTCCTTGATGCGGGCGTTCAGCTCGCGCACCCGCGCGGCCACCCGCGAAGGACCGAGCGCCCGGTGCATGCGAAAGGCGGCGCCCATCGCCCACTGGTGCTCGTACGCCTGGAACCCGCCGGGCGTCATCCGCCGCGCGTTGTTGGGGGTGCGCGGCGGGCGATCTTCCTTCCAGGCCACGTAGGTCTCCAGGTCCGAGAAGGTCGGGAACACTGGACGCAGCCGGGCCCAACGGTCGGGGCGCGCCCAGACGATCCCCGTTCCGCGCGGACCGAAGATCCACTTGTGGGTTCCCGCGCAGAAGAAGTCGGCTCCCATGCCCGCCACGGTCTCGTCCACGCAGCCCAGACCATGCACGCCGTCGACGATCAGGAGCACGTGATCGGCCTCGTCGCGGCCCTTGTTCACGTCGGCGAGGACAGCGGCGATCTGCCGGATGGGAAGCCGGACGCCCGTCTGCGAATGCACCCAGGTGACCCCCAGTGCGCGCGTGGCGGGCGCGATGGCGGCGCGGATGCGGCCCACGATCGCGTCCACGGTGGCGGTGGAAGATTCATCGAACAGGCGGATCTTGCGGAACGACGCGCCGCTCCGCTCGGTGGAGAAGCGGATGGCCTCGTGGTGCGAGATGTGATCGTGCGCCGTGGTCAGCACCTCCTGCCCCGGCTTCAGCTGCAGGCCGAGATAGACGAGACCGAGGCCGGTGGTGGTGTTCGGCGTGAGCGCCACTTCGTCCGGATTGCCGCCCAGGTAGGCGGCTGCGTCGGCGCGGACGCGGCTCTGGAGGTTCTGCTGCTCGGACTCGAAGAGGCCTTGCTCCACCACCAGGAAAGGATTCTCGTCGAGCGCCCGGCGATACGCGTCGATGGCGTCGCGGACGGGCGCGGGATGAGAGGCGATGTAGAAGCCGGCGAAGTGCAGGTAGTCGCGGCTCAGGCGGAACTGGGCGCGGACCCGCTTCCAGTCGTCCAGCGCGGGCATCGCGGGCGTCTTCGCCTCGACGGCGGCCAGCAGTCTTCCCGGCACCAATGAGGCCCCGAGGAGCGCACCCTGGGCGGCCAGAAACGCGCGGCGGGAGCTCGGCATGGGTCCCTCCGATGTCAGGTGGACGGATTCCGGCAGAGTTGAGCACATCCCGACCGCGCGTTCCATCGCCGGCTCCGGCGCGGCGCGCTGGACGGCTCAGCCCTCGGAGGGCTCGAAGACCCGGAGGGGCGGACAGCCTTTGCGGACGCCGAGCTCCCATCGGAGATGATCGGGTGCCCGGCCCCGAACGCGAACCCACCCTCGCCGCAGGGTGAGCATGTGGCCCGCACACACGCTGACGAGGTTCTCGCCCCCGTGGTCCCCTACGCACTCGTAGAGCGCGTGGTACGCGCGAGCGCCACGCCGGCTGCACCCAGGCACCTGGCACCAGGTCTTGCCCTGCGCGATCATCTTCCGAAAGAAGAAGCCGTCCGAATCCATCTCGTCCCCCCCGGGACACCGAGTACTACCCAGGTCAGACGGATCGACCATTCCTGCTTGGCCCCGGTCACTGCTTTACGGCGAAAATGTCGCAGCCGACCTGTCGTGCGGCCGCTAGGAGCACACGGGATTCGGTGCGACCGCCGTGGGTCAGCGCACCAAGACCCGGACCGGCAGGTCAATCACATTCACGGTCGCATCTGTTAAAGGCGGTACCAGGACGTACGTGAAAGACGCTTGCCACGCAGACTGTAACAGCGGGTGCCCAATGTTACGTTTCAGGGCCGGATATTAGATATTTGGCGCTTCGGCTCACGAACAGCGACCGTCAGCGTCGAGGTTGCGTTCCCCGACCGTACTGTAAGCGTGGCACTTCCCGGTGTGAAGCCCGCGTATACGGTTGCCCCTGATGCCATTGCTGTGCTCGGACTTGTCGTCCGCCATTGGTAGCTGGTGATCGGAAGTTCGCGTCCATCCCCGATGACTCTTACCGTCGTAGTACTTCCTGGGAAGAGGTCGAGGTTGTTGGGCACTATCTGCAAGACCGTAACGGCGTTCACAATGACTTCAAGCGTCGCGCCAGTGCTGGTCCGGACGAGTGCAGTCCCGTTCTTGTGTGCGATCAAGTTCCCAGCGGCGTCAATGGTGACGACGCTTGGATCAGAACTCCAGAGGAGATCTGCAGCCAACGTGCTGCCGACCGCAATCGGCGGTGTAATCGGAGCCTCCAATGATACAACGCTGAACGTGGACTCCCGGAAGGCTACAAATCGTCGAACGCTCTGCGAGGATTCCGCGGACGCAACGGCACGTTCGGCAGGGTTCGGCTGCGGCCGATCGCACGAGCCGCCGGCGAGTGCGAGCACTGCTGCCCACGTCAGTTGAACAACGCGCGCGTTGCAGCGATCTGCCAGCGATCGAACCGTGCTCGCGACACCAGGTTTCGGACACCTATAGTATTCATTAGTGGCCACCGCCGTAATCTCCGATCGAATCATGCGCGACCAACTCACCTCGCCAACTCCTCCGCGGGTCTAATGAAACCTGGGAATATGGTATACTGGGCAAGACGCATCTGGTTCTCATCTCGAACGAAAACGAACAACTCAGTTGTATCGCCTTTCTCATAGTGTGAATTATACACCGCCCTTACTTGAGTCGGCACAATCGCAATGACATTCAGATCGACGTGAGAGACCGCCTTGAAGAAACCAAACCGACTCCGTATCTGATCCAAGTAGGAAAAGACGTCCCGTCGGGATTGCGAAGATCTTAGAGAAGCGCTCGCGTTTCGATATATCGCATCAAAAGCTTGATCGTTTATCTGCCTGTGAAGCGCATCAATCGCGTCCACTGCGGCCGCCTTTTCTCGCTCGATTTGACCGCCATCTATTCTGAATGAACACGACGTAGAAATAGCCACAATCAAAACCGACACTGTCCAGATATACGCCGTCTGCACATTACCTCCCAGGGAAGATAGCGGCTGACTCTGGTCCGGCTTCATCTGTTTCGCCAAGACATCCAGAGCACGAAGGCGCCAATAATTATGGCGCTGACACCCCCGACTCTGATACTGAGGATTACGTGGTTGCGTGGGATCATGGTTGGTGCTTTCTTAGACCCGATTACATCGAGGACCAATTGCCACAGTCGATCAGAGAGCGCCACAGCCACGATTCCGAAGGCCAGCGCCGCAACTCCAAACACAATTAGAGATGTCTGTTTCATTCGACTCCTACCACTTGACGCCTGTGCTCCCGACGGGGAAAGAGTAGCTGTAGTTAGCTCCAGCCTGCGGGGTCATGATGCCCACTCCATAGGCGAAGCCATTTCCAGGAGACCATGCCACATTGCCGCCTCCGAAATATCCAGCGGATCCAGTCGCTCCGTGGCCTGAGAGGAAGTCAGACAGTTGAGTTGGCCCGGGCATATAGTCTTGTACCAACCAATTCGCAGTCAGGGAACCTGCAACAGCTGTGGGTGCCTTGCCAAAGCCTGGTCCGATCGGGCTCCAGTACCAGTTACCGTACCTATCTGCTGAGACTGAGATAGTCCAACTCAAGAGGGTGCCGGTCCACGGTGTCGGAATCGTAACACTCGCGCTGAGGGATACGAAATCAGGTAGCCTCCACCGGAAGGTAGGCGGCGCAGGAATTCCCTGCGGTCGTGTGTTCCCCTGGTCCCCGCCGCCCCCGGTTGCGCCCATGCTGCTGTACTGGCCAGCGTTCGCAGCACCGTAGAATACGCCCGCGCCGAAGAGGCCGGGGCCATACGCTGGAGGACCACTCGTCGAGGGTCCGTTATTACCACGGTTGCCTGGAGTTCTGTCGCCATTCGCCCCCGGCCCCCGGCCCGTGTCTCCTGTTCCGTTACCGTCGTTGTTGCCCCCTGTCCCGCCGCTGCCGCCATTGTCAGATGTCCCAGGTCCCGAATTTCCTCCGCCCGAACTTCCTCCGCCCGAACTTCCTCCGCCCGAATTTCCTTCGCCCGAATTTCCTGGCCCCCCATTTCCGCCATCGGCTTTGGGACAGACTGGTAAACAAACCTCCCCCACGACGCCCCCTCGTCCACTTGGATCGACGAAATTCAGAGGATCGCTGTTGGCGTAAGTATATCTCCGTAGGTCCAAAGTATCTGGCTGCAAAAATCGTCGTAACGCGGGCGAGTAAACGCGGGCCTTCAGGTGAATTAGACCGCCACTGAGCTTCAGTCCCCCCGTGTATCCTAGCTCCGAGGCGTTTTCGTCAACTTCGGATCCGGTGGTCTTGTCAATCGCCCCCGAAGGTAAGTAGCGATAGCTGATTCCGACCTCACCGCCCATCGTCGTCGTAGCTACGATGCTTCGCTGTTCATTGCGATGATAATAGAGCGTTCCGGTTGTCGTCGACCCTCCAGTGGACTTCGACCACACGCTCGCCACCCGTGTAGATCCGAGGTAGATGTGCGCGTATCCAATGGTTGTGGTTCCACGCCGGACGAGTGTCAGATGATCGCCAACGTAGAAACGAGCGGTGTCTGTCCCGTTAGCGAACTGGCGCGAGACGAGTTCTCCATCGGGCCCGTACGCCAAGTCTTCGACCTTGGCGCCGAGGTGGCTAATCGAGGTTAGACGTCCATCCGCGTCATATTCGTAACCGTCCTGCGGCGGCGACTGCAATGCAGAGACCCGGTGCGCTGTGATCAGGCCTCGTCCTCTCCGGTCGTAGTCCAAGTAGTCCGCGATCCCGGCGGATTGTACCGAGATCGACGTCAGCCGCTCGAGGGACGCCTGGTCATATGAATAGGTCAACGCCTTCGACAACCCCAAATTGTTCGTGGCAGTGATGGTCGCCAGGTTCTCGAGCCCAAAGGCGTAGGTCTCATTGAACTGCTGCGTCGCGCTTCCCAGTGCGCCCAGTGGTGCTGCGCTCCAGTCCCGGAGATGACCATCCGTATCGTAGTGGGCGGCATACGACGTCCCAACGCCCTCCCAATTGCTCATGACGGTGTAGCCGGCAAGGCGCGAGCCTTGCCAAGTCATGTTCTGGGTGGCGTACACCGTGAGACTCGAACCCGCGGCTCCAGGCACCGTCGTACTGTAGCCACTCGGCAAGTTCGAATTCGCGTAGAAGTTGCGCGTCGTCGTCCCTAGGCCGGAGTCCCATTTCGTCGTCGTGAGACGGTTCAACGCATCATAGGGACCCGTGCTCGGATCTGTGGATACACCTCCTGTTCCAGCCTGCCAGTAAACTGTCGCCCCGGTGCCCGTGAGTTGAACTGGGTGTCCCATCGAGTCGTACCCGACGGTGTAGGTGATCGTGTTTGCCAGGTACGGACTGCCGAAGCTTCGGGACAGAAGCCGGCCATCTCCGCCGTATGCATCGCTGACGGTGTTCCGAACGCCCGCTTCTCCTGTCCACTCGTCTCGCAAGACAGCCATGCCGCGTGCATCGTACCCGATGGCAATGGTTGCTGCCGACCCGAGCAGGGCGGTAAGACGACCAGCGAGAACGCCGCTACCAGCGGGAGCGTACCTGTCGGTCTCCTGGCCGGCGAATGGCGTGTCGTACTGCAGGGTGGTGGTGTCTATGACCTCGCTGCGTGCGTTACACGAGGACGTGATCGAGAATCGGTGTTTGTCGATTTGAACGACGCGTCCCAACGTTCCGACCAGCTGTGTCGTCCATACGGCGTTGTCGTCTGCAATGGTCTGCGTAGCGTTCCGGATCGCTAGCGACACTTGCCCCGTGGGCAAATAAGAGTACCACCGCTTACCACCCGCACCAGAATCCTCCATGCTGACCCGGCCTCGCAAATCATAGATCCAACTGCTCGTCACGCTGGGAACCCCGGAGGAATGTGGTAGTCCAGCCCAACGGATACTCCGCACGGGCCGACTCATGAGGTCGTAGTCGATCTCCTCGTACGTCGTGCCGCTGCCTGCTCTCTGATAGCGCACGCGACCTGCCGCGTCCAAGTATGTTCGCACCGAAACGCGGTTGCTATTCCAGTCGGGCATCAAGTCGACGATGAAGTATGGCCGCGGCGCATCGATACTCGTGTCCACGCCATAGCTCAAGGCCGTGGCACGCCTGTAATTGGCTGTCTCGGAAAGATCTGAGGTGCAGAGAGTCGGGTCGGTAGGCGCTGCAGGGATCGAGCCCAGTACTGGTACGTACCACTCACAGACTTTTCTCGACTTCGCATCGTATGCAACGCTGGTTCCGTGCAGTCCTGGAGTGCTGAGCTCGGCACCTCCGCGCGGGTCGACATACGAACTTGTGGATGCGAAATATGGGTCGAGCACCGATGTCACACGACCCAACCCATCGAGGATCCCGTTTCCCGTCACGCGATATTGCAAAGGCAGGCCTCGAATCACGTTCGAGCTCGTACCGGCGTTGCCAGTGCCGAGGCGCGTTCGCGTCTGTATAGTGCGCCCAAGGGGATCCAAGTACTGAATTGACTGGATGACGTCGTTCGTATTTGGAGCGCCACCAGAGATCGCGTACGAGTATTCCGGAGCGCTCGGATCCCATGAAAATGTGTACGTCCGACGTGAGCCAGGGGTTTGCGTCGTCGGCTCCACGTACTCGAACGCGGCGAGAGGCTGTGCCACGACGCCACCCGCGATCGGCTTCGCCGCAACGGCAATCAGCCGACCGAGATTGTCGTAAGCCGACGAAATGACCGGTGCGGTGGGTGTCGCCGATGCTGAAGGGCCGTCGCGCTCGATGAGGTCACCGTAAGCATTCCACTTGTACGCCGTCGTAAGCGGAGCGGAAACAGCAACACTTCCTTTCAAATCGCTGACTGTTTCCCCTGTCCGCTCGAGATTCGAAAAGAGATCATAGCTATACGCCACCGTCACGGTGTCGACGTTCTGCCCTGTGTAGAAGTTCCGCGCGCCGTTCACGGTCCCGTTCGCATTGTAGAGCGCGATCGATGCGAACTCGTAGACACCACTCGGTCCGGAGCCGGAGACGAGATGTTCGACGTACGCGAGGCGCCCTGTAACCAGCGTTGTGCTGTGACCAGCATCTGGGGCGAAGCCGGGCACGTCATAGTGATAGTATCGATGGAACAGATCTCCTGCAGGAGGAGAAGCAGTTCCCCACTCCTCGAGCAAGCAGTTCACGCATGCTGACGCGGATGAAAAGACCCGATTCACCACAACCGTGTCATTGGTCGCGACGTCGCGCGTAACGGTCGTCTGCGTGACATTGCCATTGGTGTCGGGACAGCCGTTGGTCAGCGTGGACTGGAGCGTCGCGCTGGCTTCGATGCGGGACGTCGTATTCTGCGTCAGATACCGGAAGGCAGGGAAGTTTGAGGCCGCGCAATCCAGCGCCCCAACTTGGCGTGCAGACCAAGCCATCTGTTGTTTGAGAAAAGCCGTATTACTAGGTGGGATATTTCCATTATTAGCTGGCAACGTCTCCGTGAGTATCGGCAGTCCCGCAGTCAAGTGAGACGTCCCGAACTGGGCGTGCTGCACAAAGCCACCCACACTCGGCATCTCGTAACGGTCTCCGAATCCCAGAGGCTCTATTTGCATCTGCGACGGGTCATCCCAGATCTTCGTATAAGCCGGGCTGGCGTAAGCATATGAGGTCGTGAGCGGTGACAACGCGGGTCCCGTCATTGAGATTGAAGAGACTACGTCGCTCACCAACGGTACGTGCTGCACCACCCCGTGGTCGCTGGACGGGCCCCATTGAATGTTGGTTGTGAGTCCAGTAGACGAGACGACCGAAGTCAACAGATCCGGTCTGCGTGCGAGTTGCCGTCCTCGGAAGAATGACCACTGAGTCCAATCTAAAGTAGGTATATTATACACACCAGAATGAACGTAGTCGAGGATGCCGTCTCCATCGAAATCGACGAACATTTCGTTCCAGCCTGAACCGTTGTACTCGCCGTAAGGCGAGAACGTTCTGCCCGACGAGCAGTACTCGTCCGGCTGCGGCATGAATGTCCAGCTAGTCAGTCCGCCGCCTTGATTGAAGCGAACCACGATGCCAGGGGTACTCGGGGGGGTACACGGAGCGTCCTGTCTAAGAACGAAGTCTGGACGTCCGTCTCTGTTAAGATCCAACAGCATCACATCGGAGCTGATGGGCGTCCCGTATGGACTTTGGGTCGTCAGTCCAGGGGGCAAGGTTCCCTGGTACCAAGCGGAACCGGTCGCCGCAAAAGCGGTCCCCGTGTTGTAATCTACGGTCCACTGCCAGGCCGCCTGCGGATAAGGAGCTCCGGTTGGCGATGCCGAGATTCTGTCCATCAATCCGTCCCCATTGACGTCTTCGAGCGTGGCGACGTTGTTTCCATCGGCGTCCGTCTCGCGAATGGACATCTGACCCGACGACGAAGAGGGCGTCAGCGGCACGAATCTGAGATACGGCGTAGATGGGTCATTCGTTCCGAAGGCCCACCCGCCCGATGTAGTCCCGTGCCCCGGATACACGTGCCATTCAGATCCCACGACCAGGACGAAATCAGGCAGACCGTCGCCAGTGAGATCAACGAGCTCAAGGATCGTGCGCGTAGCACTCGAGGTCGACGAGACGGCGCGATAGGTTACCGGAAGCGAATTGGCAGCAGGACCGAGAGTGGTGTTTGGATTTCGATACTGAGTCTGAAACTCGTTTCTTGCTGCACTGACGTCTGCACATAGGGCAGGCGCATAGGAAAGCCCACCGCTCGCATCGACCTGTGCCAGTCGGAGCGAGATAACATTTGGAGAACTATTGCAGTCAGCTGCGGCGGCAGCCCCTGCCAAGACGAGGTCAGGTAAACCATCGCCGTTCACGTCGATGAGACGAGATGTTCCATAACGCGAGTTCGGGTAGTACGTGGCGTCGTCAGCAACCTCCTTGCTGCCCGAGGCGTTGGTGAAGAAGACGGCTCCCTTCCAGGTAGCGGAACTTGAGATGAGCTGCGGCGTTCCAAATGCTACGGAACCGGTGCCATCTCCGGGTCGGGTCAAGTTGCGCGCCCATCTGATGCCCGACTGCCGGGTACAAGTCGCACCTGAAACACCTTTACAAGGCGGGGGAGGCGTTCCTGGCGGCGCTGGCGCCGTGAACGAAGGATCGTCGTATCCACCCCAAACCAGGTCCGGCAGCCCGTCCCCATCCATGTCCAGCCAAGCGGCGAGGTGCTGCACGCCGCAGTTTAAAGCGTCATTGTAGACAGTGGCGCCCCATTGATAGCACTGGTAGCTCTCGAGATTGTTAAACGGGCTGCTCGGCAACCCAACGATGACACGTTGCGCGAGCGACGCCAAGGCCGGCCCAGGCGTTGGCGTAGGCGGGTCGGTCAATGGAACATTCGGTAGATCAGCCTCATAATTGAACGAGGTCGCCAATCCCACGGGACTGCCACCGCGATCGCGTAACTGGATGTGATCGAGCAACCAGCGCCCCGTGTCATTGCTGGGCTTCTGCTTCTGAACGAGATCGTACGATGCTAGCGTGACGCTGCTTGACGGGGTTCCGGGCTGTGCGCGCGCGATCTGAATGGACGATAGTAGCTTGTCATGGGTAACCAAGCACTCCCCGATTGCCTCGACGTCGCGTTGAGGGCCGCTCGGAGGATGCGAATCGTAGCTAAGCCCGACGGAATGTATTGCCGTCCCTGCCGAGTTGTAGTTGTACGAAATCGAGGTGAGCAGAGCAGCAGTGCGGCTCGGGCTAACACTCGAGTTTGGGCATTGCTGCGTCTCGATCAGGGTTTCGATCGATCCCGGTTTGTTGTAATTGTATGTGGTCTTGTTTCCATCCACGTCGACCACCTGCAGAAGATACCAACGCGTACAGCTTAACTGTTGTCCTAGCAGGCAAGAGTAGGTGTAAGCGTTGCCAACTGCATCAGTACCGGTCCACCCTTCGTTGGTTCTCGTGAGCGACAAGTATGTATCTGAAATGTCAGGCCGGTAGGAGCCATCGCTGGCTGGCACAATCAATTGCTTCGCGCCGTTCAGCGCGAGAAAGTACCGCGCTCGAGGCTGTCCGGTGAGGGCTGGAGTCGCACGCGAGCTGACCTCCACGTAGTTCTCGTTCAGCGCCCAGCCGAGGCCCACCGCGGACATACCACTGTTGCTGTTGTACGAGATGGAGAGGGTCGGCTGGTACCGTCCGCGCGCAGGTGGCAGGGGAAAGGAGTAGGAATAGCTCACGGACCCGTCGGCGCCGACGACTTGAGCTTCCGCCGGAACGGCGAGCCACAGCAGCGATACGACAGTGACGATTTGCACGGTCAGTCGCATAGGGATCTCCGGCACATCAGTTATCCCGCGGGCAGCACACCGAGGCTGAAGTCGCTATGCAGGTCGTTCCACATGGCTGCGACCCAGTTGGGCAACCCACCGAGCAGGCATTGCCGGTGCAGGTCAGCCCGGACGGGCAGTCCGCGTTCGAGCAGCAGCCGCTGTTGGAGATACATGTGTTTGAGGCAGTGCAGAGCTTATAGCCATCAGCACAGACAACGGGGTCTGAGCAGAAGCCCGAGGAGCACGTCTTCTCGCCGATGTTGCCGGGCAACGCGCAATCTGCGTTCGTGCCGCAGCAGATGTAGGGGCCGCTGATGCAGCTTCCGTTGCCATCGCAGCGATCGTTGGAGGTGCACGCGTTTCCGTCGCTGCAGGCCGTCGACGCAGGCGCGTTGGTGATCGTGCAAGACGACGTGCCGTTGCACGCTTGGGTCTGACACGTAGTCGACGTGCAAGTGACGGTGCCACTGCCGACGCATGTTCCGGTCCCGTTGCAGTGGTCGCCATAGGTACAGGCGTTACCATCGTTGCACAGCGTCGAGGAAGGCGCGTTGGTACAGCTCGCAGTGCCATTGCAGGACTGGCATGGTGCGGTGCACGTGGTCGTGCCTCCACCGACGCAGGCGCCGCTGCCGTTGCAATGATCGTTGAAGGTGCACAGGTTGTTGTCGTTACATGCCGTCGATGACGGCGCGTTTCCGCAAGTTGAGGTGCCATTACAAAACTGACACGGCCCCGTGCACGTAGCTGTACCAGTGTCGACGCACACTCCGGTCTGACAATGGTCGCCGTACGTGCAAGCATTTCCATCATCGCAAGCCGTCCCATCGGGTTTGGAGCCATCACACGTCCATCCACTTCCATCCGAACTGCACAGCGCGTCTGAGCACCCGGGGCAATTTGGTTTCGTGGTGAATGGGCAGGCAGCATGAGCACCTGATGGCCAGCACAAAGCCACCAAGGCGATCAGCGCAACCGACGCGAATCCCCATTTGCGCGCGCAGTGGATTGGTGGCGAAAAATGAACGCGCGCCCACTGAGCGCTCTTCGGACGCCAAGAGTCCGCGTCGTCGGCGACGGTCCCGTTGGACATGTCTCCTCCCGCGTACCCACGCACGCGGCGGACCCATGAGGCAGTGCAACGGAGCCGTCAAGTGACAAGTTCGAACGATGTGCGCGATCGCGTTTTGACTAGTTGCGACAATTCGCAACAATCGTTTGGGAATCCCGGCAGCTGGAGAATGATTCCGCTCAAGTCAATCGAATGCTCGAGACCGGCCGTCCTCTGTCAGGTCGTCAACTCTGATCGGGACCAACGTCTGCCCTGACAGTTCTCAGATCACAAGCTTATCCGTCCTTCGCCCTCTCCGCGGTTTGACCCTGCTGACATCTGTCGTTGACACCACGCCCTTCAGTGAAGCGACCTCGATGGTTCCGAGATCGACGCCGAGGAAGAAGATCTTCGGGGCGACAAAGCGTCGCAGACAAACGGGCCATGCCATTCGTCATGGCGAAGTCCCCTCGTGACGAATCGGTGACCGTTTCTCCCTTATTAGACGCGCTTTGAACACTCTGCACCGTCGTATACCGTGCCGAAGTTGCGAAGGCAGGCGAGTCGCCGGGTTCTCTGTTTTCAATATGCGGGCCCCGGAACCTCGCGTAGTCTCGCCCGCTCCAATGATTCCCCAATCGTTGAAGCTGGTTCATCCTATCCGGTCAACACCTGACCAACGCGGTTCACGCGTGCACCTCCTGTCCGCTGCGGGTGGCGCGGGTGCGGCGGCGCGGTTCGATCAGGCGCTCGATGCCCACGAAGAACACCGGAATGAACAACACTCCCAAGACGGTGGCCGCCAGCATCCCGCCGAAGACGGAAGTGCCCAGCGCATGGCGTGCGCCCGATCCGGCGCCGGTGGCAACGACCAGCGGGAGCACGCCGAAGATGAAGGCGAACGAGGTCATGAGGATGGGCCGGAAGCGGATCCGCGCTCCTTCCACCGCGGCCTCCCGCCAAGGAGAATCCCTGCTCGTAGCGGACCTTGGCGTACTCGACGATGAGGATGGCGTTCTTGCCGGCCAGGCCGACCAGCATCACCAGTCCGATCTGGGCGTAGACGTTGTTGTCCAGCCCGCGCAGCCACTGTGCGAGCAGCGCCCCGAGCACGGGTTCGCGGCTTCCGTCTGCCCGACGAACTCGCCGTAGACGGGCACGTCGCGCTGTCACCACCGAGCGGCGGCGCGCATCCGTGGCAAACAGGACGGCGGCCGAAGGTCGTTGGCGACGAGTTCGCGGCGCTCGTCGGCGCGAGACGGTCTCCCGTCGGATCCGAGAGAGCGCTCAGGCGTTCGCGGCTTCCAAGGTTCCGACGAACGAAAGACACGAGGGCATGTCGCTCTGTGGTTGGAAAGGGAAGACCAGATGAAATCGATGATCGTGGGAACGATGATTGCGGCCGCATCGCTGGCAGCCACGGCGGCGAGGGCGCAGGAAAGCGACGCCGGAATGAAAGCCAGTGCGACCGAGCAGAGCGCGCAGCCGCAGCGGCCGCCCTACGGGGCGTACTTCAATGGGCCCGCGACGACGGACGCAGACGGAGTTCCGGTGGCGAAGCCGAATCCGATGTCCCGGTACCTGGACCAGACCCAAGAGGGGCCGCCGATCGAAATGCCGATGGTGCCGGCCGAGGACCCTCCGGCAGCGACCTCGGACTCCGCGGCGCCTTGATTCCGGTCGGTGCTTGCGCACGGCCGGAAATCGCCGGCTCGCAGGGCAGTGAAAGAAAATGGTCAGAGCTGCCCTGCAAGCCGGTCGGGCCGGCTACTGTCGCCGTCGGGGCTGCTCGACGCAGTAGATCCAAAACTGGTAAACCGCGCAGCCCACCATCCCGTTGGTGCTGAACGCGCTCCCGTCCGTGGCGGTGGAAATGGCCCAGCGCGCGGTCGACGCGTTGGTCATATCCGACCAGCCGTTGCAGCACTCGCCCGCGGTGAAGTCGCCCGAGGTGGCGTACCGGTCCACACCTCGGTTCCGGTATTCGGTCTGGACCACCGCTCGTCGCGGTCTGCAACGGCCCACCGGTCTCTTCGCAGGAGTCGTAGCCAGCCTCGCTCGAGCTCGCCACGGAGAGACGTCGTTTTCAATCAGGGGTGTGGGGTGTACAAAGCGGGCCCTGTGGACACTTGGACGCCATGAAGACGCTGTTCGACTTCTTCCGCGAGCGCTTCAACCAGAAGGGTTCGCTTCCGTTCGCGCCCGGGCCTCACATGATCCAGAGCGCGATGCGGGCGCTCAAAGGCGGCGCGTCGGAGGAGACGATCCTCGCCTGCCTCCTGCACGACGCGGGGTTCGCGCTGCACGCGGCGGATCACGGCTACTGGAGCGCGCAGCTAGTCGCGCCTTACGTCTCCGAGAAGGTGGCGTGGGCCATCCGCTACCATCAGGCGCTCCGGTTCTATCCGGACCCGGAGGTCGGGTACGAATACCCTGCGTCGTACCGGAAGATCTTTGGTCCCGATTACGTCCCCGACCCGTACATCGAGGCCGCGTACCGCGAGGCGCGCAAGCACCGCTGGTACATGGAAGCGCGGCTGGTCACGCTGAACGACGAGTACAGCTTCGATCCGGCGGCGCCGGTCTCGCTCGAGCCCTTCGATGACATCGTCGGACGCCACTTCCGCCAGCCGCGCGAAGGTCTGGGGCAAGACGGAAGCGCGGTCGCGCACATGTGGCGCACGATCGCAAATCCAACACGCCCGCTCTGAGCCGCCCCACGATGTGATCTCTTGCTGCATTGAGTAGTATGCCGTCCCCGATCCGCTCGAGCCGGGCTTCCTTCCGAGCGATCGCCAAGGAGGTCGTCCATGTCCCCCAGGTCGGTCGTGCACGCCTTGCTGCCTCTCGCCGCCGCATTCGCTACAGCCGCCGTGGCCCAGCAGCCCCCAGCGCCCGGGGCCAAGCCGCCTGCAAGCACCTATGCGATTCCGATCGGTCCATCGATCGGCCTCGACGCCGCCAAGAAGGCCGCGGCGGCCGCGTCCGCGGAAGCGCGCAAGAACGGCTGGTTCATGGCCATCGCCGTCGTCGACCCGGCGGGTACGCAGGTCTACTTCGAGAAGGCGGACACGACGCAGCTCGGTAGCGCGGTCGTCGCCATCGACAAGGCGCGCTCGGCCGCGCTCTTCAAGCGGCCGACGAAGGCGTTCGAGGAGGCGGTGGCCAAGGGCGGCGCCGGCGTGCGAATCCTGGGGCTCACGGGCGCCGTGCCGCTGGAGGGCGGCCTGCCGCTGATGGTCGACGGAAAGCTGGTCGGCGCCATCGGCGTCTCAGGCGACCTCTCCGAGCATGACGGCCAATGCGCCGCCGCGGGCGTCGCGGCCCTCGCTTCGGCGACCGCCTCCCGCTGACCGCAGTCCCGGCGCTCGCGCCTTTTTTTCCCCGGCGCTAAGTTGCGTCCGGATCGGGTCATGCCTTGTCCGACCTAGGTCCCGACCTCGGAGGGAGCTCGATGGCCGTCACGCTGACCGTCAACGGACGGCGCCGCACAGTCGCCGCGGCCCCTGACACGCCTCTGCTGTACGTCCTGCGCAACGACCTCGAGCTCAACGCGGCCAAGTTCGGATGCGGCATGGCGCAGTGCGGGGCCTGCACCGTGCTCATCGACGGGAAAGCCGTGCGCTCCTGCGTAACGCCCGCCCTGGCCGTGGTGGATACGAAGATCACCACGCTCGAGGGCCTGGGATCGGCGAGCGATCCACACCCGCTGCAAAAAGCGTTCATCGACGAGCAAGCCGCGCAGTGCGGCTACTGCATCGCCGGCATGCTGATGTCGGCCAAGGCGCTGCTCGACGAGGTCCCGCGGCCCAGCGAAACCCAGATCCGTCAGGCGCTCGCCGGCAATCTCTGCCGCTGCGGCACGCACAACCGGATCGTCCGCGCGATCCAGCGTGCCGCGAAGGAGATGTCGCCATGACCGCCGGGAACGTCGGGGGCATCACCCGGCGCCGTTTTCTCGAGCAAGCCGCGGCGCTCACGGTCGGCTTCACCCTCGCGCCGCTCGCTCGCGGGCTCGCCCAGGCGCCTTCGCCGCTGCCGGGAAGCTTGCAGAAGAACCGCATGCTCGACGGCTGGCTGCGCATCAACCCCAACGGGACGGTGACCGCGTTCACCGGCAAGGTGGAGATCGGCCAGGGCATCGTGACGGCGCTCGCCCAGATCGCCGGCGACGAGCTCGACGTCGACCTCGCGCGGATCGAGATGATCTCCGGTGACACTTCCCGCACTCCCGACGAAGGCGTCACCTCCGGCAGCCGCTCGATCGAGGAATCGGGCTCGGCCCTGCGCTTCGCCTGCGCCGAGGCGCGCGCCCTCTTGCTGGAGGCGGCCGCCGCGAAGCTCGGCGAGCCGGCCTCCTCGCTGCGCGTCGAGGACGGCGTCGTCCTCGCGCCCGGCAGCGGGCGCGCCACTTACTGGGAGCTCACGACCGAAGCGATGCTGAAGCGCGAGGCCACGGCCAAGGCGAAGCCCAAGCCTCCCTCCCAGCACCGCCTCATCGGCAAGAGCGTCCCGCGCCGCGACATCCCTGCCAAGGTGACGGGCGGCGCGGCTTACGTGCACGACATGCGCCTTCCCGGCATGGTGTTCGGCCGCGTCGTCCGGCCGCCCTCGCCGCGGGCGCGCCTCATCTCGGTGGACGAGAAAGCTGCGCGGGCCATGCCGGGCGTCGTCGCGGTCGTGCGCGACGGCAGCTTCCTCGCCGTGGCCGCCGAGCGCGAGGAGCAGGCCATCGCGGCGATGCGGGCCTTGCGCGTGAGGGCGAAGTGGCAAGAGACGGCTTCCCTGCCCCCCTCGGGGCGCAAGCTCTTCGATCACCTGAGGCGCCAGCCTGCGCAGGATTCCGTGGTGAGCGAGAAGAACGATGCGGCGCCCGCGGCCGTCAAGACGCTCCAGGCCAGGTTCACCCGCCCGTTCCAGGCGCACGCCGCCATCGGTCCCTCCTGCGCGGTGGCGCAGTGGCAGAACGGCAAGTTGCACGTCTGGAGCCACACCCAGGGCGTCTTTCCCCTGCGCGGCGAGCTGGCGAAGGCGCTGAAGATGGCGGCCGCCGACATCACCGTCACCCATCGCGAAGGTTCCGGCTGCTACGGCCACAACGGGGCCGACGACGTGGCGCTCGACGCAGCGCTGTGCGCGCGCGCCACGCGAGGACGCCCGGTCAAGTTGCAGTGGATGCGCGACGACGAGTTTCGCTGGGAGCCGTACGGCTCCGCAATGTTGATCGACCTGCGCGCGGGCCTCGATGCGCAAGGCAACGTGGTGGACTTCCACAACGAGCTCTGGAGCCACACGCACAGCACCCGGCCGGGCGAGTCGGACGGGACCAACCTGCTCGCCGCCTGGTACTTGAAGGACCCGCAGCGGCCGGGGTCGGCGCGCAACATTCCTCAGCCGGCCGGCGGCGGCGATCGCAATGCCATTCCGCTCTACGTCTTCCCGCGCCAGCGCGTGATCAATCATTTCCTGCCCGAGATGCCGGTGCGCGTCTCGGCGCTGCGCACGCTCGGGGCCTACGCCAACGTGTTCGCCATCGAGTCCTTCATGGACGAGCTCGCCGCCGCGGCCGGCCTCGACCCGATCGAGTTTCGCCTCCGCCATCTTTCCGATCCGCGCGCCAAGGCAGTGATCGAGGCGGTGGCGTCCAAGGCCGGCTGGCGCCCCAAGCAGTCCGGCGACGGACGGCACGGCCGCGGGATCGGCTTCGCCAAGTACAAGAACCTGGCAGCCTACGTCGCGGTCATCGCCGAGGTGGAGGTCGATCGCGCGACGGGCGTCGTCCAGGTGCCGCGCGCCTTCGCCGCCGCCGACGCGGGGCTGATCGTCAACCCGGACGGTCTGATCAACCAGATCGAGGGCGGCGTGATCCAATCGACGAGCTGGACGTTGCGGGAAGCGATCTCCTACGACGGCACGCAGGTGCTGACGCAGTCGTGGGCGGATTACCCCATCCTGCACATGACCGAGGTCCCCTCGGTCGACGTCTCACTGATCGATCGCCCCGAAGAACGCTCGGTGGGCGCGGGCGAGTCCGCCCAGGGACCCACCGTCGCGGCCATCGCGAACGCCGTCGCCAACGCGACGGGACGCCGGATCCGCGATCTGCCCTTCACCGCCGAGCGCGTGAAGGCTGCGCAGACGTAGTCTTCGCTACTTCGGAAGCTTGTCCAGTTCCGCCAGCAGCTCGTCGTCGGTGACGAGGTCCTTGGGACTGTCGAGGACCTTCCGGTAGCGGACCGTCCCCGTCTTGTCGATGATCACGTACGCGCGCTTGGCATAGCGATAGAGGCGGCTCTTCGGATCGGTGTCCAGGAACCCGTAGGCCTCGAGCGTAGAGCGCGGAAGGTCGCTGATCAGCGGGAAGGTGAGGCCCAGCTTCTCGCTCCAGGCCTGGCTGGCCGGCACGAAGTCGGTGCTGATGCCCAGGACCTGGGCATTGCGGCTCTCGAACTTGGGGAGATCGAGTTGGAGAGCCGCGACCTCGCGCGTTCAGGTCGGGGTGAAGGCCCCGATGAAGCCGAACAGCACCACGTTCTTCTTGCCCTGGTAGTCGGCCAGCGACAGTTTCTCCGCCGTCGTCGCCGGCAGCGTGAAGGCCGGAGCCTTGTCGCCGACCTGGAGCGCCGCCGCCGGCCAGACCGCGCAGAGCGCGAGCAGGACGGCCGCCCGGATCAGCGTCGGACTTGACTGCCTCATGGAGCACCTCCTTGCCGCTCGACGAGCGGCTGGATGAAATCGAGCGCCTCTTTCGCCTCCCAATCGCGCGCGCCGATCGCGCGCCCGACGATCACGCCTTTGCGGTCCCTCACCACCGTCACCGGCAGCCAGCGGACGCCATGCTCCCGGGCGACCGCCATCTTCGGATCGAACAGCGTGCGGATCTGGTGGCCGTGGGTCTCCAGATATGGCTTGACGTCCTTCTCCCCGCGCCCGTCGAGCGCGACGAAGTACACCACCAGGTCCTTCGGGAACCTCGCCTGCAAGCTCTGCAGGCTCTTGAGCTCGCTGGTGCAGGAAGAGCACCAGGTCGCGCCGAAGCTCAGCACGGCGACCTTCCCCATCAGCGACTTCGAGTCGACCATCCTGCCCGAGAGATCGGGGAGCGAGAACGCCGGCGCAGGCGTGTGCTCCCGCTGGATGAAGACGTCGGAGTCTTGCGCCAGGACGCCCGCAGCGGTCCCGACGCCGAGGAGAATCGCCATTCGCAGGAACTGGCGTCTCATGGGGAAGACTCCGGCTTGGCCCGCTTCCAGACCACCTGCGCGGTGCCGGTGCCGATCGAGGGCGTCGGATTGACCACCCGCAGCTCGTCGCCGCTGATCTCGACGATGCGTCTCTGATCGGTGCCGCTCCAGTTGGGGAAGGTGCAGCTCTCGACGTGCAGGTGAAGGGTCTTGTCGCCTTCGCTCACCGCGTAGGTGCCGAAATAGCCGATGCCACCCTGCACGGCCGCGGTGTTTTCCTCCGCCGTGCCTTTCATACGGTTGTTGGCGGCGAATGGGGCCACGTCGCCGCGGGTGATGACGACCGAGAAATGGCCGTCGCCCGAGAGGATCATCGAACCCTTCGGATGGGGACCGAAGACCTCGATCTTGTTGCCGGCTCCCTCGAAGGCGTCGGACACGATCATCCAGGTGCCGACCAATCCCTGCTTCAGGGACTTCGCCGGGCCGGCGGCCGGCGCCGGGACGGAAACCAGGAGCGCCGCGCCCGACAGAGCGGCGAGCGCTGCTTCGAGGCTCGCTTTCATGGCCGTCCCCTTCTTGGCTGCACGGCGAGCTGCAAGGCTACAGCTGTTCTGGCCTCGATGGCCACCGGATGGGACTTTGGTACTATGGCCCGCCGGTGCAGGCCTCTGCTCCCCGGCCCCGAAAGGAGAACGCGCGTGCCAGCGGACCTCCGCCACAACCTCCTCGAGCTGCCCTGGGTGGACGTCAAGCGCTGGCTCGAATCCACCGACGTGGTCCTGATCCCGATCGGGAGCTGCGAAAAGCACGGCCCGCACATCCCGCTGGGGACCGACAGCTACGTCACCATCGAGGCCGTGGAGCGGGCTGCCCGCCTGAGCGGAGTCCCGCACGCGCCGCTGATCCCGATCGGCTTCTCGCCGCACCACATGGGAGAGCCGGGCTGGGGAACGGGCACCATCAGCCTGCCGGCAGACACCTTCCGCGACGTGCTGTGGGGGATCGGCAAGAGCCTGATCTACGCCGGCTTCAACAAGCTGATCTTCGTCTCGCACCACGGATCGAACTCGCGGCCCATGGAAGAGGCGCTTCGACGGATCCGCTTCGAGTGCGGCGCCTTCACCGCCTGGTACAAGACGCCCACCGAGCGCGAGTGCACGGTGCTCAAGGAAGTGCTGGAGGGGCCGCCGGAGGAGACGCCGGGCTGGCACTCGGGCGAGCTGGAGACCGCGGCCATGATGGCCTACGCCGAGGACCATGACCTGCCCGGCGCGGTCCGCATGGAGCGCGCCAAGCAGGACCGCGCGCACGCCCCGAAGTGGATGGGACCGGCGTTCAGCAAGAAGGACGGCATGGGCACGGTGGTCTTCCGCAACTCGGAGAACATCTTCGTGCCGATGAACCACCACGAGTACTGCGACACGGCCACCATCGGAAATCCGCTGCGCAATACCAGCGTCGAGAAGGGCCGCCGGATCTTCGAGAAGATGGCGGAGCACCTCGCGGCGTTCGTCGAGGAGGTCAAGAAGATCGAGGCGCGCGTGCCCGACGAGAAGAG
>WNFP01005254.1_pt1 | contig 20412 bp, 14 predicted proteins | sample 5400201 | NCBI WGS metagenome assembly WNFP01 (sample SAMN13153355, study PRJNA577476) | soil metagenome | isolation source: 115 cm saprolite under Madrone tree | place: USA:California | collected 2016-06-14
CTGCTCTCGGGAGATCGTATTGGCGGCATTGCCGGCTCGCTTCCAGTTGAAGTACATCTCAGAGACTCGCTGAAGACTCAGAGTGCCTAGATTTTCTGTTGCGTTTTCCAGTTGATCCAGACTCTCACGCTGCTTTTTCGAGAAGTCCAGTTTAAAAATCAGGGCTTTAGCTGGATCTGTGGTGTGGGTAGACTGCCCATGCTGCTTGCCACGAGAATCGCGCCAGTTAAATGAAATGTATTGAGACTTCGGGTCCCAGTGCAGACCACGAGGAAGCCTTTGCCGTTTTTTGTCCTTCATTCCGATTGTTTCCCAACAGGACTAAAACTCGGTCAAATGCTGGAACGCAATTGAGCTTCGCTTTTCTCATATGCTCCCGTCACCTCATTCTTCGTGTTGTTGCCGATGTTTATTCCAGCGCTTTCCCAGGTATTCCAGCGCTGTCACGAATGAGTTGGTAAGAGTTTTTGGTAAGAGCGTGCTGTTTTAGGAGAACTGCCGGCGGGTAAGTGCTTGAAAACTATGGCGCGCCCTGAGAGATTCGAACTCCCGGCCTTCTGATTCGTAGTCAATGACTCGAATCTCGGAGGAGTTTGTATTTTCGCCTTATAAATCAATATCTTGCCATCAACAAAGCCCGCACGGAAGCACTTGCATTAGGTATCAAGAAAGACCACTTTGGCGCATACCGGCTCGAAGCGTACGGCACGTTTACGGCACAGAGATACGTCGCACTCATGGCACTTTCATCCTATTTGGATTGGCCCGGTCGCAAATTTCACGGCAGAGCGAGTCGCTCCCCATTAAAATCTGTGGCGCGGCTTTCGGCGCGCAGTGGTCGGAACGCTTTCGCCTGATCTGATCACGTGAGCTGATAGTAGCGATTGCGGAAAATCTTTCGGATTCAGCGTCACAATGAAATCGGCTCGGCCAGTTTCAGCGCAAGCACAGAATGGATCGTCGCCAGGATCAGGGGAGATGTTTGGAAGAGCAGAGGCTGGGACGAGTTCCGCTTCTTCTCGTAACAGATTGATCACTTTACCGATAGACGCGCGACGGACCCCCAGATGTGCCAAGACCCGCTTGTATTCAAGCAGAATCTCGTCGCTCACCAGCCAGACAAACGTATCCCTTTCGATCCAATCCCGGAGCAATTTGGCGCTTGGATTCTTTGGCGTGATCTCCAGGGATTTGAGTCCCGCGATTCCTGCTACCAAAACGGACGTATCGACAACGCCCTTAGGCCGTTTTCTTTTTTGTGCGGGCAACGACGGTGATCTCCGGCAGCTTTTTTCGTCCTGAGCGATATTCACGAACCGTTTTTAGAATCTCTTCCTCTGAGATGTCACCCAGATCTGCAGCGGACTGCTCGGCGTTCCGCAAGAAATCCTTCTTCCACCCAGCTCTCTTTCGCCCCTTGGGAAGGTCCTTATAAGCCGAGGCCAGAGGAATCTGGTCTTCCAATTCCCGAACCAAAGAGCGAACCGGAATCTTGATTTCCACCGCATTAGTGCCGTTAAGCGGACGAGATCGAAGACAGATGTCCCCCAAATTACCCATTTTGGCTTTGCCAAGATTCTTCGAAAGCGCCTCTGTGAATCTGGCCAGGAGATCACTCGAACTGCCAAGGGTTTCCTTGAGATAAAAAGCCACTTTCGCTTCTAATAGGAGATTCGTGTCAAACCAGCACACACTGTTGCGGCGTGTAGGACGGATGACCCCCAGCTGTACCAGGTTTTGAAGGTCTTTTGGCGGCACCCCCAGTACGGCGCTGGCCTGCTTGAGTTTGAATGTAACACTTTGCATTGATTAACCGTCTAAATATTAGACGCATATTACATAAAAAGCAAATATTTTAACGAGAGCGACCCGTTGTTACGGATGGGATCGGGGCCGAGGCCTCCCCCAAATGGTTTTTGAGTTGATAGGATGACTATGCAGTTATGCCCGGCAAAGAGTCTCAAAGAGAGCTTCAATCCGCCCAGGTGGAATGTTACCGTCTACGGGAGGAAAACGACCGTCTGCGGAGGCTCTTGACGGAGCACGGTATCTCGATTCCTGCGATCCAGACTCAGGGGGCTACGCTGGTCCAAAGCGTCGGGACAGCAATCGATGCTGTCAGTCATGCTTCCGACTCAAAGGCTAAAATTGCCCTCTTTAGAAACCTTTTCCGTGGCCGGGAAGATGTCTATGCGGTCCGCTGGGAAAACCCTGATGGGCGGGCTGGATACATGCCAAAGGCAGATCGCGATTGGAAGGCTTACTATGCGAGCAGACCCGAAGACCGCAAGAAGGTCGACCGTAAAACACGGACCTTCCATCCTCTAACGGACGAGGCGGTTCGCCAGCATTTGGCGGGTGAGCTTACGGTTGGCGCGTATCCACTGCTGCGTGATGAGACATGCTGGTTTCTTGCGGTCGATTTTGACAAGAAGACATGGCAAGATGATGCCGCCGCCTTTCTCGCTACTTGCCAGGAACTGAACGTGCCCGCTGCATTAGAGCGTTCGCGGTCCGGCAATGGCGGTCATGTTTGGATCTTCTTTGATCGGGCAATGCCTGCGGTAACAGCACGAAAGCTCGGATGCGCCATTCTTACCCGAACTATGGAGCGCCGGCATCAAGTCGGACTTGACTCGTATGATAGATTTTTCCCGAACCAGGACACCATGCCGAAAGGAGGTTTCGGCAACCTCATTGCGCTGCCGTTGCAAAAGACGCCGCGCCAGTCGGGCAACAGCGTATTCATAGATTCCGACTTTCGGCCATATACAGATCAATGGCAGTTCCTTGCGATGATTCAGCGCATGTCTGCTCCTGCTGCTGAAGCACTTGTTGTACAGGCGCAACAGGCAGGCGATTTGATAGGAGTAAGAATCAGCATTTCGGAAGACGATAACGACCAAGCCCCTTGGACTCTGCCGCCTTCACGCACGCGGCTGGAGCGGCCCATCAAGGAGCCCCTTCCGGAAAGAGTTCAACTTGTTCGCGCTAATCTTCTCTATCTGGAGAAGAAGGACCTGCCTTCCGCGATGCAAAATCGGCTGCTTCGCCTCGCGGCGTTTCAAAACCCTGAATTTTACAAAGCTCAAGCGATGCGCATTTCGACTTTTGACAAACCACGCGTGATAGCCTGCGGAGAAGACCTCGCTAATCACATTGCCCTGCCTCGTGGCTGTTTCTCTGATCTGCTGGCCTTGTTGGAAGCGCACCGAATTACGCCGCTGATTCAGGATGAACGTTTGGCAGGTACATCGATCAACGTGGACTTCCATGGTCAGCTTCGACCTCTTCAAGAGGAAGCTGTTGCAAATATCCGTGTTCACGATGAAGGAATCTTGTGCGCTCCGACGGCCTTCGGAAAGACGGCTGTTGCCGCATGGCTTATCGCCGTACGCAAAGTGAATTCCTTAGTTTTGGTGCACCGCCAGCAGCTAATGGACCAGTGGCGTGAACGGCTGGCAATGTTTCTGCAACTTTCTGCCAAATCGATTGGGGAAATCGGTGGCGGAAAGACAAACCGGACAGGCTGCGTGGATGTTGCAGTCATTCAAAGTTTGCACAGAAAAGAAATCGTCAAAGACTATGTGGCCGAGTACGGCCAAGTCATTGTGGATGAATGCCATCATATTTCCGCTTTCACATTCGAGCAGGTAATGAGGCAAGTGAAGGCTAGGTATGTCGTGGGTTTGACAGCAACTCCCACACGGAAAGACGGCCACCATCCCATTATCTACATGCAGTGTGGCCCAATCCGATTCAATCTCAGCGCCCGCAAGATGACGGAAACAAATCCGTTCGAACACAGGGTAATTCCTCGCGTGACTGAGTTCCAGATGCCGCCTGAGAATTCGGATGTGACGATTCAGGACATATACGCTGGCCTGGTTAGTGACCGCTCTCGCAATGAACTGATTACGGCTGATCTGCTTCGCTCCTTAGAGGTGGGGCGATCTCCCCTGCTTCTGACGGCACGAACCGAACACCTGAAGTACTTTTCGGAGAAACTTGCGTCGATGGTGAAAAACTTGTTTGTCCTAAAGGGTGGCATGAGCAAGAGGCAACGCCAGAGCACAGCCGACGCGCTGGCCTCCGTACCCTTGGGAGAGCAGCGGGTTATTCTCGCGACCGGCAGCTACATCGGCGAGGGATTTGACGATGCCAGGCTGGATACTCTTTTTCTCGCTATGCCAATTTCCTGGAAAGGAACTCTCCAGCAATACGTCGGGCGACTGCATCGACTTCACGACAACAAGCATGTTGTTCAAGTCTACGACTATGTGGATTCGTACGTTCCGATGCTGGCGCGGATGTACGAGCGACGGCTGAAAGGATATGCCGTCATCGGGTACACCGTGCAACCCCGAGAAGATGCCTTTTGAGTCATTGGATTTTGTGAGGGGGTAGCCATTCCCCCGCGGTCAGCTAAATCCAACAGAATCAACGCGGGTAGTTTTTCCTTCCGTGCGGGCTGAATTTGCTTTACTCGCCATCTCACGAGGCCGCGTTGGTTGACTCTTAATCAGTAGGTTGAAGGTTCGATTCCTTCCGCGCTCACCATATTTTTCAATAACTTGCCCTGAATCAAGCCCGCACGGAAGCAAAAGTGAGAGGTATTGAAAAGGCGCACTTTAGCGCATGTGGCAGCGAACGGTACGGCACGTTTACGGCACGGTTTAGAAACAAAACAACGAGCACAAATGCCCAAGCCTTCATTAGGTTTCGATACGACCTGATTCTTAGAAGTTTGGCTCCCCGGCATGGATTCGAACCACGAACTTGACAGGTTTTGTAATGTCCGTAACTTACTGATTCTGCGAAGTCTACAAAGTCCCAAAAAGCACCAAAATCACGTTCTCCGTACAAAATCGGTACAATTTTTAAGAGGACCTTTTGAGCGGCCGTGGCCGGGACACGGTGATTCCCCTGGTTAGGCCGGTTTTGAACGCATCGCCGATCTCGGCAATTTCCTTTTCCCTGGTAGCAGCGAACTCAGCGGCGGTCAGCTCCCTGCCATGGCGGAACCACTCTTTTCTGCCGTCGGCATGTTCGACGGCGGGCCCCTCTTCGCGATGCCGCTTTCCATGGCGGTACCAGCTTCTGCCAAGAGGACCCGCCATCGCCGGCCCGTCGTCGCGGTGGAGCTTGCCGGTGCGATACCAGGCCTTGGCGCCTTGAGCGGGCCACTCTCTGGCAGGGCCGTCCTCGCGATGATACTTGCCTTCTTTGTTTCGCCATTCAATCGAGCCGTCCGGCCGGACGGTCATGACGGGAGCGGTATCGCGGGCGCGTTTCACAGAGAAATTATCTCTTGGATTGCTGTGGAACCGCTGCCTGGAATGGCGAAGGTTGGCGGTTGGCCAGGGCGGATCCGCGCGGAGGCGCGGACCGGGCTACTCGCTGGCGCTCCCCGAGCCTCCCCGTTTTTGATTGCCGCAACGCGGCGGGAGGGGGAGTCTCGGCCCTTGCGGGTGACGATCCCTTTCGCGGGAGGTGCCAGGAGAGTCGGCCCTATCGAAAAGCTAGAATAATCTTGGGTGTGGAATTTTGACTGGACATGATGTTTCCTTCACAGTAACGAGAGACGGACGTCAGGCGAGGGTCTGAAGCATGCTGAGGCTGTAAAAGGGTCTCGGCTCGTTCGGGTTCCGAGCCCTTGCGCATGAATTGAGCCGATCACAACAACCTTCCCCTCTGACGACCTATTGTCCGTTCTTCAACGGGGAGAGTTAAACCTCTGCTGGGGCCAACAACGGAAGAAAAACTGAAATATCGGAGTGCCATCGCCCGACACCCTTCACTTCGAAGACAACCCGGAGCGGTAGCCGCCCATTCTCAGGGCCTTCAGCCAAGACTTCCACACTCAATACGCGCTCGACACACTGAAGCGGTGTGTAGGTCTGATTCATCGCTCCTTGATAGTACGGAATGGAAGATTGCCTGACCACATCCAGCATAAAGAAATGCGCCAGCCACGGAGAACCACGAAACGCGTCAAAATATTCGGCAAACCGCACGCCGAAAGTCGGATCAAAATGACTTTCACCTCGCTGTAACGACAAACATGACCGAACTTTTTGAGACAGAGAGGCCAAACCAGACACGCGAGCGAGTTGGCCATTTTCGACAAAGGGATCATTCGTTACGGGTGATATAGCGAACTGGCTCCCGAGTTCTTGAGCGGCAATTCGGGGAAAGCTAGGCGCTACTTCGCATCGCAGGCTATAGCCGACATCAAGCTTGCTCACCGCAGGAGCCTTGGTAAGCGTGCGGCCATCTCCGATCGCATTTACTAGAACATGTTGCTCCGCTGAAGCCAGTTGGCCGAATCCTTCACCAAAGGCTATTAAGGAGTTAAAATCACCGCGGACAAAACGTTCCAACTCAAGGGACCAAGATTGCCCATCGACCTCGACGATTTCACCCGTGCAAACGATATTCGGTCCGACCGCGATAAGCCCATAAGTCCCGGTCTCTCCTGATGGCAACTGAACCTTTTTTGCACGGATCTCCTCATGTTCTGCTTTCATCCGGCGAAGATAATCTATCGTGTAAAGCGCTTCGTCGCGATCGATCAATTTGGCATGCGTGCTGCACAACCAAATCGCGTTACTAATGTGTCGGCGCTCGGCAGGCGTCATCGATTCGTCGTAACGCTTCCCGCCCGGCGCCGCCGCGCAGATGTGTGCTGCTTCGCCGATGTTAATAGTGGCTATCGGCGATTCATTGCCTGGCCCTGCCGTGGGCTGGGGGCAACCGCGGAACGAACAATGGTAACCAGCACGATGGGCGACATAGTGTTTAGTCCTCTCGGTGAAGTCGTCCTGCCTACGCACAATGTTCCTTTCCGGTTTCCTAAACGATCAAATGCACAAGCGACCGTCGCTCTGGTCGCTCCATCATCTCTGCATGCTTGCTTTGATGAAAGCCTCGTAGTCCGCGACGCTGGTCAACTGAACCTTGAACTGCCTCCAGAGATTCGGATTGGCGGATTTCCTGAAAGAGTTCCGGCCAAATCCGTCATAATCAAACTCGGCAAGGCTCCCAACCGCCAGATGTCTGCACCAATTTCGGATGTCGGTAACGAATGAAAGCAGATCAGGACGGCTTAGGCTCAAAGAAGTCAGTTGGCCATGGAATATCTTATTCCGTTGGTCCGCAGCATCATTAAGCCGTTTACGTAGGCGCGGGAAGTCGACTCCTACAAGCATTTCGATTGTCTTCGGATACAAGGCATCGAACCCAGACAGCACGCCATCGAAATATACACGACGGTTTGCTTCCAACGCAGCGCGAAGCGCCGCAGCGTCCCCTCTCGTAAACGCCGGGAACTGATACACCAGATGGGTCAGCAGCTTCCGGGCTTGGCGCTCCGACTTGATCAGAGACAAAGCAAAAGCATCGACGCCGTGTGTCTCGGCTTTAGTTGCGACGACAGCATCTACGGTCTTGAATTCGTCATCGACACTCATGCCATGGCCCTTTTCTCCAATTCGGCTATCAGTCAGCCTCGGTCAGATGTTGATTAGTGTCTTTTGGCAGCAGGGTCTTCAGGTTCCGATAGACAGTCTCCATTGCATCTTCCGGCCGGACGGACCAGATCTCACCAAGCGCCTTCAATGCGTTTTCGACTTGCCACGGCAAAGCCGCAGAACCTTCTACCTGAGCGAACGGGCCGTCTGATTCCGTTAGAATACGGTCCCGAGGCATCCGCGAAACGAGTTCTCGCCCCTTGCTGCCCGCCACCATTGCCGGGCCGACGCTGAACCAGCATCCCAGCTTCACAGCGCGATCCAGGTCTCGGACGCTTCCCGAAAACCAATGCAGCACCGGCGTTCCAGCTTCCGGGCGTTTTTCGAGGCAATCGAGCACATGCCCGCTCGCACGACGGCTATGGATCGACATGATGCGGCCGCCGGATTTCTGGCATTGCGCAAGAATATGCTCGAACACCGCAAGCTGGTCTTTCCAGGAGCTGCGATACTCGGGCGCGCCATCAAGGCCAATTTCTCCCACATAACGGACGCGCGGCAGTAGTGCGTCGAAGAGAGCCAACTCTCCCTTGCGTTCTCCGGCAAGCTGCGGATGAAGCCCAAGTGCGGTGCGGATACGTGGCGATCCATGTGCAAGCGCGGATGTTCCTTCCCATGCCGAAGGCGTCGTCGTAACTGACAACACGTACATGCCACGACGGTCGCATTCTTGCCGCACTTCCCGATAGTTTGGATACAAATCCAGATGGCAATGGAAATCGATCACTTGACACCATACGACTTCAGTAGCAAGCGCAATTCCCCCAGCCCGCGCCCCACCATTGCCTGAAGCGGGTCAACATCACCCAGCAAAGTCGTGCTGAGCGTCGCACCCAGCCAACGCTCCAGACCGTCCGCGTCAACTGCGGCCAATGCCATCGCTACGGACCGAACGTCGTCGAAGGCCGCGTGGTCGCTATCATCGCGCCCGAGTTTCGTGAAGACGTATTTCGTCGTGTCCGGTATCCCTGAGGACTTGAATGCAGCCCGTCGAACAAGGCAGGGGACGCAACGCCCGCAATGCTTATGACCATGAATGAGGTATCGGCCACAGCTCGTGGTTTCACAGGCATGGGCGCTTAGGAGCGTTTGGTCAGAGCACTTCTCTAGCATTTCCCCCTTAGTCTTGAGCTGATACGGGTTCTCCAACTGAACCCGCAATCCTGCGGCGTTCAAGAGGTGGCGCATGAGACCCAAGAAGACGGGATTCGTCGTCCTAGTGCTCAGGCTTCCGAGTCGCATGGCCGTTAGCGGCGGATTGATGGAAATAAATCCGTTCTCGCAGATGTACAAGGTTGCCGTTCCACCGGCATGATAGAGTTTCAGCGTAGTTGCGGCCAGTGCGCCGTAAGCGAGGAAAATGAGCGATCGCGCGCGTTGCGACGACGGCGTCTCAGTGTTGGGAACTTTCGCGTTATGGTTAATCTGCAGGTGCCGGAGGCCGCCGCCTATCTTTTGCGCAAATAGCCGTTGTTTCTCGGCATCGCCTACAACCGTTTGGCTGACAACGAACGGCTTTTTCCCAGCAGCGACCAGATCCACGTTTCCGATGAAGCTGTCCAGCCCGCCCGACAGCAGACTAACGCAATCCTCCATCGGCATGCAGGGCTTGCCGGGCGGCTTCGGCGAATAGCCGCCCCCAATAAAATTCACGCTCCATATATCGGTCGTTAGGAACCCGAGAAGCCTGTTAACGAGGTCTCGATGGCTGTTCCAAAAAGCCGGGTCACCGACCGCGACCTCGATATCCAACTCCCGCGTCCAGCCGTCGGGGCTCTTGCGCCGATGTCCGGCAAGGTCCCCGGCTATGACAGCGAGCGAAAGCGACAAGAAGTCCCACGCCTTTGGTGCCGGATGCAATTTGCTATCGGCGATCTCTTCCGCAATGGCCGCCCCGGCGGTCCCGCGGGTCGGTCGGTCCGTGCGTGAATACAGCACGACTTCCGTCATGTCTTTGCTATTCGTGAATTTATGGTTCTTCAGCGCGCAGAGCAGCTTCATTGTCTGTATTCCTCAAAAACTCTGAAGGTTTCATCGAGAGCCGCCCGAACGACTTCGGTGACCCGCCCCGTGGTGATGCGGTGGCCGGCTTTCTGCAAAGTTCTGAACGCCGCTGCAACGGATTGCTTTATATAGTCCCGGATGTCTTTCATTCGCGAAAGGGCAACAGTCGCCGTCGGAGCCTTTGCCTGGATGTACTTGCCAACATCCAGCATGGCACGCTGATATACATCGATCGAGACGAAGCGCTCGATGGCCGCTTCCCTCTGGGCTTCAGTCAAGTCAAGAAGATCCGCATCAGGGAAAGTCGTCAGCAAATCGGAAAGAGCGTCCTTGATTGCGGTCCGGCTGGCCTCCGCGTCCTGCGTCCCGTCAGGCGGTCGTACCGCCTCGACGATAGCGTCCATTACTTCGCGCGCGGACTTGCCGGAGAGTAGAGCCGGATCGAGCGGACTTCCCGCCGCCGCCGGTTGCCCAGCAGCAATGCTCGACAACGCTCCGTAGAGAGTAGCCGCAGTTGACGCGGTGCCCCCAAAACGTCTAATGGCGTTTTGACGCCCGCCATATCCCTTACGAACATACTCCTTGAGCCCTCGGCGCATGTGACCGCTCCCATCCGCCGGTCCCGTGCCCTGTGCATCTTGCGGCGCGGTCGGCGGCACAGCAGGTAGTGGCTGAGGCGGGGGAAGCGGCGGAACCCATGGCGGGACCAGTGGAACCCCCGAACCCGGACCGTTACTAGACGCCGACGTGCCCATGTCCGCCTCCTTGAGCCATTACCTTCTTCTGACCCATCGCTTTCTTCACGGGCGTTGACACCCCCGGAGACTGGTCCCACTTATCAAAAACGCTGCCGGCCCACGGCTGATCGGCGATCTTCGGCACGATGCTTGGCTTAATCTGCGCGCCGGGGAGTTCTGACAGAAATGCCGCGAGCCGCTGCCCCTGCACAGGATCGGCGGCTGAGACGGCGAGGCAAGCTTCTAAAATGGGAGGAACGCCCCACTGCTGCTCTTTTCGGGCCTGATCGAGCAGGCGGTCCATGAGAACGGTCGTTTCAGTACGCGGAATCTTGGCCAGCCGGTCTTTCAATCCGGCAGCCATATCCGGGTGCTGCAACAATGCGGCAAGCAGTTCGGCGGCTTCCGACGATAGCCGATCCTGCGGTGTGATTAATGGAGCATGTTCCCTGCTCACATAGAGTGCGCCCCGGAGATCGTGATCCGCCAGTAGAGGCGGCAGCGTAAGCCATTCTTTAACGAAGGGCTCGTCCCAGGGAGCAGCCAATTGCAGGTCTTTCCCGGAACCTGTTTGTTCCTCCCAATCCTTAAGGAATTCCGGCTTGCCTTCGGCACCTTCCATGACCGCCTTGGTCAACTCTGCATAGGCTTTCGGATTGCCGATACGCTCAAACAGGAGCAGTTTTGCGAGAACGGCTTCGTCGACGCCGACGCCATGGGCCTTTGATATCGCCATGCGTATTGCCAGCGCGTTCAAAAGCCGCTTGATCAACCGCGGATTTCCGGCAATTCGCGTCGCAGTCGTCATGAGATGGGCGAGACGGTCTGCGGAATCGAACTTGCCGATTAGCTCGTTGGAGAACTTGTCGTGCAGCGTTTGCACGAAGGCCCGGTCAACACGCTTTCCCTGCCACGTCTGACTCAGTTGTTTGCAGATGCCCGCGCGAATGTTTTCCTTCACTCCCTCGTCAAGATCGCTATTCTCGACATATAGCAGCATCATGTACGCACGCACTTCCTGAGTTCCAAGCGGCGGCACGCGGATCGGCACCTGGATGAGCTTGTCGAAGTAATTGATCGCAAGCTCATCCGTCACCTCAGGAAAGTGGCGGCGGACGGCATACTTGATCATTCCGTCGTCGGCGGCAATTACAAACGCTGTGTTCTTGAGGAACAGAACCAGACGGATCGCTTCCAAGGTGGAAATGGTGGTCTCTGGAAGGCAGCGATCGAGGTCGTCGATAAGCACGACCAGCGTCACTTCCATCGCTTCAAGCGTCTTTTCGAAGCTATCCCTTAGCGCCTGTATTTCTTGCGGGGGAGAGGATTTCTTCTTCGGGTCAAGCAATCCCGTGGCAGTCTCCTTGACTTCTCCCGCCGTCTTGACCGCCGCCTCTGCCGTTTCCGTAGTCACATCGCCGCTGAGGAAATGCTTCCCGAGGCCAAGCAACTCGCCAATAAGGCCGACGGGCGGCAGCCCGGCGTGCATCGCCGCAGCGGAGCCAGCCACTAATTTGGCCAGGCGGAACCAGCGAATGCGCTCCACAAACTCCTTGGCTTTTTCGATACCTTTCTTGCGCTTTTCCGCCTCCTTCGTGAGCTTCTCGCCGATGACCTCCATGAGCGCCGCGCGCGCGTCATCGTAGCCCTGATAAAGCCAGGCGTTAAACTCCACGAATATGAATTTGCCGTCTTCCTCTTTCTTCTTGTCGGCACCGCGATGCTCAAGTGACTGCCGGACGAGTTTGATCATGGACGACTTGCCGACGCCCCACGCGCCGGAAACCCCGATGGAAATGGGCTTCCCTTTTGCCTGCACGATGATCTCGGCCACGGTTTCGGCGACGCCGGTAAAATTCAGGAAATCCTTGTCTGTCTCGTTATCCGGCCACATTATGCGGGCCTCCTTCTTCTAAAACAACTAACCATTCAGAAACAATTCAGCCATCCCATCGAGCCGCACCATCAAGCCTTCCCAAGACTGCCTGGTCCAACCAGACGAAGAGGGACATGAATCACATAAAATTCCGAAAATCGTAGACCGTGTCCACCATGTTCGGGTTCTGCTGAATAATATTCGCGAAGGTGCTGGAGTAAACCAACGTGACTGGCAGCTTCTTATACAGCGTATTGTTGTTCCAGTCCATTTTTGTCAGGCCCATCACACCCGTACATGTGTCATGCCACCCACCGGCGCCGGCATAGCGCCGGAGCAAGAGCGGCGATGGCGTCGGCTTGAGAGCGCCTTCCTTGTAAACGTTAAATTTCGGGTTCTCGACGTGGACGCCTAGTACGCTGCCCTGCGTCCATAGCAACGATTCATTCGAGGAGAGCGGCAGATACGTTCCCCGCGTCACCGGATAATTGTATGGTTCCGGAGGGGCCTTCGAGTCGTACCGGATACCGCGCCAGTGAACATCCTTCACGATCTGGACGAGTTCGACCTCGGTTCCATCTCGAAAGCTGTCCAACGCGCCGAGGATTTCTTGCTCCGTAAACTGCGTATTTTTGTGAATAGTCACTTTTTGCGGCGGGCGCCCCACGCGACCTCGCTGGTAAATCTGGAGGCTGCGGGACAGGACCGATTGCATTTCGTAGTAGCTGAGATACGGGTTCTTCTGCGCATCTTGAGTGAAATCCTTCGTGTCGTAGGCGACGAATTCGAAACCGGTGCCGTCCGGGGCAAATACTTGGCTGCAACACGTTGTGTATCGCATCCCCTTGATTTCTTTCTTCACCGCATAGCCGATTCCGATATAGACTTCATCACGATTGATCCCGGTGAGCTTCCACGGTATTCCTCCCGCCTTCGCGAACAGGGCAACGCTGAGGCCCCACATCACGTTTGCGCGGCAGGAGCGGTCCAGACTCGATTGCAGGATGATTTGAATCGGGATATTCGACGGCGCGCAATACGCCTTCACATAATGATGCAAGTCGAATCCTTCACCCTCGAAGCACGCTTCCCACCTTTGCGGCAAGTAAATCAATAGACAGTCAAAGTTGCTCCGAACCGCCTTGAACTGGGAGATGCACTGGAAAAGGTCCCGTCCCAAGGAATGCTTGTCGTTGCGCCTCGCATGCTGATCGAGCTCATCCGGAAAAGTGAGCTGGAGGTCGGCGTTTAGATCGTCGATAGGCGTCCTCATAAGCGCTTCGAAGCCGGGATAAACCGGATAATAGTTCGTGGCTTCTCGCGGGATGGCGGGCTTCTTGAGTTCCTCGACGAGGGCGACTAGCTTCTTGAGCTCCGCCTTCGGAGCCAACAACCCGAACCGCAACTTGCTTGGCGCGCCAAATTTGAGGCTGTACGGGCCGCTGGCGATCAATCCGCGCAGAGGATGCTTGTCGGTTTTGTTCCGGGCAAACAACAGGTCGGGCTCACTAAGTGGCGTGTATCCGCACAATTCGCTGTTCGATGTGCTCATCCCTGATTCCTCCTGGTGAAAGCCGTCCGGCTGGAAATTGTGAAAGACGGATTCTCCGCACCTGTGCCTTCGTCAAATGGCCGGAGCGCAACGTCGGCGTTGCGCTCCGGCGTGCCCAGAACGATGTGAACCCACGCATCCAGGAGGGCGTTAAATTCCTTGTTAAACCGGCCGCCGCGTCGCTTATCGAGGAAATTTACTGCGAGCCGACGCGCCCGAGGTGGTTCGATCCAGATATCGGGCTCGATCAGAAGCCAAAGTTTTCCGTCCTTATAATCAACCGAAACGCGCGCTGCCTCAGCCCATGTCACTTTCTCGGGCACGTGATGATCGTCGGTAACGGGCGTCATGAGGCCGGGAACATCTCCCGATACGGACCTCACAAGACTTGTCAGGCTCTGAAGCTGTTCCTGTCGGTTGTTCGATGCATCCGCGACGAGATAAACTGCTGGGCCCGACACGCGTGAACGCAATGCTTTCCCACGGGCCAACGCCTTGCAGCACAGCTCTTCCATAATCCCTTTTACGTAAAGGTTATTGGGAGAACCGAGATCCGCAGGCACGTCAGTTTCTGCCATGGTGACGAGATCTTTGCCGAAGATTTCCTGGATGAGGTCTTTACGGCCCCAGCACAGTACCGACGGTCCCTTCGTAATCACGAGCCGTCCGCCGGACGCTTTACGCGCGTTGGCAATGTCGTCCCATGTCAGCCGCTTGTTCAACGACAATTCAAAACAACGAGTGGGCCATGCGAGCACAGGCAGCGCATTCAGCCGCACCAGTGGTTGGCCTGTCCCTGATGGTGGGAGAGGAATATTTACGGATGCGCTCTTAACTTTGCGCACCTGCTGGTCCATCTGGTCAGGCTTGCCCGCAGTATTGCGCCACAGCCTGAGCAGTAGCGCGTCGAAGGTCTCAATCGGCACAAGATGCGCGGTGACGTTTTTCTTTCTGGCTGCTTCCAAGAGTTCCAGCACGACGGGAAGCGACGTTGACCCTTTGAGTCCCGTCCAGAACAGCCCATGAGGAAAAGGGTTAGGTGTGGCGAGAACACGATGAAACAATTCCATGATACTCTGCTCCCGTCCGCTATAGCCCGAGACCACGAAGCCAAACCGGTTGCCGGCATTCACCAGGCAATCGGCAAGTTCCTTGTTCTGCGTCGCCAGTTCCGGGGCAAGATTCTTCAGGCTGTCGTACCGGAAATCCCCGTGTATTTTGCAATAGACGGGAAACTCCTCGTTGTTCATGGCCTGATTGGCGGCCCGAGAGCCCTCAAGGTGAAAAGCGGCGAGCGATTTTCCCGACACCTCGGCGTAGGCCTTTTCTATGACCGTGTCGAAGTTCGTCGTGAATGCGGCTCGGCTGAAGCCCGCAGCCATCAGGGCGCCCAGGACGCGATTGCCGACGGAAAGGGTGGCGCGATCCTCGGCCAGGATTCCATGCATGTATTTGCGCTGGCGCTCTTTATCGCCTTCGAAGATCTTTTCGAAGTAGGTTGTGTATTCGTCCTCGGCCCAGAGCGTCGGGAAGCCCTTCGACTCCATGTAGCTCTGGATCTTGTTACGTACGGATTCGCTCAGCAAATCCTGACGGGAAATATCCTGATTTTCCTGCTGGCAGTAGTAACGCCGCTTCATGTCCCAAAGAATGTTTGTCGCCGTGGGCAGGCCGGCCGTCGCCGAAGCCCCCGCGCCGAGGAACCAAGCGAAGTTCTGTGGCCGGGCGCAGAACCGTGCCGTGAATTGGGCTTGGTCCATCTCGTACGTCTCTTTGGATAATGCGGCCATTGTGTTTCACTCTTTCAGAAGAAGTTCGGCCATGCCGTCAAGGCGCGCCTTGACGGATTCCCACGACGGCATGATTTTCCCGAGCAGGCGGTAATAGCGCGGGCTGTGATTATGTTCCTTCAAGTGGCACAACTCATGGCTGATGACATAATCGATGCACTCGCGCGGGGCTTTGACCAGATGCGGATTGAGAAGGATGACGCTGGCAGGCGAACAGCTTCCCCATTGTTTTTGCATGCGTACAAGCCGCCATTTGGGCAGTTGCCGAAGCCAGCCGACGCGATCAGCAATTTCATCGAACCGTCGCGCGAATACGTCCGTGGCCCGGCTCCTGTACCACGCGGAGAGGCACTCCTTGATGTCCGAGCCATCGCGTGAGCCCGTTTCGACACAGATCTGGCCGCGAAGAAGCTTCACGCTCTGTTCCGGTCCGCGCGGGTTCTTTACCTTTAGCTGATAACGGCGACCAAGATAGAACACAGTTTCGCCGCTTGTATATGTCCTCGGCAGGGCCTGCGCGCGCTGACGTTTAAACTCATCCACGTGATGTTTGATCCAGCCCGCACGCTTCATCACGGCCCGATGGATTTCGGGAAGCTCTCGTTCTTCAGGCGCATCAACCCGGACGGAGCCGTCGGGATAGACATGGATCGATACTCTGCTAGACTTTGTCGGCTCGAACACAACTTCGTATTCAATGCGATCGGTGCCATAGATGAAGCTTTTGCGCGCCGTCATGCGGTCCTCCTGCTCAGGCCAACGCGGGTGATTTGAATCACCCGCTCGATGACATCTTTTGCGTGGTCGAGACCAATGAGGTCGAACAGCCGAGGCAGGAGAGTGCGGCGGATTTCCGTTTCGATGTCTTGAGGGTTTACCGAATGTTCCGCAACGGCCCGCTTCACCGTGTTGTCAATGACCAGGGCTTCGTCGATGAAATCCTGACCATCCCCCGCGTCGAGCTGTTCAAAATAGCTCTCTCCGAGGGCAAGCCGGAAGGCGCCATAGTACGCGCGAGCATGTTTGTTATCCCCGAAGGAATCAGGCACGGTTTCGATTGAGCGATCAGATACTTTTCCTTCCAGATCTTTGAACAGCATGTATTGCTTGTAAGGATGGTCAAACATCGCCTCGGCCTCGGCGATGGCTTGCTTCAACAGTTGCGAAAACACTGCCTGTGCGTAAGGGTCGTCGGCGAGCTCCTGCTGGATTGTTTTCTTGAGCCTGCTGCGGATGATGTCCGTTTCGTTGCGGGTCTTCTCTTCCGACCACTTCTTCGGGTCCTGGCCCTTGCCCAGCTCGTTGACGACGATGACGCCGTCGCCTTCATTGATCTGCGCGCCGACGACGTGCTTATCAACGAGCCGTCGTATTTGGTCTTCGTAGGCGCTGTAGTCAACTGTTTCCTGGGCATCCTGCTTTGCGATCTTTCGCAGGTTGATGAAAAAGCGCAGATCGTTTTTGTAGGTCTCGATGAGGTCTTCGGTGAAGCTCTTGTCCTCGAAAAACGTGCGGGACGACAACGCCACCTTTAGGCACAGGCCGAAATTGGTGAGCGCCTCATAAAAATCCTCGCGCACGGCTTGCCGCGTATCATATGTATTGCCTTCTCCGTCTTCCTCGTACCGGGGCACAAGAATCTGCCGATACTGCTCCAGGTCCTGCCTGTTCTCGACCGCCTTAAACACCGTCCAGAGCCGGTCATGCAGGCCCGGCAGGCGTTTGTACTCCGTGCTGACCTGTTGATACAGGCCTTGCAGGTCGTCGATGTCATAGCCGCCCTGCGTTCGGCTGGCAAGGTCCTGATACTGGGAAATGGCAGTATCCAGCTCTTTGAGGATTCCGCGATAGTCGATAAGGATGCCGTATTCCTTGGCGTCATGCAGGCGGTTGACGCGGGCGATGGCCTGCATGAGATTGTGGTCCTTCAGCGGCTTGTCTATATAAAGGACCGCATTCCTCGGTTCGTCGAAACCGGTCAGGAGCTTGTCGACGACAATCAGCAAGTCGGGCTTTCCCTCCGTGCTGAAATCCTCGATCACGCGCCGCTCATACCCGTCCGCGTCGTTGCCGACGTTATCCTTCCACCATTGCTGGACTTCGGGCAATTCCTTTTCGTCAACGTCGGAATGGCCTTCGCGGGTGTCGGGCGGGGAGATGACCACGGCGCTGGTAACAAGGCCGGTGGCATCGAGGGCCTTCTTATACGTGACCGCCGCGCGCTTGCTGTCGGTCGCGATCTGGCCCTTCAAGCCAAGATCCAGCTTCTTGAAATTCTCGTTGAAATGAACCGCGATATCCCAAGCGATCAGTTCGATGCGGTTGGCCGACCCGTAAACCGGGCCTTTCTTCCCCCATTTCTTCTTGAGATCCGTCCTCTGGCGCTCTGAGAGACCCAGGGTGATCTTGTCGAACCAGTTGTCAATCGCCTTCTCGTTGACCTGCAGCTCGGGCCGGCGCTCCTCATAGAGCAAAGGCGTTACAGCCCCGTCCTCGACCGCGCGCTGCATGGTGTAGGCATGGACGATGGGTCCAAACTTGTTTGTCGTCTTTTCGTCCTTCAGAAGGGGTGTGCCTGTAAAGGCGACATATGCGGCGTTGGGAAGGGCTTTGCGCATGCGCTCATGGCCTTCGCCGCCATGACTGCGGTGCCCCTCATCGACGAGAACGATCATGTTCTCGCTCGGGTTATGGCACTCCGAAAGTTTCGAGGCGGTGTGGAATTTGGCGATGATCGTGAAGATGATCCGCTCCTTGCCGTGGCCGATCCGCTGGGCGAGATCGCGCCCGGAACTGACTTTCGCCTTCTCGCCTTCCTTCTTGGTGGCGATCACCGAACCGAAAGCGCCGCTGGAAAGGAAGGTTTTTGAAAGCTGATCCTCCAGGTCGATCCGGTCGGTGACGACAACAATCCGGCATTCTTTGAGGCTATTGTGAAGCAGGAGCGCCTTGCATAGGAAAACCATCGTGAAGGACTTGCCTGAGCCGGTGGTGTGCCAGATCACGCCGCCCTCACGCCCGCCGTCCGGCTTGCGCTTGTTGATGCGGCCAATCAGGGCCTTGATGCCGAATGCCTGCTGGTGGCGCGCGGCGATCTTGCCGACCTTCCGGTCGAAAAGAATGAAAAAGCGAATGAATTCCAGCAGCCGCTCCTTACCCAGTAGGCTGACCAGCAGGCAGTCCTGATCGGTAGTCAGTTGCTTACCGGACCACAGGCTCTCGAAGTAGCTGCGTAAATGCGCCGGGCGGTTCGAGAAGACCGCGTTTTTGACCTCATCGCTTACAGGAGCGTTCTTGATGTTCGCGAAATACGCGTCGTCGAACTCCTCCTCCCGCCAGCCCGTCCAGAACTTCTTGGGGGTCTTTGTCGTCCCGTAGCTTCCCTCGGTGCCGCTGATCGAGAGTAGAAGCTGCGAATAGGCGAAAAGTCTCGGGATCTCTTCGTTCTTCTGGTTGCGGATGTTCTGGCTGATACCCTCTTCGATCATGGATTTGTTGGGATTGCCGGAGTCTGGTCTCTTGGCCTCGACCACAACAAGAGGCAGGCCATTGACGAAGCACACGAGATCGGGCCGACGCGTGTGCGTGCCGCCAGACGACAAGACCTCAAACTCTTCCGTGACAACGAAGCTGTTGTCGGAAGGGTTGTCCCAGTCGATGACCGGAATCGTCGGGTTATGCTTCTTACCGTCAATGAACTCCGTGACCGTAACGCCGAAGGTGAGCTTGTTGTAAAAAGTCTCGTTCGCCGTAAGCAGGCCCTCGTGCAGCGGCGGCGCTGCCAACTCGCGCACAATCTGATCGATTGCATTGGTGGAGAGAGGATAGAGCTTGCCCTTGTACTCAAACCGGCGTTTCCGAAGCTGCTCCACAAGGACACTGGCGAGAACCACTTCTTGTGTGCTGCCACGAGTCGTAAGACAGTCAATGGGAGACATATACTCCCAGCCCATCGCGGACAATACCCGCAACGCGGGTACATGTGCGCTGTATTCTTCCTTGGTTTCGGGTGTCGTGGTCATCGGGTTATCCAATCGCCGCCACGGGAGCTGCCGTGTTTTTCGCCTTGAGCCGGCACTTGCCGGTAAGAAGCTGTTGCATGAGGGCTTTTTTCTGGGAAACCAATCGATCACGTTGTTGAATGCAGTTTTGAACCGATCGATCCGCGTTTGAGAGTACCTTCGCGATCGCGCATTGTTCGTCGTTCTCTGGCAAAGTCAGCCGGATCGAGCCCAGATTAGCTGCGCTGATATGGACAATAGAATGGCCCTGGGCGAAACGCGTTCTCTGCTTGACGACTGATGCATGATTCAGAAGGTAACCGAGATACTCCGGGTTATCGTTTTTGGGGGATTGAATTAAAGTATCTCCGCCCGCGTACGCGTCCTGATCTCCCACATAGGCAACGCACTTGCCTATCTCTTCTGCCGTCTCGCCTGAAGCAGTAAAGAGGAGATCTCCCTTTCGTATCAACTGACTCTCTCCCGCGCACTCAGCAGGAATGAATGAAGTAAAGGATCGAACGACGCTGTCGTATTTCGTATAAAGGTCTCCGTACAGGACGCACGGCACACCCTGGGTTCCAACATGGTCGCGAGAGAGGCCCTTGCCTTTCCTGAATGGGCCAACGGACTTAAGCGTCTTTTTCGTCCAGGGCCGACGAAAACCCGGAAGGCGGCGCGTGCCGGTCAGAAGCTGATGACCGAGCGCCCACCTGCGTTGCTGTCCATTCTCGATGAGCTTGCCAACCTTGTCTATGGCCCGATCCCAGGTTGCAAGAAGTTCGGCAATTCGGCGCTGCTCTTTGATTGGTGGCAGTGTGACGGGGATGAGTGAGAAATCCGCGAAGTAGAGCCTCAAGCGGTCGCTGTGAAGGCCGTAAGAGTAGGCCCAGAGAAGGTAAATCATCCGGGCCGATTTG
>WNFP01001177.1_pt1 | contig 20411 bp, 12 predicted proteins | sample 5400201 | NCBI WGS metagenome assembly WNFP01 (sample SAMN13153355, study PRJNA577476) | soil metagenome | isolation source: 115 cm saprolite under Madrone tree | place: USA:California | collected 2016-06-14
AGGAAAATCTCGGGCGCCTCCTCCACAAACGCCGCCTGCTGCTCCAGCGTAAGCATCAGATTTCCGTACCCCCCTGCTTGCGAGGCCAGCGAAGCAAATTTCCTGCCTCCTACACGAAAAGCCGGCAATCCTGCGTGGGGGTACTCTTCCACCCCCTCCAGGCTCAGTGCAATCGTGCGAAAATCTGCTGCGGTCATCGGGTGACTCCTTAGATTACGGAGTATCTGACCATCATCGGACGGCATATGTCTACAGATCCGGGACGAATCATGGGCAAACCTTCCGTTAAGGCCTTGAGGAAGAGGCTTTCGTCGAAGAGTTGTCGCCATCGTCCTCGCCGTGCTGCCAGGTTGCACATTCTGCATCTATTCAAACCGATTGAAACGCAGTGCGGACGCTGTTGTCCGTGTCGCATATGAGCTTTCACAAAAGGGGCGGGCTCCAACACTTCAGGACGTTCGGCAGCGATTTGGTAGCGCATTGGAGCAACCTGATCCATGTACGGCTTATGGTTGCGGATATCAGATCATGTTGTACAACCGAGTGGACAGCCCAAAGGGCTACAGAGTAAGGCCATTTCCAACCAACTCTACTGCCAGCGGAGCGCTACCGCCGGGTCGACCCGCAGCGCCCGCCAGGCGGGGATCGCTGCGGAGGCCAGCGTGACGAGCACCGTGAACCCGGTCGCCGCGGCATACACCAGCGGATCAGCCGGACCAACACCCACCAGCATCGCCGCCACCACGCGCGCCAGCGCCGCAGCCGCCAGCGAGCCCGCAACCAAGCCCGCCGCCGCGAACGTTATGCCTTGCCGGATCACCAGCCGCATGATGTCCCTTGGCTGCGCGCCTAGCGTGACACGAATCCCGATTTCGCCGGTCCGCTGCGCTACTGCATACGCCATGACGCTGTAGAGACCGATGGCTGCCAGCAGCAGCCCCAACCCGCTCAGCACGCTCAAAAGACTCGCGGCAATCTTGGCACCGAAGAGCGACGCAGCCACGTACTCGGTCATTGGCTCAGCATCGAAGATGGTCAGCGCCGGATCAATCGCCGTTGCCTCGCGGCGCAGCGCCCCAATCGCTTCATTCACCGATCCGGAAGTTCGCACATCGAACGTCAGACCATACTCCGGCCGGAAAATCTGCCGAATGGGAATGTAGAAGTACGGCTGCGGACTCTCCGTAACCCGGTGATACTTGCTGTTCTCGACTATGCCAACAACCGTGAACCATTCGCCCCATCCATGCACCTTGCGTCCGAGTACGCTGCGATTGGCCAGGAAGCGCCGCACGAATTCCCGGTTGACGACCATCACCTTCAGGGAAGTGGCGTCGTCGCGCGGATCAAAATCGCGCCCTTCCAACAGCGGTATCTTCATCGTCTCGAAGTAGCCAGGAGATACTAGGTCCCGGTAGATCTTCATATTCTCGTTTGGGCCCGGAACGTAACCCTCCACCTCAAGCGTTTCCCAGTTTCCGCCGCTAAATCCCAAAGGCGGCGAGTCGTCGTAGCTAACCGCGGTCACTCCAGGCTGCCGCTCCAACTGCTCGCGGAGACGCCGGCAATAACTGTCGGTCTGCCGCGCATCATAGCCGGCCGAGGAAAAATCGAACCGCGCCAGTGCCACACCCTCTGGTTTGAAGCCCGGATCGATGCCCCGCGCGGTTTGGAAACTCTTCAAAAATAATCCGGCGCCCACTAAGGCGATCACCGCCAGGGCAACCTCGGAAGTCACCAGCAGGCCGCGCAACCGGTGCGAGTGCGCGCCCGAAGTCCCGCTGCGGCCGCCCTCCTTAAGCATCTCGTTGACGTTGGATCGCGTGGCGTGCAGCGCCGGAGCCAGTCCCGCAAGAATCGCGACGCCAAATGCCAGCGCCATGGTGAATGCCAGGACCTGCGCGTCGAGCGGCGGTTGCAACATTGTTGGCCTCGCGACTGCTGGAAGCAGCCAGCGCAACGCGCCGCCCAGCAAGTTTGCCAGCGTCAAGCCGCACACCGAGCCGGCCACCGCCATCAGTAATGTCTCGGTGAGAAGCTGCTGGATCAATCGCATCGGCCGCGCGCCGATCGCCAGCCGCACACTAAACTCTTTCAGCCGCCCAGTCGCGCGCGCCAGCAGTAGGTTTGCCAGGTTAGCGCAAACAATCAGCAGCACCACGCCGCTGGCTCCCATCAGGATGGTAATCGGCGTCAGGAGTATCGACTGGGTCCCGAAGTGCGACTGCCAAACCGGCAACACCGTTGCGCCAATTCCTTGATTCGAGTCCGCGTCGGCCACCGCCATACGATTTGCCAGCGCTTGCTCTTCCTCACGCGCCTGCTCGATGGTTACGCCGGGCGCGAGCCGCGCGAAGATCATGAAGTTACGCGTGTTTCGGTCGCGCAACATCCAATAGCCTGTATGGGTCAATTGACCGTACATCGTCAGTGGCATCCACATCTCGTAATCCAGTCCCGAGCGTGTGCCGTGGAAACTTTCCGGTGCCACACCGATAATCGTGAACGGCGTGCGGTTGATGCGCAGGCTCGACCCAATGGCCGAGTGATCCGATTCGTAGTGGCTCTTCCAATAGCTGTGGCTGATGACCACAACGGCATGCACGTTCTGCGTGTCATCGCGTTCCGCGTCGGAGAAGAAACGCCCAGCTTCCGGCTCTATGCCAAGCATGTCGAAGAAGCCCCCCGACACCAGTTCACCCCAAACTTGGGTGGTGTGCGGGGCATCGCCAACAGAAAACACATTTCCCACCCGCGCCGTCACCAAATTCACAAGCTTCAGATTGTCGCGGAAATCGCGGAAGTCCAGGTAAGACGTGGTGATCGGCTCGCCGTCCGGCGCCGTGTTCTCGATGGCCACGATGCGTTCCGCCTGGGTGGCGCCGGGCAGCGGATTCAGAAGCATTGGGCGCATCCAACTGAAGATAGTGGTGCTCGCCCCGATTCCAATACCAATCGTAAGAACTGCTACTGCGGCAAAGCCGGGATTTCGCGTCAGCGTCCGCAGGCCGTAACGGAGATCGCGCAGTAATGTATTCATGGCTGCTATGAATGATGCAAACCGCTTACCATCGTAAGTTGTTGAAAGCAGGCATCTAAAGTTCAGTTGCATCGCCTGACCCTGTCCGGTAGTGGGACAAGGCTGTCTGACGGCCGGACAATGCTGCTTCGAGTCCATCTGAAAGTGTAGTCGGTCTACCTAAACCTGGGCCCATCTCGATTCATGGACACGGTCCCAAGAAGGCTAGTGCAAACTGTCACAGGGCACTTGGACGCTAACCGGAAAAGTCCTATTAAAGGGAACGTGGATATGTGACGTATACTCCGGGTGACTTTGAAGGATTCGCGAACATGTTGAACAAATCGTTTTCTGCCACACTGCAGAAGAGCCACAAAGGCGGATGGACCTATGTGGTCTGGCCGAATTCAGTCAAGTTTTTCGCTACACGTGGCCTGGTTAAAGTTGGAGGCACAATTGATGGTCATCCGTTCAAAAGTTCGTTCATGGCTATGGGCGACGGCAGGCACATGCTGCCTGTAAAGATAGAGATACGCCGAGCGATCGGAAAGGAAGTCGGCGAAACTGTTAAGGTGCTCCTGAAACAGCGGATACGCACCTAACAAAAGCAGCGTACGCTCAAGTTCAAACGCGCTTGTATTGAGTGGTCTGGCCGTGTAGCTCAGCTGCTTTGCAAGCACGGGAACTCATTCTAAGCATTCCATTTCCTGCTTGAAGCACGATCCGAGGACGGTAGTGCACCTGCTTCGGCTAGTTCAATGGCGAACCTTATTTCATACGTGGGGCAATTGCTTCTACGAGGATCACGAAAAGTCCGCTGTTCTCGCTTTGCACCATTCACCCCAGTATTGGCGATTCCCTGGCAAGAAGTCGCTGTAGTCGGTACACAGGTTTTCGTTAGGACGTTGGCCCACCTATAAAGGGGTTCCCTGAGCACGACAACGCACGCACCGCGGTACTCCACGAGACCGTAGCGATCAAGCACCGCCTGCATCGTGCTTTTGGCACGGATTGCCGTGCAGATGGTTGTGGAGTAGACTGTGGAACAGGGTCAACATATGGAAACGGTCCAGATTGTTCTCGATAAGAAGCTTTTGGCAGCCACCGATCGCGCGGCACGCCGGACCAAACGAAATCGTTCAGCATTGGTACGCGACGCCTTGCGGGAGCACCTCCGGAAACTGGAGATTCGCGCCAGGGAAGAACGCGACCGCGAAGGCTACGCGAAAGACCCGCCAGGGCACCAGGAATCACAGCTTTGGGAAGCGGAGGCAGCGTGGCCGCCAGAATAGCCCGAGGAGATGTCCGCCTGTACCAGTTTGCTCCGCCTGACAAGAACAGACCAGCGGTTGTGGTTACTCGCGACAGCTCTATTGCTTATCTATCGACCGTCACCGTAGCGCCGATCACCTCTACGATCCGTGGTGTCCCGTCGGAGGTGGTCCTGAACGAAGAAGATGGCATGAAAGCACCCTGTGCAGTCAATCTGCACAACGCGGTTACGGTCTCGCAACAGCGGTTGGGGAGGCGCGTGGCTCAGCTAAGTTCCACGCGGATGCAGGAAATCTGTGCCGCACTGCGCTTCTCCCTCGGTTGCGATAGCAGCGAACAATAAGAACCCATGTCATTGCCACTGTCCCTGATTGCACGATGGCGCTCAGGCGGCGACCAGAAGATACACGATCAGACGGTAGGCATCGTGCCGCCATCAATTATGTAGTCTGCACCATGAATCGAAGCTGCACGATCAGATGCTAGGAATGCCGCCAGTTCGGCAACTTCCTCCGGTTGGCCGGGTCGGCCAATGGGAATGCCTCCGATCATGTTCATGATTTGTTGTCGAGCAGCATCCTCGCTGATGCCGCTGCTCTGTGCGAGTCGCACGATCATGCCGCGTGCGCCTGAAGTCTCGATGAATCCAGGCGAGATCATGTTGACGCGGACGCCCTTCGGGCCAACTTCGTTTGCCAGGCCCTTATTGTAGGTATTGAGAGCACCTTTCGCCGCAGCGTAAGCAAGCGTCGCGTCATAGAGCGGCAGACGGTGCTGGATGGACGAGATGTGAAGAATGACACCTGATTTGCGTTCGATCATGCCGGGCAGAAATGCTCGGTCGAGACGAACGGACGCCAGCAAGTTGACATTGAGTGCCTTCTGCCAGTCGTCGTCAGAGAGTGCCTTATATCCGCCGTTCGGAGCATCTGACCCTCCGACATTGTTCACTAGGATGTCGAGTCCACCCCACTCCCGCTGAACGCGATTGATTGCATCTTGTACACCTACAGCCGTACTGATATCCGTCTGCACGAATAGAGCAACCGCCTGCCCTTCTGGCAGCGGCGAGCGTGCAGTCGTTGCGACGGAAGCGCCGCTCAGAGTAAAACGGCGTACCATCGCTTGTCCCATGCCCTTTGTGCCGCCGGTTACCAGAACCCGCTTGCCCTTAAACTCATCTCCCGAAACGAGGAAAGGATATGTCATCGTCATGATCGAATCTCCAGTGAAGAAATCTTGTCATTGGAAAGTTTGAAGATGTGGTCCAGTTCAATAGGACTCCCGGGAAACTGACCAGTGAGCCGGGCACGCACAGTCACCTTGTCTCCATGCATCTGAGCGTTGACGGCCTGCAGGACGTATCGATATTTCGCGTCCGCCGCTTGCTTCCATTGGCGGATCGAGTCGCGACCGTGATAATCCTGCCCCTCGTCGCGGACAGTGCCATCTTCGGTGAAGCAGCAGGAAAGCGCGTCCGCATCCTTCGCCTCTTCGGCGGCCAGGTATGCGGCGACTGGTTCGGGTACATCAAGCGCCATCGTATTCTCCTCCGTGCAGTTACACGGTCAGGAGTTTCGCATCGTACTGATAGAATAGGAAGTACGCACAAAAAAGTGCGCTAGGGGAATATCGATGCCGAAACGCTATACGCCCACATCCGCGGCGGCAGACGTAGAAGCAGCGCTCCGCCTATTGGAAGGACGATGGAAGCTTGTGATTCTGTTCCATCTATTCGGAGGCAGGGTGATGCGCTTCTCCGAGCTGGAACGAGCCATACCCAACATCACTCAGAAAATGCTGGGGCAGCAGCTCCGCAGCTTGGCAGTGGACGGAATCGTCGTGCGTACGGCCTATCCTCAGGTGCCGCCGAAGGTTGAATACTGTCTGACACCATGGGGCCAATCGCTTTGTCCTACGCTTGACGGCATCCTAAAGTGGGCCGATCGACGGCCAGCACAACGACGAAAGCGCAACTCTCAAAAAAGCACAGCTCCCAACCGGGAGAGAAGAAGGGTTGCTGACAGCTCAAATGTGGTGCGGTAAGGATTGGGAGTGGGAAAAGGGATTGGTTGGACAGGAAGAGACAAAGAGAGGATTAACTCGCTGCGCCGAGTTAGACGTTGTAAGCCAGATGCCTACCTCAGCCTTCGGTTGCGGTCTTCGGTTGCAGTCCTTGACGCTCTCGTTAAGCGGCGTTAGCCTACGAGTCGTAAGAGAACGGGATCATGAAACACCAAATCGCAAGAGCAGATCTCCCTGGTACCTGTGGGACTATCTGCTTCCTGTGTATTCTGCTGCTGTCTGTTCTGCCGGTGACTAGCGATGCTCAGTCTGAACTTCATGCTGACAGGCAGATCCTCTTGGAAGCCACACACGGCACTCGGACTATAAAAAAGGGACCTGAAGGCACAATCTACGTCCTGACTCGATCAGTGAAGCCGTCCAGCTCGCTATGGATATCGGATTACTCCGGGTCGTCGATGCGTATGATTCTCGGGGGTGGATCGGAGCCCGCAGACCTGCGCGCCCCGAAGGACTTTGCGGTGGACCGAGATGGAAACGCGATTGTCGTGGACGCCGGATTGATTAGGATTTTTTCTCCCGATGGAAAGCTACTCAGTTCCTTTCCGTCCGATAGGCCAGAATCCGTGGGAGTTTTGAGCGACGGCAGGATTCTTGTAAGCGGATTCCCCAGAGACAACCTAATGTCTGTTTTCGACAGGCAGGGAAGGCTTTTGGGCGGGATTGGCATTCCAGCGAGTACCGACGAAGAACGCTCTTTTAATGCCGTTCTGAACATGGGAACCATTGTTGTCGACAGACAGGACAACATCTACTACGTCTTTCGCTATTTACTGACGCCGACGATCCGCCGATTCAAGTCGGACGGAACGCTGACCGCCGAATGGCATCTGGACGCTGGGGTGATACCAGAGCAAATCCTGGCAGCAGCCAAAGTAAAATATCAGGAGAACAAGAAGTCCGGAAATTACGGCGGTGTTCAAGTCCTGACGGCTGCCGCTTTCGACGAGGACTCAAAGACGCTCTGGGTGGCCTCGGGAGCTAAGGTCTTGCAGCTCGATGGTTCAGGCGAGATGATTCAAAGCTTCGACTTGGTCCGACTCGATGGGGGACCGGTTCAAACGTCCGGGCTTCTCGTGGATCGCGATTTCATTCGTGCTGCAGGCACACTTCATGGAACTTTTGAATTCTTGAAGCCACACTGACTCAGCGTGCCTCACGCACCAACAAAAATAACGCTGCTCTGATGCATTTTCGACTCAACTGAGGTGAACTCCTCGGTGAGAAAACTTGATGGGGCCGGTGTCACACCGAGCCATTTCCGAAATTTCATGCCTTGGAACGTTGATTGGATTCAACTGCATAATTTCCGAGTTGCACGTCAGGCATCAAAAAAACAAGAGCTCTACTGCTTGGCGAGAAGTGTGAGCCCCGTTCTCGCGTCGTCCGGAACTTCCATGAACAGGCTTGTACCAACGGGTTCATACAAGTCTTCTCGCTAGGACGGACGTTGGACCGAAAGGCTTGCCTTACGACTTTCGGGCAACGCCTTAGTGCGGGCCGTGTGGATTCTCATCGTCGTAATGCCCAGGCAGCAACCCGAACCTGGAAACCCGCCAGAACGCAGGCGAGACCGTAGAGCAACTACGAATCAGCGAAGCAGGCAACTCCCAACTCCGATCCCTGCTTGTTCAGTGCGCGCACCATCTCTTGGGCCGTTGTGATGTCCCATCAGGGGACGCCGCCAGCCGTCGCCGCTGGCTCGAAAACCGGGTCCGCAATCTGCACCGTGATTCGAAATCTGTACGTATCACGCACCGCTGGGCCCTGATCACCGTGACGCCTCTCAGCCCCCCGACCGCCCGACCACGTCTGTTTCGTAATGCGCCAGAAAAATGCCCTATGATATTGTCCAAGTTTGCGTATGAAGCTGAAATCAAAACATCTGCAGCTCCTATCGATTGTGCTTTCATTGGCTCCCGCGTCGCGCGGGGCGGAGCCTTGGGACGTCCCGTTTGCTGGTGATGTCCACACTATGCTTCAGGCCGCTAAAGGTGTCTCTGTACCCGAAGATCAGTCAATCGTTGTCCTGCTTGAGCAACACAGCTACGTCATCGACGAGAATGGACGAATCGCCTCGACGATACGAAAGGTGTACCGGATTGTTAAGGAAGATGCAGTCGACGACTGGTCCTCCGTGGAGCAGGAATATCAGCCATGGCATGAGAACAAGCCCGAGATCAGGGCGCGTGTGATCACGGAAGACGGGGTTGTTCACTGGCTCGATGTGAAGACGATGGCTGACTCCCCTTCCCTTGAATATGATGCGAATATCTTCTCTGACCGCCGCGTTGCTCGTGCGCCCCTCCCAGCTGTGGCTCGGGGGGCTGTCGTCGAATATCAAATCATTTTGCGCGAGACTTCACCCCTTCTGGACGCTGGTGAAACTCGCCGTGTCCCCATCTTCGATGGCATCCCTATAGAACGGTTCCGAATCTCCATCGAAGCGCCAAAGGACATCCCTCTCAAAACCAGCAGCAAATTGATTCCGGATTCCGCTATCCGGAACTTTACTGCTAATGGGAGGACTCATTTTGAATGTGATCTCGGGCCTCTCGAACCACGGAAGAATCAGGAGGGCAACCTTCCGGCGGACGTGCCTGGCTATCCCTATGTCGCTTTTTCGACGGGCAGATCATGGAAGGAAGTTGCCACGCGATATGGAGAGATCGTTGACCAGCAGATTCACGTGGGAAGTCTGGGGCCCTTTCTGGAAAGCGTGGAGCGGACAGGAGGTACACTGACGATCGCCGCTCGGATGACAGCAAAGCTTCACAAGGAAATCCGTTACACCGGCGTCGAATTTGGAGAGTCGGAGATCGTCCCGCACACCCCCGAAGAGACTCTGAAAAGAAAATACGGCGACTGCAAGGACAAAGCGTCTCTTCTTGTTGCTATGCTCCGCTCGGCGGGCTTAAAAGCCAGCGTTGCGTTATTGGATGCTGGGTATGAAACGGACATTAATGCGGAACTCCCGGGGCTTGGTGTTTTCAATCACGCTATTGTGTACGTCGCAGGGGACCAGCCGCTTTGGATCGACGCAACTTCGCCAGAAACCAGGGTCGGGCAGCTGCCCACCATGGACCAGGGACGCTTAGCCTTGGTCGCCGAGAGAGAAACCACTTCCCTGATTCCTACGCCTATGTCCGCCGCAGGTGACAATGCACGAACCGATTTCATTGAGATCCATATGAGTGATTTTGGGCCAGGGGAAATGCGGGAAACCTTGGGGGCCCAAGGCTACATGGAGACCAGACTGCGACAGCTCTACGACGGTAACGACGAAAAAAAGGTTAAGGAGTCCCTCGAGAAATACATAAAGCGCGATTTCTTGGCGAAAGAGGTCGGGCAATTTGCCGTCACGAAAAAAGATGATTTCACTCAGCCCTTTCGATTGCAGGTGGAAGCTAAGGGCGTTAAACGAGCATTTACCGAACAAGATGACGCGGTCGCCGTTCTTTTCCCGAATCTCGTTTTTCAGGATTTGCCCTTTGAGCTGACCCGTACGCTGCGCGGAAATACCCAGAACGAAAAGCAACAACCCCGAAGAAACGATTTCGTTTTCAATGAACCTCACGAGATCGAATGTCGCTACAAGGTTTTTCCGCCGGCCTCCTTCAAGGTCAAGGACTTGCCCGCTTCTGAGGAACTGAAGCTCGTATCCGCGGAATACACCAGAAAGTATCAAGCCAACCCCGACGGGACGATTGACGTGGTCTTCCGCTTCAGCACCGGGCCTCGCCGCATTAGCCCCGCAGAATTCGAAAAACTTCGAGATGCATTGGAGAAACATTTCCCCACATCCCCAGAAATGCTCACATTTGTCTCCGAAGCCAGCGAATATGTCGCGTTGGGAGAAACCGGCAAGGCGTTGAAGCTTGTCTCCAGCGCTACTCAGGGACGTGGAACGGCCAGTGACGTGAGGCTCTCGCGCATGCTGGTTACGGCAGGGGCGGTCCAGAGCGCTATTCAACTTGCGAGAAAGATCGTTGAACAAGACCCGTCGTCCAGTCAGGGTTGGCAAGCTCTCGCCTGGGCCTACCAGCACGATGATTTCGGCAGACTCTTCCGCGGCAACTGGAATGCCAATGAAGCGGAAAAGTTCTACAGGGAAGCTCTAAAGCTGGATCCGGATGACTTTATGGCCAAGGTAAATCTTGCCATTCTGCTGCAATACAACTCCAAAGGTCAGCTTTTCGGGGATGGCGCTCGTCTTGCGGAAACCATTCAACTCTATCGGGAAATCCTTAAGACCAACCCGAACCCCGTCTTGGAACAGAACCTGGCGATTTCCTTCCTGTACGCGGGCCGCCACGCAGAAGCCAAAGAGGAGATCAAGAAGCTGCCCCCAACGGAATTTGTGGGCGTTCTCTCGACGGTCCTTACCGCTTTAACGGACAACTCCGCACGAGCCATCATCGATTCGCAAACTAGCGTCCCGGACCAACGAATGCGCCGGACGATCCTAGTGAATGCAAGTCAATTCCTGGAGCAGTTGCGCCGCTATGACCGGGCCGGGGATTTGCTCAAAGCCGCATCGCGCCTCGCTAACGGAGGTGATGCTCAGACGCGTCTCGATTTTCTATCAAAAATGAAGCGCCATGAACTGGCGCTTGTTCCGGAAACCGATCCACTTTACCCCGTTCAACATGTATTGATGGAAATGTATTCACCTGACTTCAATTTCGACGCGCTCAAGGCATTCTTCACGCAAAGAGACAACTGGGCGCCCTTGCTCTGGAGCGTCTCTCGGTTCAGGCAGCACACTTGGCCGGAGATCGCCACGATGCAATCCCAAGGGATGGGATTGGACAGCATCTTGGACTACGCACTTAGCGCCGACCTCGTCAAGACACCAGACGCCGAGCAAGAGCCGCGCGGCTACCGAATTAGCCAGTCTTCGCCCTTTGGAACCCCGCTCATCATGTACGTCGTGAAGGAGGCTCGCGATTTTCGGATTTTGGGCACTTCCGACAATCCCGAAGAGGTCGGTCAACGCGTCCTGGATCTGCTGGCAGAAAAAGACATTAAGGGCGCCCAGTGGTGGCTGGACAAAATTGTTCCCGACCTCCACTCAACTCGTTCTGACGGTACTGGCGGACCAGCAGCTAGATTCTTGTGGTCTGGCGTCACGCCTGAAACCAGAGGGCCAGAAGCAATTGCAATAGCAGCTGCCAGCCTGATCGGCCCTTTTACAGGGTCGGAAAAAGCGATGCGCATCCTTGCAGATGCCCGTGGGAAAACCACTATACAACTCGTGAAGGGACAAATCGATCTGGCATTATGCGCAACCTTGCAAAAAGCGGCGAAGTGGAATGAATTGATGACCGCGGCGAGACAGCTCGCAGGAATCCATCCATTCGAGGCAGACGGCTTTCGATTCATTGTCGAAGCGGCCACTGCGCAGGGCAAATGGAAGGAACTACAGCTTGAGGCTACTGCACGTTTGAAGCGTGCACCAAAAGACATAACCGTGCTTGAGGCCTTGACTCTTAGCGCCATTCACAACGGAAACAAGGAAGTTGTCGCCGATTCCTTCACTAAGCTGGCCCAACTCCCCTATGCGGGACCGGAAGAACTGCAGTTCGAGGCTTGGGCATCAATGATGAATCGGAAACCGGATCCGGATATCCTGGCGAAGCTCATCAAGAACTCGGAATTACCGGAACTCTCAAGCGCTACGTTCTGGTATTCCCTCGGCATGCTGCAGGCTTTTTTGAATCAGCCGGAAGAGGCACAACGGTCCTTAGCAAAAGCACTCGACCAAGAGGACTGGAATAGTCTCGATGCAAAGCCCTGGGTACTAGCCGGCAAAATCTACGAGCAGTATGGCCTCCCGGAAGAAGCCGCCCGGTCCTACGCAAAAGCTCGCTCGACCATTCAGGCCGACGATCTCGCCAGATGGGCTGTGTCACTCGTGTCGTCCGATGCGACCAAAACAACGGATAAGTCGAACGTTGCCGTTCAATAGCTTCCGTGATGGGTTTCTCCGCACGGAGTTGGCGGCACTTCCGCCCGCCCCGGAATCATCGTAGGGCCGTAGGTCGCGGCGTTCTCGGCAACTGCGGGGCTGAAATTGATTTTCTCTGCAGTGGCTGGCAATAACGTGGATCGAAACGCGTGGGTTGGACGGGGTAGACTGAGAATCGAAGATGGATTGTCTGGTCAAATCACTGTAAGCCTTTGAAAGTGGAGTGGCTGCCGTGCGTGACGGATAAGCTCTTGCTGGAGACCACCTGCTTATAGGAGCAGGTGGTCATTTGCCATGCTAGTCCTGTTACAATCATTTAGAATCATAGTGTTAGAGTGGGCGTGTAGCTCAGCTGGGAGAGCACCCGTTTGCAAGCACGGGCCCTTGTTCCAACGATTCCTTCCTTTACTGATGAATGTCTGGCAATGGGGCTGGCTACTCGGCATCACTTGTCCGCAGATGCCCGTCATCACTTCGTTGACAGAAGAGAATCTTCGTCCAACGGTATAGCAGGGCGAGCCGTTTCTTGTCTCCGATTAATTTCCTGGACCTGGAGCAATCTCCAAACCCGCCTTGCGCAGACCAAGGATCAGGTGCTCCATGAGCTCCGAATCCCACCACTTCCCTAATTCCTCGCGGGCGACTTCGGGGAAGTCTGACCTTATGGCGAGCAGGTCTCGTATGGCTCGGCGCGCCGCTTCCTGTTCGCCAAGTTGCGCATAGGACGTTGCGAGCGCCAGGTGAGTGCGCCAGAATCCGGGCATGTTGACCTTGAGGGCGACCTCCAGCGCGCCGCGGTAGTCGCTCTTGCGGTACGCGTCGAAGAACGAGGGGAACCAATACCATCCGGGATGATGGGGGTTGAGTTTCCTGGCCCGCTCCGCCAGCGCGCAGCCGCGCTCCCAATCTCCGGCATAGGCGATCAGGAAACCCAGGTAGGCGGAGGTGAATCCGTCCATAGGGTTGAGTGCGATGGCGCGTTCCGCCGAGTTCCGGAAGGCCTGGGATTCTCGCCGGAAAAATTGGGCCGAGGCCAGGGCATGATAGGCGAGGTGATTCGAAGGCGCGGCTTCGACGGCACGCCGCGCGGCCTTGAATGCACGACCGACGGGATCAGGCCGCACGTTGAGCCCGTGCGTGTACTCCTCCCTGATCATCATCGATAGCATGGCCCAGCCATCCGCATAGCCCGGCGACTGCTCGACGGCCCGTTCCAAGCCGGCCCTTGCTGCTGCGTGCTCTTCGGCGGAGAGGCGCGGGAAGTGCGCAAAGCTGCGCAACACTGCTTCATATGGAGTAAGTTGTTCCGGGTCCCGATTGCGAAGAGCTTCACTCATCGTGTGCGGCAGAACACCATAGGTATCGGCTACGGTCGCAACGATCCGCGGGACGATCTCATCTTGCAGCGCGAATATTTCTTCCTCGCAAAAGGTGTGCTCATAGTTCTCGGCCCAAAGATGGGAACCGGAACCTGCGTCGATCAGTTGCACCGCGATGCGCAACTTGGGCCCGCCTGGCGAAGACTCCCTTCCATCACATAGCGCGCGCCGAGTTCCTTGCCCACAGCGCGGACGTCGACGGCCGTGTGGGCGTAACGCAACGTGGAGCTCCGCGCGATGACCCTGAGGTAGGAGAAGCGTGACAGACCCGTCACGATGTCCTCGGTCATTCCCTCCGCAAGGGCAGTGATCTCCGCATTCGCTCCGCTGTATTCGAACGGTAGGACGGCAACCCAGAATCCATCCCTGGCGCGAGTCGCGCCTGAATCGGCTTCGGCCCCGCTGGTAACACCACGCAGTCCACTGCGGAGTTCGTGCGCCGTCGGAAATCGGTCGGTGGGGTTCTTCTCCAGGCAACGCTGGATTACGCACTCCAAGCCCTCAGGCAATTCAGCCCGCACCTCCCTTATTTGGCGGGGCGTGTCGCGAAGTATCTTGGAGGCAAGCTCGGCCGAGGACCGCCCCTGGAAAGGCTTCTCACCCGTCGCCATTTCGTACAACAGTGTGCCCAGTGAGAAGATGTCCGTTCGATGGTCGATCTTGCGGCCCTCGACCGGTTCGGGAGACATGTACGCCGGAGTTCCCAAAATCACACCCACTTTGGTGAATTCGCCCGGGGCCAGCGTCGCGTCGCCGGAATTGGTTTCGAGCACCTCCTTCGCGAGGCCGAAGTCCAGAACCTTGACGCGGCCCTGATCGGTCACCATTACATTGGCGGGCTTCACGTCGCGATGAATGATGCCTTTGTCGTGAGCGGCTGCCAACGCCTCGGAGATCGCGGTGGCATACTCCAGGATTCGATCGACAGGCAGACCACCTTTCGGAATCAAACGGTTCAGCGACTGGCCCTCGATCAGCTCCATCGTAAGGAAGTGGACGCCTCCCGCTTCCTCAATCGTAAAGATGGTGACAATGTTGGGGTGATTCAACGAAGCGAGCATCCTGGCCTCGCGCTGGAAGCGAACGAGCCGCTCGGGATCATCTACGAATGCAGGCGGAAGAACTTTGATCGCCACGCTGCGGCCAAGCTTGCTATCGCTTGCTCGGTAGACATCGCCCATCCCGCCGACACCGATGCGCGCTAGAATTTCGTAGGGACCGAGACGCGAGCCAATCACCAGCTTCTTTGGTGGAGCCAGGAAACTCGTCTCGGCTTGTTCGTGCGTGGCTATGAGGGATTCCACCTCGCGGCGCAAAGCCGGTTCGGCGCAGGCCTGGTCAAGATAGGCATTTCTCTCGCCGGGCGCCCGTTCCAGGGCGGCGGCGAGCAAATTCTTGACTTCCTGCCAGCGTTCGGGCGTCACGATCCCTCATACCGCCTTAATTCGCGGCGCAGCCAGGCGCGGGCTGTCGCCCATTCCCGCTTTACGGTGGCCGGTGAAACCCCCAGGACCACGGCAGCCTCTTCGACGGAAAGTCCTCCAAAGAATCTGAGTTCGATCAGGCGGCCCTGCTGCGGATCTAGAGCGGAGAGTTTGCCAAGGGCATCATCGAGCGCGACCAGATCAATCCCCGGTTTCTGAGCAGGGACAAGTTCCGGATCGATGACGAGCTTAGGTGCTCCGGCGCCGCGCTTGGCAGCGAGGCGGTTGCGCGCATGATCGACTAAAATGTGCCGCATCAGCTGTGCAGCTACTCCGAAAAAGTGTGCGCGATTTTGCCACTGTGGCGTTCCCTGGCGGACCAGGCGCAGATACCGTTCGTTGACCAATGCAGCGCTCTCGAGAGTGTGGTCGGGACGTTCGCCCCGCCAATGGCGGCGCGCCTGCCGGCGCAATTCATTGTAAACCACCGGGCCGAGCTCTTCCCGTGCTTCCTTGTTGCCCTGGCCCCAATCGGTGAGCAGACGGTTGATACGCGTCGAGGAATCTGCGCCCACGATTACTCTCCAGCCGTGAAGCAGCCATCAATTGTTGATCGGGAAAGTAGCTCCCCAGGAACTCAAAGTCAACTTGCCCGCGATGGAAATGTCCCGCGATGATGCTCCTCAGGTTGGGGACGCGCTGCGACACAATAAATCTTGGATTCTCGTGAGCCAGTTTGTTGCTGGTTGAAATTCGACGTTTCCGAGTAACACATCCGTACCATCCGCTTTTCCAGCAAGAGTTCGAGCTGGTTGCTTTGAGGAGATAAGTTTGCGAAAGGCTCATGTGAACAATATAGAGACAGTAGAGCGCCACCGTGAAGTGAGCCTCGTTGAGAGAATTTAATGGGAGAGAGTCGCACCGACCCGTTCCCGAAATCTCATGCCCTGGAACGTCGGATTGGATTCAACTTCAAGTTGCCCGTCCGGGGCGGACATATCGGTAAACGCTGGCCGACCCGCATATCCCAATCTGGATTACTTCCGGTTTAACCAACCGGGAGCAGCTGAGCAAGTCGGTAGAATTTCTCACCCAAAGAAACCGCGACGGCGCTTGCACGTAAGGCTACCGGGACAGTTAGCTGAATCGAGCGTGTGGGCCATCCTTGGCCGGTGTGTAGACGAACCGATTCAACGCATCAGTTAGTGTCGGTCGCACTTCCGAATAACCCGCCCAAACGCCTCCCGAGAGGCATCGACTCAGTGATTCTTGTTGATGTCGATGGCTGTCGTTACGTCGTACTCGACGCTTGGCACGAACAGGACGACCAGAACGCTCTTGCCCCTACTGAAACGGGCCTTCGCGGCCTGCTGTTCCTGGCATTTCGCCCCCACCGATCAATATAGATCGTGGCGGATCCGCGACCTACGCTTCGGGTTTCTTTTGGGCTGCGATCCAGCGACGCCTGTTGAGCAGTGGTCGTGGCAGCGATGCCGTGGTTCGTGGCGAAAAGCTGAAAGGGGGACGGCTGCTGCTCCAACAGCAACCGTCACCCTTCCTCACATGTCCTATTCGTTCGTTTCGTTCCCGTGATGCCTAGCGGGACGGAAGAAGTGCCTCGTCGTAAACCTGGATACCTGCTTTCCCAGGTGCGCCCCGACGCGGGTCGAATTTCTGTAGTGCATTCCGCCATAAATCCGGGCGTCGAGCACTTCCTCCAGTGCTTCTGAGAGGCGATTATAGGTTCGGATAGGGTTAACGAGCCCAACGACGTTGCTGTCCATCGACAAGCCGACCTCGTCGCTGCCAAACAGATAATTCAGGGTCTCAGTGGAGGCGGCGCTGAAGCAGCCGTGGGCTGCGGGGTACTCAGGATGGTTTGGGGTGATGACGAGTCCTATCCACGCCGGATCCGGCGCGGTTTCCGGGTTGCCGTCGGTATCGCCTGCTCGAATGGCGGTAACGGGCCGCCAAAAATTGTAGAAATACTTCGCGTCCCAGCAAGCCATGAGTGCATCGGCCGATGCCGTCGCGAGCATGGCGAAGTAGCGTGCATTGTCGGCCAAACCGAGGCCTTTGGCCACGGACAATGCACGCCACGCACGATTCCACTGCAAGGGCGGATTGTCGCTCCAGAACCGAGCGATGTCGGTCTGTTCTGGAGTTCGGATGCTTCCGATCGCAGGCCCGAGCGCCTTGATCTCGTTATAGTCGCGCGCCCAATCTTCGCTGCTGAGGCTAAATGGGGGCTCTGGACGGAACTGGGATGCGGAGTGTAGGGCAAACGGCTGCACGAACGGGGTTTCCGGAGCCAGCGCTGCAAGAAACGCTGGCGGCGTCGGCACCCAAACACCCGGACCCGAGCCCGGCGTGTAGTTCATGGTGGCATCCCGACCGTCTCCGGCACGCTTGATCAAGATGGCGCTCGCCGCCTGGTGGCCGACAGCGATCCCATTTGCCTTGGCGTCGTCGTCATGTAGTGCTGCGAGCGATGTCGCGTACTTTGCATCAAGATCAGTCGCTTGCGCGGGAAACAACGCCACGAGGACATCGTGGGCTGCGGTAGCTGCGGCCGCTTCTTCTGAGGCCGGGCGATCCACAGACGGGACGCTGGCATAGCCCTCAAATGGCGCTCCCTCGATCGCATTCACGGCGTCGTAGATCGCCAGGTGGACCATCGCGAGCCTGATCAAGGCACGTGGTGGCACCTGGCCGCCGACGGTCACGATCGCCTTAGCGGCATGCGCGTTCCAGTCCAGCACCTCATCTGCACACACGGTATTCACCGGATTCATCATAGTAATCAGACAGAGTGCGATAACGGTGACCGCCATTCTGCTCATAAAATCCTCCTCGCCTGACCGTTCGTTTCCTTAGAATGCGTGAACGGATACAATAGGCATCGCAAAGGTCGCTCGAGAGGGCGAAAAAGTCCTGACCGCGTTCGGACGAATTGCGGAAATTTTTCGGATGTCACGCAAGCGCCTATTCGTCTTCGATCGGTACCGCCTCGATGAGCAGGAGCGCCAGCTTCTGCTCGGTACCCAGGTCGTCCCACTTCCTCCGAAGGTGTTCGATCTACTGGCCGTGCTTGTTCAGAACGCGGGTCGTCTACTCCCGAAGCAGGATCTGCTCGATCGGGTTTGGTCCGGCGTTGCCGTGGAAGAGGGCAGCCTGACCCGTGGCATTTCGTCGCTGCGACAGGTGCTCGGTGCGACTGCCGATGGGCAGAACTATATTCAAACGGTACCGAAGCGCGGATATCGTTTCATCTCAGAAGTTCGCGTGACGTCCGACGATGAACTCGATGGCACACGATTGGGCATCCCGCTACCGCCCTCGCTGCTTGCGACCGCTTTGGTTGATTTCGTCGGGCGCGAAGGCGAACTGGGGCAGATGCAGGACGTGTGGCAGCGTGCGAAAGATGGTCGGCATCAATTGCTGCTCGTCGCGGGTGAGCCCGGCATCGGAAAGACTCGACTCTCGCTGGAGTTCGCCCGCAGTCGCGCCGCCGAAGGGACTACCGTCCTCATGGGCTACAGCGATGAGGAGAATCTGGTGCCGTACCAGCCCTTCGTAGAGTGTTTAAGCTGGTATTTTCGCCATTGCCCAGACGCCGATCTCCGTGCCCAACTGGCCGCCATCGGCGGCGGGGGCGAGCTCGTGCCATTCGTACCGGAACTTCGCAATCGGATTCCTGACCTTCCGAGCCGTCTGCCGATGGATCCTGAGGGACAGCGATACCGTCTCTTCGAAGCTGTGGCGGGCATGCTTGCTGTTGCGTCGAGGGCGCGACCGATCCTCCTCTTATTCGACGACCTGCACTGGGCTGACAACCCAACGCTATTGCTACTGCGGCACCTCATGCGATCTGCAAGCATGGCCTCTCTCGCCATCGTCGTGACGTATCGAGAGAGTGAGCTTGATCGGGCGCACCCGCTGGCGGGAATGCTGACCACTCTGCGGCGCGAGCGGGGTATAACGCGATTCGCGCTCCGTGGACTCAAGATCACGCACGTCAAGGCACTGGTCAATTCGATCGTCGGACCGAATGCTCCATCGCAGCTATCTCAGGTGGTAATGGACAGCACCGACGGCAATCCGTTCTTCGCGACCGAAATACTCCAGCATCTGAAGGAGACGGGAGCGATCGCCAGAGTTAGTGGAGTGACGGGAAGAACGATCGAGATCGAAGATCTTGGGTTGTCCGAGGGAATCAAAGAAGTCATCGGCCAACGGATGTCTCGGCTAAGCGAAGCGTGCAACCGACTGCTGAGCATTGCAGCGGTCATCGGTCGCGAATTCGATGCCACTCTCCTCGAAGCCATTGCGGATCTGCCAGGTAGCGAGCTGTTCGACGCGATTGAGGAGGCGACCCGCGCGCAGCTCGTCAGCGAGTCGCAAGAAGTGAGCGGTCGCTTTGAGTTCATGCACGCGCTGATACGGGAGACGCTGTACAAAGAGCTGAGTTCCCCACGTCGAGTGAGACTGCATCGGCTCGTCGCCGACGCCATTGAGCGTCTCACGCAGAACATGCCGAATCCGCCACTGGCCGAACTAGCTCACCACTTCTCGCAGGCGGCATCGGCCGGTGCGGTCGACAAGGCCGTGGATTACGCGACACGGGCTGGCGATCAGGCCGCTGACGGGCTGGCGCACGAACAGGCCGCGCGGCTGTTCGACTTGGCCCTTCACTCCCTCGAATTCAGGCCGACTGGACCCGAGACCGAACTGCGACGGGTCGATTTGCACACACGACGCGCCTCTTCCTTCGGCGCGCTCGGACAGTGGACGCTGGAGGTACGCGAGCTAGAGGCAGCCCTGCATCACTTGGATCAGCAGCAGATTGAGCGGCGGTGCGAGCTCGTGCTGGCTCTGGCGCGAGCATGGTTCCTCCTCCTCGATGTCCGTCCAGTGGAACAGTACGCGACCGAAGCGTTGCAGCTTGCCGAACGGTTGCTGCGCGCCGATCTCGCCGCAAACGCAATCGCTTGGCTGGCACGCTGCCGGCAGGCTACTGGGGATCTCGAAGCGGCCATCGACATGGACCGCAGGGCCATGTCGCGGGCGTCCGGCGTGATGACGGCAGCCCACACGATGGGGCCGCTCACGCTGTACCTTGCTGGACGATCGACGGAGGCTCTGACATTCGCCGCTGTGGCTGCGGATTCCGCAAAGTCTTCTCGCGACACCACGTCCATCATGTACTCCCTCACACACCTCGGCTTGAACCTAACTGCCGCGGGACGCTACGACGAAGC
>WNFP01004441.1_pt1 | contig 20411 bp, 15 predicted proteins | sample 5400201 | NCBI WGS metagenome assembly WNFP01 (sample SAMN13153355, study PRJNA577476) | soil metagenome | isolation source: 115 cm saprolite under Madrone tree | place: USA:California | collected 2016-06-14
GTTCATGTTTGGTACTCCCGAAACTTCACTTTAGAACTGTGCCTGATTCATTAGTCGGTGCCGGCCCCCTTGGACGCCTTCAGGCTTAGATTTGTGGGCGAATTCTACCACTTAAGAGACCAGTTCCGCGACGATTCTATTGACGTGGATTCTGGTGGTGTCGAGGAAGGGAATTCCATTGTGTTGCGGGTCACGCAGGAGCAACGGCAGCTCAGTCCCACCGAGAATTACGGCTTCGACATTGTCACGCGCTTTCATCCGATCCACTATAGCGCTCAAGCGGTCGCGGGTCTCTGGCAGGAAGATGTTGTTCAGAAGTTCCTTTGTATAGATGCCGTGAATGTAAGCCTGCTCATCTTCAGAAGGTGCGACGATCGTAATCTCGGCCTTCGAGAACACTTCCGGATAAAATCGGCCCTGCATGGTAAAGCGCGTGCCAAACAAAGCTAAGCGCTTCAATCCCAGAGATCGGGCTTCGTCGCAAGTAGCCTCCACGATGCTAAGCAGAGGGATTCGCGAGCGCCGCCGCAGTTCATCAAAGACAATGTGTGGAGTGTTGGCAGCCAGCGCGCCAAAATCGGCGCCCGCCCGCGCCAGCTTTTCTATTTCCTTGGCCAGATAGTCGGTGAAGGCTTCGCTTTGATTCGCTTCCATCCAGGCCAGCAGTTTCGAGACATCGACGCTGTTGATGATGATCGAGGGATAGCCGGGATCGGTTTTAGTGGGACTCGCATCTTGCGCATGATCCACGGGCGAGCGGCCCGCGCCACTTTTACGCTCACGATATGCGGCGATGATCAGCCGATAGTATTCAATCGTTGATTCAGGCCCGATGCCGCCAATGATGCCGACAGTCTTCATTGAACACTTGTCAGAACCGCCTGCGATAGCGGGCGGTTGCACCTTCATGACCAGCTCTTGAGAAGATACGGGGCCAACCGCCCGCTACCGCAGGGGGTTCTGACCTCTAATTGCGTCCGCACCAGGTCCAGAAAAATCCGCTGGACCAGTTAACGCGGTTGGCTCTGAAGTCCATCTCTCCTTTGATGCTCGCCGTCTCGTCATCCAGAAAGATCCAGGGACCGTCCAGACGGCCGCTATCGCGAGTGCCATCCTCAGTGATGCTCAAAACCTCGCCGCGTGCGTTGTGAGTAACCGTCCGAATGCGCGAGCGGCTGCCGCCGAAACACCACTTGCCCTCGATCCGCATCAGGGTCCAAGAGCCATCGCGAACTCTCTGGTTGTGCCACGGGCCACCGAGAAAATTATTCCAGCTTAGTTCCAGCCAGCCGGCCCCGCTCTCGCCGCTCGAATTTGTCCAAGTGTGCTGGAGACGCTTGCCTGACATGGTGCCGTTGAGCGAGCCGGTGCGCCCGTCGGCATAGTGGATCACGCCGGACACGCTCGAAGCGTTCTGGGTAAACACTACCTCGGACGTGCCAAAGTCATTGCCGCTGGTCCACCACTTGCCGTCTATTGATGCCGGCGGTCCGCTGGTGGATTTAGTTGTAACTTTCGGAGCGGTCTTGGCCGGCGGCGTCTTTGGCGGCGGACTTTTGGTGGTCGTTGTAGGCTTGGTATCTGAAGTCTTGCCGCCGGACGGTTGAGCCGCTGCGTGTGCAGCGAAAGCGAGAATCATCAATGCCGTGGCCGAAAGGAGTCGAAAAAAGCTCTTCTCGATGTATGTCACGGCGCGGGATTGTATCATCGATGCGGTCTCGATAACGATGCCGTCTCTCACGATTTTCCGTCAGATGCAGTCATCGCCATCCAACCCATTCATGTTTGAGTAATCCGTAGAAGAAGGCATCCTGAATTTCACCGTTAATCTGCCAGCGCTCGCGCAGCACGCCTTCGCGTTGAAATCCAAGCTTTTCAAGCGTTCTGATCGAAGCACCGTTGCGTGGGTCGACGTCGGCTTCGATGCGATGCAGATTAAGAGCTTCAAAGGCGTACTGCAGCAAAGCCATCAGCGCTTCGTTCATATAACCCTGGCCCCAGTGCTCGCGGCCGAGGGCATAGCCGATTTCAGCCCGGCGATGATTGAAATCGAGATTAAAGAGAGTGATGCTGCCGATCAGCTGGTTATCCGGTCGCAAGGCGATGCCCCACTTTAAGATTATGCGCCGTTTCCAGTCTTCCTGAATTTTCTTGATCAGACTCGCTGCAGCTTCGCGGTCAGCCAGCGGCGGCGTGCTCCAATACCGCATTACTTCAGGGTTGGAGTAGATGGCATAGAACGCATCCGTATCCATTTCGGAAATCCAACGGAGACGGATCCTGTTTGCGTCGATTGTGGGTAAGCGTTCCCAGTGCATATTGTTTTGGCGGAGGATCGTAGCCATTGTGTTCATCGATGGCGTGTACCAACAAGCAACGTTATCAGATCAGAGTAAAGTTTCATCCGGGCGTTGCCCCCGGCTATTACATGTCACGCTTTCGGCGTGAAGAAGCATGTAAAGTTGCTACGAGATGGCAGAACAATCACTCTCGTGCGGACAGGATGTCCGCGCTCCTACTGCGCGACGTCATACTCAGGCTTGGGCATTCCCATTAACCACTTATCAAACCAGCCGACGATGTGCTGCAGACGTTCGATTCGATGCCAGGGTTGACCTGAGCGTGAAAGCTCATGCGACTCGTTGGGAAAGCGGACCATGACCGTCGGGATTTTCCGATACTTGAGCGCCCGAAACATTTCTTCGCCGCCGGCGCCCGGAGGTGTGCGATAGTCCGCTTCGCCCAAAATCAACATCAGAGGTGTCGTGACGTTTTTGATGTAAGTAATCGGTGAACGCACTTTGTAGTCTTCAGGATCCTCGAACGGTGGCTTTCGAAACCACGTCTCCTGAAACAAGGTGAAGTCAGCCACGTACCAGAAGTCGGCCCAGTTGGCGATGTCGCGTTGCGATACCGCCGCGGCAAAACGCGTCGTCTGGCCAATGGTCCAGTTGGTCAAGAGTCCCCCGCCGCTGCCGCCGGTGACGCCCAGCTTTTTTTCATCGATGTAACCGCGCTTGAGAACCTCGTCGACGCCCGCCATCAGATCTCTATAGTCGTCACCCGGATAGTGATACTGAATGATGTTACCGAACTCCTGACCGTAGCTGGTGCTGCCGCGCGGGTTTGGATAAAGCACGACGTAACCCTTCGCCGCCATCCACTGAAACTCATGATCAAAGACAAACCCGTAGGCCGCATGCGGACCGCCGTGGATATTCAGAATGAGCGGATATTTCTTTGTGGCATCAAAGTCAGGCGGCTTTTGGATCCACGCGTGAATTTTCTTGCCGTCGAAACTCGTGTACCAGATTTCTTCCGGCTCGGTAAGATTCAGCTTGGAAAACAATTCATCATTGAGATGAGTGAGCTGTTTCGGCTGGCCACCCGCGCCCTCCAGCCAGAAGATGTCGCCGATACGCGTGGAGGTGGAAATTACCAGGGCGAATTTTGTCGCGTCAGGAGTGGCGCGAAAACTGACGACCGCCTGGTTGCCGCTGGTCAGATCGGTTTCTTTGCCGCTGGTCGCATCGAAGATGCCGATATTTGCTTTGCCTTGCCTGGCGTAGATCGCGACGATGCTTCGACCGTCCGCCCGCCAGATCGGAGGGGTATTCCCGCCGCCGCGCGGCGCGCCGTTGTCTCCGCCCACTCCGGAGCCAACGTCGTAATCGAAGTCACGCGTTAGATTTCGCGGTTGCGCGTTGGGCGCAATGTCCATCACCCAGAGATCTGGTTCGGTGTAAGACTGGACGGGCTTACTCAACGAAGCATAAAAGGCGATTTGTTTACCGTTGGGACTGACGGAAAACGCGCCCGTATCCATGTCAAACGAAGTGAGTCTTGCCGGCTGACCGCCACCAGCCGCGATCGAATAGATAGTTGTCGACGGCAGTTCGTAATAAGACTCGTCAACGCGATCCGACGCGTAGTAAATCTGCGAACTGTCTTTGGCCCAGGTGACGTTGTCTTCGGAAAAGCGTCCACTGGTGAGTTGTTTGGGCGTAACTTTCTCGTCGCTGGTTTTGGGTGCGGTCACAACCCAGATGTGATTTGGATGTTTCGGATCGGAATATCCAGCGCCGTTGAAGCGATAGACGGCACGCGTGATGACGCGCACATCACTTTCACGCGGCTCTTCCGGTTTCTTAGCTTCCGCGGGAGTTGGAGTCGGTGAAGGTTGATTTCGCGGCGCTGCCTTGACCAGGTCTTCGGGTGTGGCGCTGTTGCCGAAAGCGATCATCTTGCCGTCCGGAGACCACTGGGGACCACCCGCACCGCGCGTCATGGTCGTAAACTGAAAAGAGTCGCCTCCGGCCATCGGCAGCATGAAGAGCTGCGGCAAGTCCGGCTTGCCATCTTTCTCAGTCACGCGCGCGAAGACGAGGAACTTTCCATCGGGCGACCAGCGGGGGGTCGAATCTCTCGGGCCGCTGGTCAGCTGATGCGTCTCGCCGGTTGCCGGAGAGACGCTCCAGATGGCCGTGTTGTAGCCATCTTTCTTTTCGTTTACCGTCACGCGCACAAACGCGACGCGCGCACCATCGGGCGAGATCTGCGTATCACCCGCCCAGACAAAATTGAATAAGTCCTTCTCAGTAATGTTCCGCTTTTGTGCGAGATTAGGAGCGGCGAGGAAGGCGATGGTGATCAAAACAAGCGAGAAACGAGATCGCATAGAGTTTCCTTTCGTATACGGGTTCGGAACGCGACGGTATTCTACCGGGAATAGCACAAACGGGGAACAGCGGGGCGGGCAGTAGTCCGACAGTGCGGGAGGGCGTTAGAGTCGAGATGGGCGCGCGCGGTCAGTCCAGAAGGTCATTCGCGTTGGCGCGACGGGAGAAATGATACCTGGCTAAGAAATCTGTCGGGGAATCAGCCTCTGTGGTTCTCTGTGAAACCTCTGTGCCTCTGTGGTGAATGTCTTTCGAAGCGATTTCACCACAGAGACACAGAGCATCACAGAGTTTCACAGAGAACCCTTTTTCCGACAGGATCCTGAAGCCGGCTGCTAACCGATGTTGATCAGATCCTAATTCGAACACCGCGGATCCCTATCGACAGCCACGACTGGCAATGGCGCTATTTTGTTTTCCTTCAAAAGCTGATTTAGCGCGGGTAACGTCTCGCTATTGATCTTCCGCCAGCGAGCCAAATCATTTTTCAAAGCAACACACGAAGGCGTGGCGTTTTCGATTATTGATTTTGCCGGACGGATATCACCGCTTTGAATCATGGTTACAAAGCGCGCCACGTCCCGGTTGACAGCGCCAAAGCCCGGCGCCGCAATCGTTCCGTCTTGGATCTCGCCCATTTCCTTGTCGAGCGCTTGTAACGCGTCGCTCAATTCCTTTGTTTGCGGACTCGCAACCAGGCTCTTCTGATCGGCAGCTAATGCTGCTCTTAGCGTCCCGACTTCGTTGTAAGAGTGATAACTGCTATCCATCCACGCGTCGATCATCCTGGCTACATCGAGCTGAGCTTCCAGATCAGCTTGAGAGACATGCACGCGCGGATCGAGCGTAACTACCAATGGTTGGCGGTAGCTCTTGCCATCAACTGTCAAAACAACTTCGTATGTGCCGGGGACCACCAACGGACCAGGCGGTTGATCGAGAGGCGTCTTTCCGGGGATCGCATGATCGGGAAGTGTGTATTCAACATAGTCGATGTGTCTACCGCGAAAGTTATAAGTGAGCGTATTCGGCGCCGGCCATTGCATATTCCAGACGACGCGATTCAGGCCCTCGCCATTCGACAACATGATCGGCTTTTCGAACCAGTAATCGGGGACGTTTCGAAGACGGTTGTCTAATGCCGGAAAGGTATTCGAATACCGGTTGACAGCGTTCCTTTGCGGGTCGCGAATCTCGAGCGTGACCCGCGACATGTGTTTCAGATAGTAATAGATGATCGCGCCGTCCGGCGGATTCTCTCCGGCTGCCATGTCCGCGGAAAGCGGCGTGTCGGGGTGATTGTCCCAACGCGTGCGCACAGCAGTTGCCGGCTTGAACAAGTAGGCGTTGCCTTTCGTCATTTCCGAGCCGGCTTGCCGCAACGGTGATAGGTCATCCAGTATCCAAAGGCTGCGTCCGTAGGTTGCCGCCACCAAATCACTGCCGTGAACATTTAGATCGCGAACGGACGTGGTCGGCAGATTGAGCTGCAAAGACTGCCATTGATCGCCGCCGTCAAAAGAAACATAGACTCCCGTTTCGGTGCCGGCGTAGATCAAACCTTTTCGCTCAGGGTCTTCGCGGACAACGCGAGCGATGGCGGTGTCAGGTAATCCGTTGACGATCTTTTGCCAGCTCTGGCCGGCGTCATGAGTGCGGAGAATGTAAGGATGAGGATCGCCAAATGTCGCGGCAATGACATACGCCGTGTCCGGGTCAACCGCCGATGTTTCAATCAAACGGACTTCAGTGCGCCCAGGCAATCCGGCGGGCGTAACATTGCTCCAGTTCGCGCCATTGTCTCGCGTCAACTGCACCAGACCAGTGCTCGTGCCTACCCAGATTTCGCCGGGCGCGGCCGCCGAGGGCGAGATAGCTTCGATCACTCCCTGATCGTTAGGCTGCGGATTCCTGGTAGTGAGATCGGGACTGATCTCCTGCCACGTCTGTGCCCCGTCGCTCGACTTCATTACATACTGCATGCCGAGGTACATCGTTTTCGGATCGCGCGGGGAGAAGACGAGCGGGGTTTCCCACGTGTAACGATACTTTGCGCCGGGTCCGAACACAGTCGCGATCTGTCCGGTCGTTCGATCCAGTCTGAACACTGAGCCATACCAGCCGACGGAATAAACCAGATTCCAGTTCAAAGGATCCGGTGCGATGTAACCACTTTCGAATGCTCCGGTCGAGAACCAATCGCGATAAGTGATCTGGCCGAAGTCGCTGCGGCTCAGAACCGCCACCGATCCGCTGTCCTGCTGCGCGGCATACAAACGATAGGGAAACGCTTTATCGGTCGTGACGTGATAAAACTGTCCCGTTGGCTGCGTAAACCAGTCCGTCCAGGTCTTGCCGGCGTCGAGACTCACGATCGCTCCCTGATCTGAGCCCAGAATCATTCGCTGTGTATCCGCCGGATCGATCCAGAGCACGTGCTGATCTTCGCCGCTGGGCGCGCCCTTGTACGATTCAAAGGTCTTGCCGCCATCGATCGAGCGATACATCGACGTCTGCATCACATAGACCATGTCCGGATTGCGCGGGTCAGCGTAGATCTTGCCGAAAAACGTGCTGCCACTGATGCGTGGGTCCTTCGTGCTGGGATACCAGTTAGCGCCACCGTCGTCTGACCGGAAGAAGCCTGAGTTGATGATCGCATACACACGTTTGCCGCCAGTCGTGGGAGCGACTGCTAATCCGATCGTTCCCCGTCCCGTGGCAGGCAAGCCCGTGCCGCTGAGCAGTTGCCAGGTGGCGCCTCCGTCGATTGATTTCTGGATCTGCGATTCGCTGCCGAGTGCACGTCTGAAATCCGGATCGACTTGCAGGTTATAAGTCGCCGCGTAAATTATCTTCGGGTCATCGGGATCCGCGGCCATCTCCACTACGCTGGTTTTGTCGTCTTTGAAGAAGACCCTGTCCCAGGTTTTGCCGCCGTCTGTAGTCCTGAATATGCCGCGCGCCGGGCCCGCGCGGAAGTAATCACGAGCCGAAACCAGAACCACGTCAGGGTTTTTTGGATCGACAAGTATCTGCGAGATGTAGCGCTCATCTTTGAGTCCGATGTTTGTCCATGTCTTGCCGGCGTCGGTTGATTTGTAGACGCCCTGGCCAGCCGTCTCTTCGCCGGTCCCCACGTAAACGATGTCAGGGTTTGATGGCGAGAGCGCCAAAGCTCCGATCGACGCGACGTGCGCTTCGTCGAAGATCGCTTTCCAAACCCGCCCGCCATTGGTCGTCTTCCAAACGCCGCCGCCCGGCGTGCCGAAATAATAAATGGCCGGCTTACCTGGGATTCCCGCCACACACGTGACACGTCCCGCGCGATGCGGGCCCACGAGACGCCATTTCATGGCCGAGAAGAATTGCGGATTATATTGAGCGAGTGCAGTAGTGGTGATGAGTGCTATTGCACAGAGAATGAACGAGCAACGTTCCCAGCGATTCATATTAGCCTCCGATGATGTCGCGGAGTCTATCATCGGAGTCAACGGGGCAGTAGCTACGGGAGGGCGCAGAACGATCCAAATACAGTTTTGGTACGGAAAAGAATTAAACGCAGAGGGCGCAGAGGTTTTCGCAAAGGTACGCAGAGGAAAAACCTTTGCGCCCTCTGCGAAAACCTCTGCGCCCTGTGCGTTGACTCTTGGTTCTTGCGAGACGCAACCAAGCTTACTTCACATCAGCCCACGCCTTGCCCTCTTTATAGTGCAGAGTGACTTCCGAGATCTTCGACAGGTCGAGGTTCTCCCATTCAATTGTGTGTTTGTTCCCGTCGTCGACCTTCAGGTCCCACTTCACACTTTTCTCTTGATCGTCGAAAGTGATCTTCACGCTTTTGCCCGCCGGGAGCGTATCCTGTCCCAGCACATCTTCTCCCCAGTTGTTTGAACTGTGCGGCGAAACGTAAAGTTCGTGAATCTCGACGCCCGTCTCGTTATGTAAGACAAAATCCTGCTTGCCCGCACGGGCAAACGCCACTGCCGCGAAACATATTGCTATCGCGCTCAGCATGAGTAACATTCTTGAACTGGAAATGATTTCGTTCATGATAATACCCCCATTCGGCAGCGCCCTAATTTCCGTCGGTGTCATGGAGTCAGTACCGAGAGCGGTAGCGACCGGGTCTAATTTATTAGCAAGATCAGGATCGCGAATTATGGTTGCCCGGTCGCTACCGCTCTCGGTACTGACCTCATCACCAAATAGAGCACTACACCCATTTTTTCCGCTTGAAATAATCGAAAGGGAGAGCGCTCTCTTTATCCTCACGGGCAATATTCATGCACTCCGGGGTTGCTTCAAGAATCTAAGCAACGATCGTTCCGCAGGATGCAGACTTGTGCCGCGGTATGACATCAGCTCTGTGACGCTTACGAAGGGTCGATCTATCGTTCGTCCTTTTTCAAAACCGCTCAGAATCAGAGGACAAATGTATGCACTGCGACAAACCGCGGGAGTGTTGCCGAGAGCTTCCGCGGTTTCCTTAATCGCTGCTACCAACAGACGCTTGTTGGCCTGCTGGTTTCCGTTTAGCGCTGACTGCATGCGTGCTAAAGCGCAAGCACAGATCAGAGTTGCCGCCCAGGTACGAAAATCTTTGGCGCTGAAATTCCCGCCCATTACTTCCCTGATATAGACACGTGCCGGGGTCGCAGCGTGGCCAGTCCATAGCTGCCGTGTTCATTCGCATAGACCTCGCTGCCGGGACGAATAAAGCTCAGCGACAGAATTCTGAGAATGCTGGCCATCACGCGCTCTCTTGGGTAGCCATTCTGACGTAAGTCTCTGGCCACCGCCTTTCTCATCGACGGCAATTTCTCGGCGAAATCGATCAGCCGCTGAAATTTCTTTCTTTCGCGATGGCGAACGTGGGCGTCGTGATAGATGTACTGCCAACGTCCAGCGGCGTCTTTGCCCATTGCCTGCACGGCGCCTGCGGCGGATGAATTAATGCAGACGTCGATCCACGCCGGAGGAATCTTTAGAGCTTCGACCCGGGACAATTTCGCGCGATTGAGTTTTCGTCCGTCGGCATTCAGATAGCGGAAGCCTCGGGCGGGCGAGCCGGTTCTGCGAAAACCTTTCACGCAAAGTTTTTCAATTCTGGTCATATGTTGTTTGTCAAACTCGATGCAAGTTGTCGGAGGCCGTGCGGGTGGTTCTCTTAATTAGTCTTGCTCAGCTACGAGCTCACCTGTGGAACGCTCGTCGTGGGCCTCCGCGTGACGAATGCGCTTGAACTGCTCTTGCAGGCGATCAAGTTCTTCGTCAGACAGCGCTTCCAGATCGACTAAATGCGTGCGTGCTCCTTCTACGCCTCTGAGCAACTCATCGAGTTTCAGATGAATAGCCTTGGCGTCGCGGTTTTGTGTGTTTTGAATCAGGAAAACCATCAGGAACGTGATGATCGTCGTGCCGGTATTAATGACCAGTTGCCAGGTGTCGGAATAATGAAATAGAGGGCCCGTTATCCCCCACACCAGAATAATTAATGCGGCCAGGATGAAAGCCCAGGAAGAGCCGACGAGCTGTGAGGCCGCCTGGGAAAATTTTCTGAATGGTTCGTTCATTTATGATCTCAGTTTGTTGAGTAACGGAAAATTACGGTTGTCACCGCGCGTCGCCCTTCGGAAACATTACTTTGTCTGGCGTCGCCTTGAGTTCGGCGAGGAGCTTCTGGATCAGCCTGGTCTTCACTCGTCCCGCTTCTTTTGGATGAACCAGGTAACGCACGATAGCGTCGATCCAGGTGTTTGAGTTGACGCGAAACAACACCGCCGGACGCTCGCGAACTTCCAACTGATCGACGGGCGTCTGGGCCAGGATCTCGCGGAAAATTCGCACTTGTTTCATCATGCGCTCGCCGACCTCCTCTTCAGCGATGCGCTGCATGGTCTCGGCGACGAATTGCAGGTCGCTGTCATACGCGATGTTGAACTTCACTTCATTCCAGATGTAGGGGAAGAGCGGCCAGGTATAATTATAGACAGTCGAACTCAGCACTTTTGAATTCGGGAACTTAATTACCCGGCCCGACGGGTGATCGGTGGAAAGAAAGTCGCCGCCAAATTCCCACAGCGTCGTGTCCAGATAACTCACGTCAATCACGTCGCCGGTGGCCTCGCCAATCTTGATCCGATCACCGACGCGGTAAGGTGTCCGCGCCAACAAATAAATCCAGCCGATAAAGCTGGTAATCGGAGTCTGCAAGGCGAAACCCATGATCAGCGAGATCAAACCCAGCGAAACGACCGCCGTGTACCAGTTCTGAAAGAGGATCGAGATGACGACGAAGGCCAGCACCAGCACCAAAGCAAGCCGGGCGACGCGGCGCAGGTTATACCGGGCAACCGGACTGTCGACGCGCCCGATTACGTAAACGTCGACGACTTTAGCAATGGCAAGCAATAGCACGATCGACATCACGCTCAGATTGAGTTTCTGAATCAGCGGAATGAATCGGGCCGCAAAACCGAAGAGCCTGAATTGCAGGACGTAATGGACCACGGTCAGGGCCAGCAAGATGATCAAATGCGTGCTCAGCAGCAACTTGTCTTTGGTTTCCGCGGCGGGAGTTGTGTCAGGCTTGACGCTACCGGTCTGCTTCAGGGCGCGCTTCACCTCTTCCTGCTGCTTGACCTGTTCGACTTCGGTGCGGAGTTCGTTCGGCATTCTTACAGATTCCCAGCGTTAGACTGGATTTCTTCTCTCGGAAGCTCCTGCCGACGCAGTGTTTGTATATTAGGCACCCTGCATGCCATAAGAGTGTTGGACCGCAGGCATCCTTGCCGGCGGGTCGCGAGCATCTTGCTGGCACTTGATCGTGGAATGATGAAAACAGTGAAATCAGTCCCAGACAAATTTGCGATCGCGGCCGCGCTGCAAGAGATCGGCACGCTGCTCGACTTGAAAGGTGGCGAATACTTCAAAGCGCGGGCCTACAAACTAGGCGCGCGCTCCATCGCCGAGTTGACCGAAGACCTGGGCAAGCTGATCAAAGAAAATCGGCTCACATTTGTGAAAGGAATTGGCTTTGCGCTGGCAAAACAGATCCGGGAGTTGTACACGACCGGGCAGTCGCCGTTTCTTGATCAATTGCGCGCCGAAATGCCTCCGGGAATTATCGAGCTAAGTAATGTAGCTGGGCTTAGCGTAAAGAAGGTCGAACGGCTGCATGAAGAACTCGATATCTCCACTGTCGAAGAATTGAAAGCTGCGTGCGAGTCTCAAAGGGTGCGCGGCATCAAGGGCTTTGGCGCGAAGACTGAGCAGAGGATCCTCGCAGCGATTGCGCTGGTTGAAACTCGCTCTGAGGATCGCGAACGGCGGATTCATATTCATCACGCGCTGCGCGCGGGTCACGGCATCCTCGAGTATCTGCGGATAACTCCCGGATTTGTTCAGGGCGACCTCGCCGGCTCCCTGCGGCGCTGGCAAGAGACGGTGTCGCGAATAGTTGTCGTGGCTAGCGCGAAAAACTCCAAACAACTCATCGATCACTTTCTGGGATTCCCGCTGGTTATCAGAGTCGAAGATCAAAGCCCGCACAGGTGTTCGGTTGTTCTGAGCGAAGGAATCAAAGCGACGCTCTTTGCTGTTAAGCCGGAGGAGTTCGCAAACACACTCCTGCGGGCGACCGGATCGAAAGCACATCTGGACAGACTCGATCAGATCGCTTTGAAACGAAAGCTAAAACTAACTGAGAAGGGAATTGAAAGACTTGGCCCGCCGCAGTCAAAATCGAAGTCCGGTCGCGCGGTGCTGTTAAAGACGGAATCAGAGATCTATCACAAACTTGGAATGCAATACGTGCCGCCTGAGTTGCGCGAGGATCAAGGTGAGATCGAAGCGGCGCTGAAACATGCCTTACCTGAAGACTTGATCACGTCCGCAGATATTCGCGGCATGGTTCACTGTCACACAAAGTATTCGGATGGTAAACACAGCGTGGCCGAAATGGTTTATGCCGCGGAGTCGATGGGCGTGAAGTACATCACCATTACGGATCACTCTCCGACGGCTTTCTATGCGAACGGAGTTAAGATCGATCGGCTGCAGAGGCAGTGGGAAGAAATTGATCGGGTGCAGGAGCAGACGAAGGTGAGGATTCTGAAAGGCACTGAGTCAGATATTACGCAGGACGGCTCGCTTGATTATCCGGATTGGATCCTGGAGCAGTTTGACGTGATCGTTGCCAGCATTCATTCGCGCTACAAGATGAACGAAGATCAAATGACTCGGCGGATTTTGAGGGCAATGCAGCAACCGGTTTTCAAGATCTGGGGGCATGCGCTAGGGCGTCTCATCGAAAAGCGCCCGCCGTTCGAATGCCGGGTTGAAGAAATTCTGGACAGGATTGCCGAGTCGCGAGCGGCCATAGAAATCAATGGAGATCCATACCGGCTGGATATGGAGCCTCGCTGGGTGCGCGAAGCTCGCAAGCGCAAAATCAAGTTTGTCATTTCAACTGATGCGCATTCTACTGGCGCGCTGAACAATCTTAAGTATGGAATAGGGATCGCGCGTCGTGGTTGGGTCAGACGCGGCGAAGTATTAAATGCGTTGGGAGTGAAGGCGTTTCAGAAGGCGGTGCGGCCATTGTGATGTCCTTTGCGTCTTCGGTTGTTTCTTGGCGCCTTTGCGTGAAATCCAAACTCTCGCAAAATCATTTCACGCAAAGGCGCAAATGAAATACTAAAGGCGCGAAGAAATGATTTATCCGACCTTGCGCTTCCTTGCGGCCGCGGGTTTTGCTTTAACCAGAGTAAGCGCGGCCTTTTTCTTTGCGGCGGGCGCGGCCTTGACCATGGGCTTACGCGATGAAGCCTGCAAGCTCTTCTTCAGTGCGGTCATGATATCCAGGCGCGGCATCTCGTCCTCTTTTTCAAACTCGGTTACCTTCTTGCCTTTGATCTTTGAATCGATCAATTTCCGCAGGGCCTCGTGATAATGATCGACGGTATCGATGTCCTTGAAAGAGGTCACCATTTGTTCAACCAGACTGGTGGCCAGAGTCAGTTCCCGCTTGTCGAGTTTCTGCACATGGTCGAGTTCGGGAACGTCTTTGATGCTGCGCACTTCGGCCGGATAGCGAAGCTTCTGTAAGACGATTCCATTCTCGTGCGGGAAGACGGCGACCAGGTCCTCTCGATCGCGCAGAACGACCTTGGCGAGTCCGACTTTGCCCGTGTCCTTCAATACCTGTAGTAACAACGCGTAAGGCTTTTCGGCCACTGGACCATCAGGGCCAATATAGTACGGAGAGTCGTAGAAAGTAGAAGCAATCTCTGCGGCATCGACAAAGCCGAGGATGTCGACGGCCTTAGTTGTTTTGATTTTGACTTTGGCGATCTCTTCCGGCTCGATCAGCGCATAACGATCCTTCTCGTATTGAAAGCCTTTGGTAATGTCCTCGCTGGTCACGACCTGATTGCATTTTTTGCAGCGCTTGTCATAGCCGATGGGACCAAAGTCTTCGCGGTGCAATTGATTGAACTGGATTTTCTCAGACGCTTCGATGGCGTTATAGACCCGCACCGGAATGGCAACCAGCAGGAACCGTATGTGGCCTTTCCAAATCGATCGCATATCCTTTTTTCTCCGCGTAGCGCAAGCTGCTAAATTTTGTTCGGTGGGAGCCCGCACTGCGCAAGTTAATAACTTGCGCTACAAAGACACAAACGCGGGCCTCGCGCCCGCATTTTTCCGAACCCGTACCAGGCTCAGCCCCGGCCCGTTAGCCAAAGGGAGGGAATTATGGGCCAGTTGGCCCATCAAGTCAAAAGATTTCTTGGAGCGAAAGGGGAATAGGTTAAGCAGCGGCAAACGACTAATAACCACAGAGGGCGCAGAGTTTTTCGCAAAGGTCGTAGAGGGAAAACTTTGCGTCCCTCTGCGAATTCCTCTACATCCTTTGCGTTTGAGATTTGATCTTCATGAGCATTTCAAGTCGGCCGGCGCCGAACGCCCGATTGACCGCATGACAGCTATTCCTTATTCTTGCCTGCGTAATTAATCCGCCTGCTAATCAACCATGCGCGAATGCCCCCGATGTGAACGCTGCTATGAAGACGAAGTGGTGCTGTGTCCGGACGATCAGTCCAAAACAAAGGCAACCCTGCCGGGCACGACTCTGCTAAACAAGCGCTACCGCCTCGACAAGCGACTCGGCCGGGGCGCGATGGGGCAGGTCTATCTGGCCCGCGACGAAAATCTAATCACCCGGCGCGTGGCGGTAAAGACCATTCGGCCCGATGTCCTGTCCGATGAAGACCTCCAGGAAGGTGAAGCGATAGCGCGCTTTGAGCGCGAGGCACGTACTGCCGCCTCAATTCAACATCCCAACGTCATCGACGTAAACGATTTTGGCAAAAGCGATGAGGGCGTCTTCTTTCTGGTGATGGAATATGTCGAAGGCGAATCGCTCTATCAGCTCTTGCGGCGCGAAGGTACGCTGTCAGTTCAGCGCGCGCATGCTTTGCTGCGCCAGATCTGCGCCGGGGTCGAGGCCGCGCACGACGAAGGAATTCTGCACCGCGATTTGAAACCGGCGAACGTTTTCATCGTGCAGCGAAAAAAGAAGGACGGCTCGATCTCCGTCGACGACCTGGTGAAGGTGGGCGACTTTGGCTTGGCTAAGATTATCAGTCAGAGCCTGGCCGGCGATGCTTCGGGGAGTGGTCCCGCGTCACGCGGAATCCTCGGCACGCCGGAGTACATGGCGCCTGAGCAGATGCAGTCGGGTGCGGTGCTCGATGCGCGAGCCGACATCTACGCGCTCGGGGCGATGGCTTATCACATGCTGGGTGGCCGGCCACCTTTCACCGGCGACATCATGCAGATCTTTGCGCAGAAGCTGACTGGCGAGACTCCCGCACTCAGCACCCTTCGTTCCGACATTCCCGCGCCAGTCGAACAGGCGGTGATGCACGCGCTCAAGAAGGAGGCGGATGGACGGCCTTCGTCGGTGGCTGCCTGGTATGGCGAGTTCGACGGGGCGGCCAGTGGCGCGTCAGTTGCTGAAGATGAAGGTGAATCCCGTCTGGTGGTCATGGCGCCAAGCGGCGCGGAGGTGTACGTCGACGATGAGCGTCACGGAAGTATCGGGCGCTCTGGCCGAGTCATCCTGAAATCAATTCCGCCCGGACAACACGTGCTGCGGGTCGCACACGCGGGCGACAAAGACGACGAGCGGGTGATAGAGATTCGTGCCGATGGCGACGAGCAGATCATTCAGGCGCAATTCAAGGCGGCCCCTTCGAGCGGCCTCTCTCCTTCGCAGGGTGGGAGTCTCGGCAGCGTCTCCGGGATGACCCTGCCATCCCACATCGTAGTCGCGTGCACCAGGTGCGGGTCGCGCTTTGCTGGTGGAGCAAAATTCTGTGGCCGTTGCGGCAACACGAGTTTTCAGCCCGTCACTTCCGATAGTGCGATGAATGCGCTGACGCCGGCACCCACACCCCAGGCTCCGCCCAGCTTGAACCAGGCTGGAGCGGGTGCATCCCGAATCCGATGCACCCGTTGTGGGATGGAGCAACCGGCGGGCACAAAGTTCTGTGGCCGCTGCGGCGCATCTCTGGGCGGCAGCGCGATCGCCTGGAGCGCGCCGAGACCTGTCGAAGTTCTTTGCTCCGGGTGCAATTCTACTTATCCCTCAGGCACCAAGTTTTGCGGACGCTGCGGCCGCACGCTTTGAAACGCGGTGTAGTGATGAGTTTTGAGGCCCGACATTTCATAATCGCATTCCATCGGTCCTTTCGTCCGTAATGCAACTTGGCGCTGAGTCGTTTTGCCCATTCTTCATCCACCTAACGAGAGCGTGTCAGAAGCCCGACCGTGAGGGAGGGCCACATCGGTAATCACTCTTGATTCAAGCAACATGGCTACGAACTCTTTGTGGTGATGCCGATAGACGACCGTCGCCAGAGTCGTCCTTGCCTACGCGCGGGCTTCCGACACACCGTCCTACGACCACTCCAGATTAGACTTGAGTGCAATTCATCTTCTCGTATAGACTTGCCGCGCGACTTTGCAGACCTGTACGAGCCGAGCGCCTATCTGCCGTACCTTTCAGGAAACGAGGCCGAATATGAAACGCTGTCCCCAATGTAATCGCACTTATACCGATGATGCCTTGAGTTTTTGTCTGGACGATGGATCGCCGCTGCTCAGCGCGAGCGGGCCAATGTCCGATCCAGGCGCTACCGTGCAATATCCGCAGCCGCGCGACACCAGTCCTCAACCGACTATCGCTTTTAATCCCGGACCGGCTGCTCCGCCACCGCCGGCCGCGCCGGCCTGGAATCCAATGCCGCCCCAAGCTCCTCAAAAGCGCAGTGCCTGGCCTTGGGTGCTCGGCATTGGGGCGGTGCTGGTATTCATGGGCATTGGCGTTGTGATTCTGATTTTCGCGGTCGCTAAGATCGCCAACAACAATAACAACAATGGCAATTCAAACAACGCCAATAAGGTCGCGAACAAGAACACGAACAAGAACGCGAATGCCGACGAGACGAGTACGAACACGAACTCACGTTCGAACCTGACGAGTTTTACCGATGACTTTTCCACTAAGAGCTGGGGCACGGGCGAGTCTCAATACGGCAACATCTGGTATCAGGACGAGGAATATCACATGCACGCCACCAAGGGCGGCTTTATCGTAATGTATGGTCCGGATAAGCCGGAGTACAAGACAGAGAATGCTACCGTCCGCGTCGGTCTGCGCAGTATCGACGGCAATCCACCACTCACCGGCTACGGACTGACGGTTCACGGAGAGAAGAAGGACGGCAAGCTGGAAGACTACGGTTTTCTGATTTACAACGGCGAGAATCCCAAATACAAAATCGTTTTGCATAAGGCCGGCGCCGAAACCAAGATCGTCGACTGGACACCCAGCACCACGATTCGCACGGGCACCACGCCCAACCAGCTCGAGGTTAGAATCCGCGACCTCAAGATGGACTTCTATATAAATGGTCAATTCGTCACCTCTATTACTGATGAACAAACCTACCGCCGGGGAAGAGTCGGGCTCTACACCAGCGACGTCGGCGAAGTAGCCTTCGACGATCTCGAAGTCAGCAAGTAATCTCCTTACCATGCGCGTAACTCTACGAGTCCTGGCTGGGCCCTATACCGGGCGCGAGTTTACGTTCGATCAGCATGACACTTTCCTGATTGGCAGGGCCGACACTGCCCACCTTTACCTGCCGGAAGACAGATTTTTTTCGCGTCATCATTGCCTGCTTGAGATCGCTCCGCCACGTTGCTTTCTGCGTGACCTGGGATCGACCAACGGCACGTTCGTGAATGGAAAGCGAGTGCCGGAGGCGTTTCTAACCAGCGGCGATCGAATTCAGGGTGGGCAAACGGTGCTCGAAGTCGAGGTGCAATCTGAACAGCCGGTTACCGTCAATGGTATGGACGCCCCCACTCTGACGCGACCGACTCTGATCCCAGTCGATTGCGCTAATTGCGGACGTCGCGAGCAGACGGAAGCTTCGCACGTCAACGAGAAAATGTCGTTCGTTTGCGAAGATTGCCGGGAAGAACTGAAGCGCCAACCGCAGCCTGTTCCTGGCTACCAGATGATTAAGCTGCTCGGCCGCGGCGGGATGGGCTGCGTCATGCTGGCCCGAGATGAAAAGACCGGACGCTCGGTCGCGATCAAGAGCCTGTTGCCCGAAGTCGCGGTCACCGAGGTCTCTCTGCGCCGCTTCATGCGCGAGATCCAGGTAGCCGCCGCGCTTGATCATCCGAATATTGTTCGCTTTCTGGAAAGCGGAACCAACAACGGCGCGGTTTATCTGGTCACTGAGTATGTCGAAGGCTCAGATGCGGCCCGGCTGGCGGATGTCAATGGCGGCCGCTTACCATTTCGCGAAGCGATCGATATTGTCGCGCAATCGCTCGACGCCCTGGCCTACGCTCATAACAAAGGATACATACATCGCGACATCAAGGAATCAAATATCCTCATTAGCGGCACGCCGCCGAATTACGTTGCCAAACTCACCGATTTCGGACTGGCGAAAAGCTTCACCCAATCCGGAATGAGCGGTATCACGATGGCTGGCGACATGGCAGGAACCTTTGCCTACATGCCGCCAGAACAAATCAGAGATTTTCGTAACGTTCGTCCCACTTCGGACATCTATGCAATCGGCATGACGGCGTATAGCCTGCTGGCCGGTGATACTGCGCTCGATCTCGGCGCTCATAACGACATTGCCGGTACCGTCAAGGCCATATTTGAAGGTAAGGTAATTCCACTGCGCGAGCGTGCCGCCGACGTTCCGCAAAAGGTTGCTGAAGTGATTGAGCGCGCCCTCGCCAAAGACCCGGCGGATCGTTGGCAATCCGCCGCTGCGATGCGCACGGCTCTGATGCACGCTGCGTAAAAGATCCGCTGAAGCAGGCGGGCGACGCAACCTTGCTCGCCGCTGCGGCATCCGTTAAGATTATTAAACGACTCCGCGTCGCGCAAAGATCAATGGGGTCCCTTTATACATCAACGGGCTACGGTTTTCTTGTGAGGTCCTAAGTGAAGAAAAAATTCTCGCTCGCGCTGGTAGCGCTCATCCTGCTTTCTCTGGTGGTTCCGGCGCTTGTTTTTGCTCAGCAAAAACATGACCAATCCAATAGCTCGGCCGGACCAAACAGTGCCGGCAAGGCAGCCGCTCCGACGACCGCGGCGGGGCGACGTCAACGCCGCGCGCCGGGGATCGGGATTCCCGCGGTGACCCAGGATTTCAGCGAAGCGCTGAACGTCATCCAGGAACACTATGTCGACGGCAACAAGATTGATTTCAACGCAGTCTACAAGTCATCGATCATGGGCATGCTGCGGGTGCTGGATCCGCACTCGAACTACTTTGACAAGGAAGAGTTCGACGAGATGAAGACGGATCAGCGCAGCGAGTACTTGGGTATTGGCGCTTCGATCCAGAACTACGTGGTTGGCGAATCGGTAGATACCTACGTCGCCGCGACCTTCCAGAATGCGCCCGCCTCGCGCGCGGGATTGCGGTTTGGCGACCGCATCGACGCGGTGGACGGCGCCTCGATGCACGCCAAGACATCCGCTGAAGTGCGTGACAAGATTCGCGGGCCGCGCGGCAGCCATGTCAAGTTAACTATTACTCGCGCCAACACTGGCAAGTCCGACATCGTTGAAATCGTTCGCGACGCCGTGTCGCAGCCTTCCGTCCCTGATGCCTACATGATTCGTGCCGGCGTCGGCTATATCGACATGACGCACGGCTTCAACTATGACACCGCCGAAGGCCTGCAGTCGGCCCTCGACTTTCTGCACGCCCGGGGGATGAGTTCCCTCGTGCTCGATTTGCGGAATAATCCCGGCGGATTTCTTGATCAGGCGATTCGGGTTGCTGAGACATTTCTGCCGAAGGGCCAACTGATTCTTACTCAGAAGGGCCGCGACGGGATGAACGATCACGAGTACTCATCGCGGAACCCCGATCCGGATCGAACGCCGCTGGTAATTCTGGTCAACGACTACACGGCTTCGGCTTCCGAGATAGTCGCCGGCGCCATGCAGGATCACGACCGAGCTTTGATCGTGGGGCAGACCAGCTTTGGCAAGGGCCTGGTGCAGAGCATCATTCCGCTTGAGTACGGCACCGGGCTGACGCTGACTTCGGCGAAATATTTCACGCCCTCGGGGCGTTTGATCCAGCGCGACTATTCGGATGGTGGCTT
>WNFP01001178.1_pt1 | contig 20409 bp, 15 predicted proteins | sample 5400201 | NCBI WGS metagenome assembly WNFP01 (sample SAMN13153355, study PRJNA577476) | soil metagenome | isolation source: 115 cm saprolite under Madrone tree | place: USA:California | collected 2016-06-14
CTCAAGGGGCTCGAGGCGGAGGCGTATAGCCGTTTCGGCATGCGGCCGGCGAGATAGCATTTCCGCCCGGCGACCACGGCGTCGCGCATGGCTTCGGCCATGAGGACGGCGTCTTGGGCTTCAGCGATCGCGGTGTTCATCAGCACGCCATCTGCGCCAAGCTCCATTGCCACCGCCGCATCAGAAGCCGTGCCGACTCCAGCATCCACGATCATGGGCACTTCTGTAATCCGCTCGCGCAGAATCCGCAGGTTGGCGGGATTCTGCACTCCGAGCCCGGAACCGATCGGCGCGGCGAGAGGCATGACGGCTGCGGCGCCGGCATCAATGAGTTTGCGCGCGGCGATCAAATCGTCATTCGTATAGGGAAGAACGACGAAACCTTCCTTTACCAAAACGCGTGTGGCTTCAATGAGCTGCTCGGTATCCGGAAAAAGTGTCTGCTGGTCGCCAATGACTTCGAGCTTCACCCAGTTCGATAGGCCCACCTCGCGCCCCAGTCGCGCCGTCCGAATGGCTTCATCGGCGGTGTAACAGGCGGCTGTGTTCGGCAAGATGAAGATTTTCTCGCGGTCAATGTAGTCCAGCAGAGATTCCTTCGACTTGTCGGTGAGATTGACTCGACGGACCGCGACGGTCACCATGTCCGCCCCGCTGGCGGCATGGGCCCGCGCCATTTCCTGAAAGCTGCGGTACTTCCCTGTTCCAACGATAAGCCGTGAGTTGAAAGCGCGGCCTGCGATGACCAGATTGTCCGGCATGGGTATCCTCAAAAGGATTTTAGCCCGAATTTCTCACAAACAGTAGACGATCTAAGAGTACCGGCATGGCAACGCTGGCCGCGCGAATGGAGTGTGATTCAGTCGTAGGGGCGCGGCATGCTCCGCCCTTTTCCTGGCAAGATTTAAGCCGCAAAAGGGTTTTTCCAGGTCTTCTCACCCGCCCCTAGAGTCCTCGCGCCGTACCGCCGGTCCGTATCGCTGCCATTGGACAACGATTGCGGCGCTCAATGAGCGCGCGGCCGCATGAGCCAGCTCAAATCCACGCCAATTCCAAACGAATAGCTGTTCAGTCGCAGCGGGACGCTGCGGCTGTAGTCGAATTCGAGATCGATGTAGCCGGCCGGTTTGTAGTCAATGCTGGCGTTATATCCGTTGTCGCGCACTAAATCAGCCGCACCCGTGGAAACGCTGGATGAGGTGAAGCTCTTGCGATTTTTCGTGGGGCCGCCGGCGTTGCATTTCGCCGCCGAACCGCAACGGAACACGCGGCTGATGACCGTCTGAGTTCCCCAGGGCGCCACGTCGTAAGCCGCCGCCGAGAAACCGAATTTGCCTGGATCGTATTCCAGCCCGCCGTTGAATTGCGCGTTATAACCGAAGGTCGCGAACGGGCGGTGAAAGAATCTCGTATCCAGGACGGTGTTGCCTACTCCAGCGTCAATGAAAGGAGAGAAGTCACCGAAAGCGTGATCGAAGTGGTTCGTTTCATTCCAGGTAACGTGGCCCACGCTGAAGCCCTTTTTCCTATCCCCCGAGGGGGCCGTCAGGTGGATGGCAGAGCTGTAATTCAAGGATTTGTTCGGGTAGTTCCAACGCAAATCCGTGAAGAAACTGCCCACGCCAACTCCGGAAACGGCGCCGGGATTGTTGTTCTTGACCGCAGTGGGCGTATTCACAAAATAAAACGGAACGCCGGCGTCAACTCCGAAGTGCCGCGAAAAGTTGTATCCCAGTGCCGTTCCCCAATCATAGACGCCGCCGTCCCCGCTGTAGCTGCCCTCAAATCTAGTCCCCAGCGTCACTCCCGGCGTGAACCCTCCTGGATTATCTTTCACCGCTCCGCTGGCGGCTGGAACCGGCGTTTGCCCGAAGGATGCCGCACACGAAACAAATAGGAAGAACATCGCCAACAGCGCGGTACGAACTAAACATTTGCTGTTCGGGCCAGAATTTGTTTTATCTACGTTTGCGCCAGAAATCACAGTTTCCCTCCGAGTTTTTTTCCACTACCGGCACGAAGTGGTGGATATTCTTTCATCCATCCAGTGCCGATTTTTCACTAAGGCTGAGAATTGAGGCGGGCGTTATTTAGTTCGATTCCAGTTTACGCAGAGAGGATGCCTGGCCCGCCTGCGGCTTGCGGTCTTGTTTCGTTCACTGTAACTGTACGGAAGAACAGCCCGCAGTTGGTCCGCGCTAACCCCAAAAACCCTCCGACTTCAACCCGGTCCTCCAACGATAAGACCAGGGTGCCCGCCCTCGAAAGTTGGAGGGTAGCTACTTCTTCACGTACTTTTTCACGTCCATCGTGAATTCCGCCCCATAGATATTTCCCGCCGCATCCGCGGCAACGCCTTCGGATACTGTGGACTCAGCTGAGGGCGGATAGGGCCCGGGGTCGGGCAAGAAGTATTTTACCGAGCCGTCTTTGGCGCTCCCGATGCGAATGCCACGTTGACAGCCCGGGTTGTATCCGTAGCCTGGCTCGTCGCCGCGCGATTCCGAATCGGCGACATACATCACATCGCTTCTGTCAATGAAGATCCCGCTCGGGCGGCCGAACTGTTTCCACTCGGCGATGAAACGGCCGTCCTGGTCAAAGATCTGGATGCGGTTATTCTGACGGTCGCCCACGAAAAGGCGTCCCCTGGAGTCGAACGCCAAAGTATGCGGGCAGTCGAATTCGCCGATTCCCGTTCCTTTCTTCCCCCAGGTCTTGATGAACTTTCCGTTCTTGTCGAATTTCATGATGCGTGCGTTGGCGGTGGGGGCACGGCCGTGGCCGTCGGCAACGAAGATGTCGCCGTTGGGAGCCACGGCAACCTCGGTCGGCTGATCAAATGTGTCTGAACCGGGTCCAGCCACACCGGCTTTGCCGAGCGTAAGCAAGAGCTTGCCGTCCTGGTTGAATTTGAAAACCTGCTGGCCCCTGCCGTCTTTCACGCCATTATCAGCGACCCAGAGATTGCCATCTTTGTCGACGGTAATTTTGTGAGGGCTCACGAACAGCCCATGACCAAAGCCCTTGAGGAACTTGCCGGAGGGATCGAATTCGAGGATAGGGTCGAGTGGTGAGTCGGCGCAGTTGGTGCCTTGCGATCCGAAAGCGCCACACCGGTCGATAGCCCAGATGTTGCCATCCGTACCGATGGCGATCCCAGCCGTCGAACCCCATTTTCTTCCGTTGGGCAGTTGGCCCCAACTGAGACCTGGGCGATACGGATTACTAAGATCGTTGCGAGCACCAAGTGGCGACGCGGGGGGCGTCTGAGAGACAGTCGATTGCGTGACGCGTGATGCTCCAGTTCCCACAATTACCGCGATCGTGATCAGCAGAGAAGCCACAGGCGAAATCGTCAGAGGTCTGAAGGACATCGGAATCTCTCTTTTTTTTCTATCCCACTTACGACCTGACATTTGCGTTTCCGTTGCAGGCCGACCGCCAACTTACAACTGACCGTCGGAGAATGCAATGCTCGCTCCGATCTGTGGTGACGACGAGTCAAGAACATGAAACGGCAGACACGTCAAGTGGGCAAGAGATGGAAAGACGGAAATCCTATAAAGTGAATTTTCTCGCCCCACTTGTGTGGAGCCTCACTGGCGTTCTACATCTTTGCTCTGTTATGTGGCCTCACGGCCGTCGCTTGCTTTAGGCTGCAGGCCCGTAGACAGTGCCCTCTCCGGGATACGGTCCATCGTGGGCGTAAGTCCCAGTTGGTCGCGTTTCCGAACAAGTGGTTCATCGACATCCGCCCCGAAAACTGGAAACCGGCGGCTTGCGGCCTACAAACTGACCACTAGTAAAAAATATGACGCTTTTCCAAACGAGGCCCACGGGTGTAGACTCCCCAAGCGAAAGATCGCGCCGCTGGATATTTTTGTTGCCTCGTACAATTCTAAATTTCAGAAGCGACGTTCTTCGGCGTTCCTCGTCAATGACAAACGTGACGCTGTGCCGGAATTTTCTTCCCGGACGAAAAGTACCTTGCCGCGAATTACTTTAGGGGGATTTCACATGAAAATTAAAACAGCGGTGTTGGCCCTGGCCCTCGTTGCGATGGCGAGGGGCGCTTCGGCGCAGAGCGCGGACATTGAAATTCCCTACCAGAAGTTTGTCCTCGATAACGGCCTCACCGTCATCGTCCATGAAGATCACAAGGCGCCGATCGTCGCCATCAACACCTGGTACCACGTGGGGTCGAAGAACGAAAAGCTCGGCAAGACCGGCTTCGCACATCTATTCGAGCACTTGATGTTTGGCGGAAGCGAACATGCGCCGGGGCGGTACATTGACGCCATGGAAAAAATCGGCGCAACCGACCTCAACGGAACGACCAACAACGACCGCACCAATTATTTTGAAAATGTTCCCACCTCGGCCGTTGACTACACCCTCTGGATGGAATCGGACCGCATGGGATTTCTGCTCGGTTCGCTGGATCAGAAGACTCTGGACCTGCAACGCGGCGTCGTGCAAAACGAAAAGCGGCAAGGCGAGAACCAGCCTTACGCCGTTTCGCGCCAACTCATCACCCAGAATACCTACCCGGCGGGCCACCCGTATTCCTGGACCGTCATCGGCGACATGGCCGATCTCAGCGCCGCTTCCATGGACGACGTGAAGGAATGGTTCAAGACCTATTACGGCCCTTCGAACGTGGTCATCGTCCTTGCAGGTGACATTGACGTAAAAACCGCCAGGGAAAAAGTCGAAAAGTATTTTGGAAATATACCAGCTGGCCCGCCGGTCGCGCACCAGGAAGTCTGGGTCGCGAAGATGACCGGGTCGCACCGGCAAATCGTGCAAGACCGCGTTCCACAAGCCCGGCTTTACAAAGTCTGGAATGTCCCGGAATACGGCAGCGCCGACGCGGACTACCTCGATCTGGCAAGCGATGTTCTGAGCGTGGGAAAGAGTTCGCGATTTTACAAGCGGCTGGTCTATGACGATCAGATTGCCACGAACGCAAACGCGTTTGTGGGATTGAATGAAATCGCCGGACAGTTCCTGGTGCAGGCGACCGCCAAACCCGGCGGCAGCCTTGCACAGGTGGAAAAGGAATTGGATGAGGAACTGGCCCGCTTCCTGAAAACCGGGCCCACGGCCGAAGAGTTGGCTCGCGCGAAGGCGCAACATGAAGCGAACTTCGTACGTGGAATCGAACGCATCGGTGGTTTCGGCGGAAAATCGGACCGCCTGGCGCAAAGTCAGACGTTCCGAGGAAGTCCGGAAGCGTACAAAACAACTCTGAAGCGCGTTCAGGATGCGACGGCTGAAGATTTAAGAGCTGCCGCGAACCGCTGGCTCTCGGACGGCGTTTACATTCTCGAAGTTCAGCCTTTCCCATCTTTCAAAACGGCGGCGACTGGAGCGGACCGTTCGAAGGCTCCCGACACCGGCACACCACCGCAGCTGAAGCTCCCCAAACCGCAGCGCGCCACGCTTTCGAACGGGCTCAGGGTAATTCTGGCGGAGCGTCATGAAGTTCCGCTCGTAAGTTTCTGGCTGGATCTGGATGCGGGATATGCCGCGGACCAGTTTGCTTCGCCGGGAACGGCTAGCATGGCCATGTCGCTCTTGAACGGCGGAACAAAAACACGCACGGCGCTCCAAATTAGCGATGAGCAGGCTCTGCTGGGCGCGCAGTTGAATGCCTATTCGAATCTGGACTTGTCCACCGTGCGGCTTTCCGCGCTGAAATCAAAACTGGATCCTTCGCTGGATCTCTTCGCTGACATCATTCTCAATCCCGCGTTCCCGGATTCCGATTTTAAGCGCCAGCAAAAACTCCAGATCGCCGCGATCCAGCGCGAGCAAACCACTCCGATTCAGATGGGGTTGCGAATTTTTCCGGGCCTCTTGTATGGGCCGGGGCATGCTTATGGAAATCCACTAACGGGCTCGGGGACCGCCGCCAGCGTCGAAAAAATGACGCGCGAGGATCTCGTGAAATTCCACCAGACGTGGTTCAAGCCGAACCATGCCACGCTGGTGGTCACCGGCGACACCACTCTCAGCGAAGTGACGCCGAAGCTGGAGAAATTATTCGCAAACTGGAAGGCGGGACAAACTCCCGAGAAGAACCTCAAGAACGTGCAGATGCCGCCGAGGTCCACCGTTTACGTGGTCGACAAGCCCGGTGCTCTGCAGTCCATCATCATCGTGGGGAATATCGCGCCACCCACCGCCAATTCGAATGAGATTGCCATCCAGGCGATGAATGACGGATTGGGCGGCACGTTCTTCTCGAGAATCAATTCGAATCTCCGCGAAGACAAACACTGGTCGTACGGCACAAGCACTCTGCTCTGGGCCGCGCGTGCGCAGCGCCCATGGATAACTATCGCGCCGGTGCAAACCGACAAAACAAAGGAATCCCTGGCGGAACTGAATAAGGAACTGCGCGGCGTCCTGGGCGATCACCCCTTTTCGGAAACAGAGTTGGCGGCAATCCAGGCGAGCGAAACGCTGAGTCTGCCCGGATCGCGGGAAACGCAGGGAGCCGTCGGGGAGTCCATCAACGAACTCGTGCAATTCGGTTTGCCCGACGACTACTACGAAACAATGGCAGGCAAGATTCGAGCGCTCAAGACAACGGATTTGGCCAACGCGGCGAAAACGACTGTGCACCCGGATAATTTGATTTGGGTGGTGGTCGGCGACCGCTCCAAGATCGAAGCCGGCGTCAAGGAACTGAACCTTGGCGAAATGAAACTTTTGGATGCGGACGGAAAACCGCTGTAACACCGGGCGCGGCATTTCGGCTTCGGGCGCCGCGGCAAGCGCGCGCAAAAAAATTTCAAGAAGATTTCAGCACGCTAATCCTGTCTAATCCTGCAGGATGGGGCGGGGTTCGGCAACGTCTGCGTAAAGAGATTCAATGACGGCGGCGTACTGCTCCTCGACGACGCGGCGCTTCAATTTGAGGGTAAAGGTGAGGCTGCCGTTGTCGAATGTAAAATCTTCGGGAAGAAGAGCGAAGCGCTTGATCGTTTCGTACTGCGCCAGATGCGCGGTGAGGCGTTTGATTTCCGAATCGATTAGCGCGTGCACCCAGGGATGGGCGGCCAGTTCGGCGTTGGAGGCAAATTTGATTCCCTGATCGGCAGCCTTAGCGGCAACCGTGGCCGCGTTGGGGACGATGAGCGCGACGATGAATTTGCGCCGGTCGCCCAGGACCATGGCATTGAGAATGTAGGGGCTGGTCTTGAGGGCGTTTTCGATGGGCTGCGGGGCGACGAATTTGCCGGCGGCGGTTTTCAGCAAGTCTTTTTTTCGGTCGGTGATGAAGAGATAGCTGTCTTTGTCCACGTAGCCGATGTCGCCGGTGCGGAACCAGCCATCTTCGCTGAGTACCTCGCGGGTGGCTTCGGGATTCTTGTAGTAGCCCTGCATGACGCAGGGGCCCTTCACTAGAATTTCTCCGTCGTCAGCGACACGGACCTGAACGTTGGGAATTGGTTTGCCGGAACTGCCCATGCGATTCTCGGGATAATTGCTGGAAACGATCGGCGACGTTTCGGTCAAGCCGTAGCCCTGATAGATGGGAATTCCGACGGCCCAGAAGAATTCCGCGAGATCCTTGGAAAGTGGAGCGCCGCCGGAACTGACAAGGCGGAGACGGCCACCCATACCCCCACGGATTTTCCGGTAGACCAGAGCATCGGCAAGTTTTCTCTGGAGCGTAACCACGAAATTGGGATGTCCCTGGCTGGCTCGCCACTGCGCCGACATCTCCGCCACTCTCATGGCCCAGTCAAAAATCATTCGTTTTAGGCCCCTGGTCTTCGAACCCTGTTCGACGAGGCGGGCGTAGATTTTCTCGAAGAAGCGAGGGACGGCGGCAATTATGGTCGGATGGACTTCGAGAAGAGCCTGGGCGACGGCATCAACGGACTCCACGTAGGCCAGCGTAGTGCCTTGAAAAATATAGATGTAGTCGAGCGTGCGGCCGTAGACGTGGGCGAGAGGAAGGAATGAGAGGGCAACGTCTTCCGCAGGATTGAGCTGAAAGTCGTAGCCGACGTCGTGGACATTGGAGCAGAAATTCGTGTGCGTGAGCATGACGCCTTTGGGCTCGCCGGTGGTGCCGGAAGTGTAAATGAGGGAGGCGAGTTGGCCGGGGAGAACCTGTGAAGCGCGCAAGCGGTAGGCGGAAACGTCCGAGGCGCTTGCGCCGGCGATGAGAGTTTCGTAGCGGAGACATTCGCTGGGGACATCGGGGCCGCCATCGGCGACGATGATTTGTTCAAGCTCTGGAAGGTTCGCGCGAACGGCGAGAAGTTTGTGTAACTGGAGAGTGCCGACAACGAAGACGACCTTGGCACCGCAGTGCTTCAGGATATAAGTCATGCGGTCGGGCGATTCGTTGAAGTAGACGGGAACGGTGACGGCGCCGGAGCCGTTGATGGCGAAGTCGGCGGTGTGCCACTCGGGGCGATTGGCAGAGAAAAGGCCGACGCGGTCGCCGGGCTTCACGCCAAGCTCGACGAAAGCGGTAGAAAGGCCGGCGGCGCGGCGGAGAAATTCCTGGGAAGAGATGGCCTCCCAGCGGCCGTCGCGGCGGACCATTTGGGCGCGCGGGTTCGGCAGATTATCAATAGCGTTCAGGAAGCGCGAGGGAAGGGTGCCGTAGTTCATGGCCTGGCGCTCACTTTACATTACCCGTTTGGATGGCGCAACGAGCCGCTTGGGAGGCATTTTACGCGGCGCGCTGCGCGAAGCCGGTCGTCTCTTCGGGGTCCGACGTGGAGCTAGATTCGTTGTGTGGAGGCCTGGACTACGGGCGTTAGGGTTGGCGGTCGCTGAAGAGAGCTAGGAGGCTTTGGCGGACGCGCTCGACGGACTGGAAGAATTCATCAATGCCCACAGTTTGGCGGGCCACTTCGTGAGCGGCCAGGCCCGTGTTTATGGCATCACAGAGCTGACTGGCACGTCGGATACCTTCCGCAGTCAGCAAAGGGAGCACCGTGAGCGGATCTTGTTGGCGCGATTGGCGCTCTTGCCACTCTTGAACGGCCCAGGCCGTCTTGCGCACATTATCCACGGCATCCCGGAATTCCCTGAGGACGCGCGGATCGAACGGGCCCGAGCGCATTTCATACTCGAGCCTGACGAGGTCGGCGCAGGTTTTCTTCAGCTGGAGATTTCTGCCCCAGAAGGTCTCGCTCGGGACAAAGAGCTCGACGGCAACCCCTAACAAGCGGCCTTCGGTATTGCGACGAAGGCCGACAACGCGAGCTTGCGAAGTTTCATGGGTAACGAGGTTCGTCAACTCAATCTGCGTGCCAGCGACAGGGTAAGTCGTCATCTCCAACAAAGCGCCCTGAGCGTTCACTTCAGTAGCTTGCCCCGCTTCACGGAAGATTTTACCGTTAGGCTCCTGCCAGGTCGCTTCCACGGGGGAGATGAGGGGAAAACGCCTGCTCCGCCGCTTTGGGGCAGTTGAAGAAGGTTGATTCGAGATCGGCTGTGCCATTGAACCGCCTCCATCGAGCTGAACGTGGCTTAGAATGCGCCGGATGAAGACCATTCTCCATTGGTACTTGGTGGATGGAAAGGGCCAAATGACCGTTAAGGGCACTGCGGCTGACCGATAGGACACGATATATCGTGCCCCTGCAGAAAGATGCCAGGCTAAAGCCCGCCGCTACAAAGAGGCCTGTATCTGCTCAATTCCCTTTGCATTGTGTTGAACGTCAGCGGTGAAGTATGCTCGCGGCCAATGGAGAATTCCTGGGAAGAGTTCGTTGAAGATCCTGAGAACCGCGCCATTTTAAAGGGTCACGCGCCACCGAGGAGGGATTCAGATGAATCTTAAGAGGACGCTGCTCGCAATTTGCGTTCTGGCTTGCTGGACAGGCTCCATCTCTGGCCAAAGCCTGTCCAAGGCTAAACCGCGGGAGGATGCTGGCTTCTCGCCGGAACGGCTTGACCGCCTCAACAAGTTCTTTCAAGGAGAAATTGATAAGGGAGGAATTCCAGGGGCTGTCCTGCTGGTGACCCGCGAAAACAAATTAGCCTATCTCCAGGCTCTCGGCTATCAGGACCGCGAGAAGCACCTCACCATGAAGACGGATGCGATTTTCCGCATCGCTTCGATGACCAAACCCGTTACGAGCGTGGCGGCAATGATGCTGGCGGAGGAAGGCAAGATCGATCTCCTTGCTCCGGTGTCTCAATACCTCCCGGAGTTTAAGGACGTCAAGGTGGGAGTCGAGAAGACGGATCCCAATACCGGCAAAACCGCAATTTCACTGGAAGATGCCCAGCAGGCGATGACGGTGCAGGATTTGCTTCGACATACGTCAGGACTGGTCTACGGTCCCTTTGGAAATACGCTCGTGCACCAGGCCTACAACAAGGCCAATCTGTTCGACAACAGCCAGACGCTGGCGGAGTTCGTGACCAAGTTGTCAAAGCTGCCACTCGCGCATCAGCCCGGCAAAGTGTGGGAGTACGGCATGTCCACCGACGTGTTAGGGCGAATCGTCGAAGTGGTTTCCGGAATACCATTTGACCGGTTCGTCGAAGAACGCATCACCAAGCCCCTTGGCATGCACGACACCGCTTTCTATTTAACTGCCGCAGAGGCACCACGTCTTGCCGAATTGCAAGTGGATCCCTCCACCGGCAAGCGGCCTGGCGCAAACAGCGCAGAGAACCTGACAAAAGAGAAGCAGAAGTGGATTTCTGGCGGCGGTGGCCTGCTTTCGACGGCGTCTGATTATGCGCGGTTCTGCCAGATGCTCCTGAACGGGGGCGAGCTGAACGGCGTCCGCTTTTTGTCACCGCAGACGATTGCGTTGATGAGTTCCGACCATCTCCCACCGGGCATTCTGCGCTCCGGTTATGAAGAGATGGCCCCGACCCCGGAGATGGGACAAAGTTTCGGGCTCGGGTTCGCTGTGCGAACAGACAGGGGCCGTAACCCTCTCCCCGGTTCGGTCGGCACTTATTACTGGGCCGGCGCGTACGGCACTTATTTCTGGATCGATCCGCAAACCAAGATGTTCGCGGTGATGATGGTGCAGATGCCTTTCCCGCAGTCAGGCTACTACCGGCGCGCTTTTCGCGAGTTGGTCTATGGGGCCCTGGTTCAATGAGCGGGAAGACTCTCGGAAACAGAAGCTAACGATACGCAGCAGAGCCCGTGGTGTCTGCCAGGTGGCCTTTCAGGGACTGATCCGATAGCCGTAGGCACGAATGGCGTCCACGGCTTCACTTCGGCTGGCGGCGTCGACTTGTTTCAGTATGCGGTGAATATGATTTCTCACGGTGAACTCGGACAGATTGAGGTGAGAAGCGATTTCCTTGTTGGTGAGTCCCTTGGCGATAAGAGCAACCAATTGCTGCTGACGCAAAGTAAGATCAGGTCTGGGCGCTGAGGGTTGGACTGGCATATCCTTAGCCGTTTGAACAACGACGCGAAATAGTGTGGAGCAAAGCTGAGCAGGGCAAACGGCTTCTCCCCGAAAAACGGCCCGCACGGCAGCGACAACATCGGACACCGAGGCATCCTTCAACAAGTAACCTGTCACGCCGGACCGGGCGGCGGCCAGGAATTGCTCATCGTCGAGTTCCATCCCGATGAGGACGACCCGCAAAGCAGCTTCCCCTTCGCAGCGATGAGCAAGATTTGCCTGCAGCCACGGTGAAACGAAAACGTCAGTGACGAGAACTTCGGATTGGCTGTCAAGAAGCAGGCCGGGCACGGCCTCGTTCTGCCCACCCTGGGCGACAACGAGCAGATCGGGTCGATTGCGAAAGAGCCGGGCGAGCGATTCACGCAGAAGGCGATTCTCGATCAGCAGGAATACGCGGATCGGGGAATCAGAAGCGTTGATGTCTGTTGTGGACATTTGTTCGGCTGTGAAGAATGCTGAATGGAACGCTCCGCAGGCGCAAGCGACAAGGAAGGACTGGGATAGGAATGACACTCGATTTCGCTGTTTGTCGCATGCCTCTAGGTAGGTGAGTCGGCGGAAGAGCGCGGAATTGGAGAAGGTGGCCCGCCCGTGTGGTTTGGCCACGGGATCCCGTAGTAGCGGGTGGAAAGCGGGAGGCGATCGAGAAGGGCCAGGAAAAGTCAGCGACCGCACCCTTGAAAATCACAAGGGATGGGACACCGTCGTTCAAGGGGAACGAGCGTGGGCCACTGTACATCACGAAAAACGGGTAATTCCGGGGAAGCCGTCGAAACCAGAATCAAAGCTCAGGATTCGTTTGATTCCATGCAGCTCCATGATGGGACCTCATCGGCGATGCCAAGTAAGGCGTCGAACGGGGGGTGGATGGCATCGCGGCGGTTTATGTTTGAGTCGACCAGAATCAACGATGGGTACCAGCGCCGTATCCACTCTCGATCTCCGCTAGCATGCAATCGATTCGGCCGCCCGCGAGCGGGTGCAAAAGGGAGTGGCGTGCGCTAGTATGAGCGGCAGCGAGGAAATTCATGAGCTTGACAGTGCCGGAGACAGCGGCGGGATTGGAGAAAGGTCCGTATCGAGCGCCGCGGGGGACGGGGATTTCCTGCAAGGGGTGGCAGCAGGAGGCGGCGCTGCGGATGCTCTTGAACAACCTTGATCCGGAGGTGGCGGAGAAGCCGGAAGAGTTGGTGGTTTACGGCGGGACGGGCAAGGCGGCGCGGAATTGGGAGTGCTTTCATGCGATCGTGCGGTCGTTGAAGGCGCTGGAGGCGGACGAGACCCTGCTGGTGCAATCGGGGAAGCCCGTGGGGATTTTCCGGACGCATGAGTATGCGCCGCGGGTGCTGCTGTGCAATTCGAATCTAGTCGGACATTGGAACAACTGGGACCGGTTTCATGAGCTGGACCGCGCGGGATTGATGATGTACGGGCAGATGACGGCGGGGAGCTGGATTTACATCGGGACGCAGGGGATTTTACAGGGGACGTACGAAACGTTTGCAGCGGCGGCAAAAAAACATTTTGGCGGAAATCTATCGGGCAAGCTTGTTGTGACCGGCGGGATGGGCGGCATGGGTGGGGCGCAGCCGCTGGCGGCGACGATGAATGGAGCGGCGTTTCTTGGGATTGACGTCGACCCCGAGCGGATCAAGCGGCGCGTGAAGACCGGTTATTGCGACGTGATGGTGACGTCGTTCGATGAGGCGCTGCGGATTTTGAAGAATGCGGTGCGCAAGGGCGAGGCGACTTCAGTTGGGCTGGTGGGTAATTGCGCGGACTTGATTCCGGAGATGGCGAAGCGCGGGGTGGTGCCGGATTTGCTGACGGACCAGACGAGCGCGCACGATCCCGTCGGCGGGTACGTGCCGAATGGAATGACGCTGGAAGCGGCGCTGGAGCTGCGGAAGAAAAGTCCTGAGGAATACAAAAAACATTCGATGGTGGCGATGGCGCGGCATGTCCAGGGGATGCTGGATTTGCAGAAGCTGGGCGCGGTGACGTTTGATTACGGGAACAACATTCGAACGTTTGCGTTCGAACAGGGCGTGAAGAACGCTTACGACTTTCCGGGATTTGTGCCGGCCTACATCCGGCCGCTTTTTTGCGAAGGCAAAGGGCCGTTCCGGTGGGCGGCGCTCTCCGGGGAGGCTTCCGACATTGCGCGGACGGATCAGTTGGTGCTGGAAATGTTTCCGCGGGACGAGCATTTGAATCGCTGGATCAAACTGGCGCAGAAGCGCGTGAAGTTTCAGGGGCTGCCATCGCGGATTTGCTGGCTGGGGTATGGCGAGCGGGACAAATTCGGGCTGGCGTTAAATGATTTGGTCGCGAAGGGCGAGTTGAAGGCGCCGATTGTGATTGGACGCGATCATTTGGATTGCGGATCGGTGGCGTCGCCGTACCGCGAAACGGAATCGATGCTGGATGGATCGGATGCGATTGCGGATTGGCCGCTGCTGAACGCGTTGATTAGTACGGCGAGTGGGGCGTCGTGGGTTTCGATTCACAATGGAGGCGGAGTGGGGATCGGGTATTCGCAACATTCGGGACAAGTGTGCGTGGCTGACGGGACGAGCGAAATGGCGCAGCGCATCGAGCGCGTGCTGACGAATGATCCCGGGATGGGCGTCGTGCGGCACGTGGATGCGGGATATCCGGAAGCGATTGCTTTTGCAGAAAAGAACCATGTAAAAATTCCCATGATTTAGCCGGTAACTCGTCCAAGCTAGTTGGCATCCAAACCAACACCCGGCGAGACCAAGGAGGGCACTATGTACGTAATTCTGGGAGCTACGGGACACACCGGCTCGGTGGTTGCAAACTCGCTATTGGGCCAGAAAAAGAAAGTTCGCGTCGTGGGACGCGATAACAAAAAACTAGCTGCGTTTACGAGCCGTGGGGGCGAAGCATTCACGGCAAGCGTCACCGACGAGAAATCTCTGACGCGAGCGTTTACCGGGGCGGAGGCGGTGTACGCCATGATTCCGCCTGACATTACCAACGACAACTACCTCGGATTCCAGAGTCTCGCCAGCAACGCGATCGCCAAGGCGCTAGAGAACGCCGGCGTGAAGCATGCCGTTACGCTAAGCAGCTTTGGAGCGGACAAAGCCGAAAAGACCGGGCCGATTGCAGGACTGCACGAACTGGAATCGAAATTGAACCTGGTCAAGGGACTGAATGTTTTGCATTTGCGCGCCGGGTACTTCATGGAGAATACCTTGCCGCAGACCGGAATCATCCGGAACCTTGGAAGGATGGCGGGGCCTGTGGATGTCGACGTTGCGCTCCCCATGATCGCAACGAAGGACATCGGAGCGGCGGCGGCCGAAGCGCTGCTGAAACTTGAATTCAAAGGAAAGCAGACACAGGAACTGCAAGGGCAGCGCCACCTGAACTACAAGGAAGTTGCGGTCATCCTGGGAGCAGTGATCGGCAACGCAGGGCTTGACTATGTTCGGCTGCCGGATGACCAGGTGGTGCAAGCGATGGCGTCAATGGGTATGTCGAAAAATTTCGCGGAGCTGATCGTGGAAATGACAAACGCCATGAATCGCGGGCATGTAAAGACGCTGGAGCCGCGGTCGGGGAAGAACACGACACCGACTTCGTATGAAACATTTGCGCGGGAAGTATTCTTGCCCGCATACAAAGGCCAGGCGGCGAGCGCGTAGAACGGGGCTCGAAGCTGAAAGAATACGAAAGTCCATCCGGCAGGACAGGCTAACGGCTGTCCTGCCGGTTTTGTTTTGGGCATAATGAAGTGGCCTTGCCGGATTCCCTTCTCATAACCGGTGCATCGCAACTTCTTACCCTGCGCGGACATGGTCCGCGGCGGGGCGATTCCCTTTCCAACTTGGCCTTGATTGAAAATGGGGCGCTGCTGGTGCGCGATGGATTGGTAGCGGCGGTGGGAACGCGGGCAGAGGTGGAAAAGCTGCCGGAAGCGCGGGGGGCGGAGAAGATCGATCTCGGCGGGCGCGTGGCGCTGCCTGGGTTTGTGGATTCGCATACGCACCTGGTGCATGCGGCAAGCCGGGCGGAAGAGTACGAATTGAAAATTGCCGGAGCGAGTTACGAAGAGATTGCGCGGAAGGGCGGCGGGATACTCAATTCGGTGAAGAAGCTGCGGGCGGCGACAAGCGAAGTTTTGAAAAAACGCGCGACGGCGGCGTTGAAACTTTTCGCGGCTTATGGAACGACTACGGTTGAAGCAAAGAGTGGATACGGGCTGGACGTTGCGAGCGAGTTGAAGATCTTGCGGTTGCACAAAGAACTGGCGGCGGAGCAGCCGCTGGAAATTGTGTCCACGTTTCTCGGCGCGCACGTGGTTCCGGCAGAGTATCGGGGAAAAGCGGGCGGAGCGGAGAAATACATCGAACTGATGGAACGCCATCTGCTGCCAGAGATCGGAGAGAACCGGCTGGCGGAGTTTTGCGACGTGTTTTGCGATCGCGGGGCTTTCACCGTGGAGCAATCGAAACGCGTGCTGCAAGCGGGCCGGCAATGGGGCCTCGAGCCGCGCATGCACGCGGAACAGCTTTCGCGGACCGGTGCGGCACGTCTTGCGGTCCTGATGCGGGCGGCGAGTTGCGATCATCTCGAACAGGTCAACAAGGGCGACATACAGGCACTGGGAAAATCGGAGACGGTGGCGACACTGCTGCCGGGTTGCGATTTCCATCTGGGGCTGAAGCAATATGCGCCAGCACGGGCGCTGATTGATGCGGGCGCAGTCGTTGCGCTGGCGACAGATTACAATCCAGGAACGAGCCCAACGCTGAGCATGCCGATGATTTTATCGCTGGCGTGCACGCAACTGCGCATGACTCCGGCGGAAGCGATTGCGGCGGCTACCATCAACGCGGCGTACGCGCTGCGGAGGGAAAAGCCGGTGGGATCGCTGGAGGTTGGCAAACAAGCGGACATCGCGGTATTCGAAGTGGCCGACTACCGGGAAATTCCCTATTATTTTGGAGTGAGCCATTGCTGGATGACTGTGAAGCGTGGTCGCGTGATCCATGCCATCGAACAAGCCCCAATCTAACTATTCGAAAAGGCCGATAAAGAGAGTACGGCTTCTCAAGATCGGGCCGCGGAAAACCAAGAGCCTGCTCGAGGAATATTTCTCTTGGTTTGTGGCGGCGATTTGTATTGCCGTAATGGTTCTGGGAAGAGCGGGAGGATTAAGCGGTTACGATGCAGTCGTCGCGGGGCTGTGGGTTGGCGGGTTCCTGTGGTCTGCCTCGGTGTTACGGCGGTACCGAAAGGAACAAACGGGTTCCCACGGGCTTGAAAAGTCCAAGCCGGCGGTTCAGGCGACGCCACAGATAACCAAGAATGGGTTGCCTTCGAACATGAAGCCAATCATTGGTACGCAATGGCCGCTGAAGGGCGCTCCTGGAACGCGGAAGAGTGCGAGGCCGGCCGCGCCTGCTCAGACAGCGCAGCCGCAGACTTCTCCACCGACGACCCCGGAAAAGAAGCGGGCGTTTGTGTATGAACGGCCGACACTGCCGGACCGCAAAACGAAATTCCCAGCCAATTGGACGGGGAAACAGGACAAAAAACCGAAACCATGAAACGACTGATTGAGTGCGTGCCGAATTTTTCCGAAGGGCGCGATCCGGCGAAGGTGGATGCGATTGTGGCGGCGATGAGCAGCGTGCCGGGCGTGTACGTGCTGGACCGGGAGATGGACGCGGACCATAACCGCTCGGTGGTGACGCTGGCGGGCGAGCCGGATGCAGTGGCAGAGGCGGCGCTTTTGGCAACCGGCAAGGCGATGGAATTGATCGACCTGACGAAGCACACTGGGGCGCATCCGCGGGTGGGTGCAACGGACGTGCTGCCGTTTATTCCGATTGATGGCGTGACCATTGAAGATTGCGTGGCGCTGGCGCGGCGAGTGGGGAATGAAATCTGGAAGCGCTACCGGATTCCGGTGTTTTTTTACGAAGCGGCGGCGACGCGGGCGGACCGGGCAAATCTTGAAAACGTGCGACGAGGGCAGTTCGAAGGGCTGCGCGATGAGATGAAGAAAAATCTGGACCGGCAGCCGGATGTTGGCGAACCAAAGGTGCATCCCACGGCGGGCGTGACGGTGGTAGGCGCGCGCAAATTCCTAATCGCTTACAACGTGAATCTGAACACGGCTGATATCAGTATCGCGAACAAAATCGCGAAGGCGATCCGGTTTTCGTCGGGCGGACTGCGGTACGTGAAGTCGATGGGAGTGGAACTGAAAGCGCGGAACCTGGCGCAGGTGTCCATCAACCTGACTGATTTTGAACAGACGCCGATGCACCGCGTGTATGAAATGGTGAAGCGCGAAGCGGAACGCTACGGCGTGATGCCGGTGGGAAGCGAGATCGTCGGGCTGGTCCCGAAAAAAGCGATTGAGATGGCGGCGGATTTTTTCCTGCAACTGGAGAATTTCTCACCGGCGCAGGTATTTGAAAACAAACTCGCGGATGCGCTGAGCGGCGCTCCACTGGAAATTTCCAAGGAGTGGAAGCTGGCAGGGCTGGCGCGACCGTTTCTGGATGCAGTGGCATCTCCCACGGCAACGCCGGGAGGAGGAAGTGTCTCAGCGTATGCCGGGGCGCTGGCGGCGGCGCTGGGACAGATGGTTGCAGGGCTGTCCAGAAAAAAGAAATCGCAGGCGGGATTTGTCGATCAGCTCTCGGCCGCGTTGGACGACTTGCGGAAAATCGCGGATGAACTTGCGGAGGCTATCGACCGTGACGCGGCTTCCTACGACGCAGTGATGGCGGCATTCAAATTGCCACAAGGTGGCGCGCAGGAAACGCGGCAGCGCGAAGAGGCGGTACAGAAGGCGACGAAGGGCGCGTCGGAGGTTCCGCTGCAAGTGGCGGAGCGGGCTGTTGCGCTTTTCGAACGGCTCGGACAACTGGATGCTATCGTCGCCGCATCCATGCGGTCAGACTTGCAAGTGGCGCGGTTGATGGCAGAAGCTGGAGCGCGGGGAGCGCTGGCCAATGTGGAGATCAATCTCGACGGTTTGAGGGACGCAGCCTATGTCGCGTCCATGCGCGCGAAGACCACGGTACTGCGGGAGCGCTTGGGCAATGCGCCGCGCGCGACAACAGCGTAGACTGAAGGTTCCCCTCTGCCCCATTCGAAAGGAGCACGACGTGAAACTGAGAACGACATTAGCTGTGACGCGGACTCGGCTGGGTTCGACGGTCCGCAGAATCATGGCTGCGGGCATTCTGGTGGCGATGTGCCTGGCGATGCCAAAGCCTGCGCGGGCGGGCCGCCTCGGTGGCGACATCATCGCGCTGTTCCCTAAGGAGATTGGTGAATTTGCTTACGCGGACTTGAAAAAAGCGCGGACGCTGAAATGGTTTCCGCAATTGCAGGAGCAGATGCTGCCGGATCGTTTCCGGCAATTCGAAAAATTCCTGGCCTCCGCGGGAGTCGATCCGAATTCACAAGTGGATGAACTCGCCTGGGGACTGGTCGCGGAGGGGATAAGCGCGAAGACGGAAGGCACGGGATCGACCGACGTTCCGACGGGAGAAGAGATCGTTGGCGTGGCGCTCGGAACTTACAATCCAAATTCGACGGAGGCGTTTTTCAAGCAGCAAAAGCTTCCGTCGTTCAAAGCGCGCGGTTACACGATGTATGCGTTCGGCACGGGTTCGGGAGCGAGCGATCTGTTTTTCTTTTTTCTCGATTCGAATACCGCCGCGTTTGGCCATCGCGCGGTACTCGAAAAGATGATCGAGGTGCGTTTCGGCAGCGAAGAAGGACTGATGCGCAATGACAAACTGTTCCCGCTGATCAACGAAGCGAACGGGAGCGGCGTGGTCTGGGCGGTGTTGAATCCCGCTTACACTCGTTTAGCGATGCAGCAACTGGCGCCGGAAGTGCAACAGTTCCCTGAAGCGGCGAAGCTCGTGGCGCGCATGCAAAACATGATTATCAACGTGGACGCAAGCAGCGGCCTGGATGGAAAGTTCCAGGCGGTGTGCGGCTCGACCGAGGATGCGAACACGCTGGGGCAACTGCTGCAAGCGGGGTTCCTCTACAAGAAGTACCAAACGCAGAAGGATAATCCTGATCTGGCACAACTCCTGGACCAGGCGCGCGTGACTCCTGCAGGAGATCGAGTGACGCTGCGGGTGTCGCTCAGCGATGATCAGATGACTGCGCTCATCCGGAAAAACACGTTTGCGCTAAAGATGTAAGGCAGCGAGCAAAACTGCGGAGAATTGGGAGCCAGACAGCCGCGCTGTCTGGCTTTTCTTTTGAACGGCGGCTAAATGCCGGGAGTGACGTGGCCGATATACTTTGTCAGACGCGTCACAGCTTCTCCGTCATGCGTTTCGTATTGGACACGATCGAAACCGGCGAAAACGCCCGGACTGGCTTCCGTGCCGCCGATGCGCGCGGCAAATCCAGCGATCTTGTCGAGGCCAACCGCGGGAGAACCCTCGCCGCGGTGGGACAACGCGATTTCCATGCGGTCGGGCAGGCGCGTGAACGTAATTTCCAGATGCGGATCGTCCACCGTCAGATGTTCGAAAGCTTCCAAGCAGGCGGCAACGATGGCGGATTGCATGCGAGCAACTGCATCGTTCTCGAGTCCCGCAACATCGGCGAGGTAGCGGGCGACGCCTCCGGCTGCAGCCGCCAGGCGGGCGTCCGCATCGAGCCGCAGGCGGAAAGTCTTGGGTTCAGTGGCCACGGCTCGTGGCCAGGGAAACATCGCAGGCTTCCCGGCAATCGGGACAATAGTAGAGACCGTCGGAACAAAGGCGCACGTTTTGCTGCCCCTTACAGATGGTGCAGTACCTTTCGCAGCCACAGCGGTCTTCCGGCAAGTCGCATTGTGCGCAGAGTGTCTGACCTTGCATAAGGGCCTCTCCAGAAAACTTTACCTGAGCAGGGGAGGCGCAGCAAGGCGAAGGTAAGAGCAGTAAGCGTTTCGTTTACCTCTATTAGA
>WNFP01001714.1_pt1 | contig 20400 bp, 22 predicted proteins | sample 5400201 | NCBI WGS metagenome assembly WNFP01 (sample SAMN13153355, study PRJNA577476) | soil metagenome | isolation source: 115 cm saprolite under Madrone tree | place: USA:California | collected 2016-06-14
AGTGAAGAGACGGCACGGGCCCGCTTCGGTTTCTTCCTCGACGCGCTGGCTTACGGCACCCCGCCACATGGAGGGATTGCCTCGGGCATTGAGCGCACGTTGATGGTCCTGGTGCCCACCGAGAACATTCGCGATGTGATGGCTTTTCCCAAGACAGCGTCCGCGCAAGACCTGATGATCGATGCACCCGGCGAAGTTGATGAAAGACAACTAGCTGAGCTGCACCTGAAGATCGTGAGAGAGTAAGTGTTCTGGGACTCTACGTTTGACGTGGAAAGTATTCGTCCCGGTAGGGACGAGATGTTCATAACACCAGACGTTACCAATCCTACCGAGCTCCGTTAGGCGCAATCTGAATCAGGAGTTCCGCTCCTAATGGACCTTAGTTGATTTATTGTTCGTGGGGTTCTATAAACATTTCGCTCCTGACGGAGCCAAAGCATTCGGACTTCCGCACATCCAGGTGGCAAGGCCACAAACTCGTCTGCGAAATCGTGGTCATATCTATCCAGCAAGCGCACGTTGACGAGATTCTCGAACACTCGCGCGAGGCGGCTCCACACGAATGCTGCGGCTTGATCGGCGGCACTGAAGCTCGAACTCAAACCGTTTACCGGTTGCGAAACGCTGCCGCAGATCCCCTGGTCACTTACGAAGCAGCCCCGGAAGATCTGTTTGCGGCGCAGCGCTCGATGCGCGCGCGTGCCGAACAATTGCTCGCTATTTATCATTCCCATCCACGCTCTGCTGATCCCAAACCCTCGGCCACGGATGTGCGGCTTGCCTACTATCCATCAGCGGTTTACCTTATTGTTGGACTCGGCGGTGAGCAAGCCAACCTCGGCGCCTTTCGAATTGCGGAGAGTAAAAGAAGCTGGGAGCCGGTGGAGTTTGAAATCGTGGCTGACGGCAGTCTTTGAAACGGAAACAGCTGGGCTCTCGTAGACATTTCAGATGGAGCCAAAACGAACCAAGTACGACACCAATCCGCTTGACGGGAAAGTCGCCGACCGCGCGGATAAATCGTTTCCAACCCGTCCTGGCGCACCAACCGAAGAAGTACGGGGCGGGCCGACTCGGGACATCGGCCGCACTGAAAACGAGGCGGCGCGTGCCCACCCCGAGAGCGAAGCACCGACGCGCCGAATCGAGGGCGACAAAGTTACTTCTTACCCTTCGGTATTCATTCCTCCAACGACGCCTCCCGCAACGGCCTACCGGCCGCCTCCATCTCCGCAGATGAACATTTATCAGCCACCCCCGGTTGCTCCAGCCAATGTCTATCAACCACCGCCTCTGCCGGTTTCTTTCAGCCAGCGATCACACGCGGTGCAGGGGCTCGGAATCTCTGAAAAGTGGGCCAATCTGTTGCCCTACATCCCCGGCCACATCGGAGCTGTCGCGGCGGTCGTTGAACTGTTGCTGGTGCCACGCACAGTAGGGCGGACCCGCTTTCACGCGGCCCAGGGATTAGCGTTGCAGGCGGCTATTCTGATCCTGTCAGGCGCGTTTGGTTTCTTGACAATGATCTCGGGAAACGGCTTTGGCTCGGGACTCTTTGGAGCGGCGTCGACTATCTTTCTGATCGTCTCGATGATTCGTGTCTGGAAGGGAAGGCCTCACCAGATAGCGCCCCTCGATGAACCCACTAAGTGGCTGGAAGAAAAGATTAAACCCCGCAAGTAGGTGGCGTGAGGGTTTCGGTGCATGAACCATATCGGGGAACGCGTGGACCGAAATGGGAGCATTGAATGAGTGGCCCCGCGATCTTAAGAACGCTCCAAGGGACGGCCGAATCCCAGGTTTTCAGCCTCAACGCACACGAAAAAGCCGTCAGGAGCGAATGTTCGAGAGACAATTTTCGCGGATTCGATCTTCCGGATCTCGTGGCACTGGGATTGATAACCAAGGGTGGGCAAACGAGTCTCACAAAATATCATCTGAGTTTGGGCTGGATAGCCTGCGAGGTTTTAAAAGGGAGTCAAACTAAATGAATCGACCTGTTTATCGAAGCGCGAACAAGTGGCTGGCCAGGATTGTGGCGATTGGGATCTTGATGGTGCCGCTGGCGGGTTTTGCGCAAACCCGGATCGCTTTACACGCCAATAAGTATAAACCGTCGGACGACGTAAAGCTGGGCCGGCAAGCAGCCGCCGAAGCTGAGAAGCAATTTCCGCTGATGCGGGACGAGGAAGTTAACGCATATATAGAGAACCTGGGACAGCGGCTGGTGGCTGCGATTCCGCCGGAGTTTCAGCACCCAGAGTTTCGTTATTACTTTAAAGTTGTTAATGCGCGCGACATCAACGCGTTCGCGCTGCCCGGCGGTCCGATGTATGTAAACCGCGGCATGATCGAAGCGGCCCACACCGAGGGCGAGGTCGCCGGCGTAATGGCGCATGAATTGAGTCACGTAGCTTTGCGTCATGGCACGGCCCAGGCGACCAAGGCGCAGAAGTATCAAACCGGGGCTGCGGTCGCCGGGATCCTGGGAACGATTTTTGGTGGACCGGGTCTTGGGCAAGTGGCTCAGGCTCCCTTTGCCCTGACCTTCCTGAGATACAGTCGTGAATATGAAACTGAAGCCGATCTGCTCGGTGCCCGAATCATGGCGAATGCGGGATATAACCCGCGGGACCTCGCGAACATGTTCCGCACGATTGAAGCTCAGGGCGGTGGCGGGGGTGGTTTCTTAAGTGATCACCCGAGTCCGAAGGATCGCTACGCTCGTATTAATCAGGAAGCGCAGTATCTGCGAGTAAGTAATGTCGAGCGAGACGATCGCGAATTTCTGGCCATCAAGGAACGCCTTCGTGGATATCCGCGCGCTCAAACGATGGCAGAAATTCAGCGGAGCGGGCAGCGCTATCCGAATCAGGGAAGCAATTATCCTAGCGGCGACCGAACCAACTATCCATCGACACCGCGAGGCCGCGTCGAGTACCCGTCATCGCGCTTTCGTAATTACACGGCTCTCGGGATCGTCCGCCTGAGCGTGCCGGATAATTGGCGCGAGATGTCCGAGCAGGACTCGGTCTGGTACGCGCCAACTGGCGGTTATGGATCGGCCAACGGTCAATCTGTCTTTACCCATGGGGTCAATATCGGATTGGCCCAAACGAACAACCGCAACCTGCAGCAGGCGACGAACGATTTTCTTAACACTTTGCAGCAAGGCAGCAGCAACCTGAGATCGCGCAGCGGCTACCAGCGAACTTACGTCGCCGGGCGTAACGGATTGTCAATCAGCTTGAGCAACACTAACGAAGCGACCGGACAGCCGGAAATCGTCAATGTGGTCACCACTCAATTACGAAATGGCGAGCTGCTCTACATTATCTCTGTCGCTCCGGAGACTGATTACAACACTTATCAGAACACTTTTCAGTCTGTTCTGCGTTCCGTGCAGTTGAATGACTGAGGAAATTTCGCGGGCGCTGGCAGATCGAAGTGATGCCGGCGCTTGATGGAGTCAGTGCCGGGAGCGGGTAGCGTCCGGGTCTCAACTCCCTCGACGGTCGAGATCGCCAGGACTTTAACCCGGTCGCTACCTCTCGCGATACTGACCTCATCACAAATTGAGACGCACTCACTCCAAAGCCCCAAAACCCCTCGCCTTGACAGTGCTGATTCTGCTCCCCATAATCTCTAACTTCGCGCCCGGCCATGCGCCAGCGTCAAAAAGTAACTGAAATTAACGGAGATTTTGCATGCCTAATCATAAGTCAGCAGAAAAGCGTGTGCGTCAAAGTGAGCGCCGGCGCCTTATTAATCGGAACAATCGGACGAAGTTGCGTACTTCGATCAAGAAATTGCGCTCCGTCCTGGACGGCGGAGATGCAAAGGCAGCCGGTTCCCTGCTTCCGGCAACTGTTTCCGAAATCGACAAAGCCGTAAAGAAGGGCGCGCTGCATCGCAACGCCGCCGCACGGCACAAATCGCGGCTGACGGCTCGCGTAACTCAAGCGAGCGCGAAGTAAGTGTGGTGCAGTTTAGAGTTCAGGCTTTAGCCTGCACCCTTAGTCAGCAACCCGAAAGCTCCCTGGAAGTGTGAGGCGGATCGTCAACCGGTCCGCCCTATTTTTTTGAAGCGTTACTCGGTAATGCGATTCACACAAAACGGCACGAAGCACAGGCTTTGGGCCGAATCATTCGGAGTGAATTCTGGATTGCATTTTTGTCGCCGAAACTAACTCATCAACTCACAGACAAGCATTTCGACCTGCATCCGCGGGGTGGCTTTGGAAGTCTTAATCGCCACGTCAGCCTCAGCAATGCGTCTAATCCTCTGCGCTACAGTGCGGGAATCGGTTTGGCGAAGCATCGAGAGATAGGCGCTTTGTTTGAATGGTGGCATGCGCACTTCGCTGAAAATTTTTCCCGGCGCAGCCCCCTGCTTCAAAAGCGCCTGCGCCAAAGCCATACGCCGATAGGTGCCGGCAATCAATCCGATCAGCAAAACCGGCTCGACTCCATCGTCCAACAAGTCGTGCAACGTCTTAAGCGCTGCTGGGCGATTGCCCGCAATTATGTGGTCGCTCAATTCCCAGTTCAGGTGTTCGCGCGAGCGACTGATTAACTCGTCTACCAGCTCAAGCGTGATGCGACCCGACGGTAAAGAGGCGGCCGCCAGCTTGTTCAGTTCGTTGGTCAGGGTGTGCAGATCGCTTCGGACCATTTCCAGAATGCGATGTCCGGCGCGTGGCTCGATCTCAACCTTCAGCTTTTTCAAATGGGCCTTGACCCAGGTTTGAAGTTCATTGGTTTTCAGCGGTTGGAACTCGTAAGCGGCGCTCGCCATCAGAGACTTGGCCAACTTCTTTCGCTTGTCCAGGTCATCAGCCGAGAAAATAACAACCGACGTTTCGACTGGCCGCTCCAGGTATTTAACCAGTACCCCTTCGTCGGCCTCACGAAGTTTGCCAAAATTTCTGATTCGGATCACGCGACGATCCGACATCATCGGCAGTTGTTCGGCGATGGCCACAGCTGAACCAACATCATCGGTCAAAAGGTTAAATGACGATTCGTTGAATTCACGCAACAGCGTATTCCGCAAAGCTTCCTCGGCAATTGCGCGTGCGGCTTCTTCCCGTAGATAAGCTTCCGCGCCGAACAGAAAATAGACCGGCTCGATCTTTCCCTGCTTTAGCGACTGAGTGAGATCTTTTGGTGCGCGAACCGGCATGGTTTTTTGGAGTGCGGTGGCAAGCGAGACAACGGTTTTGGATCTAACTACTACTTATCTTTACACACTGCGAAAATCGCTTCGTTGAAGTTCAATAAGGCCGCCAGTTCGCGGATAACGCAAACGTCAATGCGATTCGCGAACTCATCGACGTAACTCGAACCAAGGCTCGAAATTCGTGCCGTTTCGTGTGTGTTCGTGGATCTCTTTTCTGCTCAATTAGAATCCAAAGCGCCGTCGCCGCTTCGCTTGCCGCCCGCACTCCAAAGCTACTTGTCCTCTTTAACGCCGAACCCGTTAATCAAAGTCGAAACGATCGACTCGGCAAAGCTGCGCGCCATGCGCTGCACGGCCGGGTCTTCCTCGTTAAAGAAGTTGCGTGGGTCGTTCGCGAACTCGAACTCGCCGCGAAAAACAAAATTTTGATTGTCGTAGAGCACGCGGTTTTCGTGCTGGTCGCGAACTGTCACCGCCGCGGCAATGGTCACTTCAAAGACACGCGCCCGGCCCTTGTCGTCCAGCAACACGCCTGAGAATCCAAAGCTCTTGACGACACCCTCAATTACGGCGTCGGCGCCCTCGCGCTCGCTCTGAACGCGCAAACCGTGACCGCGATGAATCAACTCGTTCATCACGGCTTCGGTAAAGCGCTGATCGATCTTGAAGCGCAGCGCGTTATTTTGAAATGCAGGCACCGCCACCGTCTTGATGTAGGACGGCATCTGACTTTTCGTCACTGGCTTATAGCATTCGGTGAAGCCCGAAACCGTTATCAGAGCAATTAAGTATGCGGAAACCCGCACAAATCTTTTCATCAAATCGTCTCTTTTCCTGAAGGATGTTGATAATACGTCAATAGCCGTGCTATACGAAAGCCTTGTACGCGTCCAGAGGAGCAAAATCGTGACTAACCCAATACCAATCGGCCCGACTTTGTCGCACATCGGCCAAATCTTCGTTAACGTAAAAGACCTCGATCGCGCGATCGCTTTTTATCGCAACATCCTCGGTATGGTGTTTTTGTTTCAAGCCCCGCCCAATATGGCCTTCTTCGACTGTGACGGCATCCGTTTGATGTTGGGAGTTGCGGACCGGCCAGATCTGGATCATCCAGCCTCGGTCATCTACTACAAGGTGGACGATATCGAGCGCGTGTACGAAACTTTCAAAGCACGCGGTGTTGAGTTTATCGTTAAGCCACACCTGGTCGCGCCGATGCCCAACTATGATCTTTGGCTCGCGGATTTTCGGGACTCGGAAGGAAACCTGCTGGCGTTGATGAGCGAAGTGCCGCGCCAGGTCGCGTGAGAACCCGGTTTGGGAAGGCGAGGTCAGTACCACCTGCGTGAGCAGATGGATCATTGAGTCCAGCCTGGCAAGAGTGAGCTTTGATCTACCCGCTCACGCAGGTGGTACTGACCTCACACCTCGGAGATTCGCTCAGGCAGATGTTGTAATGACAGTTTCACGCGTCAGCCTCTCGACCACCAAACTAAACCCCATAATCAAATAAAAGATCATCACCACTTCCGAATCACCCCAGTTGTAATGGACCAGACCACTGCACATGAATCCCAACAGCCCGCCCAGTGCCCCCAGGACAATTCCCCGCTCGATCCAATTCTCAGGAAGGACCCGACGCCTTACGCGCCATAACATCCGCGCGTACGTACCGAGCAGAATCAACCATACGATTAGCGCCGGTATGCCGCGCTCGAGCGCAATCTGCAAGTAGTCCGAATGCATATGGCCCATGGGCATACGGCCATTGTCGAACAAGCCCCACTCGCGCCAGTGCGCCTTGATCGAATCCATACCCACGCCCACCAACAGATGACGAGGGTTGCTGACCAGCAAATGAAATCCGTCATGCCAGACTCTCTGACGCCAGACGATTGAATTGTCACTCTGATCAAAGAAGCCGACCTTACGTTTCTGCTGTAGGACAAATAGTCCGATGAGTATTAACGGCAGTGCGCAGGCTCCAATCACGATGAGCTTTTTGCGGCTGACACTCAGCGCAGTGATTAGAGTCGCGGAAACCAGCAGCGAAAGCCATGACGCGCGAGTCACGCTCAGCAGCAATGCAATTCCCATCCCCACTATCGCCAGCGACAGCAGCACACCGTTGCGGCTGCGCTTACGCGGCAAGGCGACGAAAAGGCCGATGGTCAGCGAAGCGACCAGTTGCAACATCTCGGCGTAAGTCGTCCAGTGATTGTAAAAACCGGTCGCGCGCCAATCCCGCCCGCTACTCCAGCGCTCTATGCCCAATTGCCCTTCAGGCGTTGTCCCAGGCAACAGACGACCGCGCGGGACTTCGAGCTCGGCAACCCACTCAACCCGATAAATCTTGATCTTAGCGGGTCCGGGCCGTGAAGATTCACTCAAGGCCTCGACCAGATCCCCGGCACCTCCCAAGGGCCGGCCGTCAACCTCTTCCAGTGTGTCACCACTGAGAATCGGTATGACCTCAATTTTCGCGCGCGAGACACGCCTGGCGTTTAAGAGCGGACTATTGGCGCTAACGCCATAGACCTTTACACCGCGTCCGAACGCGTACGAGCCAAATGTGTAGAGGACGTTCACCATGCACGCGGCCAGGAGCACGATCACCAACGCGCGCAACACTCTCGGCGATCGAACATTTTCCGCGAACAGGTAGACGATCGTGAACAGACACGCGGCGCGCAACTTCCCGATTGAAACTATCGGTGTGTAAGACAAGAATGAAGACAATCCGGTAAGCAGAAAGAATCCGAAAATCGGATAGTCGAGCGGAGTGCGTTCGAGTTTGGGACGCGGCCAAACAGTGAAGCGCAAGACCCAGAACAGCAATCCCAGAAACCAGGCCGACTGCGTCGCGGCAATGGAATTTGGCGCCGCCATCACAAACAGAAAGAGTGCGCCCAGGATCGCGCGCTCCAGCCACGTCCCGAGTGGTCCTGGAGTAATCTCTTTCGATTTGACGCGGTGATCTTTAGTCATTTATAGCCAATCCGCTCGGACTTTGTCCGTCCTGCTTTCCTATTTTTCTCTGTGTCCTCTGTGGTAGATATGTCTTTCATAACGGAACAGAAACAATTAGAATCCGAGAAGGTCGGATTATATTCGACTCTGGTGGAAACCACATGCGCAAATCGATTTCCCTTTTTACTGTTCTGGTACTCGCGGCGACTTCCGCACAGGCCCAAGTCAAGAGCGTGGCTCAATACATCGAACAAGTAAAGGCGCTAACGAATCGCGCCGACGTGAAGACCGCGAACGACTATATAGAGCGCAACCACGAAAGCATTCTGCGGGAATGGGTAGCGATTACTGAAATCAACGCGCCTTCGGGCCAGGAGCAGCAACGCGCGAAATATGTCGAAGGTCTCTTGCGCAAGTATCATCTGGAAGACATTCATTATGACGCGACCGGCAATTTGATCGCCGTGCGCAAAGGCGCCGGCGGTGGCCCCGTGATCGTCTTTGACGCACATCTGGACACGGTCTTCCAACCCGGTTTGCAGATCAAAGCAGCCATCCGCGGGGGAAAGATTTATGCGCCCGGCATCGGCGATGACACACGGAATATCGAAGCTCTGTTGGCAACAATTCGCGCTCTGAATGACGCCAGGATCAAGACGAAAGGCGACCTCGTATTTGTGTTCACGGTCCAGGAAGAGACCACCATGAATGGCGCGAGGGCTTTCGTTGCAGAGAACAAAGGCAAAATCGATCAGTACGTCGCGCTCGATGGCGGTTATGAAGGATTCACTTACGCCGGCATCGGCATCAACTGGTACCGCCACCATTTCATCGGTCCCGGCGGCCACACGCGCTCGCAAACACCGCCTTACTCGGCCTCGCTGCCGCTGGCTCGCGCGATCGATCGCATTTATCAATTGAAGGTACCAATAAGGCCGTCTTCGAATTTGAATGTTGGCATGCTCGGCGGTTCGGAAGTAGTGAACGCTAAAGCCTCCGACGCGTGGTTCACAGTTGATCTCCGTTCGACCAGCAACGAGGTGATGGCGGATCTGGAAAAGCAAATTCGAACTATCTTGAATGAAGAGGCAGCACGCGTGGGCATGAAAGTTAAGACGGACATCATCGGCGCCTCACCAGCGGCATTCATTCCCGGTCATCGCGAATCGTATCTGGTACGCATCTCGGAAGCGGTACACCGGGTGATGGGTTTCGATCCGCCGATTGGCAATGCGGGATCAAATAATTCCAGCGCGGCTCTGCGCGAAGGCATCTCTTCAATCTCCACCGGCGCCGGCCCCTGCGAAGGCGCCCACAGCCTGGCGGAGAATTGCGAGATCGAACCGCTCTATAAGGGGATTAAGAAGATTTTGTTATTGGAGGTGGCGCTGGCGCGACTTTGATAAGTCTCCATCAAAAGGACTACTCCAAACCTTCCAATCATATGCGGGCCTATTCCTATATCTATTCCCGAAAACTTTATTAATTAGACTCTGATACTCTTCGATCTTATTAATCTTTTTGCCTAGGTCAAAGATTTTGGCTACTGGCCTCCTTTGCCACCAATCCAAGATCAATTCTACTGGCTTGAGAAGTAGGTCTGCGCCATATTTGGTAGGATCAGTCGGTGCCACAGCCGGCTTAATTACCTCCGGAATATATCGAAGGACACTTTGTAACTTAATAGTGGTCGGGTTATCGAACCCCTTCGCTGCAGTCTCGAGCAGCTTCTCTTGATGAAGCCGAAGCTTTTTCCGCTCGCCAATGCTCCTTGCGTTGCGCCTATCCTCCTCGAGACCAGAAATACTCTTCCGCAACTTGGAGAACTCATCTCGAACATTAAGTACTTGTTCAACCAGGTCTCGAGGGCCAGAGCTTCTGTGAAAGACCAAAGCAGAAAACGGCGGAATGAACGTCACCTTCTCATCCCACTCTTTGGAGATTTCTGCAACTGTACTGCTCAATGACTTAGCTATTCTGGAAAAAAGTTGTGAACGAAACTTCTTACCAAAATAGTTCGGGAACTGCTTTGAAAACTCAATCCTTGAAAATTGGGGCCAGTATGGAATGCTTAAGCGTTCGGAGACAAATATGTAATACATGTCTCGCAGGATGGAAGTGCAATGGTCATATGCCCCGCTGCCATTCGATTCGATCCAACCTATCAGAGATTTGCCCATCTTTTGGAATGAGGAGGCACTTAAGATATCGTGACTACTACGATTAGGTCCGTAATAATCGTAAGAATCGTTGAGTGAAAGTCCGGTTGCTAACGGTTTGAACTCTGGGCTTGTTGTCTGCGAATCGGACTTCACCTGCGAAGATAGAAGTAGAAAATCTTGAACTTCACTCTTCGTTTCCCCTTCAAAGGCGATTGATTCACTGCTGTCTTTTGTCATGCCAATAACTCGCACCGGATCCTTGACTTGCTCAAGACTCCTTACAATTGCATTACCAACGGCCTTATGAAATGGTTTTGTATCAAGTTCGATCAGCACTTCGCTTCGAATCAACGCCTTTCGAAGTTCAAGATCGTCAACATCACTACTTAGTCGAGCTGGAAGGGTAAATATGTTTTCATGCAAAGTGACAGCCTCGATTAAGGACATGAGGTCATACAGTCTCCACGCCTCCGTTCCCTCTCGGTAAGCAGTCCAGGGTTCAATGTTAGCGGGATCTTCTATCACTAAACGACTTACTTCACACACTAGTGTGTTTGATATTAACGCTGAGCCTATCTTGTTTGGTGTTCTCGGAGCTGTGGTCACATCTTTCTTCCTCTCAGGTTGAAGTCGACACGCGACGAGTGAGAGCACTTGGTTCTGAGAGTCTATCGCAGGTCAAGTAGAAGCGAAATGTTTATGAATGCGCACGAACTCCACAACCCCATCCTTTAATGAGCAAACAGAAGATTTCGCACCCCAACGGGGTTTGCCCTTCCGATTTCCTCGCCGGCCCATACACATTTCGCAGCTCGGGCTGGCTGACGCATTCAGCGGGTGAACCCTCCTTTGCCGTCGGGCTACTGCCCCGCTGACTACGCGTACTTCGTGCCGGTCAATCCTAGCCGCCGTTATACCCATCCTCGTAGCCATTCTCGAACCCCTCGCGATAGTAGCGGCGGTAAAGCTCGCGATCACCGAGTCTTGAACTGTAGTCCTGAGTTGCGTTTCGATAGGAACTGAAGTCGTTGTAGTTAGAGTGCCGGCCACGCCTGCGGTCGTTGCGGCCCTGCTTAATGCCTTCGTTGTAGCCGGCGTTCAAGGCAGTCTGGCGCAACTGGTAAGATCCGCCATAGCTGCCATAGCGATCCCAATTGCGGCCACGGCTTTGCCGGTTGTCGTTGCGATTGCGGTCCCGATCGTTGTCCCGGTCATTTCGATCGTTGCGATCATTTCGATCGTTACGAATCTGGCCGGGATTCTCAGTCTCATATCCTCTCGAGAACGCGAGCTGGAAATAGCGCCGGTACAGTTCACGGTCGCCGAGCCTGGGACTGTAATCCTTCGTCGCTTTCTGAAACGAGCTGAAGCTCGCATAGTCAGAGTGCCGCCCTCGATCGCGATCGCTCCGGCCTTCCTTCGAGCCTTCGTTGTAGCCTGCATTCAAAGCTGTCTGACGCAAATCATAAGACCCGCCCCAGTTCGGATAGCCATCCCACCTGCGGTTGCGGCGATCCTGGCCATACGAGCTGCTGCCAAGACCAATCCCGCAGAGAACGGCGAATCCTAAAATGACTGCCGTGATCTTATTTGGTAAGTGCCTTGTCTTCATGATAATCCTCCTGATTTTTCCACTGGGGACGCCTACATTGGGCATCAACTTTCCGCCGTAGTCAATTCCCGCCGCAACCTCAAGGTCCCGATTCGTTTTCTCTGCGAAACCTCGGCGACCTCTGCGCCTCTGCAGTGAAAACCTTTTAAGTGACTTCAGCGCATAGTACGCAGACGAGGCGCAGAGAATTTTAACTAAGACCCTAAACCTTTTCGATCCCTCGTCACTTTTCCCCTGGTAGTCGAGTTGTCGGGTGCGGATAGTGCCAAATTTCCGTCGGTGTCGTGGGGTCAGTACCGAGAGCGGTAGCGACCGGGTCTAGTTATTTTGCAAAATCAGGATCGCGAATTATTATTGCCCGGTCGCTACCGCTCTCGGTACTGACCTTATCACCAAATTAGGGCAGTACCCGAGGCGCATCGAATTGCCCAACATCAAAGTCGCTGGTTATAATCACGCCCTAAATTTATTCGCGCGATCAACCGCTCATGGCAATTAATCTAAGGGGCCTGCTCTTACCGGTTACGACTCCATTCAGCTCTGGCGAGGAGCTCGACACCGAAGGACTGGCCGTCAATCTCGAGAGATGGAACAACTCCGGCATAGTTGGATACGTCATCCTCGGCTCAACCGGCGAACGCGTCAGCCTCGACGAGTCCGAATATCTTCAAGTGATCGAGAGTGCGCGCCGCGCCGTGCCGGAGACGTTAACCTTCGTCGCCGGCGCCGGACAACAAAGCACGCGCGGCACGATCAAGGAGGTCGAGCGAGCAACGACGGCCGGCGCCGAAGCAGTACTAGTCATCACCCCCAGCTTTTATAAATCTGCGATCACACAGGAGGCGCTGGTCAAACACTACCAGGCAGTAGCGGATGCTGCGCGGGTTCCGGTGATCCTCTACAGCATGCCGGATCTAACCGGGATCAAGATCGAGCCGGAAACCGCCGCGCGCTTAAGCGAGCACCAGAACATTATTGGCATGAAAGACAGCTCTGCGGACATCGCAAAGTTTGCCGAAACTGTTCGACAGGTACCTGACGATTTCGCGATGATGATCGGAAACGGCACAATCTTTAGCGAAGCACTGCAAGCCGGCGCGCGTGGTGGAATCCTCGCGGTGGGATGTGCCGTCCCGGCCTTGTGCCTTGAAATCTATCAAGCGGTCCGTTCAGGCGAGATCGACCGTGCTGGACTATTGCAGGACCGGCTTACTCCCCTCGCGCGCGCGATAACCAAAACCTATGGTATCGGCGGGTTGAAGACGGCAATGGAATTCGCCGGTTTGGTTGGAGGCGCCGTGCGTGTTCCTTTGCGACGCCCGCACGCATCCGCAGCCGAAGAGATCGCGGAACTACTCAATCAGGCAAATGACGCTCTGGACCACATTCGAAAGGACGGGGGCGCGTTGGCGGCTACTGGCTCTTCGCTGGCGCATAAAGGTCCTGACGCGTAGAATTGTCTTCCCAGGAGCGATCCCCAAATTGAGCACCGCCGAAATTGCCTGTCACAGTACCCCGGAACAAGCCGGATTGCGCGTTGAGACGATTCCGTTCGATCAAATCCCACAACAGACTCGCCTCTTCCTCGACTATCTACGTGATCCGACGGCGCTGAAACAATTCTATCCCGAAGCGATACGCACCCATTACGAAGCTTCCGAACGGCGCGAGCGAGTGCTGGCGAATCACAAAACTGATCGGGCCACAGTCTGCGACGCGCTGGAGCGAATGAATAGGCGATGGGCCGCCTCGGAAAAGACGCTGGCAAATATTAGTCAGTTACGCGAGGCTGATTGCGTCGCCGTCGTCTCCGGACAACAAGCAGGACTTTTTACCGGCCCGCTCTATACGATTTATAAGGCGTTGTCGGCAGTCAAACTGGCCGAATGCATGTCACAGCGAGGAATCAAATCGGCTCCAGTCTTTTGGATTGCCACCGAAGATCACGATTTTGCTGAGGTTGCGAAAGCCGAGATCATTAATCGCGATTGCGTCCTCAGCAGCGTTAGCGTCCCTGCCGAAGTTCATCCCGATGGATTGCCGGTGGGCCGGGTGGTGCTGGATGAGACTATCGAGACCAGCATTCAGGGTCTGCTCGCCGCGTTGCCAAAGACCGAGTTCAGCGACAATCTCGAGAGACTCTTGCGTCCTATTTATCAGCCCGGGCGAAAGTTTGGCGATGCGTTCGCAGAGATGTTGAGTGCGTTGACCGGCGAATGGGGATTGATCCTGCTCGATCCGCTTGATGCGCAACTTAAACAAGTGGCCGCACCCTTGTATGCTGAAGCTGCCCGTCGCGCACACGATATCGCGGTCGCCATCCTAAATCGCAGCCGGGAATTGGAGCAGGCCGGCTATCACGCTCAGGTCGCGCCATCAGAAAATTCTTTCCCCCTGTTTTGGCATGACGATAACGGCGCCCGGCATGCGTTGACTCGGAATGAGAACGGCAAGTACCAGGCGAAGACTGCGAGTCAGAAGCCCGACCGTGAGGGAGGGCTCGGTCTTGCCAAAGACTATTCTGCCGCGGAGCTGGCCGAGTGGGCCTTGCGTGAGCCCGTTCGTTTCAGTCCCAACGTAACGTTGCGCGCCGTGGTGCAGGATTTTCTGCTGCCGACAGTCGCCTACTATGGCGGCGCCGCCGAGATCGCATACTTTGCGCAGACCGCGGAGGTCTATCGCATCCTTGATCGACCCGCCACGCCGATCCTTCATCGCGCCAGCCTCACGTTGGTTGAAAGACACACCTGGCGCTCGCTTGATCGTTACGGCATCAGCCTGGTCGATTTCTTCGGCGGCGCCGACCACGTGATGGCGCGCGTTGTCAAAGAATACCTGGGTAAGGAAACGTCCGAAGCTTTTGATCATACGACGCGATCGTTCAACTCGGAACTGGATGATTTACAAGAGCAATTGCGGCGCGTAGATCCGACATTGGCGGACGCCCTCGAGAAGGGCCGGCGCAAAATCAATTATCAGATCGACGGCTTACGCACCCGCTTTAATCGTGCCCAGGTGGGCCGCGACGAGGCGGTGCACCGTCAGATCGAACGCGCTTTTGATCTTCTTTATCCGGGAAAGACTTTGCAGGAGCGCCGCATCAATATCACCTCGCTCCTGGCCCGGCATGGCCTTTATGTGGTCGATTGGATCTATAACGCGATCGAGCTCGAGTCAAACGATCACGAGGTTGTTTATCTTTAGAGGAGCGCAAAGAACCGAGACGATTACCGATCGGTCAATGCCATATGGAACAGCCAGACTTTCAAGAAGTTGTCTCCTCGCCAACCGCCGCGTTCGATGAAGGCCTGAAGTTTTTTGCTGGTAAAGGGATGCTTAACACAACGCTAGAACGAATCGCGCGGGCGCTGGAAAATCGCGGAATTGACTATGTCGTGATTGGCGCGGTGGCCTTGAATCAACACGGATACAGGCGCTTCACCGAGGACGTCGACTTGTTGCTTACCAAAGAGGGCCTGACGCGGTTTCATGAAGAACTTGTCGGGCTCGGTTATCGTCCCGCTTTTGAGGGCTCGCGAAAACAGTTTCGCGCCGCGGAGGGAAACGTTCGCGTTGAGATTGTTACGACCGGAGAATACCCGGGCGATGGCTTGCCTAAACCAATCAGATTTCCAGATCCGGCGGACGTAGCGATTGAGATCGATGGCATTAAGACAATCACGCTTGAGAGGCTGGTCGAGCTCAAACTCGCTTCGGGTATGAGTGCTCCTCATCGTTTGAAAGATCTTGCTGACGTTCAGGAACTCATCAAAGTAAAAAAGCTGGGGCCGGAATTCGCCAACACTATCGACCCTTCGGTTCGAGACAAGTTCATGGAACTGCAGCGCGCCGTATCGGAAGCGCCAGGGGCGTAGGGTTGCACCATAATGTCCAAGATTCGCGTTCTCCCAGATCATATTTCAAACTTGATCGCCGCCGGTGAGGTAGTCGAACGTCCGGCGTCAGTAGCTAAAGAGCTCGTCGAAAACGCCATCGACGCAGGCGCCAAGCGCATCGTGATCGACGTTGAGGCCGGTGGACGGCGGCTCCTGAAAATCACCGACGACGGCGAAGGCATGTCTCGCGACGATGCCGTGCTCGCCTTTGAAAGACACGCGACATCGAAAATCAGCAAGGCCGAAGACCTAAACGGGATCAGCACCCTGGGCTTTCGCGGTGAAGCGCTGGCGTCTATCGCCTCGGTCGCGAAAGTCGAGCTGATCACCAACACCGCGGACGCGGCTGCTGGAACGCGAGTCGTCATCGAAGGCGGGCGCATGCGCGACGTCAAAGATGCCGCTCATCCGCGTGGGACAACCATCGGCGTGCGCGATCTCTTTTTCAATACGCCGGCGAGAAGAAAATTTCTACGGTCGGAAGCTACTGAGAGTTATCATCTCACTAATCTCGCCACGCACTATGCCCTCGCCCATCCAGAAATTGCTTTCACTTTGACAAACAATGGTCGCGAGACTTTGCGCGTTGCCCCGGCGCAGGACTTACGCGAACGCGCCTATCAGGTCTTCGGCGCTCAGTTTCTGGACGGCCTGCTGGAGGTCGACAACCGGACAGCCGATGCCGCCAGAGCTTTCCCATCGCAGATTGCTCGCGTGCAAGGCTTTGTGTCAGCCCCACGCGAACGACGTACGTCACGCGATGCGCAGTTTCTTTTCGTCAATGGCCGCTTTGTACGCGATCGTCTGATCGGCCGCGCGCTTTCGGAAGGTTATCGCTCGATCCTGCCGCACGGCGTTTATCCGGCGGCGCTCTTGTTCATCGAAGTGCCACTCGAAGAAGTTGATGTCAACGTTCATCCGGCAAAGACGGAAGTGCGTTTTCGTCGCGCCGCCGCCGTCGCTGATGCCGTGCGCGAAGCTGTCCGCGCCGGATTGGCGAGCGCGGGCTATGCGCCCACAACCGAAATCCGTGATACGACGCCAGCCGTGATCGGCGAGGAACCAGGCATTGACGCTGACGAGCGTAAAGATCTAACTATGACCGCTGATCGCGTGGCCGGCGAGACTCCGCGAAAGGATTTTGCCTTACGCCCTCACGCACAGCAGGAAAGAATTGGTTTTGGCTTCGCAACGGCTCCGCAACGCGAGTCAACACCAGAGAGCAGCCCGGGGATCCAGACGACGACGCCGATATTTCCTACGGCGGATCCAATCTCAGTCAGCGCGACTGCTCAGTTTAATACGGAAACCAATGCGATCGCCGAATCATTTCCAGATAGCGTTGTGGCGAGCACATTGTCCGGGTTGCCGCCGCTGGTTTGAATCGCTGAGTCCAAACATCCGGCCGTTGGGACAACTCGACGAAAGCTTTATCATCGCGACCGATAACGAGGGATTGCTGCTGATCGATCAGCACGTGGCGCACGAGCGCGTGCTGTTCGATAAGTACCGCGCGATGGAGACAGCGCGCCGCCCGGAATCGCAGCAGATGCTGATTCCGGAGACCTTTGATTTAACCCCGGCGCAGGCAGCGGCATTTGAAATGGTTGCGGACGAACTCGAAAGTTATGGCTTTGAATTGATGAGACTTTCCGGGCGCACCGTGGCGATCAAAGCCACACCTGCTGATCTGCCGGCCAGTGAAGCTCGCAACGTCCTCGCTGAAGTCCTCGATACAGTCGATTCAGAAAAGCGCGGCTCCGCGCGCGCGACTTTGCGGGATGAGATCGCCGCGTCACTGGCATGTCATGCAGCCATCAAAGTGAACATGCCGCTGGCGCCGGAGAAAATGCGTTGGCTAATCGATCGCCTGCTGATGACTTCTTCACCCACCACCTGTCCACACGGCAGACCGGTGATTCTGCGGCTAACCACGCAGGATATTTTGAAAGGCTTTCACCGGATTTAATTAGCCGCAGATTAACGCGGATATACGCGGATTCATTTTGTAGCTATTGTAGGTTTTTCCAATCCGCGTTTATCTGCGGCAGATATTCAATGCAACCAGGGCAGGCTCTTCAGCGTCCACTCGTTGCCGGGATATTTCTCGCCCAGCTCCTTCCCGACTTCACCAAGCACCGTATGATCATTCGTCGCCTTGTAATGACTAACCCCTCGCCAATAGATCGCTTCGGGTGCTGCAGCCGTGTCGGAGTAGTTTCCAGATACAGCAGCATAAGTCTCCTCGGCTTCGGCCCATTTCTTGTGCATGAATGACATGCGTCCAAGGCCCATTTCCAAACGCGCGCGAAACGAATTCTTTGGCAGGTAACCTTCGATGCGGTAACGCTCCACCCCATCCGCATCCATCACCAGAATGGTCGGCGTCCAAAGTGCATCGAAGCGATGGAACCAGGCGGGATGTTCTTTGATGTGGGCTTCCAGCGGGACAAAACTCTGATTGATGAAGTTTGCGATCTGTTCGTCGCTGTATGACTCAGCTTCCAGCCGAGCACAAGCACCTCAAGCGGGCGCGGCAGAGAAATCGATCAACAAAGGTTTGTTCTGAGCTTTGGCATCGGCAAGTGCGGCGTCGACGTCTTTCTTCCAATTGACGAGCATGGTGCGGCCTTTCTTTTGGGAAGGGTCTCGATCCTTGAACGAGGCAAGCAAAATATTTTGGACGGGGGTTAGGCCGTTATTATGGCGCACTACTGCGAAAGATCAAACAGAACCCACCCAAACGGTAGTGCCCTAATTTCCGTCGGGTGTCATGTAGTCAGTACCGAGAGCGGTAGCAACCGGGTCTAATTTATTAGCAAAATCAGGATCGCGAATTATTGTTACCCGGTCGCTAACGCTCTCGATACTGACCTGATCACCAAATTAGGGCACTACCACCCAAACGGACCGATTGTCGCTATGGTTTTTAGCCCGGCGAAAGAGTGACCTACAGATCCTCATAGGCCAACACTCCGGAAAGCTCAAGTACCTCGGCCAGCCAACGGCCGTCGCTTTCTTGTTCGTATTCAACTGTGAAGGTCATTGCCATTTCTGAAGAGCATGCTATCACGAGTCGAGGCCGCTAAGCACAAACAGTTACCGTCTAGAGGCCCTCAAGAGTTTCCATCACCAGCTCAGTATCAAGGAGATCAGGAACCAAAGCATCAGGTTCGTGAGCCAGCAAATCTTCCTGGGAATGCATGCGTCCGGTCGCCACCGCCAGGACCCGCGCGCCGAAATGCCGTGCGCAGGCAATGTCGTTCGGCGTGTCGCCGATCACGATGAACTGTTCAGGTTGAAGTTTCGCCCCGAGGTATTCGTTGATTCGTTGTGCCGCAATCGCCGGCAGGTCGCGGCGATCAAATGACTCGTTGCCAAAAGCCCCCGGAAGTTGAAAGAACTCCGAGAGGCCGGTTAACTCCAACTTCAAATAAGCGGCTGGTTGGATATTGCCGGTGAGCAGCGCCGAAAAGTAACGCGGATGCTCGGCAACTCTTTGCAGGACCTCGCGTGCGCCAGGCATGGCATGGATCGTGTGTGCTCCATTGCCGGTGGCGCGTTTCATCTCATCAATATAACAACGGAGGAGTTCATCCTTGCGGGCCATTATGTGATCGCGCGTGATTCCTTCGCATTTCAAAGCCTCTTCGACGATCTGCAGGTCGGTCATACCTGAGACCATCATTTCGCCCAGCGAACCTGAAGTGCCAAAGACAGTCTTGAGCATCGGCACGGTGTAGTCCTTAAAGACCCCGTAACGCTCGCCGCGCACCAGTGTGCCGTCGAGGTCCCAGAGGAGGATGCGTAAGGATGAAGAAAATTGATTCATCTGTTGATTTATTAATTCATTCTATGATCGCCAGTACATCGCCACCGTTGACCGTGGCGCCGGTTTGGATATTCAAAGCAATCACGGTGCCGGTTTTGGGCGCTTTAATTTCGTTCTGCATCTTCATGGCTTCGACCACGATGATACCGTCCCCCGCGGCTACCCTGGCGCCGGCTTCAACCATGACTCGGACAACTTTTCCGGGCATCGGTGCGAGGATCCGGGCCGTCTCGTCACCATGCGCGGTCGCTGAGTCTGCACTACTGAGGCGCTTGGGATCGGTTAGCGTGACCGCGCAACGGGTCGTGCCGACGATCACTTCCACCGGCGCGCCGGATTTCGGTCGCCCTTCCACGCGACAGTTAAAGACCCTGCCATTGTAAGTAAGCAGGAACCCATCCGCCGACTCATGCGCATCAAGTTCATAAGCGCAGCCATCAAGTTCGGCAAACACACGTCCCCCATCATCCCTGAGCTGTATGTCGGTTTGATAATCGGCGATTACTGCGGCTAGCTTCATAGGTCTTTCGATATGCGTCGCTCTGGCATCAGAGAATCTCTTGTTGGCGGCCCGGTTCTACTATTCAAGCTCGCTTCACGCCCTGCCGACTTCCATTTGCTTTGTTCGCCCGCTTGAAAGTCTGGCGAACTTTTGTGTTGAGCGCGGCCGTAAGCGAGTGCCGCCGCAATGATCGCGATGTCCTGCCGCAGGCTGGATGCCTGCGCTCCGCCCGCAGACT
>WNFP01002791.1_pt1 | contig 20391 bp, 15 predicted proteins | sample 5400201 | NCBI WGS metagenome assembly WNFP01 (sample SAMN13153355, study PRJNA577476) | soil metagenome | isolation source: 115 cm saprolite under Madrone tree | place: USA:California | collected 2016-06-14
GCAGCGACGCGCGGATGCCCGCCGCCGCCAAACTTCTCCGCCAGCGACGCCAGATTCTTGTCCGCGCTGGCCTGATTCCACGGATTCGTCCCCAGGCTGACCTTTGCGCGCACGGCCGACGCGCTCACGCTGACCGAATAGACGCACTCCGGATGCAGCAGGTACGGAATGAACTTGTTGTAGCCTTCCAGGTCCAGGTCGCTCACATCAAAAAAGATTACGTTGTCGCGCGCTTCCGCACGTTGGCGAAGAATGTCGATCGAGCGGCGATGGCGTTCGAGCAAAGGCCCCAAGTGCTTGGCCACGAGCGGGAGCTCGATCATTTCAGGGAGCGGGCGATAAGCCAGCTCCGGAATGATGCGTGCGGGCAGTCCGTCTTCCGGCGCGGCTTCGATCACGAGCGCAAGCTGCGTAGCCGGCTCGGCAATCGCCACGGCAGACTCTGGCGTCGGATACTGCGCGCCATCAATAATGTCGCCCCAATGAATCAAGTTCTCCACCGGCCGCGTGTCGAATCCGAATTTCTCTTTCCCCACCGTGGCGATCAGTTTGGTGCACGAGCGATAGTCCGGCTCATAGAACATGTGCGGGCCGGGATGTTCTCGAAAATGACGGGCGTCATCCGGAGTAAGAAACGCACTTTGGTGATGGTCAAACCACCAGGTCAGTTTCGGCGAATTCGAGTATTTGAAGTCCACGATGACGTTCTCATCGCCGTCAAATATGCCGCCATCCCAGGGATGCGTTGCGCGGTGCGTCATGCCGCTGAAATGGAATTCGGCGGAGGGGTCGAAACGTTCGCGATAAAAGCGATAGAAGAGCGCGGCGGATGCGGTGCCATCGAAGCAGCGATCGTGGAAACACAGTCGTACGCGGGTCATGTCGAGCGGAACGAGCCTTTCTCTCCCCTCGGCGCGGATTTTCCGAGGGACAAAGCTTTCAACAATGCAAGCAGGTCATTCGGAAGTCAAGCAGAAATCCGCCACTTCAACAACACCGAAGCGATTTTCTCGGATTGTGCCCGCGAACGCGAAGCGAGTCAAATAACGAATATTCAGCTAGAATCCCGCAAAATGCCCGACGCTCTCCACCTGCCCAAAGCAGAAGCTGCCTCGCCGGCCAAATCACCGCGAATCTTCGAGTTGCCCCGCGAGATCACTCCCGCGGAGCGTAAATCGCTGCTTGCCGGCGGGTTCGGCTGGATGCTCGACGCGATGGACGTGATGCTGTACTCGCTCGTGCTCACGTACCTCATCCGCGAATTCTCGATGGACACGCGCACCGCCGGTTTTCTCAACTCGCTCACGTTAGTGGCCTCCGCGATTGGCGGGCTGCTCTTCGGCGTTATCGCCGACCGCATTGGGCGCACACGTTCGCTGATGATCTCCATCCTGGTTTATTCGCTGGCCAGCGCTGCTTGCGCGTTCTCGCACTCGGTCACGCAATTGGCAGTCTTTCGCTTTGTGCTCGGGCTGGGCATGGGCGGTGAATGGACCGCCGCGGCCGCGCTGATCGCCGAAACGTGGCGCCCGGAACATCGCGGCAAAGCGCTCGGCATGATGCAATCCGCATACGCCATTGGCGAAGCCATCGCTGCCCTGGTAGTGCGGCTGGTGCTGCCCAACTTCGGCTGGCGCGCGGTTTTCCTCGTCGGCGTGCTGCCGGCGCTTCTTGTGTTCTGGATTCAATCCAGCGTTCCAGAGTCAAATCTGTGGATCACACGGCGAGCGGTTAAAGCGCAAAGGCCGCCGCTCCGTCGCCTGCTCTCCGGCAAGGTTCTGCGCACCGGCTTGCTGGCAACCACCATGAATACGTGCGCCCTTTTCGGTTACTGGGGCTTATTTACCTGGATTCCCGCGTATTTATCTCTTCCGCCAGCGCAAGGTGGACGCGGGCTCAGCCTGGTGAAGACCACGACATTCTTTCTGGTGCTGTGCGCGGGAAAATTTATTGGATACGCAGGTTTCGGCTTCTTCGCCGACGCGTTCGGGCGCAGAAAGCCTTATTTCGCGTACCTGATAATTGCCGCCGCGCTAGTTCCAATCTACGGAATGACAAGCAGCCCGACCTTGCTCTTGCTTCTGGGACCGCTGGTGGCATTTTTTGGAACAGGATTCTTTTCGGGTTATGCGGCGATTGCCAGTGAAATCTTTCCTGGTGAAATCCGCGCCGCCGCCATGGGCTTCAGTTACAACGTGGGACGTGGAATCTCCGCCGTTGCGCCATTCGCGGTGGGCGCTCTGGCCATCAAGCACGGTATCGGACCCGCATTTTTACTGCAGGCAGGAGCCTTCTTTGTTGCCGCTCTGCTTTCTTTATTGTTGCCGGAAACCCGCGGCAGTCAGTTGACTTAGGCTATGCGACCGCAAAGTGCGCGGCCGACAAAGCGCCGCCGGCGTGTAGCGTAAAACTCATCGCAGTGTACGGTGCGCGCGCAAGCGTCTTCTGAAAATCGAGACTGTCCGTGTACAAACGCTTCGGAATGCGCCTTGTAAGAATGCTGATTTCCAACGGTTCTCTCCTGAATGGATACGGACCCAGCGAGACTGCATTCTGTCCGTCCGGACGCAGCTCCCAATCGACTTCGCTCCCATGATCATCCACGGGGACGCCATCGATTGTCGCGTCGTGTGGCGTGCCGCTCATGCAGAAGTAAAGTGAGAGGCGGTCCAAGGCTTCGAGCCGGCGCGAATTCCTCTCCAGCAACTTTTCTTGCACAAATTCTTTAGTCGCGGCATCCGCGCGAAGATCCACTTTCAGCCGCAGTTGTTGCAGCTTCAGCGATTGCAGAAAGCCGTTGACCAACTCCGTCTCCGTGGATTTCACGTACTTCGCGGAAAAGCCGGGAATGGTGGCGTGGGCGCGGTCGTACAATCCCGATGCGTGCAGGCTGACCAGCAACCCGGCGTAGCGATCGCTCATGACCACTCGCTCGATGCCCCGTCGATAAAGCTCGATATGCTCGTCGGTGGGCAGCGACATGAAGTTAAAGGGCAGACGCGTTTTCGAGTCGATTTGCGGCTGCAGCTCCCATTCCCGCCAGCCGTTATCGTGTTCGCTGGCCGCCAGACGAAGCGATTCGAATGGCTCGGGCCGCTGAAAAAGCTTGTTGCCCCATTCGCGAGCAAAAAAACCAGACAGCACGGCGTGATCGGTTTGCCGGATTAGAATTAATTGATCGCCTTGCTCTTGAACGATCATTCTGCAGCCGCCCTCTTTCGCAGCTCCACCCGTCGACTTCCAAGCTTGGATGCGACCGCGGCGCCGCTGAGGTGCGCCGCAAGCTCGTACGATTGCCCATTATTATGCTCCCCGTCTTGCCGGTAATCCAGAGAGGAACGTCGCACCAGGCAGAGCGGGCGACGTAATTGCGCAGGCTTGTGGCAAAAGAAAAATGCCGCATTTTGCGGAAAACATGTACTATTTCGTGAACGTGCGCGTGGGGCTTTTCCGCTTCGAGGCAGCCGGGAAGACGTAGTGTTGTTTGTACGCATTTACGTAAGGAGTTCATGGCAATGCGCTCGAAGCAAACTGGTTTTTCCCTAATCGAGTTGTTGGTCGTGGTCTCGGTCATCCTGATTGTCGCGGCCATCGCCATTCCCAATCTTCTGCGCTCTCGCATGGCTGCAAATGAGGCTTCCGCGGTGGCCTCCCTCCGCTCCATCAATACGTCACAAATCGTCTACCAATCCAGTTACGGTCCGGGTTTCGCCGGCGCACTCGCCGACCTTAGCGATGGCGGTGTACCCGCGAACTGCGTGCCCCCAACCCTGCCGAAAGCCAGTTCTTCTTGCCTAATCGACTCCAGTCTGGCCACTGGGACGAAAAGTGGCTACAACTTCATTTACGCGCCGATTGGCGGCGCCCCGATAAGCCAATACACTGTTAATGCAGACCCGGTAGCCGCCGGCACTTCCACTCCCCGCCATTTTTTCAGCGACCAAACTCTCGTGATCCGGTTTAACGTTCTTGCCGCGGCTGCACCGGGCGATCCCCCCATCTAATCGCGTACGTGCGGCTCACCGCCGCCATATCCGAATCGCGCCCGTGACGCACCGCCTGAGAAACAACAATTTGTGTGTAAGTCTTTTGTTTGCAGTAGAGGGGATTTTGTGCCTACCCCTAAAAACCCCAAAAGGTAGGCACAGTTTCCGGCACAATAATTGTCAAGCGGTTGCTATAATCGAACAGGGCGGGAATGGCGGAACGGCAGACGCAACAGGCTTAGGACCTGTCGGGGTCACACCCGTGGGGGTTCAAATCCCTCTTCCCGCACCAGATGCCCTCACATTGAATGCAAATCAGATAATCCTGTTTTAGGACCCTCCTCGGGGGCCATTTCTGTCTATTCGGGCTTCAGGGGCCATGTCTGGACCGCTAGTTGCGCCAGATGCTGCTGCCTTTGCGTAATGTCCGTAGGACTCCAACTTGGGAAAGCTGCAACATACTTCGTCAATGCGCCACGAGACTCAAAATCCTCAAAAGCACGCACAAATTGTCAGTTTTCTGGATTTTGCGCCTACCCCCTGTGGCTCGGATCTAACCTAGAGGTTCCAAGTTCGTCCACAGCGTGTTGTCGAATTCCACCACGATGAGGCTGTACTCGAATTCGGTTTCTCCGGCGGCAGCTTTAGCAAGATCTTGCGCGGCGGTAAGAGTTATATCCGTGTTTTGCATAACGTAGGTTGCGTTTGGCAATTCATACGGGACACCGTCGTCGCCTTGAATTTGACGCAAGAGGCCGCGCTGTTCCATAGCCGTGTGCAACAATTCATAGTCTTCCTCTTCTTCTACATCGTGCAGTTCTACACGAGCTAGATAATTCGGCACAAAAACCTCCGCAAAGCCTCCACGTTAACATGCGCCAATCGTGCAAAAAGAGCGATTCTATGTCAGGCCTCGGGTATTGCGCTTCGCGAGGAGCGCGACCAACGCAAGTGGAAATTTGACGCCTCCGTTACCCTCCCCTATACTCAAATACCGAATCGCAGTGTGATTCTCACCTGCTGGCCTCTTCTTGAGCCACTGACCTCGAGACCACCAGCGAATTTTCAATTTCTTCTGCCTGTCCCTGAAGAAAGGCCCTTATGAAAGGATTGTCGCATGGCTGAAGCTACCTGCCGCCGCGAACTCGACCTCGAGATTCCCGCGGATGAAGTCACCAAAGCGATGGAGCGCGTCGCCAAGGAATTCGCCCGCGTCGCCCGGGTTCCCGGGTTTCGCCCTGGCAAAGCCCCTGTGTCCCTGATCCGTCGCCGCTTCGCCGACGACATCAAGGGCGAAGTCGTGCAATCCCTGGTTCCCGAACGTGTCGAAAAGGCAGTCACCGAACAAAAACTGACGCCGGTGTCGCAGCCCCAAGTCGACAAGCTCGATTTTGCCGAAGGTCAGCCCCTCAAGTTTCGCGCCGTGTTCGAGGTGCTCCCCGAATTCGAGTTGGGCAGTTACAAGGATCTCGAGCTCGAAATGCCCGTGATGGACATCACCGACGAGGACGTGAACAAAGCTTTGCAAGAAATGACCGAGCGCGCTGCCGCTTTTGCGCCGGTCGAAGGCCGCGCCGTGGAAAACGGCGACTTCGTGCAGCTAAAGCTCGTGGGCACGCCCGAAGGTGGCGGCGAACCGCTGCGCGCCGACAGCGTCCTCTGCCACATCGGCGCGGAAGAGACCATGGAGCCGTTCAACGAAAATCTCCGCGGCGCCAATATCGGCGATAACAAAAATTTTGACGTCGTTTATCCCGCGGATTATCCCGACGCCAAGCTCGCCGGGAAAACGTATCACTATGCCGTCGAAGTCCTGGGTTTGAAAACCAAGCAATTGCCTGAGCTGAACGACGAATTCGCTAAAGATGTCAGCGACGCCGGCTCACTCGACGAACTGAAAACCAAGCTGCGCCAGAGTCTGGAATCCGCCCGCGACCAACGCCACAAAGAGCTGTTGCGCGAGAAGGTTCTGGCCGCCATCGTTAAGCTTCACGATTTTCCCGTACCCGAATCGCTTGTCGAACATCAAATGGATGTACGCCTCGAACGTGTGGTTCGCTCGCTAGCCGCGCAAGGTGTTGATCCCCGCGCCGTAAACGTCGACTGGGTCACGCTGCGCCGCCGCCAGCAAGAGCGCGCTACCGACGATGTTAAAGCGGAACTGATCGTTGACCGCATTGCTTCCACCGAAAACATCGATGTTACGGACGAAGAGCTGAATCACGAGCTCGAACATGCCGCGTCGCATAGTGGCGAATCCGCAGAAGCGATTCGCGCGCGTTTGACAAAGCAAGGTACGCTAGATAGGATGAAAGCTAAGCTGCGGAGTGATAAAACTCTCGATTGGCTCGCGCAAAATTCCCGAATTAGCACGACCGCCGCAGCGGAAGCAAAGTGACAGAGCAGTCCGGCAGTTCGGGCCTGACCGCACACAAATCTCATGAAAAATTTTGACGACGACCCAGCTTATCGCGCCACAACGCTTGTACCCATGGTGGTTGAACAGACCAGCCGTGGCGAACGTGCGTATGATATTTACTCAAGGCTCCTCAAAGAGCACATCATCTTCATCGGCACGCCGATCGACGACCACGTCGCGAACCTCGCTACAGCGCAGATGCTCTTTCTCCAGGCCGAAGATCCCGAGCGCGACATCCAGCTCTATATCAATTCTCCCGGCGGCTCGATCACAGCCGGATTTGCAATCTACGACACCATGCAGTTTGTGAAGCCAGACGTGGTCACCACCTGCGTGGGGCAAGCTGCCTCCATCGCCGCCGTACTGCTCGCCGGCGGCACACCCAAAAAGCGCTTTGCTCTGCCCAATGCGCGCATCCTTATTCATCAGCCTTGGCTCTCCGGTCTCGGCGGCCAGGCCACGGACATCGATCTGCATGCCAAGGAAATCCTGCGCATGCGCACCATGATCAACAAGCTGCTGTCACAACACAGCGGGCAGCCCATTGAGCGCATCGAAAAAGACGTCGAGCGCGATTTCATCATGAATCCCGAGCAAGCCAAGGAATATGGGATGATCGACGAAATTATCTACAAGCATCGCTAAAACGCGTCGGAGTGAAGCGTGTTTTGTGGGGGGCGTTTGCTTGATTCCAAAAAGTTAGTAGTTGTTCAGTTTTTCTTTCACTCAGGGGATTTTTCAGCCTAGAATATCGGTAGTGGTTCCGTCCGCAGCCCGGCGGAGCCGAGGGCCTTCACACCTGTGAAAAAATTTAATCCAGACGAGCCGTTGCGCTGCTCCTTCTGCCATAAGACCCAGGAGCAAGTTGAGAAGCTGATCAGTTCGCCTTCGGACTATCCGCGCGCTTACATCTGCAACGAATGTGTCAGCGTCTGCCAGACCATTCTCGAAGATGAAAAGCGCGAGCAAGCCGCTGCACCCGCTCGCCGCCTCCCTCGTCCTCCGGAGATCAAGCAATTCCTGGATGGCTATGTCATCGGCCAGGAACGCACGAAGAAAAAACTCGCGGTCGCGGTGTACAACCACTACAAGCGGATTTTCCTCAACAAGCAGCCGGGCGATGTGGAGCTGAGCAAGTCCAACATTCTCCTGATTGGGCCTACCGGAACCGGCAAGACGCTGCTCGCACAAACGCTTTCGCGCATGCTCGACGTTCCTTTCGCGATCGTCGATGCCACCACGCTCACGGAAGCCGGCTACGTCGGCGAAGACGTCGAAAACATCATTTTAAAGCTGCTGCAAGCCGCCGACGGCGACGTGCAGAAAGCGCAGCAAGGCATCATCTATATAGACGAGATCGACAAGATCGCAAAAAAAGACGAGAACCCTTCGATCACCCGCGATGTTTCCGGCGAGGGCGTGCAACAAGCGTTGCTGAAGATTTTGGAAGGCACCGTCGCCAACGTGCCTCCCCAGGGCGGGCGCAAACACCCGCATCAGGAATTTACGCCCGTCGATACGACCAACATTTTGTTCATTTGCGGAGGCGCGTTCGTCGGCCTCGAGAAAATTATTGAGAAGCGCGCCGGACGCCGCTCGCTCGGATTCCATACCGATGCCGCCGCGACCACCCCGCAAAAGCGCAATACCGAATTGCTCGAGCAGGTGCAGCCCGGCGATCTCATCCGCTACGGTTTGATTCCGGAATTTGTCGGCCGCTTGCCCGTCGCCGGCGTAATGAACGATCTCGACAAAAACGCGCTCGTGCGCATTCTCACCGAACCGAAAAACGCTCTTCTCAAGCAGTACCAGCGCCTCTTCGAATTTGAAAACGTCCGCCTCCGCTTTACCGACGACGGTCTCGAGACCGTGGCCGAGTTGGCTCTTCAGCGCAAGGTCGGCGCGCGCGGCTTGCGCATGATTCTCGAAGACCTCATGCTGGAGTTGATGTACCACCTGCCCATGCAGCGTAAGGTTCGCGATTTTGTAGTCAGCGCCGAAATGGTGCGCACTCGCGAGATTAATTGGAGCTTGCTGGAAAAGGCTGGCTGAGCCCTTCCACGTTGGCGGCTGCGTGGGGTGGCCGCGGAAATAATTTTCAGGGGTCCGAATGTTCAATAGAGAAAAACAGGAAATGAAGCGCGTACCTATGATGCCGGTACGCGACATGGTTATCTTCCCGCAGCAGATGACGCCGTTCATCGTCGGACGCGAAGCCAGCGTCCGCGCGCTTGAAGAGGCGCTTGCCGGCGACAAGAAGATTTTCCTGTCCACGCAGCACGATGCGTCCATCGATGACCCCAAGCCGGAAGAAATCTACGCCGTCGGCACGCTTGCGAACATTGTTCAGAGCGTGAAGCTCCCCGATGGCAACATCAAAGTTTTGGTCGAAGGTGTCGAGCGCGCCCGCGCCATCTCCATCGCCGGCGAAGAAGGCTTTTTCCGCGCCACTGTTCGCCTGTTGAGCGCGCGCGTGGAGCCCTCTCCGCAAGTCGAACAGACCGTACAGAAAATCACCGGACTCTACGAACAGTTCATCAAGCTCTCGCAAAGCCTCAATTACGACACTATGATCGCCGCCGCGCGCGTCGACGATCCAGCGCGCCTCTCCGATACTATCGCCGCCAATCTTCAGCTTCCTGTAGACGAAAAACAGGATCTTCTCGAAACCGTCGATCCTCTCGAGCGCCTCAATCGCATCGGCGACATTCTCGAAATCGAGCTGGAAAAACTAAACGTCGACCGCAACATCAACACCAGGGTCAAGCGCCAGATGGAGCGCGCGCAAAAAGAGTATTACCTCAACGAAAAGCTCAAGGCCATTCAGAAAGAGCTCGGCCGCGGCGAAAAGAGCGAGATCGACGAGCTAAAAAAGAAGATCGACACTGCCGGCATGAGCAAGGAAGTTCACGAGAAGGCCATTCAGGAGCTCAAGCGACTCGAACTGATGCCGCCGATGTCCGCGGAATCCACCGTCAGCCGCAACTATCTTGATTGGCTGCTCGCTGTGCCCTGGAAGAAGCGTTCCAAAGAAATTCGCGACATCAAAGCCGCCGAAAAAATTCTTAATGATGAGCACTACGGCCTGGAAAAGGTCAAAGAGCGCATCCTGGAATTCCTCGCCGTCCGCCAGCTCGTAAAAAACCCCAAAGGCTCCATACTCTGCTTCGTCGGACCTCCGGGCGTTGGCAAGACCTCGCTCGCCATGTCCATTGGACATGCCACGGGCCGCAAATTCGTTCGCGTCTCTCTCGGCGGCGTGCGCGATGAAGCCGAAATCCGCGGTCACCGCCGCACCTATATCGGCGCGCTCCCCGGCCAGATCATCCAGATGATGAAGAAGGCCGGAACAGTCAATCCGATTTTCGTTCTCGATGAAGTCGACAAAATGTCCACCGACTTCCGCGGCGATCCGTCCGCTGCGCTCATGGAAGTCCTCGACCCCGAGCTGAATCACGCCTTCACCGACCATTATCTCGATGTCGAATACGATCTTTCGAAGGTGATGTTCGTCTGCACCGCCAACGTCCTGCACACCATCCCGCAGCCTTTGCAGGACCGCATGGAAATCCTGCGCTTGCCCGGCTACACCGAGCAGGAAAAGCTTGAAATCGCCAAGCGCTTCCTGGTTCGCCGCGCGCGCGAAGCCACCGGTCTCACCGACAAGAATCTCACCTTCACCGACGAAGGCTTGCTGCACATCATCCGCCACTACACGCATGAAGCCGGCGTCCGCAGCCTCGAGCGCGAAGTTCAAAACATCTCGCGCAAGATGGCGCGCAAAGTCGTCACCGAAGGCCCGGAAGCGAAGGTCAACGCGGAAATCACGCCGGTCAACGTCAACGACTACCTCGGCGTATTGAAATTCCGCGAGTTCTGGCTGGAAAAGCACAACGAAGTTGGCCTCACCACCGGCCTCGCGTGGACCGAAGTCGGCGGCTCCGTACTCGCCACAGAAGCCACATTGATGGAAGGCAAGGGCCGCCTGACACTCACCGGCAAGCTCGGAGACGTGATGCAGGAATCCGCGCAAGCCGCCATGAGCTACATTCGTTCGCGGTCGCACACCTTCGGCCTGCCGAAAGATTTCTACCGCAATATCGATATCCACGTGCACGTTCCTGAAGGCGCCATCCCTAAAGACGGCCCTTCCGCCGGCATCACTATCTGCAACTCCATCGTCAGCGCCCTCACGAAAATTCCCGTGCGCTGCGACGTCACCATGACCGGCGAAATCACGCTGCGCGGCAAAGTGCTCCCCATCGGCGGCGTCAAAGAGAAGCTTCTCGCCGCCCATCGAATGGGCTTGCGTACCGTGCTCCTTCCGAAGGACAATGAGAAGGACTTGGCGGACATCCCGCAGGAAATCCTCGCGAGCCTTACGGTAAGTTTTGTCGAGACCATGGATGAAGTGCTGCAGGTTGCGCTTGAGCGGCCTATCGTGCCCATCGAGCACACCGCCGTTGCGCCCGTCGCCGATGCTTTCGTGGCCACTGAGAAAGATAAGAGTTTGACCAACTAAGTTTGACCAACGGGTTTAAGCAAGAAAGTAGCGCTGCCTCGGCCGGGCCCCGCCTTGTGCGCGCATGCGATCCGGCTGGAATCGTGAAAGTTCGGATCGCTCAAAAAGTTTCGGATCGCCAGTCTGATTCGAATTGCGTCTCGCGAAAGCGGCCGCTAGTTTGCTCCGCCCCGGCGCCAGCGTCGGTTTGTCGGAAAATCTGAATTCTGGTTTACCATCCTGGCCGGGTTTCACCTGTCCGCATCTGCCTGACGCAGGCGGGCAGGCGGGTTCATCTGCCAGTTCGGTGCGGCGCCCCGTAGAGTAGTCCAGGAATTTCAGGTCGATTTCACAATCAGAATGCTTCGCATCAGGTCGAATCCATTTGGAAGGTCTCAGAGTTAAGGACATATGAAAGAAACAAGCGTTGAAGGAAACAATCAGATGAGTATCAGTCTTGCCGAGCTGAAGGAAAAGAACATCACGGACTTGGCAAAAATCGCCAAGGAACTGAACATTCCCGGCGCCAGCGGCATGCGCAAGCAGGAGTTGATCTTTCAGATCCTCCGCGCGCAAACGGAGAAAAATGGTTTGATCTTCTCCGAGGGCGTCCTCGAATGCCTCCCGGACGGTTTCGGCTTTCTCCGCGCCCCGGAGTACAACTATCTCCCCGGCCCGGACGATATTTACGTTTCGCCGTCGCAGATCCGCAAATTCGATCTGCGCACCGGAGACACCGTCTCCGGTCAGGTTCGTCCGCCGAAAGATGGCGAGCGCTACTTTGCGTTAATCAAAGTCGAAGCCGTCAACTTTGAAGATCCCGAGGTCGCGCGCAATAAGATTTTCTTTGACAACCTCACGCCGCTCTATCCGCAGGGCCGCCTTAAGATGGAAACCGGCAAGGAACTTATGACCGGGCGCGTGCTCGATCTTCTCTGCCCTGTCGGCAAAGGCCAGCGCGGCCTCATCAACTCGCCGCCACGCACCGGAAAAACCATGATGCTGCAGGCCATGGCCAACGCCATCGCCACCAATCATCCGGAAGTCGCCCTCATCGTGCTCCTGATTGACGAGCGTCCCGAAGAAGTCACGGACATGCAGCGCACCGTCAAGGGCGAAGTCATCAGCTCCACGTTCGACGAGCCGCCGCAGCGCCACATCCAGGTCGCCGAAATGGTTCTCGAGAAGGCCAAGCGCCTCGTCGAACACAAGCGCGACGTCGTCGTGCTGCTCGACTCCATCACGCGTCTCGCGCGCGCCTATAACGCTGTCACGCCGCCTTCCGGCAAAGTCCTCTCCGGCGGTATCGACGCCAACGCTTTGCAGCGCCCGCGCCGCTTTTTCGCCGCTGCACGCAATGTGGAAGAGGGCGGCTCGCTCACCATCGTCGCGACTGCTTTGATCGACACCGGCAGCCGCATGGACGACGTCATCTTTGAAGAGTTCAAGGGCACCGGCAACATGGAAATTTATCTCGACCGCCGCCTCTCCGATAAGCGCGTCTTCCCTGCCATCGACATCCAGCGCTCCGGCACCCGCAAAGATGAGCTGCTGCTTCCCCCCGACGAGCTAAGCCGCGTCTGGGTCCTCCGCAAGGTCCTCAGCCCGCTCTCCACGGTAGAAGCCATGGAGCTTCTGTTAAGCCGCCTGACCAAGACCAAAGGCAACGCCGAGTTCCTGGCCTCCATGTCCGCGCCCACCTAAGCGCAAACTAGAAATGCGAAACCAGAATCTAGAAAAATACGAAACTAGAATCTAGATTCCTTCTCCGTTTCTGGTTTCTGGGTTCTAGTTTCTGGTTTCAGTCCTGCATCTCAAAATAGAAACGATAATGGTTGCTGCACCTGGGATTGAACCCCGCCCCACAGCTCGGACAACGAGACTCGCACTCCAAATACTCCCGAATCGTCATCTCCACCCCGCAAGCCCCGCACAAGACCGCCCGCGTATCCCACTCCCCCCGCGGCCAAACCGCAATAGCATGTCCCGCCAGTTCCTCATGACAGTCCTTGCAAGCCCAATACACCCCGCAACAAGCCATCTTGATCGCCACAATATCCACCGCCGACCGCCAATGCGCACACCGCGTTTGCGCATCCACCTCGACCCCGCGCACCTGCGGACGTTGTTTAGCAAGAATGGCCAACTCCTTCGTCACCGCGAAATCTTTACGCCTTCAGTTGTCCAACCGGTGAACCGTTCCCCTCAGGCTCGCTGATTACCTCGTTTAACCAAAATTTGGTTTTGTTCGGCTTCATACCTTGGAATCCGCGCCGATTCGCCGAAACTGCCTTATGCGAATAGTTCACTGATCGCGCCCGGGAATTTGTTTGTGTGAGGGAACTCCTTAGCGCAGTAAAGCCTCAAAGCCGGCCTGGACAAAGTGCCGATCATGCGTCAGCGCCGCCTCGATATTCTCGGCTTCCATCACCTCGAAGCTGGCGCAATCTGTCAGACTCCAGTTTTTATCTGCAGCTTGCTGGTAGCGCTGTAGGGCACTCTTAAATTGGGCAGGCGTCTGCGGCACAATCGTCAGGTTCTCATCTTGACGGAGGCTTGTAACCATTCTGCCCACGGCTTCGCAGTACAGACTATCGCTGAAACTATTGAGCACCTCCACGAGGACCATCTCGGTGGTCAACAGACTCTCCGACGAGAGCTGCCGACTGACGCTCAGTGCCTTCTGATGAATCTGGTCCCGCGGATTCACGAGGGCCATCCAGTAACTGGTGTCAGCGAAAATCCGCCTCATTCATCCTTCTTGGTTCCATAAAGATAATGATCAGCATTTTTGGCCAGATCTGTCGGAAGGCGTTCCCACGCGCTGTCCGGCACCTGCCTCGTCGCAGCAGAAACTATCTCCAGAATCGAGCTCAACCCTTTTTCCACCTGTGGGGCTGCTTCTTCGTTCTTGGCACGCACCTCGCGCTGCTCTCTTGTGTAACGGGTCTCAAACCCCAATCTGCGCAATATCTCTACGGCTTGGTGGGAGTTCGTCGGGTCATTCAGAGGAACGCCTGCGGCTTCAAGAATGGGCCCGAGTGAGTTCCTTAGGGTCTCGCACCATAACCCCCTTTGACATCATCATATACAACTTATTATTCATCGTCAACAGTGACCATACTGCGTGACACATCTCGCAAACCCTATTGTGCGGCTTTGGAGTCGACCCAATCCTTGACGTGAGGCTCCAGCAGGCTCAGGGGGACGGCGCCTTGCTCCAGGACGGCGTCGTGAAAGGCGCGGATGTTGAATTTGGCGGCGAGGCGGCGTTCGGCTTCGGCGCGCAGCTCGCGGATTTTGAGTTGGCCGAGTTTGTAGGCCAGCGCCTGGCCCGGCCAGACGATGTAGCGGTCGACTTCAACCGTGATGTCCTGATCCGTCTTGCCGGTGTTGTCCTTGAAAAATTGGATGGCCTGCTCGCGCGTCCAGCCCATCGAGTGCATGCCCGTGTCGACCACGAGGCGCACCGCGCGCCACATCTCGTAACTGAGCTGGCCGAATTTCGAGTACGGGTCGGTGTAGAGGCCGACGTCTTCGCCAAGCCCCTCGCTGTAAAGCGCCCATCCCTCCACGAACGCCGAGTACCCGACGTGCTTGCGAAACTCCGGCGTATTTTCCATCTCCTGCGCCAGCGAAAGCTGCAAATGATGGCCGGGAACAGCTTCGTGAAGCGACAACGCTTCCATCTCGTACTTAGGCCGCGCGTGAAGATTGTACGTGTTGACAAAATAGCAGCCGGGCCGCCCAGCCTGCGGCGAACCGGGTTGATAGTAGGCAGTAGTCTGCGACGGCGCCTTGAAATCCGGAATGGGGCAGACACCGTAAGGCAAGCGCGGCAGCTTGCCGAAAAGATGAGCGAGCCCCGGATCGATGCGCTTCGCGATGATGCGATAGCCGTTCACCAGATCTTCGGGCTTGTCATAGTAGAAGCTCGCATCGTTGCGCAGAAATTCGGTGAACTCGTGAAAGCTGCCCTGGAATTTCGTGGACGCGATCACTTTATCCATTTCGATGCGAATGCGCTTCACCTCGCCGAGCCCAATCTCGTGAATTTGCTGCGACGTAAGATTCAGCGTCGTTTGCCAGCGGATGTGAAAAGCGTATGCCGCCGCTCCGTTCGGCAGAGCGGTAGCCGCAATGTTTTCGCGGCAAGCGGGAAGGTAAGTGGAAGCGACGTAATCGTGCAGCTTGCGAAACGCTGGTGTAATGCTCGCGGCATAAATGCTGTTGGCTTTTTCGGTGAGCCGCGCTCGCTCCGCCTCGGGAAAGTTCGATGGGAATTCGCCGAACGTTTGCAGCAGCGGACTCGCCAGCGCATCCGCGGGAGTCAAGCCAGCGATTTGCTTGGGCAAGTCGCGTAGAGCGATCTTCGGCGGCGTATATCCGCGCTTCAGTCCGTCCTGCAAAAGCGCAAGTTGCTGATCGACAGCAGCAGGAAGCGCCGCAAGCCGGTTGAGAATCGTTTCGTAGTCCGCAACGGTCTGGTGCGGCTGCATCGCCAATGTTTCCGGGGCCTCTTGCTGAAGGCCGCCCATCTGAGTCATTGGCATCCACAGGTTGCGCGGCACGACATTGCGAAACGGAAACAGATCGTCGCCATACTGCAAGCCTTCGTTCGCGGTCTCGAGCAGCTCGAGATAAAGATCGAAATCAAGCTGCTCGCCCGCAGGCAGATCGGCGCGATGAATGGACTTCAGTGTGGCCAAACTGTCGGCAAGATGTTTGCTGCGGCGGGCGATTCCCGCGGGCGAATCATCGGTCCAGCGATCATCCTGGCCGGGAAAACCGACATGCGTAGCGACCTCAGGATACTCCGTCATCCAGCGCTGCCAATCGGCGTGAAGAAACGAGCGAAGCTTGCGCGCCGCCTCAGATTGCGTGTTCGAGTTTGGCTGCTGCGAATCTTTCGCTTGGGCAAAAGAGAAGAGCGGAAAAGCAATGGTCGCGCCGGCAATCGCCATGGCGAGCAACGTGAGCATGCGGATCATTTAAGGCTTCCTCCCGGCAGCGACCGTGGCCAGTTCCCTTTCGCGTTCGCGCGCGAACATGACGATCAGCCGCGCCGTTTCCGCCGCGTCCATTGCAGTGTTGTCGACCAGGACGGCGTCGCTGGCGCGGACCAGCGGCGACACTTTTCGTTCGCGATCGCGCTTGTCGCGCTCGCGCACCTCGTCGAGCACTTGTGCGAGCGTCAGGTCCTCACCTTTCTCTTGGTGCTCTTTCCAGCGCCGCTCCGCGCGAACTTCCGGCGAAGCCTCGAGAAAGATCTTCAGTTCAGCGTTAGGGAAAACGACGGTGCCGATGTCGCGGCCTTCCATCACGATACCGCCACCAGCGCCGGCACGCTGCTGCTCCGCAACGAGCACGGCACGCACGGGCGCGACAGTAGCAAGCCGGGAAGCAGCCTGAGCTACTTCCGGCGTACGAATCTCCTCGGTGACTTCCTTGCCGTCGAGAAATACGCGATTCTTGATTCCGTGTTTTTCCTGCTCTGGAGTTGGAGGCTTTAGCTCGATGTGCGTTTCGTTCGCGAGCCTGGCTAATTGTGTTTCGTCACCGAGCGAAATGCCGCGCTTCAGCGCTTTCAACGCGAGCGCGCGGTACATAGCACCGCTATCGAGATAAAGATAGTCGAGCGCGCTAGCGACGAGACGCGCTACGCTGCTCTTACCGGAACCGGCGGGACCGTCGATCGCGATGGTGAGTTTAGACATGCGCTAGTCGTATTAGCTCAGCGTGCGATTAGATTTGATTTGAGACCCGTCATCGATTGTTTTGCTTGCACACTCTTCGCTCGTGGGAGCACAAGCTAAAGCGTGTGCTACTAGAAGCCCATGATGTTGTAACCGCAATCGACGTAAAGCGTTTCGCCGGTGATGCCGGAGCCCGCGTCGGAAAGAAGGAAGGCAGCGGTAGCGCCTACTTCCCCAGCGTCTACGTTGCGTTTCAGTGGCGCGCGCTCCGCGTGGGATTTGAGCATTTCGCCAAGTCCCGAGATTCCGCGCGCTGCCAGCGTCTTAATCGGACCCGCGGAGATGGCGTTGACGCGAATATTCTTCGAGCCGAGATCGTTGGCCAGATAGCGAACGCTGGCTTCCAGCGCGGCTTTCGCTACGCCCATCACGTTGTACCTCGGCACGACTTTTTCCGCGCCATAGTAAGTCATCGTCACTATGCCGCCTCCAGACGGCATCAGCGGAGCAGCCGCGCGCGCCACAGCAATCAACGAATAGACGCTGATGTCGTGAGCGATGCGAAAACCTTCGCGACTCGTGTTTACGAATTCGCCCTTTAAATCGTCGGCGAGCGCGAACGCGACGCTGTGGACCACGCCGTGCAATTCGTCATATTTCGCTTTCAGCTCGTCGAACAATTTCGCGATCTGCTCATCGGAAGAAACGTCGCACATGAAACCGGACGCGCCGGGAAGATCGTTGATCAGGTCCTTGGCTTCTTGCTCGAGGCGCTCGTTTTGATAAGTGATGGCGAGACGCCAGCCGGCTTGCTGCAGTTTTTGCGCTATGGCCCAGGCAATGCTGCGCTTGTTGGCCAGGCCGAAGATTACGGCAGTCTTTTGTGTTTCGGTCACGTTCTCCTCTTGGTGTAGACGTCGGCCAGTCTAAAGACTGGCCACTACATCGTCAAATGCAGTGCGTCGTAAATGCGTTTCATCTCAAATGCGGTGAAACGCTTTCTCGATTTCTTTTACGGAATAGCGGAGGACTACGGGGCGGCCGTGGGGGCAGCTCATCGGGCAATCGGTTTTGGCCAGCGCGGAGAGGAGCCATTCCATTTTTGTTTGGTCCAGCGGCATATTGACTTTTATCGCTGCGTGGCACGCGGTGGAGGCGGCGATTTTGGCTTGCAGGGTTTCGATGGATATGGCGGCGTTTTCGCGCTCGATGCCGTCGAGAATTTCAGTGAGGAGCTTTTCGGCGTCGCTGCCGGCGATGCCCGCGGGAGCCGCTTGGATCGCTACGCTGCGCGGGCCCATCAGTTCGACTTCGAAGCCGTTGGCGCTTAGCTCTTCGGCGATTTTTTCGTAAATGACGAGCTGGCGCGGGGAAAGTTCGAGAATCATCGGCATCAGCATGCGCTGGCTTTCCACTTTACCGGCACGGCGCGCTTCGAGATGCTGTTCGAACAAGACGCGTTCGTGCGCGACGTGCTGATCGACAAGCCAGAGGCCTTCGCCGTTGACGGCGACAATGAAGCTGGAACTAACCTGACCGAGCGGTTTTAAATCGGCGATCTGGTCGGGGTGCGGAAGCGTGGCGGGAGCGTTGCCGTTACCGGACGCAAAATTTGCGGCCCAGTTCGGCGCGGGCGGCTCTTGCGATGCGCCACTCGCTCCGATCGCGAGCCCAGGCTCGAAGCTGAAACGCTGCTCGACTGGTTGCACTGGCGCGCCGGTTAGATCGAATCCGCCGTCGGAACCTACGCCGCTGCCGAGGCCGATCTCTTCCATCGCGGGGATGATTGCGCGGGGAACGATGGAAGGTGCTGTCGGGTCCATTGCCGGAGCGTTTGAGAGAGTCGCGGAAGCATTTGCGTTTTGTGATCCACTCGACGCCGCCGCGGCGAAACTGGCGATCGGACGCACGGCCATTAGAGCTTGGCGAATGGAATCGCGGGTAAAGTCGTGCACGAATTGCGAGCGGCGAAAGCGCACTTCGATTTTTGCGGGATGCACGTTGACGTCGACTTCGTCGTAAGGCATTTCGAGGAATAGCAGCGTGGCGGGGAAAACGTTGCTGGGGAGAATGTTGCGATAGGCTTCGTGAATGGCGTGGAGAATCAGGCGGTCGCGGACGAGGCGGCGATTTACGAAGATGTAGATGCCGTTGCGGTTGGGGCGCTGTACTTCGGGGCGCGAGGTGAAACCGTAGACGGTGAGGCGCGCTTTTTCTTCACTTTGCTCCAACTCAGGCTCGGTGATGGCGGCGCGAAAGGCGGCGCTGACGACGGGGATTTCGATCAGCTCGTCGAAGGATTGCTTGCCGAAGAGTTGGTAGACGCGCTCGGCGAGGCGCTCGACCGGAGAGCAGTCGACGATTTGCTGCGTGGGCGTTGTGAGGACAAATTGTTTGCCGGGATTGGCGAGCGCGTAGTGGGTGACGAGCGAGGCGATGTGTCCCAGTTCGGTCGTGTCGGATTTGAGGAACTTGCGGCGCGCGGGCACGCTATAGAAAAGATCGGCGACACTGACCGTAGTTCCAGCGGGAAGGCCTGCGGGTTTTACGCTAACGAGCTTGCCTCCGGCGAATTCCACGCGCGTGCCTTCCGCGTCTTCTTCGCCGCGAGTTTCGAGAAGCAGGCGCGAAACGGCGGCGATGGTGGGGAGGGCTTCGCCGCGGAAACCTAGCGTCGGAATGGAGAGCAAGTCATCGGCGGAGCGCAATTTGCTGGTGGCGTGGCGCTCGAAGGCGAGGAGCGCGTCATCGTGGGCCATGCCGTGACCGTCATCGATTACGCGAATCATGCGCTTGCCGCCGGCTTCGACTTCGACGCGGATCGTTTTCGCGCCGGCGTCGAGCGCATTTTCGAGAAGCTCCTTGACGACGGAGGCGGGACGCTCGACAACCTCGCCCGCAGCGATGCGGTTGGCGACAGCCTCGGGCAGGATGCGAATACGTGACATTTAGTTCTTGCGTTCCCTGCCCGCGTGGATCACGGTGTGACCTTTCCTCTTTCTCGCACGATAGATCAGGTCGCTTATCGCAGAAACGGCGGCGACCAGCATACAAGCGGCCCAAGCAAGTGCTAGCGATTGAAGGATTCTATCTGGCACCTGATCAGCAATCACCGCGGCGACTGCAGCAAAGACCGTCCCAGCCACGACAAAGAAAACGGCCCTATTGTTGCGATAACGCCAAGCCATCACCACAAGGAATACAACGACCCCAACGAACTTTAGTCGCATCTGACACCGTCCGACTCGACCTTACGTAGACGAGGGGCTCACCTAGCCAAGGATATCATTCGGCGGCTTTCCTGGCGCTGGGCTTGATGGCTATGCCCAGTTGGTCGAGCTGGTCGTGGTCGACCTCGCTGGGGGATTCGGCCATTAGGTCTTGGGCGGCGGTGGTTTTGGGGAAGGCGATTACTTCGCGCAAGGAGCGCTCGCCCGCCAACAGCATGGCTATGCGATCGATGCCTAGGGCTATGCCCCCGTGCGGAGGAGTGCCGTAGGTTAGGGCGTCTAGGAAGAAGCCGAAGCGGCGGCGGAGTTGTTCTTCGGGCAGGCCGAGGGCCTTAAACAGGCGCTCCTGGATGTCCTGGCGGTGAATTCGGATGCTGCCGGAGCCTAGCTCGTTGCCGTTTAGGACGAGGTCGTAGCCTTTGGAACGGACTTCCCATGGTGCGGATTCGAGCTTTTCCAGATCTTCGTCGACGATGCCGGTGAACGGGTGCTGGGCGCTGACCCATTGCTTGTCGGACTCGCTCCACTCGAATAGCGGGAAGCCGGTGATCCAGAGAAA
>WNFP01002857.1_pt1 | contig 20390 bp, 17 predicted proteins | sample 5400201 | NCBI WGS metagenome assembly WNFP01 (sample SAMN13153355, study PRJNA577476) | soil metagenome | isolation source: 115 cm saprolite under Madrone tree | place: USA:California | collected 2016-06-14
CTCCTCCGGGCTCACCGAGCAGGAGATCCAGAAGATGATCGCCGACGCCGAGCAGCACAAATCGGCGGACAAGAAGAAGAAGGAGCTGGCGGACGTGAAGAACTCCGCCGACGGCCTCATCTACACGACCGAGAAGGCGCTGGAGGAGTACGCGACCCTGCTGCCGGCCAAGGACATGGCGGAGATCCGGACGGATCTGGAAGCCCTGAAAGCCGTGGTGGGCACCGACGAGCTGGTCCGCATCAAGTCGGCGGTGCAGCGCCTGGAAGGCTCCGCCTACCGGATCGCCGACGCCCTGTACTCGTCCGGCGACTCCGGCGAAAAGAAGACCGCCGCGAAGAGCTGAGCCCGCCCCTTCGGGGCGGAGGATTGACACTTTCCCAGATGTTCTTACGTTAGACGTGGCGCGCCGAGCGCCCGCTTGCCCGTTCGCGAGGAGTGAAGGTGTCCCAGAAGCGCGATTACTACGAGGTCCTGGGGGTTTCCCGGACCGTGACCGCCCAGGAGCTCAAGAGCGCCTTCCGCAAGCTCGCGCTTCAGTACCACCCGGACAAGAACCCGGGGGACAAGGTCTCCGAGGAGAAGTTCAAGGAGTGCTCCGAGGCCTACGAAGTCCTCGCCGATGTCGACAAGCGCGCCCGGTACGACCGGTTCGGGCACCAGGCGCCCGGCGGTTTCGGCCCCAGCGGGTTCGAGACCGGTTTCACCGGGAACATCAACGACATCTTCGGGGACATCTTCGGAGAGATCTTCGGTCAGCGCGGCCGTTCGCGGTCCGGAAAGCAGCGCGGCGCCGACCTTCGCTACAACCTGGAAGTGACCTTCACCGAGGCGGCCTTCGGCACCGAGGCCAAGGTGAAGATCCCCCGGCACCGGCAATGCTCGACCTGCCACGGATCGGGCGCCAGGCCCGGGACCGGTCCCAAGACTTGCCCCACCTGCCAGGGCGCCGGCGAGCTGCGGATGACGCAGGGCTTCTTCCAGATCTCGCGGACCTGCGGCCATTGCCAGGGGACGGGGAAGGTCGTGACCGATCCCTGCACCGCTTGCCGCGGCGCGGGGAAGGTGGAGACCGAGAACGTCCTGACGGTGAAGGTGCCGCCCGGAGTGGATACCGGCACCCGCCTCAAGCTGACCGGCGAAGGCGAGCCCGGCGAGCGGGGCGGTCCGCCCGGGGATCTCTACGTCGTGGTGCACGTGCAGGAGCACCCGATCTTCATCCGCGAGGACACCGAGGTCATCTGCGAGGTGCCGATCAGCTTCACCCAGGCGGCGCTGGGCGCCACGATCGACGTCCCCACCCTGGACGGCAAGGTGAAGATGAAGATCCCCTCGGGCACCCAAAGCGGAAAGGTCTTCCGCCTGCGCGGGAAGGGGATCCCGCACCTCAATGGCTACCAGCGCGGCGACCAGCACGTGCGGGTGACGGTCGAGGTCCCGGAGAAGCTGACCAAGAAGCAGCGCGAGCTGCTCGAGCAGTTCGCCACCCTCGCCGGCGAGGACGCGCACCCGCAGTCGAAGTCCTTCTTCGCCAAGGTGCGCGAGCTCTTCGGGGCGGAGGAGTCGGAAGAAGAGGCTACCGGTTGACACCGGCCGGCTTCAGCCGGCCGGAATGCTCGGAACCATCCGGCTGCGCGGACGAGCTCCGCGCCACGACCTCTGCCGTGCTCATCACCCGCAGGATGTTCCCCGAAAAGATCTTCGCCACGTCCGCCTGCGAGAACCCTCGCTTGCGCAGCTCCGTCGCGATCTTCGGCAGATCCGCCGCCGAGTCGATGCCCTCCGGCAGCGAGGGAATGCCGTCGAAATCCGACCCGATCCCGGCGTGATCGACGCCCGCGACGCGCGCCACGTGCTCGATGTGATCGATCAGCGACTTGAGCGGCGGCCGCGTCACCCGAGCCGCGAACTGACGCCCCACCTCGAACCAGGCCTGGGTGCGCGCCTTGACGTCGTCCTTGTACTTCGCGTTGACCGCCTCGATCGCCTTGTTCTCCTCGGGCCGCAGCGCCTCGAACGCCTTGCGGAAGTCCTCGTCGACGAACCCCGAGAAGAAGTTCACCATCACCACCCCGCCATTCTTCGCCACCGCCCGGAGCATCTCGTCGGTCATGTTGCGCGGGTGATTGGTCAGCGCCCGGCAGCTGGAGTGCGAGGCGATCACGGGCGCCCGCGAGACCTGCACGGCGTCGAAGAACGTCTTGTCCGCGACGTGGGAGATGTCAACCAGCATGCCCAGGCGGTTCATCTCCTCGACGGCCTGCCGGCCCAGCGCCGTGAGGCCGCCATGGTGCTTCACCTCCGGCTTCTCGATGTCTCCGGAGGAGTCGCCGAGCTCGTTGGTGTTCGACCAGGTCAGGGTCATGTAGCGGACGCCGAGCCGGTGGAAGTTGCGCAGCATGCGCAGGTCGCCCTCCAATGCATGTCCGCCTTCGAGGCCCATGAGGACGGCGAGCTTGCCGGCTTTCTGCGCCGCCTCGATCTGGGCCGCGGTCACGGCCAGGGTCAGCTCGCGCGGATTGCGTTCCACCTGGGTTCGCACTGCGTCGATCAGATCCAGGGCCCTGCGGGCCGGATGGGCGGCGTACACTTCCGGATCGACCCAGATGCTGAAGAACTCGCCGCCGAGACGGCCCTGCCGGGCCTTGGGCAGGTCGACCATCTGCTCCGTGGAGGCGGTGAGGTCGGTCTCCAGGTCGAGCAGGAACTGCGGCGTGTCGGCGTGGCCGTCGACGACGAAGAGGAGCGCGGCGAGCAGGAGGGGCATCCCTGCATCTTACGACGCGATCGCGTAACCTTCCGCCGCCCTGTGGCGTAAGGCCTGGATGGGACCGACGGACGAAGACTTGATGTCGGCCTACGTGGCGGGCGACGCCCGCGCGTTCGAACGGCTCTTCGCGCGGCTGGCGCCGCGCATACACGGGTTCTTTCTCCGGTCTTTCCGGCGCGAGGATGTCGCGGACGATCTGTTGCAGGTGACGTTCATGAAGCTGCACAAGGCCAGGCACCAATACCGGCCGGAGCTGAAGCTCTCGCCCTGGCTGTTCGCGGTGGCCGCGAGGGTGCGGCTGGACGAGCTCCGGCGTCGCCTCCGGCTTCCGGAGGACGCGGACGAGGACGCGGTCGCCCGGGCGGACGAACAGTCCGCGTCGGACCCCGCTCCGGACACCGACGTCAGGGACGCCGTGCGGGCCGCGCTCGACGCCCTGCCGCAGTCGCAGCGCACCGTCATCCACTTGCACCGGTACGAGGGAATGACGTTCGCGGAGATCGCCCAGGTGCTGGGCACCACCGCGGGCGCCGTCAAGCTGCGCGCGTTTCGCGGCTACGAGACGCTGCGGGAGCGGCTGAAGGGGCTCTTGTGACCACCTGCGAAGAGCTGCGCGCCAAGGCGGCTGGCGTGGCCTCCCTCCCGGAGGACGACCCCGAACGGCAGGAGTACCTCCGGCACGCGCGGACCTGCCCGGGGTGCGCGGCGGCGCTGCGCGACGGCGAGAAGCTCCTGAGCGTGCTCGCCCGCGCGGAGCTGCCGCCTCCGTCGCCGCGGGCCCTCGAACGCGCCTCGGCGCCGATCCTCGCCGAGATGAGGCCGCGCCGCTGGCCGCTGCGGGCGGCAGCGGCGCTGGCCGCCTTCGCCGTCCCGCTCCTCTTCTCGCGCCACCGGGATTGGGAAGGGTGGGCCGCGGCCTTGGTCGTGCTCGCGGTCGCCACTGCCTTGAGCACCACGGCAGGGGTGCTGCGCGCCGGCGCCTGGGTCGCGCTGGCCGCCTCGGCGGGGTTCGCCGTCGGCGCCGGGGGGATCCCGGGCTTCGGGGACTCCGGAGCGGGGCTCGCCGCGCACACCGGCCTCGATTGCTTGAGCCTGGAGATCCTCGGCGGCGCCATCGCCGCTGGCCTGGTGCTGTGGCAGCGCGATCGCGTCCGTGGATCGCTGCCGGCGATGGCGGCGGCAGGGGCGCTGGCCGCACAGGCGTCGCTGCATCTGGTCTGCAGGGCGAACACGGAGGCGCCGCATCTCTGGATCTTCCATGTCGGCGGAGTGGCCGCGGCAGCCTTCGCCGGGTGGATCCTGCAGGCGCGTCTCTATCCCAAGAGCGTCCGCAGCTGATCCGGCGAGAGCTCCGGCGGCCAGCCGCGGAAGGCTCCGGCATGGAGAGCCGGCTCGGCGAGCGCGACGACCCAGGTGGCAACGCGGCCGCGCGCGAGCGGCCAGCGCGACGCCACCCGCGCTTTCTCCAGCACGAACTCGCGCTCCTCGGGCGGCACCGGCCGCTCGTACACCGCGAGCTGGAGCACCTGCACTTCGCCCTTCACGCGGGTGCTGAGCGACACCGCCCGGTCGCGCAAGAGCTGCGCACGGCGCGAGAACTCCACTCCCGGCAGCCGCTCGCCGGAGGCGACCAGGACGATCTGCACGCTGGTGTGGAGATCGCCCGCCCAGATCTGATCGTAGTGCGGCAGCGCCGCCAGCGCCTCGACGGCGGCGCGCGCAGTCGGCTCGGTCGACTCCGGATGCACGCGGATCAGCCCTGCCTCGCCGAGGTACTGCTCCAGCTTGCGCAGCCAGACGCTCTTCATCAGCGTCATCTACGGGGACACCATGAAAGCGGTCTCCAGTCGGTGTCTCGCGGCCACCTTGAAATGGTGTCCCCCCGTCTCAGTGTGAGAGGATCGGAAGCCGTGGGCGCGGGCGGATCGCGCCGATCTGCTGCGCAGGGCCATCGGCGCCCGCGATCCCGCCGACCAGGTCGTAGTCCCCCGCCTGCTCGATCTCGACCGGCACGATCTCGCCCGGACGGGCCTGCCCGCGATTGACGTAGACCTTGCCGTCGATCTCCGGCGCCTGCCCCATCCATCGGCCTTCCAGCAAGAGATCCGTCTCCTCGGAGACGCCCTCCACCAGCACGTCGAGGGTGCGGCCGACCAGCGCCTGCTGGTGCTGCTTGCTGATCCTCCTCTGCAAGCCCAGCAGCGTCTTCTGCCGCTGCGCCTTGACCCGCTGGGGAAGCTGGCCGTCCAAGTCGTACGACGCGGTCCCTTCCTCTCGCGAGAACTGGAAGACGCCGACCTTTTCGAAACGCATCTCTTCGACGAAGTCGCAGAGCTCGCGGAACTGCTCCTCGGTCTCGCCCGGGAACCCGACGATGAAGCTGGTGCGGAAGGTGAGGCCCGGAACGCGCTCGCGGATCCTGTGGACCAGGCGGCGGATCCACGCGGAGTCGCGGCCGCGCTTCATCCGCCGCAGCACCTCGTCGCTGATGTGCTGCAGCGGCATGTCCAGATAGCGCGCGACGTTGGGCTGGCTGGCGAGCGCGTCGACGAGCGGCTCGGGGAAGTCCCGGGGATACGCGTAGTGCAGGCGGATCCACCGTGCGGGAACCTCGCCCAGGGCGCGCAGGAGCTCATGGAGCTTCGGGCGTCCGAGGAGATCGTGCCCGTACGCCGTCAGGTCCTGCGCGACGAGGTTCAGCTCCACAGCGCCTTCCGACACCAGGCGGTGGGCCTCTTCCACGATGTCCGTGATGGGGCGGGACCGCTGCAGGCCGCGCAGGGTTGGGATGATGCAGAAGGTGCACTTGTTGTCGCAGCCTTCGCTGATCTTCACGTAGGCGGTCCAGCGCGGCATCGAGTTGCGCCGCGGCGTCTTGCTGTCCGCGATGTAGTCGGGATCGGGGATGACGGCCCGGTCCCGCTCCCCCTTGAGGATCCGCGCGATGCGCGGATAGGCGGAGGTCCCGACGAAGTGGTCCACCTCCGGCATCTCCTGCTGGAGCACGTCCGCGTACCGCTGGGTCAGACACCCCGCCACGACCAGCGCCTTGCAGCGCCCGGTCTCCTTGTGGCGGGCGTGCTCGAGGATGGCGTCGATCGATTCCTGCTTGGCCTCGCCGATGAAGGCGCAGGAGTTGATGAGGATGACTTCCGCCTCCTCGGGCTCGTCGACCAGCCGGTAGCCCTCGTTGAGCAGGCTGCCGAGCATGACCTCGCTGTCCACCCGGTTCTTCGGGCAGCCGAGCGAGAGCAGGTAGAGGGACGGGTTTTCGGAGAGCGCGCTCTTCTGCATCCAGGGTCCTGAAAGGGGACCCCGTATAACAGACTCCGGGCAGGGATTCAGCCCGCCCGCAACCTCGCGGAATCAGTCGCGGAAGTTCTCGAAGCCCAGATCGACCTTCAACTCGTCCTGTTTTCCGCGCGCCAGCTGGATAGCGGCCTGGAGATCGTCGCGGCTCTTGCCCGACACCCGCACCGCGTCGCCCTGGATCGCCGCCTGGACCTTGAGCTTGCTGTCCTTGATGGCCTTGACCAGCTCCTTCGCCTTCTCCGCCGCGATCCCCTGGACGAAGCTGAGCACCTGCGAGACGTGCTTGCCGCTCTGCTCGACGTTCCCGTACTTCAGGCCGCGCAGGGGCACTCCTCGCTTCGCCATCTTCTCCACCAGCACGGCGCGGGCGGCCTCCAGGCGTTGCTCGGTGCTGCTGCGGATCTTCAAGCCCTTCTCCGGCGCGGTGACCTTCTCCAGGGCGGTCTCCGTGCCCTTGAAGTCGTAGCGCTGGTCGATCTCCTTCTTGGCCTGCTGGAACGCGTTGTCGACTTCCTGCTCGTTCACCTTGCTGACGATGTCGAAGCTCGGCATGTCACATCTCCAGGACGACCGGCAGCACCATGGGCCGTCTCTCCAGGCCCTTCTCAGCGCCTCCTCCACCATGCCATGGTCGGTGCGTTGCGCGGGACCCAGCTCCGCCAGCGCCTGCAGCGCGGCCTGCCGCGCTTGCGCCACCCTGGATTCGTCGAGGCCAGCCACTCCCTTGCCCAGGAGCTCCGGCCCGCGCACCACTTCGCCGCTCTTGTGGTCGAGGACGCAGAAGCAGACCAGCATCCCCGTCTCCGCCAGGAGCTGCCGGTCCCGCAACGCCACCTCGCCCACTTCCGCCAGCGCTCCGCGCGCGTCGAGATACAAGCGCCCCGTGGAGACGGCGTTCGGCACCACGGCGGCGATGTCGTCCTTGCGCAGCTCCACCGCATCCCCGTCTTCCGCGATCAGGCAGGCGCGCGCCTCCACGCCGGCGCTCTCCGCGGTGCGCGCATGCGCGGCCAGCATGCGGTACTCGCCGTGGATGGGAACGAAGCTGCGCGGGCGCACCAGGTCGATCATCATCCGCTGCTCGCTCTGGCAGGCGTGGCCGCTGGTGTGCACGAGCTCGCGCGAGCCCGACCCGGACATGACGTTGCAGCCTCGGCGGACGAGATGGTCGACGAGGTTCCCGATCGCCCGATCGTTGCCGGGAATCACACGGCTGGACAGGACGATCAGATCACCCTTCTCCAGCTTGACCGTCGGGTGCTCTCCCAGGGCGAGCCGCGCCAGCGCGCTGCGCGGCTCTCCTTGCGCTCCGGTGCAGAGGATCACCAGCTCCCGCGGCGAGAAATGACCGGCCGCTTCCGGATCGACGAAGGAGTCCGGCGGGCAGCGGATGTACCCCAGGTCGAGCGCCAGCCGCACGTTGGTCTGCATCGACCGGCCGAGCATCGCCACCTTGCGGCCCTGCGCCACCGCGGCGCGGACGACGCTCTGCACCCGGTGGATGTTGGACCCGAACATCGCCACCACGATGCGGCCCCTGGCCTGCGGCCCGGCGAAGATCCGCATCAACGACTCGCCCACCTCGCGTTCGCTGATGCTGGTCCCCTCGCGTTCCGAGTTGGTGGAATCGGAGAGGAGGCAGGCGACTCCCGCTTCTCCCAGCTCGGCGAAACGGCGGACGTCGAGGAGCTTGCCGTCCACCGGGCTCCAGTCGACCTTGAAGTCGCCGGTATGGACGATGAGGCCGGCGTCGGTGGACAGCGCATAGCCGACGGCATCGGGAACGCTGTGCGCCACCTGCAGCGGCTCGAACTGGAGCCGGCTGCCGGCCACCGCCGTCGAGCGGGGCTCGATGGTCCTCAGATTCGCGGTGACCCCGTGCTCGGCGAGCTTCTCCTTGACGACCGCCAGCGTGAACTTGGTGCCCCAGACCGGGACCTCGGGAAACTCGCGCAAGAGATAGGGGAGCGCCCCCACGTGGTCCTCGTGCGCATGCGTGAGCAGCACCGCGTCGAGCTTCCCGGCCGACTTGAGGTACGAGAGATCGGGCGCGATCACCTCCACGCCGAGCGCCTGCTCCCCGCTGGGGAACATCAGCCCGCAGTCCACCACCAGCCGGTCGTTGCCGGACTCCACCACCATGCAATTCATCCCCACCTCGCCGAGCCCGCCGAGCGGGACGACGCGGACCGGGGCAGGAGCGGCTGCCACCTCCTCATCGTAACGTCTTTCGCTTTGGCTCGTGCTAGCCGCGGCCGCCGGAGGCGGCATAGCGGCTACGCTTGGGTGCGATCATTCCCCCCGACGGTCAGGACTTGTGTTCTAGAGTTCACGGCCGTGGATCCGCTGGCGAAAGTCCTCAACCCGCCCCAGCTCGAAGCCGTGCGCCATGGCGAAGGGCCGCTGCTCATCCTGGCAGGCGCCGGATCGGGAAAGACCCGCGTGCTCACGCACCGGATCGCGCACCTCTTGCGGGAGCGCCTGGCCCGGGCGCCGGAGATCCTCGCGGTCACCTTCACCAACAAGGCCGCCGGAGAGCTCCGCGAGCGGGTGGAGAAGCTGGTCGGTCCGGAGGCGGAGCGGCTCTGGGTGGCGACGTTCCACGCGGCGGGTGCTCGCATCCTCCGCCGCGAAGCGGAAGCCCTGGGGCTGACGCGCAGCTTCGCCATCTACGACGACGCGGACCAGCTCTCGGAGGTGAAGCGGGCGGCGAGCGATCTCGGCATGGATGCGGCCACCGCCCGGCAGCAATTGGCGCGCATCGACCGCTGGAAGAACGCGGGCCTCCTGCCGGACGAGGTCCGCGTCGGCGAATACGACGTGCCCGGCAAGGCCGCGCTCGGCGTCTACCGCCGCTACCAGGCGGCGCTGCAGGCGTCCAACGCGGTCGACTTCGGCGACTTGATCGTGCGGGTGCTGGAGCTGTTCAAGAAGCGGGAGGACATCCTCCAGAATTACGCCGGACGCTTCCGCCACGTCCTGGTCGACGAGTTCCAGGACACCAATCCCGCGCAGTACCAGCTGCTGAAGCTGCTCGCCTCGGTCCACGGCAACCTCTGCGTGGTCGGCGACGACGACCAGTCCATCTATCGCTGGCGCGGCGCGGAGGTGGACAACATCCTCGATTTCCCCCGGCAGTTCCCCGGCACCAAGGTGGTGCGGCTGGAGCAGAACTACCGCAGCTCGGGACGGATCCTCGCGGCCGCGCACGCCATCATCGAGAAGAACGAGCGCCGGGCGGAGAAGAAGCTGTGGACCGCCGCCGGCGAGGGCGACAAGGTGCGGGTGGTGCTGGCGGAGGACGAGCGCGACGAGGGCGGGCGCGTCGCTTCCGAGCTCTATGCGGAGAACGCGCGCGGAACCTCTTATTCGGAGATGGCGGTGTTCTATCGCGCCAATGCGCAATCCCGAGCGCTGGAAGACGCGCTGCGCGCACGGCGGGTGCCGTACCGGGTCGTGCGGGGGCGCTCGTTCTACGACCGGGCAGAGATCAAGGACGTCGCCGCGTACTTGAGGCTCTGCGTGAACCCCCGCTCCGACGGCGATCTGCTGCGGGTGATCAATACGCCGCCGCGCGGGATCGGCGACACGACGGTCGAGCACCTGCGCGCCTCGGCGAGCCGGCTGGGACTCTCCCTCTGGGAAGCGCTGGCCTCGGACGATCCGGAGATGCCGGCGAACGCGAGGACCAAGCTCGCGCCGTTCAAGGCGCTGATGGAGAAGCTCCGCCAGGGCGTTGCTCTCGACGCCGGCGCGGCCGAGGCGATCGAGCGCGTGATCGAGGAGACCGGTTACGCGGACCGGTTGAGGCTCGAAGGCGAGGAGGGCGAGGACCGGCTGGAGAACCTCCTCGAGCTGGTCGGGGCCGCGCGCGAATTCGATCGGGCCTGGGCAGGGGAACCGACCCCCGAGCCGCAGCCGGAGCCGGAGTCGCCTGCGCCGGCCGAGGCGAAGCCGCTGGTTCCCAATCCACTGACCCAGACCCGTGCGCAATATCTGAGGGCTGTCCGGTCCGCGCCCGGCTCGTTGGGCAGTCCGCAGGCAACGGAGGAGGCGCCCGGGGACCGGCCCGACGCCAAAGCGGCGCTGGCGGCCGCCGCTCCCGACGACGACGAGGGCGGGCGCGCCGACACGCCGCTGCTCGGCTTCCTCGAACAGCTCGCGCTGGTGGGAGACGCCGACGCGGCGGGCGGCGGCGACCGGGTCTCGCTGATGACGTTGCACGCCGCCAAGGGCCTGGAATTCGACGCGGTGTGGATGACGGGCATGGAGGAGAGGGTGTTTCCTTCCTCCCGCTCGCTGGGCCAGACCGGGCCGATGGCTTCCGGCGAGGAGGATCCGGCGGAGATGGCCGAGGAGCGCCGCCTCTGCTACGTGGGCATGACCCGGGCGCGCAAGCGGCTCACGCTCTCGCTGGCGCGCTGCCGGACGCTCTTCGGCGAGCTCCGCTTCAACGTCCCCTCGCGCTTCGTCCGCGAGCTTCCGCCCGAGATCAGCGAAGGTCTGGCGGCCCTGGACCGGCTTTCGCCGATGCAGGAGCGCGCTCGCAAGGACGTCTTCTACGACGACTTCGATCAGAGCCCCCGCTATGCGGACCAGGCGTCGCTGCGCTCGCTGCCCGCCCGCAACAAGATGCGCGAGTCCCGGTACGATCCGGCGTCGAAGCCGGCCGTCAAGCAGGCCGCGCCGGGCGTGGGAGGGCTGGCCCGGGGCGCCCGCGTCAAGCATCCCAGCTTCGGGGTGGGGACCGTCGAGGACAGCGACGGCGAGGGCCTGAACCGCAAGCTGGTGGTGCGCTTCGGCCCGGGAGTGGGCTTGAAGAGGGTGCTGGCGCGGTTCATCGACCCGGCCTGAACCGGCGTCACACGTACATGTGCGGCGGCAGCAGGTAGTCGACGAACAGCCCGAGCACGACCTGCACCAGCGCCGCCGCGAACGCCTGCCCGAATCGGATGTCGTACGCGACGGTGTAGATGACGAACCAGAGGACCAGCGCGATCACGCCCGGGATGAGCAGGAACCAGAACCAGGCGAAGGGCGTGACCACGACCGCGACCAGGAACGTCACCAACAAAGCGCGGGGCAGCGTGTTCTTCGGGTTCTTGGGGGAGACGGCGCCGACCGACACCATCACCACCAGCGCGTGGATCAGCCAGGACGCGACCTTCAGGACGATCCAGTTCATGCCAGGAAGATATCGTGATCCGGCCCTCCGGATCGGTTAGATCCGTCGGAGGATGACTCCCGAAGTCCCCGTCACCGACGAGCTCCTGCACGCGCTGCCGAAGACGGATCTGCACTGCCACCTCGACGGCTCGCTGCGCCTGACCACCATGCTGGAGCTGGCCCAGGAGCAGGGCGTCCGGCTGCCGGCGGACACCGTCGAGGGGCTCGCCCGGGCGATGAAGATCGGACAGCGCCACGGGAGCCTGGAGGAGTACCTGAAGGGTTTCGACATCACCCTCAGCGTCCTCCAGACCGAGGACGCCCTCTACCGGGCCGCCTACGAGCTGGCCATCGACGCCGCGGCGGAGAACTGCAAGCTGATCGAAGTGCGCTACGCGCCGGTGCTGCACCTCCAGAAGGGACTCAAGCCCACCGTGGTGGTGGAAGCGGTGCTGGAAGGATTGCGCGCGGCCACGCGCGAGACCGGCATCCTCGCCGGAGTGCTGGTCTGCGGCATCCGGAACATGAGCCCGGAGACGTCGCTGCGCCTCGCCGAGCTGTCCGTCGCCTACAAGAACCGCGGCGTCCTCGGATTCGATCTCGCCGGCGCCGAGCACGGCAATCCCGCCAAGGACCACCAGGAAGCCTTCCAGCTCATCCTCAACAACAACATCAACTGCACCGTGCACGCGGGCGAGGCGTACGGGCCGCCTTCCATCGCCCAGGCGCTGCATTACTGCGGCGCCCACCGCATCGGGCACGGCGTCCGCCTGCGGGAGGACGGGGACCTCCTCAACTACGTCAACGACCACCGCATCCCGATCGAGTGCTGCCCCTCCAGCAACGTGCAGACCGGCGCGGTAGCCGACATGGCTTCGCACCCGTTCAAGTTCTACCTGGACTTCGGCATCCGGGTGACCATCAACACCGACAACCGGCTGATCACCGACACCACCACCACCAAGGAGCTGTCGGTCGTCTCCAAGCAGTTCGGGCTGACCGTGAGCGACATCCGCAACGTCCTGGTCGCCGGGTTCAAGAGCTCGTTCCTCACCTTCCACGACCGCGCCCAGCTCATCCGTCAGGTGCAGAACGAGATGGACGAGATCATCCGGCAATTCGCCGAGCGCAACGGCGTGCCGGCGCCAGGGCCCGCCTCGAAGCCTCCGCCGTCCCGGCCGCCGCGCTCGAAGCCGCCGCCCTCGAAGCGGGCCTGAGCCCCCGCAAGGTACCTGAACAAGCGGACGAAGCGCCGTTGCGGTCCGTCGCCGCGGGGTCTACCGTCCGGTCATGTCCGCCGGAAAAACGCTCGCCATGATCCTCGCCGGGGGCGAGGGCCGCCGCCTCGCTCCGCTCACCCAGGAGCGTTCGAAGCCCGCGGTGCCCTTCGGAGGCCGGTACCGGATCATCGATTTCGTGCTCTCGAACTTCGCCAACTCGGGCGTGCTGCGCATGAAGGTGCTCACCCAGTACAAGTCGGAATCGCTGAACACGCACATCTCGCGCGGCTGGCGGCTCAGCACCATGATGGGGCAGTTCGTGGAGAGCGTCCCCGCGCAGCAGCGGACCGGGCCCGAGTGGTACAAGGGCTCCGCCGACGCCATCTACCAGAACCTGAACCTCGTCACCGACGAGGAGCCGGACCACGTCTTCGTCTTCGGGGCCGACCACATCTACCGCATGGACGTGCGGCAGATGCTCGACTTCCACATCGCGCAGAAGGCCGATTGCACGGTGGCCGCCATCCCCATGCCCATCGAGGAAGCCAGCTCGTTCGGGATCATCACCGCCGACGCGCACGGCCGCATGGTCGACTTCCAGGAGAAGCCGAAGAAGCCCAAGCCGATGATCGGCAATCCCCGGGCGGCGCTGGTCTCCATGGGGAACTACCTCTTCACCACCGAGGCCCTGGTGCGGGAGATCGTCCGCGACGCCGGCAAGGAGGGCGCCCACGACTTCGGCAAGTCGATCATCAGCGAGATGCACGGGCGCACCAACGTGGCCGTCTACGACTTCGCCACCAACCAGGTGCCGGGGCAGGGGCCCAGCGAGGTGGGCTACTGGCGGGACGTGGGAGACCTCGACACCTATTACGAATGCAACATGGACCTGGTGGCGCCGGACCCCAAGTTCTCGCTCTACAACACCCGCTGGCCGGTCTACACCGGGCCCGCGCACAGCGCCGCCCCCGCCAAGTTCGTCTTCGCCAACGAGGAGGAGAAGCGGGTGGGCCGCGCCACCGACTCGCTGGTGAGCGAAGGCTGCATCATCTCCGGGGGGCGCGTCGACCGTTCCGTGCTCTCCCCCAACGTCCGCGTCAATTCGTACGCCGACGTGCAGGAGAGCATCCTCTTCGAGGGCGTCCGGGTCGGACGCCATGCCCGCATCCGCCGGGCCATCATCGACAAGAACGTCGACATCCCGGCGGGCCTCGAGATCGGCTACGATCCGGAGGAAGACAAGAAGAGGTTCTTCGTCAGCCCGAAGGGCCTGGTCATCGTCCCCAAGGGCATGCGCCTCGCGGGCTGAGAAAGACGTCCTTGGCGCGCGTCCTCTTCCTCTGGCACATGCACCAGCCCGAGTACCGCGATCCGGTCTCGGGGCAACCCGTCCTGCCCTGGGTCCGGCTGCATTCGACGCGCGCCTACAACGACATGGCCGCCGCGCTGGAGCCGCACGACCGCGCCCGGGTGGTGGTGAACTGGGCGCCGTCGCTGCTCTTGCAGCTCGAGACCTACGCCAGCCGTGAGGCCGTCGATCGGGACGAGGAGATCGCGCGCAAGCCCACCGACTCGCTGACGGCCGCCGAGCGCGCCCACGTCCTGCGGCAGGATTTCTCGGCCGACTGGGACACCTGGGTGAAGCCGGTGCCGCGCTACGCCGAGCTGCTGGCCAAGCGGGGCACGGATCTGGGCCGCGTCGATCTGGCCCGCGAGCAAGCCGCGTTCTCGACCCAGGAGCTCCTCGACTTGCAAGTGCACTTCATGCTCGCCTGGATGGGATTCGCCGCCCGCCGCGAGCATCCCATGGTGGCCGAGCTGGTTCGCAAGGAGAGGATGTTCAGCGAATCGGACAAGACCCATCTGCTCGACCTCTCGCGCAAGATCGCCCGCGGGATCGTGCCGCGCTGGACGTCCTTGCTGCAGCGCGGGACCGTCGAGCTCAGCTGCTCGCCGATGTTCCATCCCATCCTTCCCCTGCTGGTCGACAGCGATTCCGCCAGACGCGCGATGCCCGAGGCGGCCCTGCCGCCGCGGTTCCAGCACGTCCAGGACGCGCGGGAACAGGTCCGCCGCGGACTTCAGCGGGCCGAGCGCGACTTCGGCGTCCGGCCGGTGGGAATGTGGCCGAGCGAAGGAGCCGTTTCCCCGGAAGTGATGCAGATCCTCGGGGCCGAGGGCGTCCGCTGGTGCGCGACCGACCAGGGGAACCTCGAGCGCAGCGAGCTGGAGACGCCCTCCGATGCCAGACCCCCGCACTACGCTCCCTGGATGGCGGGCCCGGTGGCGGTCTTCTTTCGCGACCGGGACCTGAGCGACCGGATCGGATTCCGGTACGCCAAGCACGAGGCGCGAGCGTCGGCCGACGAGCTGCTGGCCCGCGTCGCGGCCGCGGAGAAGGACGCCACCGTCACCGTCGCCCTGGACGGCGAGAATCCCTGGGAACGATATCCGCGGTCCGGAGAGCTCTTCCTCGACGCGCTCTACGGCGGGCTCGGCGACAGGGTCGTGCCGATCCTGCCGCGGGACGAGATCGCCGCCCGCCCGCCCAAGGGCCGCATCGGGCGCATCCACTCCGGGAGCTGGATCGATTCCAACTTCCGCATCTGGATCGGGCAGCCGGAGGACAATCAGGCCTGGACGCTGCTGGGCCAGGCCCGGGCGGCGCTGGAACGGGCGCGCCCGGAGCTTCCCCCCGACCGGTTCGAGAAGGCGTACGCGGCGGCCCTCGCCGCGGAAGGAAGCGATTGGTTCTGGTGGTACGGCGACGAGTTCCACACCGACAACGCGCCGGAGTTCGACGCGCTCTTCCGCCGCAACCTCGAGCAGATCTACCGCCACGTCGGGCTTGCCCCTCCGGAGCGGCTGGCGCGGCCGATCATCGCGCCGCACAAGGACAAGTCGCAGGCCAAGGCGATCAACATCCCGCCCAAGCGGCTGATCAAGCCCGTGATCGACGGCTTCACCCGCAGCTACTTCGAATGGAACGGGGCAGGGTTCTACCGGCCGGGGACCTCGGTGGGCGGGTCGATGTATCAGGGCAGCGGCGCCTTCTCGCAGCTCTGGTACGGCTTCTCCGCCACCCACCTGTACCTGCGGCTCGACCCGGTGGAAGGCGCCGACAGCTCCGGCGAGCTGCGGATCCTGATCACCCGCGACAAGGGCGAGCGCACGCTGCGCATGGAAGTCCGGCCGTCCGGGGGCGAATGCGCCGTCCTCGACGAGGAGGGCAAGCAGCAGGGGTCAGGGTGGGCCGGGGCCATCGTGGAGCTGGCGATCCCGGTCACCGCGCTGGAGCTTTCTCCCGGAGGTCGCGCCGGCCTGCTGCTGCGGCTGGTGCGCGGCGGCGGCGAGGTGGATCGCCTGCCGCGCTACGGCGAGCTGGAGCTGGTGGTCCCGGACCCGGCTTTCGAGCAGTCGCACTGGCACGTCTGATCGTTCGACACTGGGTCGTGAGTTGTGTCTAGATTGTCTCCACGTGCCCCAGCTACGCAGGGATCCAATCATGGGTCGATGGGTCATCGTCGCGCCGGAGCGGGCGGAGCGTCCGAGCGCTTTTTTGCGGCCGGCGCCGCAGGAAGACCATGGGATCTGCCCTTTCTGTCCGGGGAACGAGGCGATGACCCCGCCCGAGATCCTCTCCCGGCGCGAGAACGGGACCTGGACGCTGCGCGTGGTCCCCAACCGGTATCCCGCCTTGCGCACGGAGATCCAGATGTCCCGCGCCGGAGAGGGAATGCTGGACAGCATGGCGGGGGTGGGCGCCCACGAGGTGGTGATCGAGACCAACGTCCACCGTGCCACGCTGGCCGAGCTGCCGGCGGAGCAGATCGAGAGCGTGCTGGGCGCCTGGCAGGAGCGCATGGTCGACCTCTCCCGCGACGTCCGTCTCAAGTCCGTGATCGCCTTCAAGAACCACGGCGGTCCCGCCGGCGCCACGCTGGTGCACGCGCACTCGCAGCTGGTCGCGCTCCCTTTCGTCCCGGAAGTGCTCCGGGCCGAGGAGCGGGCCGCCGCCGAGCATTTCGCGGCCAAGGAGCGCTGCGTCTTCTGCGACGTGATCGCGCAGGAGCAGCGCGACAGGGAGCGCGTGGTGCTGGAATCGGACGACGCCGTCGTCCTCTCGCCCTGGGCGGCGCGCAGCCCCTTCGAGCTCTGGATCCTCCCCCGCGATCACCACTCCTCGTTCGAGACCGCGCCGCGCGAGCAATTGCGCGCCGTCGCCGAGGCGCTGCGGACGGTGCTGCGGAAGGTCGAGGTGGCGCTGGAGAAGCCGGCCTTCAACCTGTTCTTGCAGACCATGCCGCTGCGGGAGCCGCAGAACGACTACTACCACTGGCGCTTGTCGCTGAAGCCCGTGCTCACCCTGCAGGCCGGCTTCGAGTGGGCCAGCGGCTGCTCCATCAACCCGACGCCGCCGGAGGAGGCCGCGAGCTTCCTCCGGCAGACGGAGGTCATTCCGTGAAGATCCTGTTCGTCGCCTCCGAGGCGGCGCCCTACGTGAAGACGGGCGGTCTCGGCGACGTGATCGGCGCGCTTCCTCGGGCCCTGGCCAGGCGCGGACACGACGTCCTGGTGGTGATCCCCCGCTACGGCGCCATCGACGGGCAGCAGTTCGGCCTCCGCGACACCGGACGCCGGGTGGAAGTGCAGTTCCCCAACCTCAACGCGGGCGCGCACATCTTCGTGCACGCTCCGGCGGAGCGGCTTCGCTATCTCTTCCTGCAGAATCCCTGGTACGACCGCCGCGAGCTGTACGGCGAAGGCGGCAAGGACTACCGGGACAACCACAAGCGCTTCGCGCTGCTCGCCGCGGGATCGTTGGAAGCCGCGCGGCAATGGAACTTCATCCCCGATGCCATCCACGCGCACGACTGGCAAGCGGCGCTGGTCCCCCTGATCGTCAAGCGGGGCTGGGCGGGGCGCCCCTCTCCGGTCCGCGCCCGCACCGTCTTCACCATCCACAACGTGGCCTATCAAGGCGTCTTCCCCCGGGACGCGCTGTTCGAGCTCGACCTGCCCGCCGACCTTTTCAACGCCGACGCCCTCGAGTTCTACGGCAAGCTGAACCTCATGAAGGCGGGGCTGGTGTTCGCCGACAAGCTCACCACCGTCTCGCCCACCTACGCGCGGGAGATCGTCGAGAGCACCGAGACGGGCGCCGGCCTCGACGGCCTCTTGCGTCACCGCCAGGCCGACCTGACCGGGATCATGAACGGCGTCGACTACGAGCGCTGGAGCCCCGACAAGGACCCGCAGATCCCGCAGCGGTATTCCTCCGAGGACCTCTCCGGGAAAGCCATGTGCAAGGCCGAGCTGCAGCAGGAGCTGGGGCTCGAGCAGCAGTCGGGGACCATGCTCTGCGCCGCCATCGGGCGGCTGGCGCACCAGAAGGGGTACGACATCCTCGCCCAGGCCGTCCCCGGGATGACGGATCGGGGCGTGCAACTCGCGCTGCTCGGGACCGGCGACACGGCGCTCGAGGAGGAGTTCGCGGCGCTGGCGATGAAGTATCGCGGCCGCGTCTCCGCCCAGCTGCGCTTCGACGACCGCCTGGCACATCGGATCGAGGCGGGAGCGGACGTCTTCCTCATGCCCTCCCGGTTCGAGCCCTGCGGCCTGAACCAGCTCTACTCGCTCAGGTACGGAACGCTCCCCCTGGTCCACGCCGTGGGAGGCCTCGCGGACAGCATCAGCGAGGGTCCCAAGGGATGGGGCTTCCGATTCGAGCAGGAGACCCCCCCGGCGATGCTGGACGCCCTCGACCGGGCGCTGGCGCTCTGGCGCGACAAGGCCGCCTGGAGGGCCGCCCAGCAGCGGGCGATGGCCAGGGACCATTCCTGGGACCGGGCAGCCGAGCAGTACGAGGCGCTCTACCGGGCATAGGAGGCTTGCGCTCCCCGCGCGGGGCAGGTACACTCTCGATTGAAATTGAGACGCATTCTCAATTTCATCGGGAGCCGGGTTGATCCTCTGCATCTGCCAGTCGGTCAGCGACCGCGAAGTGGACGCCGCCATCCGCGGCGGCGCGCACTCGGTCGCCGCGATCTCCCGGGCTTGCGGCGCCGGATCGGACTGCGGCTGTTGCCGCCGGGCGATCGAGCGCCGGATCGACCGCGCCTGCGGGAACGAGTGCGCCGATTGTCCTCGCCGTCAGCCTGAGCTAGAACACGCCGCCGCTCTCTGAGGGGGAGGCTCCGGCATGAAGGGCGACAAGAACATCATCACGCTGCTGAACGACGTGCTCACGGCCGAGCTGACCGCCGTCAACCAGTACTTCCTCCACGCCCGCCTCTGCCACCATTGGGGCTACGAGAAGCTCTACGAGCGGGCGCGCAAGGAGAGCATCGAGGAGATGAAGCACGCGGACGAGCTGATCGACCGCATCCTCTACCTGGAGGGCCTCCCCAACCTGCAGCGGTACGGCAAGGTCAACGTCGGCCAGACCGTCCCCGAGCAGTTCAAGCTCGACCTGGAAGTCGAGTACGAGGCGGTCAAGCGCTTCAACGACGTCATCGAAGCCTGCCGCGCGGCCGGCGACAACGGCACCCGCGAGATCCTCGAGCGCATGCTCCGCGAGGAAGAAGCGCACGTGGATTGGCTCGAGACCCAGCAGGAGACCATCAAGCAGATCGGCGTCGAGCGCTATCTCTCCGAGCAGCTCAAGTAGCGAACCACCTCTCTGCGTCCTTTCCGATCTTCCTTGTACCCTTTGCCGTGACGCCGGCGTCACGAGCGAACGATACCGGAAGCGTGGACAGGAACTGCCGGTGCTAGACGCGGGTCTCTTTGGGGAGCTGAGAGAGGTACTCCTCGACGAGCTGCTTCTGCTTCCCTTCGTCCATGTTCATCTGCACGAGGCGATTCGCGGCCTCGATGGCGATGTCTACCGCCTGGAAGCGCAGCTCCGCGAGGGCCTGCCGCTTCTCTTCGTTGATGGTCTTGCGGGCCGCTGCGAGCAGCTGCTCGCTCTCCTTCTTCGCCGCCGCCATCAGCTCGGCCTTGGCGGCGGCCACTTCCTGCTGGTTCCTGCGCACCAGCTGCGCCGACTCCTCCCGGGCCCGCTCGAGAGCGGCCTGCATCTCGGCCCTGGCCTTCTCCGCCTCCGCCCGCTCCTTCTTCGCCGACTCGATCGCGTCCGCGATGGTCTTCTCGCGGGTCTCGATCATCTGGAGGATCGGCCCCCAGGCGAACTTGCCGAGCACCACGATGAGCAGGAGGAAGGTGACGATCGTCCAGAAGCTGAGGGCGAAGTTGACGTCGGTGAGGCTGGCGGCAAGAAGCATCTGGAGTCCTCCGTGACGCGGGGGCCTTGTATCACAGGCCCCCGCCCGATCGCTGCGGGTCAGACCTTGACGGCGAGAATGATGCAGACCACCTCGGCGAACAGGGTGACGCCTTCGATCAGCGCCGCCGCGATGATCATCGAAGTGCGGATGTCGCCGCCGGCGGACGGCTGGCGGGCGGTCCCTTCCATGGCGGCGGCGGCGAGCCGGCCGATGCCGAACCCGGCGCCGAGCACGGCGAGCCCGGCGCCGAACCCCGCCGCGAGGTACCCAAGCGAGAACTGGTTCATCGTTCTACCTCCCACTCCATGAATGCCCTGAGCCTCGGCGGCGAGGAGTGGCATGTTGTCGCGGGGTATGGACCCGAGGCCGCCAGAAGCCCAGCCCGCGATGCGGCGGAAAATCAGTGCGCGTACTGCGTCATGCCGATGAACAGCGCGGAGAGCATCGTGAACACGTAGGCCTGCACCAGCGCGACGAACAGCTCGAGCATGAAGATGCCCAGCGCGAACGCGACGCTGACGGGGGCAACGTAGACGGAGATGAAGAGCGTCAACGCGATGAGGAAGAAGATGACGATGTGCCCCGCCACCATGTTGGCGAAGAGGCGGACCGTCAGCGCGAACGGCTTGGTGA
>WNFP01001183.1_pt1 | contig 20384 bp, 15 predicted proteins | sample 5400201 | NCBI WGS metagenome assembly WNFP01 (sample SAMN13153355, study PRJNA577476) | soil metagenome | isolation source: 115 cm saprolite under Madrone tree | place: USA:California | collected 2016-06-14
ATCCACCCGGAAGTGCGCGGAATCGCGAACAGGACGGGAAACATGGTCATCGGGAAACCCATCGATTGATAAATGAGGCCGGTATAGAAATCCACGTTGGGATAGAGCTTGCGCTTCACGAAGTATTCGTCTTCGAGAGCGATTTCGAGAAGGGGGTTCTTGCCCATAAGTTCGAAGACTTCGTAAGCGATATGCTTGATGATGCGGGCGCGCGGGTCGTAATTCTTGTAGACGCGATGGCCGAATCCCATGAGCTTGACTTCACCGGCTTTGACGCGCTTGATGAACTCCGGAACTTTCTGTACCGACCCGATCTCCATGAGCATGCGTAGAACTTCTTCATTGGCGCCGCCGTGGAGCGGGCCGTAGAGGGCGGCGATTGCAGCGGCGGTGGCCGAGTAGGGATCAACGTGGGAGCTGCCGACGCCGCGGATGGTGTTGGCGGAGCAGTTCTGCTCGTGGTCGGCATGAAGGATGAAGAGAACGTCGAGGGCGCGTTCGAGCGTCGGATTGGGCCGATACTTGGGTTCCGTGGTACGAAAGAGCATGTTGAGAAAGTTGCCCGGATAGCTGAGGTCATTGTCCGGATAGACGAACGGCATGCCCAGGGTATGGCGATAAGAGAACGCCGCGATGGTCGGAACCTTTCCGACGAGGCGATAGGTCTGTTTCCTGCGCGACTCGGCGCTAAAGATGTCTTTCGCGTCGTGATAGAAAGTGGAAAGCGCGGCAATCGTGGAGATCATCATGCCCATGGGGTGGGCGTCGTAATGAAAGCCGTCCAGAAATTTCTTGATGCTTTCGTGGATGAACGTGTGGTGCGTGACGTTGTAGGTCCAATCCTTCAGCTGCGAAGACGTAGGCAGTTCGCCATGCAAGAGCAGATACGCGGTTTCCAGATAGGTGCTTTTTTCCGCGAGATCTTCGATGGGATAACCGCGATAACGCAGGATGCCGGCGTCTCCATCGATGAACGTGATTTTACTAATGCAGGAGGCCGTGTTGTTGAAGGCCGGATCGTAGCTCATCATACCGAAATCTTTGGGGTCGACTTTGATCTGGCGGAGGTCGGCGGCACGGATGGTGTCGTGGGTGATGGGGACCTCGTAGGATTTGCCGGTGCGATTGTCGGTGATGGTGAGCGTTTCGCGGGGCGTGGGGGAGCCCTCTGGTTTTCTGGTCGTCGTTGCGGACAATGGGGAGTCCATTGAAAATTCCTCGGAGGCCGCGGAGCGGTTGCCGCGCTTTCGTTATCACTGTACACCAAAGGGGGCGCCGCCGGAAACTGGCCGAAGGGGCGGTGCAAAGCGCACAAATGCAAAGGGTTGGTCGAAGGGCAGGGGCGGGGGCGAGGGGCAAAATATGCCTCCGTCAAAATATACCTCTTGACAATTGTCGTGATAACGAGTATTGTGTGTTTGCAAGACCCAGGAGGTGGGCCATGATTGATATCCGCAAAAGCGACGAACGCGGGCACGCGAACCACGGCTGGCTGGATTCGCATTTCACCTTTTCGTTTGCCGATTACTTCGATCCCGAGCATGTGGAGTTCCGCACGCTGAGGGTGATGAACGACGACAGAGTTGCGGGCGGCGGCGGTTTCCCTAAGCACCCGCACCGCGATATGGAGATCGTTACGTACGTGTTGGAAGGCGCGCTCGAGCACAAGGACAGCATGGGCAACGGCTCCGTCATTAAGCCGGGTGACGTGCAATACATGAGCGCGGGTACCGGCGTCGCGCACAGCGAATTCAACGCGTCCAAGACAGATCCGGTGCACCTGTATCAAATATGGATGCTCCCGGAAAAACAAGGTCTTAAGCCGGCGTACGACCAGAAAAGCTTTAGCGAAGCGGAAAAGCGGGGAAAGCTACGACTGGTGGCTTCGCCTGACGGGCGGGATGGCTCGGTCAAGATCCGTCAGGACAACGAGCTGTACGCAACGGTTCTGGGCGCGGGCGAAACGGTGAAGCACGAACTCAAGAAAGATCGGCACGCCTACGTTCAGGTAGCACGAGGCAGTGTTAAGCTGAACGGCACGCCACTTAAAACGGGCGATGGCGCGGCCATCTCCGCCGAAAAGGCCGTCGAGCTCACTGGCGTAAAAGACGCCGAAGTCCTGCTCTTCGACCTGGCCTAAGAATGGACTCGACCGACCAAGCGCGCAGGGGGAACTCTCCCTTCTGCGCGCTTTGTTTTTTATATCTTTGTTTTCAGCCGCGGGTGCGGCGGAATTCGCGCATGAAAGTGCTGAGGGCTTCGACGGCTTCCCGGGTGACGGCGTTGTAGAGGGAGACGCGCATGCCGCCGACGGAGCGATGGCCGGGCGTGCCGACCAGTCTGGCCGCGGCGGCTTCAGCAGCGAACTTCTTTTCGATGGAGTCGTCTCCCCCTGCTACGCGGAAGACTGCGTTCATTTTTGAGCGCGAGGCTTTTTCGACGGGGCAGGAATAGAAGCCGCCGCTCGATTCGATGGTGTCGTAGAGCAGCTTGGCCTTAGCCTCATTGCGCTTTTCGATGCCCGGAATTCCGCCTTCGGATTCGATCCATTCCAAGACCAGGCCGACGATGTAGACCGCGAAAGTCGGGGGCGTGTGATAAAGCGACTTCTCCTTGATATGCGTGCGGTATTGAAGAAGCGTGGGCAGATTCTTGTCGGCGCGTTCGGCGAGGTCTTTGCGGATGATGACCACGGTGACGCCGGAAGGGCCAAGATTTTTCTGGGCGCCGGCGAAGATGACGCCGTACTTTTTCACATCGACGGGGCGCGAGGCGATGTCGGAAGACATGTCGGCGACCAGCGGCACGTTGCCGGTTTCCGGCAGGGTGGTCCACTGCGTGCCTTCGATGGTGTTATTGGTGCAGATGTGAACGTAGGAGGCGTCTGGGGAGAATTTCATTTCGTCGCGGCGGGGAAGCCGCGCGAACTTTTCCGATTCGGTGGAGGCCGCGATATGGTGAAGGATGCCTTTTTGCAATTCGCCAATGGCCTTGGCGGTCCAGGCGCCGGTATGGAGGACGTCAACGGGCTTTCCAGGAAGGCAGAGGTTCATCGGGGCCATGGTGAACTGCATGCTGCCGCCGCCCTGGACGAAGATGACCGCATAATCGTCCGAGATTCCAAGGAGATTCCGGAGCTTCTGTTCTGCGCCAGCGTTGATGCTTTCAAATTCCGGTGAGCGGTGGCTCATCTCCATGACCGACATGCCGCTGCCGCGCCAGTCGAGGAGTTCCTCTCGGATTCGTTCGAGGACTGGAAGAGGAAGCGCCCCCGGACCCGCGTTGAAATTGAAAGCGCGTTTGGCGGCGCGAGCGCTTAAGGTTGCGTGAGTCACGGAGTGAGGTTCCTCTTTCGTCTGGCGTTCTGTGGCAGCAGTGGTGCGCTGGTGATCATTGTTGGTCTTCCAGAATAGCAGATGTGGCAGTGTTGAGAGGAACGCCACGGAAGAGGTTCACAGTCGAAAGTTGAAAGTTGAAAGGAAGCTTTGGAGAGACGCCCAGGGCCGGTTCGCAAGCTCCGGCCGATGAAAGTGTTGCAGCTGAAGGAGTTAAGGCAATAGTGGGCAGTGACCCCGACAGGGCCGGGGCAGGTCAGCGGACGGTGGTTAGTGAGGAGAAAAAGTGGAGGCGTAAACTGGAAAGAGACGAGTGGGCGAGGATCGGATGCGACTCTTTTCGACAGGGCCGGAATCTTCCCGTTAGGATCGCGACAGGTCGATCGAGGGCTCAGAGCAAGTATATACGAAACAGACTAGCACAAAGTACTCTGTTTGTCAATATAGACTTTGGATATCATTCGAATGGAGTTGTAAGACGTTGGAAAGATTACAGGTTATGAGTGTGAAGGTTGAAATTCAGGGATGGGGATGCGGGGCGGGATAGCGGAAAATTTTTAGAAGCGGGCCGGCTCCACACAGTTACGGCCTAAACGCATTTCTCTTCTTGCCGGCTAGGTAATGCACTAGCTTCTGCGACTTGTGGGCCTTCACAACAATTCTCCGAAAAAGGCCTTTAATATCCTCGGAAAAATCAGCAACCAATATCGGGCGTGCCCAATTGGAGGCGAAGCAAATATCCGGCGTGTCACTCGGCATCTGTTTCCCAGCACTTAGAATGAATTGGACGCCTGGGACATAAAACACAAAATTATGATATCCCTCGGCCGATGCCCTGTACGGCTGGTTAAAGCTAATAAGAGCCTTATCTCGGAGAAGGATGCCGACGACGAGTGCCATGTGCTTGGGAAATGACTTCGCGGTGATTTTCGGTTGCGGAGGACGACGAAGTGAGCGGTTCCGTGATTTGGTAGGTTTCGCCTCGGAGAAAGGTTCGCACCTTTTCTCGATAGGGCCCGAGTTCGATGCGCGGTTCCCGTGAGCTTCCTGTCCACGAGTGGACGGAGGCTTTCCAATATACTCCCCATCGCGAAGTGGATTAGCTTGCGGTTTCTGTTCATGTGAGCGCATGTGCAGAGCGACGGACGGGCGCGGCAAGGTGTTGCTGCGCGAGAAACCGTTTGAATCTATAGTTAGGCGGCCACAGGCGAGGAGTTCACGATGACGGCATCTGTTTTTATCGGCACCAGCGTCGACGGCTTCATTGCGCGGCCGAACGGCGATCTCGACTTTCTGCCGGAGGGCGGCGGCGAGCCCCACGGCTACACCGAGTTTATTGCCAGCGTCGATGCGATTGTGATCGGCCGAAAGACTTTCGAGACGGTTCTGGCTTTTGAAGGGTGGCCCTACCTTGACAAGAGGGTGGTGGTGCTGAGCAGCCGCCCGCTCGATTTTTCCGCGGTGCGCGGGGGCGTTGTGGAACAAATGGCCGGGCCGCCGGCGGAGATCGTCTCGCAACTCGCCGCACGCGGGGTCCACCACTTGTACATCGACGGGGGCGTCACCATTCAAGAGTTCCTGCGCGCGGGGGCCATTCAACGGCTCATTATCACGCGCGTGCCGGTGCTCATTGGAGTGGGAGTTCCCCTGTTCGGGAGCCTGCCGCGCGACATTCGGCTGCGCCATGTAGCGACCCGGCACTATTCGAGCGGTTTGGTTCAGAGCGAGTACGAGGTTGCCGGCTGACCGTGATGAGGGTAGCGACGGCAGGGCACGGCAAGCCGTGCCCCTACAGGGAGAGGAAGGATGGCGAGCTTCCCGGTCAGAACGGGGACGCAAAGGGCGCGAAACTCGCCGCTACACACGTCCGGAAGAAGCAAGATGGCGGGCTGAAGCCCGCCGCTACGAAAAGCCGTACGTGAAAGCGGACTGATTAGTCATCGTAGATGATGCTGCGGTGGCCGATGGCCACCACGAGGACGATAAGCATGGCCTGCTGAAGCTGGCAGATGATGCGATAGTCGCGCAGGCGATAGCGCCATAGACCGAACTTGCTGTGGCGAAGCGGCTTACCAAACGAGCGCGGGTCCTTCGCCTGACCGATGCGCTTTTCCAGGCAGCCGAGGATTTCACGTTGTACCTGATGATCGAGTTTCTTGAGGTCCTTGACGGCGCCTTCGTCGTACTCAATCGTCCAAGCCAAGCTGCCTCCGGACCTGGGTGGTGGAGTAGCGCTTGCCGCGATTTTCGAGGCGAGCTTCGGCGAGGTAGCGGTCCTCGAGGTCCTCAATGTTTTCCTCGATGAGTTTGGTGGCGTAGAAGGTCTTGGTGCGACCGGTCTGCCGTGCGAGGCGCGAGAGGCGCCGTTCGAGCGCGGGTTTCAAGCGGATGGAAAGCATCGGTATTCTCCGTAGTGGCAAATTTGTATGACATGTAGTATATGCCATACAAATCCTACATACAAGCGGCAGGGATTGAAGAATAACGAAACGCAGAGGCGCGGAGTACGCAGAGAAACATGGCCCTGCGGAGCGGCGTCGGGCCTCCACATTCCAAAGCGGAGAGGCTCAGGGTCGTGCGACGAGGGCGAATTCGACGCGGCGGCGCATCGGGTCGATCCGTTCTGCACGGACGCGCACGCGGTCTCCGTGCTGCCACACCAGCTGCTTAGGTTTTGCGCCGCGGCCCCGAGCCGCACCCGGCGTTCCGCGGCGGCCGTCTCCGCCGGGCATGGCGACAATGACGTGATCCTTCTCGCGGTAAACGCATCGCGCGTTGGCAGCTTCTTCAAGCGCGTTGATCGGCAGCAGGCCTTCCACGAAGACTTCGAAAAGCTCGACAAAACAGCCGAATTTCTGGACGGAAATGATCAGCCCGTCGTATTCCTCGCCGAGGTGCTCCTCCATAAATTGAGCGGTTTTCCAGTCCATCAGTTCGCGCTCGGCGCCATTGGCGCGGCGCTCCGCTTCGGACGTCTCTGAAGCGATTTCTTCGAGGTTCTTGTGCGAATAGAGCGTGGACTCCGATCCCGGCGCTGCGGCGACATGCGCTTTCGAAAAGGCCGGCGCATCCTTCGGATGATCGAGCGCCCATTTCAGAATGCGATGAACGATGAGGTCCGGATATCGCCGAATGGGCGAAGTGAAATGCGTGTACTCATCGAAGCCGAGGGCGAAATGCCCAAGCGGCTCGGCGGCGTAGCGGGCTTGCTTCAGGGAACGCAGCATGAGGTAGGAGATGATGCGTTCTTCCGGTTTGCCAACGACCTTTCGAATCAGGCGCTGATAATGCTGTGGCGTGATGCGCAGCTCGCCGCCCGGGAGCGCCACCTTCATGCCGCGCTCACGCCCGTGGCCGTAGGAGTCGGGCCGGCCGGCTTTCGCGGGCGCCGGAACGCGGCCATGGCGAACGGCGACTTCGCGCTGGTGCAAATCTTCGACGCCGAGAGAGTAACCGAAGGCGCGGGCCAGCTCTTCGAACTCGAGGACTTTGCGCGCGTCGGGCTTCTCATGAACGCGATGCAGCGATTCGATGCCGCGCTGCAGGAGGTAACCGGCGACGGCGCGATTGGCGGCCAGCATGAACTCTTCAATGAGCCGGTGCGCGATGTTTCTCACGCTGCGCGTGATATTGGTCATGCGCTGCTCTTCGTCGAATTCAATGACCGGTTCAGGGAGATCGAAATCGATGGAGCCATGCTCGTTGCGGCGGGCATTGAGGATCAGCGCTAGCTCTTTCATATCGCCGAAGCGGGGGGCTAGCACGGCGTAGCGCTCCGTCATTTCAGCATCGCCTTCAAGGACTTTGTTGACGTTCGTATAGGTCATACGTTCGGCGGAGCGAATGACGCCGGAAGTCATGCGCGAGAATTTCATGCGCCCGGCGGCGTCGAACTCCATGAGCGCGCTCATGACCAGACGATCCTCGCGCGGCTTGAGCGAACACATGCCATTCGAAAGGGCTTCCGGAAGCATCGGGACGGCGCGATCGGGGAAGTAAACGGAAGTGCCGCGGAGACGAGCCTCCCGGTCGAGAGCGCTCTCCGTTCGAACATAGTGCGCTACATCGGCGATGTGGACTTGCAAATGCCAGCCGCCATCCGCGCGACGTTCGACGTAGACGGCGTCGTCGAAATCGCGCGCGGTCTCTCCATCGATAGTCACGATCGGCAAGTGCCGGAAATCTTCGCGGCCGGCGCGCTGGATCTCATCGACGGGCTTCGCGCCACGCGCTGCTTCATCCAGAACTTCGGCGGAGAAAGAATGCGGGAGATGATGCTTGCGGATGATGATCTCGGTATCAACGCCGAGATCGCCGGGACGCCCGAGAATTTCGATGACACGGCCGGTCGCCGCTGTGCCTCCGTGCGGATAACGCAGCAACTCCACGTTCACGACGGCTCCATCCAATTCATCCAGCCGCGGGATGCGCCTCGATCGGATGCTGGTTTCATCCGAGCCGCTGAAGCCCAGCTTCTTCCACAGCCCGGGGGTCAGTTCGTTGCCGCGCGGAATCTCCACCTCGTGTTGGATTCGAACATCGTAAGGCAGAACCACATTGTGTTGGGTTCCGTAGCGAAACAAACCGACCACGGTCGGATGCGCGCGGCCCAGGATTCGAATGATGCGGCCTTCAGCACGCTGCGCGCCGGTGACGCCGCCCAGACGCTGAATCTTTGCCAGAACGTGGTCGCCGTGCATGGCGTCTTGGATGCCGTCGCGTGGAATGAAAACATCGCCGTCGAGCTGCGGCATCGGCGAATCCGGGACGACGAAGCCATAGCCGTCGTGGTGAAGAACGAGGCGTCCTTTTACTTCATCGCGATCCGCGAGCGCCGAGGGTTGTGGACGCCGCATCGCCTCCTGGCGCGGTTTTTGGCCGGACGCCTTCTGTTCCGACTTGCGGCTCGTAAGGCGGTACCGTCCGCCGGGCAATTCCTCGATGGCGCCGCGTTTCCTGAGCTTTGAAAGCATCTTGAACAGCGGACGATTGTCGGTCTTCTTCAGATGGAGACCCAGCGCAATCTCGCTCGCGGACGCGGGCTCGCTTCTAACTTGCAGAAAACGCAATATGTTATCGGGGCTGAGGTGTGAAGGTCGTGGCATGAGGTGTCGCGCCTGAAGTCGGGCGCCGGATTTCCCCCGTAATTCTATTCATTTTTTTCCGTTTCTCAGGAACTTTTTTCAAGATTCCGGGATAAATAGACAGGCCAACACACGACCGGCTGGTCGCCCTCCGTCAGACTGGCCGGGTTCCCCGAGAGGGGAAAGAAGGGAGGTGGGACGACCTGGCCCGCCTCCCTTTTCATTTTTGTTCCCTGCTCAACCTTTTACACAAACGACTTGGCGCAGCGTGTGGACGATTTCCACCAGATCGCTCTGCGCGGCCATCACGGCCTCGATCGACTTGTAGGCCGCCGGCGTTTCGTCGATGACGTCAGCGTCCTTACGGCACTCCACGCCCGCGGTCATCCGCTTGTGGTCCTCCACGCTGAAGCGCCGCTTGGCTTCCGTGCGGGACATCGCGCGGCCCGCGCCGTGGCTGCAGCTCATGAAACTTTCCATATTGCCTTTGCCGCGGACGATATAGGAACGCGCGCCCATGCTGCCGGGAATGATGCCCATGTCGCCTTCGCGTGCGCGGACCGCGCCCTTGCGCGTGACCAGAATGTTCTGGCCGTAGTGGCGCTCGCGCGCCACGTAGTTGTGGTGGCAATTGATGGCCTTCAGCTCGGCGACGAACGGCCGTACCTCGCCGGAATCGCGGACCGCGCCGACGATCTGCTCCATCATCAGATGGCGGTTCCAGCGCGCGAAGTCCTGCGCCCATTCGACAGCTTCGACGTAGTCGTCGAAGTGCTCGGTGCCCTCCGAAAAATACGCCAGGTCCTTGTCCGGCAGGTTGATGAAGAACTTCTGCATGTCTTTGCGGGCCACTTCGATGAAGTAGCTCCCCATGCGGTTTCCGACACCGCGGGATCCGCTGTGCAGCATGAACCACACGTTTTCCGCTTCGTCGAGACAGACTTCGATGAAGTGGTTGCCGGTACCCAGCGTTCCGAGGTGATTCGAATGATTGCCGCGGTCGAGCTTCGCGTGCTTTTCGAGAATCGCGTCGTAACGCGGCTTGAGCGTCTGCCAAACTTCGTTGTTGCGCGAAGGAATCTCCCGCCACGCGCCCACGTCGCCGCGCCCACCGTGATTCGTGCGGCCATGCGGAACCGCCATTTCGATCGCGCTGCGAATGCCTTTCAGATTGTCCGGAAGATCGCGTGCGTTCAGGTCCGTCTGCACCGCCATCATGCCGCAGCCGATGTCCACACCCACCGCAGCCGGGATGATCGCGCCCTTCGTCGGAATGACGCTGCCGACCGTGGCGCCGATGCCCCAGTGCACGTCCGGCATGGCCGCGACCCACTTGAAGATGAACGGCAACTGCGCAACGTTCAGGAGCTGCTTGCAGGCCTGGTCTTCCAATGGTACCCCCTTGGTCCAGGCCTTGATGGGCACACCGTTGTCGGTTGTCAGTACGTTGTAGTTCTTCTCGTCAGACAAGGGAGCAACCCGCATCCATTATCGCGCGACGGTGCTCAGAAACGGGTAGTGGCTGGCGGCGCCCATGAAGAACAGCATCGGGAACGACAGCCAGAACGAAGTGCGCGCCGTCAGGTAGTTCCAACGCATCAAGCGGTCCGCTTCCGGCGGCATCGGCCCGCCCTGCTCCGCGCTAGTGCGAGCCCAGGCGATGAGCCGCTTCTGCACGCGCCACACGACTCCCCAGGTATTCAGCAGCATGACGAAGCCGAGGCCACCGCCAACGCTGATGGCCAAGTGCGCATTCGAAACGTTGGGTCCGCCATTCAAGACGAGAACCAGCCACGATGCCGCGATCACCACAATCGAAATCCCAATCACGCGCACCAACGCAGTATCAAGCAATCCTTTCGCCGGAAGCTGCAGCGCGTAAATGAACACATACGCGACGACCCACACCAGCAGCCACCAGCCGAACCATTTCCCAATCAGCGAACGGTCGCCAGCAAGTTTGGCATCCGAGGCCAGATGGATCGAGAAGTAGCGGAGTCCCACGATCACCGTCACCAGCGCCGACGAGCGGAACCAGCCCATCGTGCCTGGCATCAGCTCAGGATAAATTTTGATTCGCAGCTTGGGATCGCACTTTTTCATGGCTGGCGTCAACACTAGATTGAGGAAGTAGAGCAAGCCGATCCAGATGATGCCGAAGATGAGATGCAGCCAGCGCAGAACAATCATCTCATTCGCGGGGGCACCACCGAGGAAGGAGAAGTGCGGCTGCCATTCGGGAAACGAGAACATGAATAGTTGCAGAAACAAGGCGACACCTCGGAACACCGGTGAGTCTTTCTGAGGAACCACCGTAACGGATTGCGGCACAAGCCGTCAATCCGGTTACGGCACAATGTACAGAGATGTTGGTGCCCGAGAGAGGACTCGAACCTCCACGACCTTGCGATCACTAGCTCCTGAAGCTAGCGCGTCTGCCAGTTCCGCCACTCGGGCACAATTACGGTTCACTCCGACCAGGTCGGGGTGACGCCTGAGATGATGACCCCGGCCCAGCCGGAGTCACACATACAACGAAGCATTTTCATTCTGCCCGGCAGTTTCCCCTTTGTCAACGCGATGAGAGTGCAGTGCTTAGCAGCGCCTCCAAATCTCGAGGCGCAGAGATCCCATCTGCCATCAGCGGTCCAATCGCCCTCAGCGCCGCCGGCGTGCTCAATCAAAAATCTGCCTTAGTTTGTTCATTTTGCCGCTCTACCCCGCCGCGTTCGAGCCCAGCTCCTTAGGCAAGCGAACTCGTGACGTAGCATCCGTTTTAATAATTCTCGGCACTAGAATTTTTAATTCATAGTGCTATACTCCGCCTTATAAGACCCAAGTAACCCCTTGCCGGCCCGTCCGGCACCGCGGATCGGTTCCAAAGGGAGGTCACCATGGAATCACAAACGCCAACGGGGCCACTGCTTTACCTGCTGATCACCTGGGGAGTTGTTACCGCCGTATTCCTGGTCTTGCTGCTTCGGCGGAGCCTCCTCGAAAGCCACGAAGACGACCAAATCTTTCTCGATGCGGCTGGAGAGCATATGGCCAGAGAGCAGCGGGAGCTTGTCGCCAAGATCAACGCCCTCTCGCGGCCTATCATGGGAACTGGCATCCTGGCAGGCGTTCTGCTGCTGGTGATTGCCGGGATGTGGCTCAAGGATGGGCTGAAGGGCCTCTTCTAGGTCTTCAGGTCTCGACAGTTTGCCGGCAAGCTTCAGCGCGGCGCTGGTTTCGCTGGCTGCTGCTCTGAGGGTGGGCTCGCGGGAGCGGCTGGCGGGACCCTCGGCGCGAGCGAAGTGTGATTGAGCACGATAACCCAGTGGTTGTTGCGCTTCTCTAATACCATCGTAGTCTGGCCCTGGGATTCCATCTGTTGGCCATCCACAACTGCGTCGAAGTCCCACTGGTAGCACGCCCAACCCACCGTACCGCTCACCTTGATGTAGGTATTTGAGCGATCCATGCGCACCTGCTGCATGCGCGCGCGCTGTTGCTGGTAAACCGCAAGATAGTTGGTCCACCCGAGAATCGGCGGGGCCCACGAGCCGTTCACAATCGCCACATCGTCGGCGTAGTCCTTGTGCAGCTTTTCGATATCCCCGAGTTGCCATGCGCCCAGCATTTCCGACAGCATGTAATCGATTTGCTGTTCGTCGCTCAAGGGAATCAGCATCTTGGAGCCGTCCGTGGAAGGAGCAGCGTCAGTCTTCTTCTTCTTTTCTTTCTGTGCCGCAGCGGGAGAAACGCAAGCCAAAAAGAGCGCGGATACCAGCAACAAGAGAATGGCCTTGTGAGCCGTTCGTCCGGCAAAGCGAGTCCGATGGAGATTCCTCATTCGCGTTTCACCCCTCGGCTGAAAAGAATAGCACGGTGATTTGTGTGCGGCGGCGATGTGCCCAGTTGGTTTACTTGCTCCAGCCAGTTGTAGCTGAGGCTTTCAGGCCTGAGGTTTTCTCCCGGTGGACCGGGTTCCCCGGCTCCGCGACGCGCTGAGTAAATTGACGAAAAGCCGGTAAGCCCCCGGAACACCTTCGGGTAATTGTCGGAAGAAGGCCAGACCCGTATAAACGTAAGTGCCTTTGCCATAGTGAGTGTAGACAAGGCCGCCGTTGAGGTCGGGCTCGCCGGGATCGTCCATCGCGAGGAGCGGCGTGTACTTGGGGTCGAATTCGGTCCAGAAATAAAGGCCGCGCTCCTGCACCCAGCCTTTGAAGTCGTCCTGCGTGATTTTGTTTGGATAAGAGAGCAGCGGATCGCTCGGTATCAGGAATTTCACGGGAGAATTCTCGTCCGTGATGCGCGGAAGTGGACGAACTACCTGCGGCGAACCTTCTTTCACAGGCGGAAGCGGCGCCGAGATCAAGGCCGGATACGGTGCATAGTGGAATTTGTCCCAGGCAAACTCTCGCTGGTATTGCACGACGAGTGTTCCACCCTTCGAAACGTAATCCAGCAGCCGCTGATTTGCTCCAGATAATTCCGGCCGAAGTTCGTACGCGCGCACCCCGACCACGATCGCGTTGAAAGGGGATAAATCCCGGAAGGCCAGCGCCACAGCGTCCAGCATCTCCACGCGAATGCCCAGTCGCTGCAGAGCTTCCGGCACGGGTTCGCTTTCCGCCGTGATGTAGCCAACGCGGAGATTCGCCGGCACAAGCACGTCAAACGCGTGTATGGCGCACTGGGCCGGCTCGCTCCAAAGCTGCGTCGGCAGCGTCGCCAAGGGTTCCAGCGAAGTGGTGAATTTCTCCGCCTTGTCGCCCCGGGCGCGGTCGGCCACGCGTTCCGCGTACGCCGAAATCTTGAAGTTCCCCTTGCCGAGCTTTAATGGCGGCGTTACCTTCAGCCTTGCATAGCGGTCGCCCGCTCCCTCGAATTTCAAAGGCACGGCTGCGTCGGTTTTCCAGCCCCGCGGTACAGTTAGCCCCGCGCGAACCTCACCCTCTTGAGTCGCGTAGGAATGCACGCGGAGCAATACATCGAATGGCTTCCTCTGCCTGGCTGTAATTTCGATCGCTTGCTTTGGCTCGACCGCCAGCGTGTAGGCCGGAACGATTCGCACAGGTATTTGATCCGCTCGCGTGGAAGTCGCGCGGAGCTGCACCACCGGTGACGTGGCGGTGAACGAATAACCGTCGATCGCGGCTTCCTGGCTGACGGCGACGAGTGGCGGAGGTCCCGGCAGTATCGCAGTGGCGGAAGTCGGCGTCCGCTGCGGATTCTGTCCGGCAGAAACTGTAAAGCGAACGGACCCGCTGGACTCGGCCTCCTCTTTGGCGACGTTCCAATCGGAGGGAAGCAGCACTACGGGCTTCTTGAAATCCCCCGCGATCTCTCCACGGTGATGAGAGTCCACCCGAACAGTGAAGGTTTCTCCGGAGACGATTTCGCTGCGATCGGCGAGCGCGTCCAATCGCAGCCCTGCGACGAGCGCCAGAGCCGCATCAATTTTTTCCCGTTTCCGCTTCAGGCTTCGCGCGAGGGATACGACCGGGGCGGGAACTTGGTGCGAAATCGAAGGCACGGGCACTTCATTGATTTTTCTCCCAGCGGCAACCAGGGAACTGGCGGCCGCCTTCCAATCGAGCCGCAATGCCGCATCCCGTGCCGCTACCAGGGCGGCATCCACGGTTCGCATGAGCGGGTCAACGCCCAGGTTCCCGGCTTCATAGTCCTCGTCCAGTGGGCCAAGCGGTTGTGCCAGCAAGGCAGGATCGAGCTCCTTGCCGTCCTCGCGCTGGAGGGCGACGCCGCGCCGCAGAAACGGTGAGCTCAAAAACCCGGTAATTCCCTGCGAGCGATGATTGGCAAACGCATCGAGTCCCATTTCACGCCAGGATTTTCCGTAGAGCGGCGAAATGTCATCTACAGGGAGCAAGTACCCTTTTGGGGCTTCGCTTCGGTCGAGGTCTAGCACGACCACAGGCTTTCGGTCGCCCCAGGGCGTCAAGTCCCCTTCTTCCGCGGAGGAGCCGCGCAGCTTGAACGAAGAATCCGCCGCGAGTTGCACAGCCTTCGGCGTGAGCAATCCCGAGGCTTGATGATGTCCGTGGCCCGTATGCACGCCGCCCCAGCCGTTAATCACAAGGTTCGGGCGAAATCCGCGGATCACGCGGACCATGTCCTCGAGCACCTGGTCGCCCCAAATCCGTTCCGTTTCCTCCGGTGTCTTCGAATAGCCAAAATCTTTGGCTCGCGTAAAGTACAGCCTCACGCCGTAGCCGCGTGTTGCCGCCAGCAATTCCTGCGTGCGGATCAATCCCAGTTGCGGCGCTTGTTCGGGGCCAAGGTCGTTCTGCCCGCCCTCGCCGCGCGTCAACGTTAGCAGCGCAACATCCGCATGCAAGCCGCGTGCAAGATAAGTGAGCGTCGCGGCACTCTCATCGTCCGGATGGGCCGTCACGAACAGGATCCGCGTGGTAATCCGGGCGCTTTCGATCGCCTCGATTGTTTCCGGCAAGCCGGGCCCTGTTCCCGGCGCGGGAGGAAATTGCCCTTTGGCTGTGGCCGCCCAAATGGACAGAAACAAAATTAAGTTCGCTGCGACAGTGAAGCGTTTCAATTCGCCTCCAAGGTTACGTCTACTCTCCCAATCATGCATCTCTAAGCTCCACGCCAGTTTTATTTAGAAGCTTCGTTAACGCGATCCGTTACTGAATGCTGGAAACAGATAACTGATCACTTTTCTTCTCAAACGGCCATTGTCGCATCTCCCGCGCGCGAATGAGATACGCAAGTGCCCCCAAAGCGATCTCCGCCAGTCCCCATTTCCGTGTCGCCCCGGTCTGCCAGAAGAGCCACGCCCACCCGATCATCGTCAGCACCGCGGGCAGCGGATACAGCCACATCTTGAATGGCAGGCCTTGCGAGCCCCGGCGCCGCCGCAGCAATATCACTCCCACCGCCTGGCCGATGAACTGCACAAGCAGCCTCATGGCCAGAATTCCTGCAATGGCTTGTTTCAGTTTCAAGGAAATGCTGAAGACCAAGGCGAGTCCGGCCAGCACTAACAACGAAACGTGCGGAAAGTGTTTCGTGGGATGAACCTTGCCGAACACCGGAAAGAAATTCCCGTCCTGCGCCGCCGAATAGGGTACGCGCGAAGCGCCAAGCAGCACCGAGAATGCGGAAGCGACAGCGATCCACAAAATCATTCCCGTCACGAAGCGCGCCGCCGCCTGTCCGTACAAGCGCTCAACAAACAGGCTGGCGATAAAATCGGAATTCTGCGCCTCGCGCCAAGGCACCACGCCCAGGAGGCTCGTCTGCATCGCCAGATACAGGACGGCGATCCCCAGCACGGAAAGAAAAATGCCGCGCGGAATATTCCGTTCGGGATCCTTGATCTCGCTGCCGAGGTGGCAAATGTTGTAGTAGCCCCAGTAGCTGTACACCGTGCTGACCATTGCGGACCCCAGCCCCGCGAACCACACCCACGACAGATCGAAAGCCCCCGGCGGGAAATTAAACGCGATCTTGGCGTCGAAATGCGTGACCCCTCCCCAGATCAGCCACAGCATGGTTCCCACGACGCCTATCCACAGCAAAACGGAAATTTTTCCGATCGTCGTGATCCGCCGGTACAGCAGGATCACTATCAAGATGACTAGTCCGCCGGAAATCGCCTTCGCTTGCAGCGGCGTAAAGGGGTACAGATATCCAGCGTACTTTGCGAAACCAATCGACGCCGACGCCACGGAAAGCGGCGCCTGCACCAACGTTTGCCAAACGAACAAAAACGACATCAACCGGCCCCACCGCTCCGGACCGTACGCTTCACGCAAAAAAACGTATGTGCCGCCCGCTTTCGGCATCGCCGCGCCCAGCTCGGACCACACAAATGCATCCAGCGTCGCCAGGAGCGCCCCCGCCAGCCACGCGATGAGCGCCTGCGGCCCTCCCATCGCCCGAATCACCAGGGAACTGACCACGAACGGGCCAATGCCCACGATCTCGATCATGTTCAGCGCGACGGCCTCTTTCAGGCCCAGTCCGCGCTCCAGGGCGCCATTCTCCGTTTTGTTCCCCGGCGTCATCGGTCCGCCGAGAATAGCAAATGCCCCGCGCTCCGCCTAACCCAGATTCTCTCGGCAAAGACCATTTCAGTTTGCAACTCTACTTGAACAGCTTAAACTCGTCCGGCGCAGAGCCTGAACCTGCACAATCTCTTTCTCGGACGGGGACGATGAATGTATCGCCGATCGCTCGCCGCGCTGGCCTGGCTTGCCTTCTCCTCTCGGCGTCTCTTGCCGGCCTCGCGCACGCTTCCAACATCACTCTGCCACCGGAGACGCCCGCCATCCTCGACAAAATCTATTCCTTCGACCTCGAGGGCGCAGTGGAAGCCGCGAAGCGCATGGAGCAGGAACTGCCCAATCACCCGCTGGGCTATCTGCTGGAAGCGGAAGCGTTGTGGTGGCGGATCTGGTGTACTTCCGCCGATTTCAAGTATGGAATGAGCGACGCCCGGCGCCGCCCCAAGCTCGAAGCGGACCGGCACTATTTTGAGCTGGCTGCCAAGGCTCTGAAGCTGGCTGAATCACAGATCAAGCAGAGCGAATCCGCGGAAATGCAATTTTATGCTGGCATGGCAGAAGCGTCCTCAGCTCGGCTTTACGGACTGCGCGGTGAGAATCGCAACGCGGCCCGCTCCGGAGTGCGTGGCCGCGAACATCTCCAGCGCGCCAAAGCTCTGGACCCTGATCTCGCTGACGCCGACCTGGGCCTGGGTCTTTACAACTATTACGTGGACACGCTCAGCGCCATTGCCAGGATCTTGCGCTTTTTCATGGGCATCCCCGGCGGGTCAAAGCAAGAAGGAGTGCGCCTGCTCGAACATGCCATGGCACAGGGCGTTCTCGCATCCAACCTCGCACGCTTCTATCTCGCATTGAATCTCCATCGTTACGATCAACAGTATGAAAAGGCGCTTACTGTCCTCGGCCCGCTCGTTGAAAAGTACCCGGCCAATCCGCTCTTTCAACTGGCGTGCGGCGACCTCTATGCCAAGCTTGGCAGGAAGCAGCAAGCTTTGGCTTGCTATCGCGCCGCAAGCGCCTCGCCGGTCCAGGATGCGGAGTGTCAAACCCGTGTCCAAGAGCTGGTGCGCGCGTCGATCGCATCCCTGGGCACGGAATGAGAGAATTGCTTACACTGTGTTCAGTCTCAGGATTGGACGATATTCAGCGGCTATCCTTGCATCTCGTCTGCGATCCGTCCCCCAATCCGCATTGACCACATCCCCGTCCAGATGATAATCATGTAGGGTTGCGCGAGCCCTAAGATTCGGTGCAGAGGGCGGCCTGAGGCAGGGGTGCAAAAAAGGCCGGTCAACGCGCAGCACAAATTTGGCATCTCACCCCCAAAGTGAGCTGGCGCCGCGGGCTTCGCCCGTTCGCGCAGGCAAGTTGGCCACGGCACGGCCGGGGTTGTCAGAGTAGATGGAGGAGTCTCAATGAAGCGGTCTTGGACAGCATTGGCTGTCGCACTGGCGGCGATTTTCGCGGTAGCCGGCTGCAACGACTACGGCAACACCTTTCAGAGCAATACGGGCGCCTCGATTTTTTCTCTTTCACCTTCCCAGATCAGCGCCTGCGTGCCAGGGCCAGCCACACCCTGCGCAGATTTCACCCTGACCGTGAACGGCAGCGGCTTCCTGGCAAAAACGGTGGTGCAATGGAATGGAAAGAGCATTCCCACGACCGTCACCACCAACGCCGCTGGAAGCGTGCTGTCGGTAGCCGCCACTGTTTCGGCGGCGCTGATCGCCAAGCCCGGCGTGGCCACCATCATCACTCTGAATCCCGCCACCAGCGCGACAAACAATGGCCTCTCCAATCCCATCGTCTTCATTATCAATCCGCCGCCGAATCCGATCCCGACCCTCACCAGCATCAGTCCGAACACCTCTCCCGCCAGCACTTCGGCATCGCAAACGCTCGGCATCACACTGATCGGTACTAACTTCCTGGCGAATGCAGATCCGACGCAAGCCTCCCAAGTGAATTGGAGTATGGGTGGTACCCAAACAAAATTGGCTGTCGCGAGCATCACTGCGACACAAATTCAAGCGACTGTTGCGGGAAATATGTTCGCAAACACCGGCTCGACTAGCACCACGGCCAGCGTGACTGTCTTTAATCCGCCATCTCCTCCACCTGCGGACTGCATCACATTGTGCAGTGGAGGCGGTGGTGGCGGCTCGAGTGCTCCCCTGACCTTCACGATTTGCGCCAAGGGACAATCCACATGCGCACCGCTCGCCGCAATAAAGGCCGCCGCTACGACTTTGTCAACGGCTACCGTTGCCGAAGAAACGCCGGCACTGAGTCTCGACGGGCGTTTTGTTGCCTACACCGCGGTACAGAACGATCGCGCCCAGGTCTTTCTGCGGGATACCTGCGAAGGTGCTGCCGCAGGCTGCCAACCGCGTACAACTCTTCTCTCGGCGGCAGCCGACGGCACTCCGGCGAACGACGAAAGCCACGCGCCTTCCATGAGCGCCGATGGACGATTCGTGTCCTTCAGCTCGGCCGCGACGAATCTCGTGGAAAATGCCCCAACGGGACGGCAGGTCTACTTGTTTGATACATGCGCGGGGGCGGGAGATTCCTGCAAGCCGTCGACGCATTTAATCTCCACCGATGCGAACGGAGCATTGGTCGGAACGGAAAGCATTCTGCCTTCCGTCAGCTCCTCGGGACGCTTTGTCGCGTTTCTGGCCGTCACTCCCAGCCATTCTTCGAATCAGGCTTCTGGGACGCCCGCGAGCAGCAGCAACAGCGGTTATCGACAGGTGTTCATCCGCGATACCTGTCTCGGTGCGGCGAACTGCACGCCGAAGACGACGAGGATTTCGCTTCAGCCGGGCGATGGGACGGCATCCGCCGCAAAACCCGCTGGGCCCGCTTTGAGCAGTAATGCCGGGCACGTCGCCATCGCCGGCGCAAACGCCGCCACTCTCTTCACCCGCTCGGTTGCCGTGGATGATCGTGTCTTCCTGGCCATCGCGAACCAGCAGCATTAAGCCAGTCGCGCTTCCAGAACTAGTTCAACATCGAGACTCAGCTTCAGTTGAACCGCACCTTGATGTCCGGCCGCTTCTCCAGGTGCACCGAATCGATGAAGCGCACTTGCCGCTCGTCCAGCGTCAGAATCATCGAACTTGTGCGCACACCTTCCCCGAAAAACCGCACGCCCTTCAGCAAATTTCCGTCCGTCACTCCCGTGCACGCGAAAATCATTTTCTTGCCCGGCGCCAGATCTTCGGTGTCGTAAACGCGCTTCAAATCCTTCACGCCCATTTTTGCCAGTCGTTCCGCGTGTTCCGGCTTGCTCACCACCAGCCTCGCAAGAATCTGCCCGTTCAAGCAGCGCAGCGCCGCAGCCGTAAGCACGCCTTCCGGCGCGCCGCCCGTGCCCATCACGGCGTGCACGCCCGTTCCGATCACCGCGGCGGAAATGCCGGCCGAGAGGTCGCCATCGCCAATCAGCCGGATGCGCGCACCCGCCGCGCGTATCTCTTCAATGAGCTTCTCGTGCCGCGGCCGGTCCAGCACGATCACCACGAGATCCTCGACGTCGCGGTCCAGCCTCTTGGCAATCGCCTTCAGGTTGTCGGCTACCGGTGCATCTAGGTCCACCGCGCCCTTGCACGACGGTCCCACGACCAGTTTTTCCATGTACAGGTCGGGCGCGTGCAGCAACCCGCCGCGCTCGCTTGCCGCCAGCACCGCGATCGCGTTCGCCGCGCCCGTCGCGCACAGGTTCGTTCCTTCCAGCGGATCCACGGCGATGTCCACTTGCGGAAACAATGCTTTCGGAGCGTGCGTCCCCAGTCCTACCTTTTCGCCGATGTACAGCATCGGCGCTTCATCGCGCTCGCCTTCGCCAATCACAATCGTCCCGTCAATCTCCACCGAGTCCATCGTCTTGCGCATCGCTTCCACGGCCATTTCATCGG
>WNFP01001184.1_pt1 | contig 20372 bp, 15 predicted proteins | sample 5400201 | NCBI WGS metagenome assembly WNFP01 (sample SAMN13153355, study PRJNA577476) | soil metagenome | isolation source: 115 cm saprolite under Madrone tree | place: USA:California | collected 2016-06-14
TCGATTGAAACGACAACCGCGGTATCGATTCCCCGACGGGTCACGACTTGTGGCCCCTTCTCGAGCGTGTCATCGATCAGTTCACTGAAACGCGCCTTCGCTTCCTGTAGTTGCCATTTGGTCATGAAACCCTCCTAGGATGCCATTGTATGGCTAGTCAGATGTCTAGTCAAGTCAGGAGCGTCCAGCCGCGACAAAGATCTGTTTATCCTCAGAAGTCGATAACCCGCCGTCATAAAAACGTAATACTAATTGTGGTGAACAGCGGTTAAACGCGAACGAAAGGTGAATAAAGAAGGAGAAAGTGATTCGTCCCGTTTCCTCGCAACTTGCTGAATTCCTTCGATTAGCACCAACTCCGGCAAGTTCTGATTAAATTGGTTGTTCGGCTGTTAACCGAAGAGTTGTAGATCTAGCGGCTTTCGAATCGATTCCCCAAAGTTCTCGCGAGCGTGCGGTGATGGCTTGTCCCGACTTGTCCATCAGAGAGCGGCCCGAAAACCAATAAGTGACGCCAGGACAGCGACTTATGTGATTTTATACACTGGTTCGGGACCAGGAGGTCGATGGGTCAAATCCATTCGCCCCGACCATTTCCTTAAAAGTAATCTATGATAATAAATAAGTGTGTAGGAGCAGCCGGTGCTCCGAAGAAACCTCCTTTTTGCGGAAGTGGCGCTTGGACGCTGGTTTTCGGGCTTTCCGCTTCAATCACCACACGAGTTGCCCGGCAAGCGCAGGTCTGCTATTTCGCCCCGACGATGTGTAAGCTTCGTTTGCGGCGGTCGCGTTTGTCCGCGTACAGGGCGTCGTCGGCACGTCTCATTAATTCCTCGGCTGATTCACCTGGCGTAAAGTTCGTCCATCCGGCGGAGAACGAAACCTCAACCAACTGCCCTTTGTACTCAGCTTTGAGTCCACTCAACCGGCTTAGAACGTGCCGGACCGCCTCAGGTTTGCACTCGGGGAGCAAAACCAGAAACTCATCCCCACCAAGACGAACCGCTAAATCTGAGCCGCGAATGGCTCTATTTAATCGTTCAGCAAAACTCCTGATCAATTCATCGCCCGCCGGATGCCCAAAGTTATCATTGACCTGTTTTAGGCCATCCAAGTCGAGTGCGAGGACGGTAAGCGGGTGGCCGTTCCGGGTTGATCGCGACATTTCTTGCGCCAGACGTAGCTCCCCAGATCTTCGGTTATATAGCCCAGTCAGCGGGTCCAGTGCCGCAAGCTTGTAGACCTCTTCGGTTCGCACTTCGATCTTGCCTAGAGCTTCGACTTGCTTGCTCAATTGCTGGTGAATCCGATGAATTTGCAGTTGCTGATAAACGGTGTACACGTTGAAGATCAGGACGAGTCCGATGATTCCACGTACGGCTGAGGTCAAAAGTAGCGAAGCGGATTCTTGAGCTTGAGACAATAATCCTGGAAACGCGAACGAAGCGATCCCAAGTGCGAGCAGCACTGTCACCATCACAGCACAGGACCAAAGAGACCATTGCCGGCGTGCAATTCGGCGCATGGTGGAGCTAATTTGCTCTGCGTCCCCGGGCGCAGATAACAAGAGAGGTTGCTGCGACTCCGATTGACTCATGAAACCCCGCGTATATCGATTAGGAACGTCCTAATGCTGGAACGCAAGACGTAGCCACGAAACTGTTTCCAGGGTCTAACTCACACCATACCAATTACTTGCTCACTGAATGAATACTGAATGGGTGGAGACAGGCATCGGCCCGGTTAGGTGGGGTTTGGCTTGCCCGATGCATTGGGTAATCTGAGAATGACGAACGATGCCAGGACCGTTAGTAGGCTTTATTGCTGCTGATCGGAAGCGCGTAGCTTTTTCAATGCCATGGCAGCCGAGTGCGACTTGCCCCAGTGGCACATTGTGTCGAGCAACGGCCGCAGAGATTTTCCGAGAGGAGTAATGGCGTATACCACTCGCGGCGGCGTGTCCGGGTATGCGGTGCGGTCAACGATCCCCGTGCTCTGCAGATCGCGGAGTTGCTGGGCAAGCGTTCGTTGCGTGATGCCGGTAATACCACGCTTCAGTTCGGAGAACCGCTTGGTGCCTTGGAAAAGTTGCTCAAGAACGGCGGCTTTCCAGCGTCCACCGACGATGCGTGCAGTGGTTTCCACCGGACAAAGTTCTGGAGTTTGGCCATTTTGAACCTAGTAGCACAATGTATACCAGGTATTGTACTGGTGTCACGGATTTTCATGTAACCATGCGCGCCCCCTCCTCATCTATCTTCACCACGATGATATCGGGGTTGGACTTGTAAGCGGCACGTTAGGCTTCGAGCGCCAATCCTCGAAATCCGGGATGAGAACCACAGGACAGGACTTCGGAGAGGCCATGCAACTGGAAACAACGAGCTCATGGAAGAGTAAGAACCGCAGCACGGTGACATCGCGGCTGATGCTGGCCATCGGCTTGGCGACTCTTGCCGGCTTAAACGCCGGGTGTTCTAGTTCAGCTCAACCAAAGGCTCCAGCGCCCGCGGAAGTGAGTGTAGCGGAGGTTATCTGCAAGCAATTGGGCGACAGTGACGAGTTCACTGGCCGGCTTGAAGCAGTCAACGCGGTAGAGGTTCGCCCGCGCGTTTCCGGCTACTTGCAGAGCGTGCATTTCAAGGAAGGCGCGATTGTTCGCCAGGGCGATCTCTTGTTTCAGATCGATCCGCGACCCTTCCAGGCGGAAGTGGACCGTCTGAAGGGCGATCTGTCGCAAGCGAAAGCGCAACTTTCGCGAGCGCAAAGCGATTTTCAGCGTGCCGAACGACTCCATAACAATGATGGGATGTCAGCTGAAGAGTACGACCGACGCGCCGCAGTCCGCAACGAAGCCGAAGCTCGCATCGCGTCCACCGAGGCGGCGCTTCGCGGCGCAGAACTTAATCTTGGGTTCACACGTGTTATAGCGCCAATTACGGGTCGTGTAGGGCGGGCGGGAATCACGGAAGGCAATTTGGTCGAGGGCGGCGCAGCGCAGGTCAAGCCCTTGACGACTCTGGTCTCGCTCGATCCGATCTATGTCTACTTCGATGTCGATGAGCAGACCTACCTCAAATATGCGCGGGTGACGCAAAGCCACGGGACAAGTTCGCACGATCTGCGCAGCGCGGCGCAGTTGGGCCTGGCGGACGAAGACGGATTCCCTCACGTCGGCCAGGTGAGCTTTGTGGACAATCAGGTCAGCTCCTCGACAGGAACGATTCGCTTGCGGGCGACTTTTCCAAACAAGAATTTGGCCCTAACGCCAGGGCTTTTTGCGAGGATTCGGTTGCAAGGAGGCGGGGCGCACAGCGCCTGCCTGGCGAGAGACGAGGCTGTCGTTACGGACTTGAATCAAAAATACGTTTTTGTGCTCGGCAAAAACAACACGCTCGAGTATCGCCCCGTGAAACTCGGCCCGATGACAGAGGGATTGCGCGTCGTGCGTGATGGCTTGCGCAACGGCGACGTCATCGTCGTAAGCGGCCTGCAGCGCGTGCGGCCCGGAGCCGCTGTCAATCCCAAGAAAGTCCCCATGGCGGTTCAAATCAGCGCCCCAGGCGGGACATCCACGCAATCCGCCCTTCTGGGTCACGAAGAGAAATCGCGCGAGCCGAAAGCGCGGGAATAGTCCAGGGCCACCATGAATATCTCTAGTTTTTTCATTAAGCGTCCCATCTTTGCCGCGGTAATTTCCATCATCATTTTCGTGATTGGAGCGCTCGCCTATTTCCGTCTTCCCCTCAGCGAGTATCCGGAGGTTGTGCCGCCCACAGTAGTCGTGCGCACTAGCTACCCGGGCGCAAATCCCACTGTCATTGCGGACACCGTGGCCTCACCCCTCGAACAACAGATCAATGGCGTCGAAGGCATGCTCTACATGTTTTCGCAAGCCACTGCCGACGGCGTGATGACTCTGACGATCACGTTCGGACTGGGTACGGACCTCGACAAAGCGCAAGTGCAAGTGCAGAACCGCGTATCGCAGGCGCTGCCGCGATTGCCGCAGGAAGTCCAACGCCTCGGCGTGACGACGGAAAAAACCTCACCGGATTTGCTGATGGTTGTGCACCTGGAATCTCCGGACAACCGTTACGACATGTTGTACCTTGCGAACCTGGCCATTCTCCAAGTGAAGGACGAGTTGGGCCGCCTCCCTGGCGTCGGCAACGTGCAGGTTTTTGGCGCGGGCGATTTCAGCATGCGCGTATGGCTCAACCCAAACAAATTGGCTTCGCACAACTTGACGGCAACGGACGTGGTCCAGGCAATTCGCGAGCAAAACGTGCAGGTTGCGGCGGGTGTGCTTGGTGCTCCGCCGACAAATACGGGAAGCACTGCGTTTCAATTGCTTGTAAACACGCAGGGACGGCTCACGACGGAGGAAGAGTTCGGCAACATCATTGTGCGCGCCGCCAAGGATGGCCAGATTACGCGCATCCGCGATCTGGGCCGTGTCGAACTGGGTTCCAGCACCTACGCACTCCGAAGTTTGCTGGACAACAAGCCAGCCGCGGCTCTGCCAATTTCGCAGCGGCCGGGTTCGAACGCGCTCGAAACTTCGCTACAGGTGCGCGACACGATGGAGCGCCTGAAGAAATCATTTCCGGAAGGCGTGGACTACAAAATCGCCTACGACCCAACGGTTTTCGTCCGCGAATCGATTCAGGCTGTCGGGCACACGTTTGTCGAAGCGCTGATCCTGGTCGTGATTGTGGTATTGGTCTTCCTCCAAACATGGAGGGCGTCCATCATTCCTCTTTTGGCGCTTCCCGTCTCGCTGGTCGGAACGTTTTCGATCATGCTCTTACTCGGCTTCTCTCTGAATACCCTGTCGCTGTTCGGGCTCGTACTGGCGATAGGCATCGTCGTGGACGACGCGATCGTCGTTGTTGAGAACGTTGAGCGAAATATCGCACTAGGACACGAACCCCATGAAGCTACGCGCCGCGCGATGGAAGAAGTCAGCGGACCGATCGTGGCAATCGCTTTGGTGTTGTGCGCGGTTTTTGTTCCCACGGCGTTCATCGTAGGGCTATCGGGACAGTTCTATAAGCAGTTCGCGCTGACCATCGCGATCTCCACGGTGATTTCAGCGTTCAACTCACTCACGCTGAGTCCGGCGCTGGCAGCGCTTCTTTTGAAATCTCATGATGCCGAGAAGGATCGTTTCACGCGGGCGATTGATTTTGCATTCGGTTGGTTTTTCAAGCTATTCAACAGGTTCTTTGGCCGCGCATCGGGCGGGTATGGAAGGCTCGTCACTCACACGCTGCGGTCGAGTGTAATTGCTGTCGTGGTTTATGCGGGCCTTATCGGTCTGACGATTCTCGGATTCTCGCGCGTCCCGACAGGATTTGTTCCCACGCAGGATAAGGGATATCTCGTGTCTTTCGCGCAGTTGCCGAATGGCGCGACGCTCGATCGCACCGAAGATGTAATTCGCAGGATGTCTGACATTGCGATGAAACATCCGGGAGTGCAGAACGCCGTTGCATTTCCTGGGCTATCGATCAATGGCTTCACCAACAGCCCGAATTCCGGAATTGTATTCGCCACTTTGAAGCCTTCGGAGGAGAGAAATCGTCCTGATCTGACTGCGAACGCCATAGCCGCCGATCTAAACAAACAGTACGGCTCCATTCAGGAAGCGTTCATCGCTATTTTCCCTCCTCCGCCTGTCCAGGGTTTGGGAACGGTAGCCGGGTTCAAACTCTACATTGAAGATCGTTCTGGAATGGGCTTGGAGTCACTCTACAAGGAGACGACCTCCACGTTGCAGAAAGGCAACCAAACTCCCGGGCTTGCGGGAGTTTTCTCCAGCTTCGACATCAACGTGCCGCAAATCGATTCGCATGTGGACCGCGAAAAAGCGAAGACCTACGGGATTCCCCTCGGCGATGTGTTTGACACCATGCAGGTTTATCTAGGTTCGCTCTATGTGAACGACTTTAACCGTTTTGGGAGAACGTACCAGGTAAATGTGCAGGCGGAGTCGTCGTACCGCCTGCAGCCGGAGGATATCGGTCACCTAAGGACAAGAAACCTAGCCGGAGAAATGATTCCGCTGGGATCGGTGGTCAACGTTACGCCTATTTTCGGACCGGACCGCGTCATGCACTACAACGGATTTCCAGCTGCGGAAATTAATGGCGCGGCTGCTCCGGGATTCAGCACGGGCCAATCGGAAGGTGCGATCGCCAAGGTGCTTAACGATCAATTGCCAAACGGAATGAAATACGAATGGACGGAGTTAACCTACCAGAAAATTCTTGCCGGCAACACGATGGTTTACATTTTTCCGCTATCTGTTTTCCTCGTGTACCTGGTGCTTGCCGCTCAGTACGAAAGCTGGTCGTTACCCCTCGTCATCATCCTGATCGTTCCGATGACTTTGTTTTCCGCCATCGCCGGGGTCTGGCTGCTGAATGGCGACAATAACGTCTTCACCCAGATCAGTTTGATTGTGCTCGTCGGGCTGGCCTGCAAGAACGCCATCCTTATCGTGGAATTTGCCAGGGAGAAACAGCTTCAGGAGGGGATGAACAGAGTCGATGCGGTGCTGGAAGCGTGCCGGCTGCGTTTGCGGCCGATCTTAATGACTTCTCTCGCCTTCACGATGGGCGTCATCCCGCTGGTGCTGTCGACGGGAGCGGGATCAGAAATGCGCCGCGCCATTGGAGTTGCAGTATTTTTCGGGATGCTTGGCGTCACCGCGTTTGGCTTGGTGCTGACCCCGGTGTTCTACGTTTTGGTCCAGAGATTGGTTGAGGGGCGCGAGAACAAGAAAGTGGCGGGGAGCGCAGATCTGTCGCCCGCGACTTCGGTGGAGGCATAAGCCGTGCTGACACGCTTTCAAAAAAACTTCCCGCTGCTCGTCGTGCTGCTGGTAAGTGGATGCGCGGTGGGTCCGCATTACAAATCGCCGCAGCCTGCGGCGGTGAAATACCACGCAGCAGACACGAACCTGGAAACGGAAGCGCCGTTCGATTCGCGTTGGTGGAAGCAGTTTGAAGATCCGGTCCTCGATTCGCTTGTAGACCGGACACTCGCGTCAAACAACAGCATTCGAATCGCACGCGCCAGACTCTCCGAGTCTCGCGCTGTCTTCGATGAAAGGAAACTCGACCGCTTCCCCACAGTGCCTGTCGTCGCGTCCTACCAGCACAGCAAGGAACAGATTCCCGGCTTCGGCGACCAGCGACGCAGAATCAATACCTTTAGCGCCGGGTTCGATGCTTTCTGGGAAGCGGACCTGTTCGGAAGAGTTAGCCACGGAATCGCGGCAGCTCGGGCCGAGAACCAGGCGTTCGAGGCGGACCTTCACGATGTGCAAGTCAGCGTGGTCGCTGAGCTTGCTCGCAATTACTTCGAGCTTCGGGGCGCGCAGTGGCGCCTAGCAGTGGCCCAGCGCAGTCTTACGAACCAGCGCGAAACGCTGCGGCTCACGCAACTGCGCCGCGATGCCGGCGTGGGTGAAGAACAAGATGTTGCGAGTGCCGCTGCCCGCGTAGCAGCCATTGAGTCCACGATTCCATCTTTGGACTTTGATGTGTCTCGTGCGGAATACCGATTGGCGGTGCTCACCGGAAGCCGCCCGGGCGAACTCAATGCGGATCTCGCACCGCGTACCTATCCAGCGATTGAAAAGGCTCTGCCCATCGGCAACCCGGGCGAGCTGCTGCAGCGCCGGCCCGATGTGCGTTCCGCTGAACGAAGGTTGGCTGCGGCCACCGAGCACCAAGGAGTTGCAGTCGCTAGCCTGTTTCCTCAGGTCAGCGTTTCCGGATTCCTCGGATTCGTGGCTGGGCGAGGCAGCCAGTTTTTCACCGGAGACTCGCGGGCATGGTCTGTATCGCCTGGGTTGTCGTGGTCTGCGTTCGATTTAGGCCGGGCGCGCGCGCGCGTGCGTGGTTCGAGCGCTGCTACGGAAGAGACGCTGGCGTTCTATGAAGAAACCGTGCTCCGGGCGCTGGAAGAAACGGAAAATGCACTGGCGAGTTATCATGCACAGCAAGCACGACTCATCAAATTGAACGATCAGGCTCGCGAGAGCAAGCGTGCGGCTGATATTGCCCGCTTGCGCTATCGCGAAGGAGTGGTTGACTTTCTCTCGTTGTTGGATGCCGAGCGGACGCAGTTGCAAGCCGAGGATGCCGTTGCCGAAAGCGAGAAGGATGTCTATATCGCGGTAATCGCCCTTTACAAGGCTCTTGGAGGAGTACCAAGCTAACCTAAGCCCTGTGCTTCCAGTTTTCGAAAAACAAGGGACGCATTTGTCCCTCCGAAACCAAAGGAGTTTGTCATTGCGGACTCGATTGAGAGTGTCCGGGCGGCACCAACGATAAAGTCCAGACCGTAATCTACGTCAGGGTGCAGGAGATTGATCGTGGGCGGTGCGGTTTGGTCTCGAATCGCGAGTACAGCGAGACCAGCCTCCAAACTACCTGCTCCCCCAAGTAGATGACCGGTCATGGATTTTGTAGAACTCACCCGAAGTTGCGACAAGCATTCGCGGAAAACGTTTCGAATCGCGACGGCTTCCGCTTTGTCGCCGAGGGGAGTAGACGTGGCGTGAGCGTTAAGGTAGTCGATAGACTCAGGGCGAATCGATCCGTCGGCCAATGCCAGCTCCATAACACGACGAATTCCCTCGCCGTTTTCGAGCGGAGCGTTCGGGTGGTAAGCATCGGAGTTGCGCGCGTAACCCATAATCTCCGCGAGTGGCACGGCTCCTCGATCTAGGGCGTGAGCAAGTTCTTCGATGACCAAGACTCCGCCGCCTTCCCCAACTACAAACCCGTCGCGGTCCTTATCCCAAGGCCGTGAAGCTCGCTCCGGGTCGTCGTTTCGAAGTGAAAGAGCCCGCATCGCGCAGAAACCAGCCATCGCCAGAGGCGTTACCGCCGCTTCCGTTCCACCACAGATCATCACGTCGGCATCCCCGTATTGAATCACGCGGTACGCTTCACCGATGGCGTGGGCGCCCGTGGTACATGCTGTTGCGCACGCGAGGTTCGGTCCTTTCGCACCAGTCCTAATAGAAATTTGCCCCGCGGCAAGGTTGACGATAGAAGCCGTAATGAAGAAGGGCGACACCCGTCCGGGACCCTGCGTGGTGAGCTTGGAGTGTTCCCTCTCGATGATCTCGAAGCCTCCGATTCCACTACCGACATAAACGCCTACACGTTCCGCATTTTCTTTTTGCATCTGCAGCCGCGCATGGGCGATTGCAAATTCGCTGGCGGCAATCGCAAACTGGATAAAGCGGGCCGTCTTTTTAACATCTTTCTGATCGAGAAAATCCCTAGGATCAAAGCCTTTCACTTCGCCTGCAATTCGGCACGGAATGGAGGAGGCGTCAAAGAGAGAGACAGGAGCGATCCCCGAGCGGCCCGCCAGCGCAGCACTCCAAGTCTGTTCGGTCCCGATGCCCAACGGACTCACGAGTCCGATTCCAGTCACAACAACACGGCGTCTTTGTGGTATCACAGCATCTCTCCGAACTCACAAGTGATTGGCCGAGGGCGCTGCTGATTTGCGCGAACGATTCGCTCATGGCGTCTCTCGCCAGTTAGATGCACACGAGAGACCGGGCGGTCTCAATATATAATATGCTATGGTTATACAAAAGACCAGTCGGTCGCATAGCCGGCCAATGGAGGTACAGGTGACCAAGGGAGAGCAGACGAGGCGCGAGATTGTCCAGAAAGCCGCACCGTTATTCAACCAGAAGGGGTATGAGGGAACTTCCCTTTCGGATCTGATGAAAGCCACTGGACTTCAGAAGGGCGGAATCTACCGCCATTTCTCGAGCAAGGAAGAATTGGCGACCGAAGCCTTTGACTATTCATGGGAAAGAGCCGCGAAAGGAAGGTTGGATGGCGTCGAGGAGGTGCCGGACTGCGTGAACCGCTTGAAGAAGATAATCAACAATTTTGTTGAGATGCGGGCGGGACTCGTGGCCGGAGGCTGCCCGCTTATGAACACCGCCGTCGAAGCAGACGACGGAAACACCGTGCTGCGAGCGCGAGCCAGAAAGGCCTTGCAAAGCTGGATCGTGGGGCTGTCCAGCATCACTTCAGAAGGAATCAAGAAACGCCAGATCGATCCACAGGTTGACCCGCGAAGACTATCTCAACTGATCATCGGCTCTTTGGAAGGAGCGTTGCTGATCAGTCGTCTCCAAAATGACGACGAACCGTTACGCGGCATTCGACACCACCTGGAGGAACACTTGGAACACAACATTCGCACGAAAAGTGCCCGGCCCAATCGAGCGAGGCTATCGTGAACGATCATCCGCAGGGAGAACGTCCCGCTTCCGGCGTGCATCCGCTCTTGCAACGCGCGTTCCAGCGCAGGGTTCCGGTAGCGGATCTGATCGGCTTCGACGTCGCTGAGATTGCCGGGGGCCGGGCGGTGGCCACGCTCCAAAGCGGGCCGCAGCATGCAAACCCAATGGGAACGTTGCACGGCGGAATTTTGTGCGATCTGACGGACGCAGCAATGGGAATGGCTTTCGTGAGCACGCTCGAGCCGGACCAATCGTTCACGACGGTGGAACTCAGGATCAACTTTTTCCGGCCCGTCTGGACGGCAAAGTTGAAGGCCGAAGCTATCGTCGTCCAGCGGGGAAAGACCACCGGTTACGTGGAATGCACCGTCAGAGACGAGAGCGGCAAACTGGTCGCGAAAGCGGCGAGTACGTGCATGGTCCTGGCGGGAGCGCGCGCGACCGGGCGCTGAAATTCCTTACTGTTAATCCGGCTTGGCAGGCTGGCCTTTCGAGACTGCTACTCGCCGTAGGGAACCCAGATGTTTTTCACCTGCACGGTGTGATCGAGGAACCAGCGGCCTTCGCCTTGTTTCACGTCGAACCAATCGATGGCTCGGCCTTCGTTGGTGAACACCTGCTTCAGATTGCCAACCGAAAGAGTTTTTACCGCTGCGGCGCCGGCTTCATCCGTAAAACACCAGATAGCATCGACGTCGTCGTGTTCAGCGAGCGTCTTCATCAGTTCCGCGCCGCGGCCGGTGACTATGTTTACGACGCCATCCGGCAAATCGCTGGTTTCGAAAACCTGGTAGAGATCGCCGGTAATCAACGGATATTGTTCCGACGGAATGGCGATGACCGTGTTGCCAGTCGAAATGGCCGGCATCACCAGAGAAATGAATCCCAGCAGCGGCGCATCAGCGGGGCAGACGACGCCCACCGTGCCGATCGGTTCCTTCATTGCCAGCGCGACGTTGCGAAACGGCGGGTTATGCACCGCGCCTTCGTACTTGTCGGCCCAGGCGGCGTAGGAAAAGACGCGCTCGATCCCTAGGCTGACTTCGGCTTCAGCCTGCTTCTTCCCGACCACGGCGGATAGCCTGCTGGCGACTTCTTCGCGGCGCTGTGAAAGATTCTCTGCGACGTAATAGAGCACCTGAGCCCGATTATGAGCCGTCGCTCTGCCCCAGGCTTCCGCTTTGCGCGCCGCTTCGACCGCGTTGCGAATGTCCTTGCGGTTGCCAAGCGGTGCTTCCCCAAGCAAACGCCCGTCAGCGGCGCGCACTTCCATGCTGTAACCCGAATCAGGCCGCGCCTGCTTGCCGCCGATGTAGAGCTTCACGGTGCGGTCGATCAGGGGAGCCGCGAAATCGGCGGGCTGCTCCGGGGGCTGATCCTTCGCTAGAGGCGTTGTATGAACCGGTGGCGCGTTCTTAAACCATGCAGGCTCGAGATATTCGAGCAGCCCCTCGCGGCCACCCTCGCGTCCATAACCGCTCTCGCGATAGCCCCCGAAACCGCAGGCGGCATCGAAAAGATTTGTGCAGTTAACCCACACCACCCCGGCCTTGAGCTGCGCCGCAACATGCAGTGAGACGTTGATGCTCTCACTCCACACGCAGGCGGCCAGGCCATAAACCGTATTGTTGGCGAGTTCCACAGCTTCCCGGGGCGTTCGAAACGTCATTGCCGCCAGCACCGGACCGAAAATCTCCTGCTGCGCCACCACCGAAGTCGGATGAACGTTGCTCAGCAACGTTGGCGGAAAATACAGCCCTCGCGACGGTACGGGAATGGAGGGTTGCCAGCAGGTCGCTCCTTCAGCGATGCCTTGATCGACCAGCCGCTGGATGCGCTCGAGCTGCACGCGCGCGACGATCGCGCCAATGTCGATGGCTTTATCGAGCGGCGAGCCGATCCGCAGCGTGTTCATGCGGTCCTGAATTTTGCCGATCAACTTATCCGCAATGCTCTCCTGCATCAGCAGCCGCGAACCGGCGCAGCAAACCTGCCCCTGGTTGAACCAGATGCCGTCAACCAAGCCTTCCACGGCGCTATCCAGATCGGCATCCTCAAAAATGATGAAAGGAGACTTGCCGCCAAGTTCGAGGGAAAGCTTCTTGTGGCTCTGCGCTGTGGCCTTGCGAATCGCGCGCCCCACTTCTGTCGATCCCGTGAACGCAATTTTATCGACGTCGGGATGCTTCACCAGCGCTTCGCCAGTCGCTCCATCGCCGGTGACGATGTTCACGACTCCGGCGGGGAGGCCGGCCTCCTGGCAGATCTGCGCAAAAGCGAGCGCCGTCAGGGGCGTAAATTCCGCGGGCTTCAGCACGACGGTATTCCCGGCTGCCAGCGCGGGGGCAATCTTCCAAGCCAGCATGAGCAAAGGAAAATTCCACGGAATGATTTGGCCTATGACGCCGCAAGCGGTGTATCCCGGAAATTCCTGCTCCAGCAATTGGGCCCAGCCCGCATGGTGATAAAAATGCCGCGCCACCAGCGGGATATCGATGTCGCGGCTTTCACGAATCGGCTTGCCGTTGTCCAGTGTTTCGAGAACGGCGAGCCAGCGCGAATGTTTCTGTACCTGCCGGGCCAGTGCATAGAGATAGCGCGCACGCGCATGCGGAGTAAGGGACTGCCATGCAGGCAAAGCAGCGCGCGCGGCTCTCACCGCGCTGTCGACGTCCAACGTGGAGCCTTGCGCCACGGTCGCGAGTTTTTCTCCCGTGGAAGGATCCGCCGTGTCGAAATAAATTCCAGCCGCGGGCGCCTGCCACGCGCCTTTAATGAAATGCCCGAAGCGCCGGCCATGACGGTCCAGCCAAGCAAGAGCCTCGCGGGGATCCTCCGGCGCGGGGCCGTATTCCATGGTCATGAATTTCTCGACGATGCTCATTCGCTTCTTCTCGCTTCTCTCGTCATCGAACCAGGATTCTCCCGCCTATGCAATTGGATGGCGATAATCCGCCGAATAGCGTCCCGTAGCATGGTGCTCCAATTGCCGTTCGATATCCGCCAGCATGCCGCTGGCGCCAAACCGGAATAACTCTGCCTTAAGCCAGGAATCGCCAAGCTCCTCCTTCATCAGAGCAAGCCAGTCGAGCGATTGCTTCGCCGTGCGAATGCCGCCCGCGGGCTTGAAGCCCACCGCCATTCCGGTCTCCTGCGCGTACTCTCGTATGGCCCGCGTCATGACCAGGCTGACGGGGAGCGTCGCGTTGACGGCTTCTTTGCCTGTCGATGTCTTGATGAAGTCCGCTCCGGCCATCATCGCCACCACGCTTGCACGCGCCACATTGCGCAGTGTCAGCAAATCACCGGTGCCAAGGATCGCCTTCAGATGCGCGGGCCCGCAAGCATTTTTGAACGCGGCGATTTCATCGTAGAGCGCTTGCCATTTACCGCCAAAGACGTGCGCGCGTGTGATGACCACGTCGATTTCGTCGGCGCCTGCTTCCACCGAGCGCCGAATTTCCGCCACGCGCTCCTCGAAGGGAGAAAGACCAGCTGGGAATCCCGTGGAGACCGCCGCAACATGAATGCCGCTGCCCTCGATGGCGCGCCGCGCGGTTTCGACGAAGGTGTGATAAACGCACACGGCAGCGACCTTGATATTGAGGCTCTCGATGCCAAGCTTCTGTACGAGCTCGTGCTGAATCGGTCGTCGCGCCTTGGCGCACAAGCGGCGAACACGCTCGTCGGTGTCGTCGCCGGAGAGTGTCGTCAGATCCATGCAAGTGATGGCGCGCAGGAGCCAAGCCGCCTGCCATTCCTTCTTTACCGTTCGCCGCGTGCCGATGGTTTGCGTGCGGCGCTCGACGGCGCTCGTGTTCACGCGCACCGCGTTCACCCAATCCAAATTCAGCGGGACACCGCGGTTGGGCTGCAGGTCGCGCCCTGCGTAGATGGCGATGGCGGTATCGGAAGGCGAAATTGGATATCGCAGAGCCGAACGATCAAGATTTGAGGAGTTGTCGATCCGCGGGTTGTCGCGCAGAGTCATGGGATTTTCACCGCATAAGGTGGAGCAATCAGGAAAGCTCTATCTTAACACTTTGACAAAGCCCGTTTACAGGCGCCCGCCGCGATTCCGCCACTCCTTCTCAAATTCCGTCCGGTTGCAGAAAGACTTTTGAGTGCCTACCTTGGTTGTGGAAAGAGCAGCGTAGAGACTTGCGCGCTGCAGAGCTTCCTCCTCCGGCAAACCTTCGCTAAGAAATACCGCAAAGCTGCCGATGAAAGCATCGCCCGCGCCGGTGGTGTCTACGGCTTGGACTTTGAATGCGGGAATCAGCTCCATCTGGCCAGGTCCCGCAGCCAAAGAGCCGCGCTCGCCGAGAGTAATGACCACCCGCTGCATTCCTTGGCGCAGCAGAAACTGCGCGCACTTTTTTGCATCATCGATCGTATGCACCGGCATTCCCGTGATCGCTTCGGCTTCGCTCTCATTGGGAATGAAATAGTCCCCGGCGCCAACTTCCTTGTAGTCAACCGGCTGTGCCGGAGCGGGATTCAGGATGCAGCGGATGCCATGGGCTTTAGCGAACTTCACGGTGTGGTAGACGGTGCGCAACGGAATCTCAAACTGCATGACGATGGTGTCTGCCTTGCGGAGCAGGGGCGCGGCGGCATCCACATCTTCGGGCGAGAGCGTGTCGTTTGCGCCCTTCACGACGATGATGCGATTTTGGCCGCTCGGATCGACGAAGATCGGGGCGACCCCGCTGGAAACGCCCTCGGCGATGCGTACGTACCTCGCGTCAATCCCCTGCGATTCAAAGTTCTTAATCGTGGCAGGGCCAAACAGATCGCTCCCTACTTTTGCGACCATGCCCACGTTTGCTCCGCAGAGACGCGCGGCAACCGCCTGATTGGCGCCTTTGCCGCCGAAGCCGAGATCGAACTTCTTGCCGAAGATCGTTTCCCCTGGCCGCGGGAATACTTCGTTGAAAATGGTAAGGTCCACGTTGGCGCTGCCCACAATCGCAATAAAAGATTGCTTGGCCATCATTTCATCTCTGGTGCGTGTTCAACGCCTCTCGCCGCAGAGCATGGCTTCAAATCGCACGCAAAGGGATCGTTCGCAAGAAGCATCTGGTGTCGCCGGGGAAATTCCCTAGTATTCGAACGCACGCTACGCCGCGAAAACGTTGCGCACCATGAACCATAAGTTCGCTGGGCGTTCCGCCAGTCGCCGCACGAACCACGGATACCAATAGCTGCCGTAAGCGACAAGCACCATGGAAGTGCAGCCCTCATTGGCGAGACGCTCCTGCTCAGCGCGCTGTATGCCGTAGAGCATCTGTACCTCGAAATCCACCTTGCTAAAACCTTCCGCGGACGCAAATTCAGACAGTCGCCTGATCAACGCCACGTCATGCGTCCCAAAAGCGGCGCGCCCGCAACGATTCTCTTTTTTCGCCCGCAACATTTCTTTCCCTAGGACGAAATAGTGTTCGTCGACGTCCAGCTTGCGGGGAAACGCGATTTCCGGCGGCTCGTTGTACGCCCCTTTGACCAAGCGAATAGACGGCCGCAGCGGAAGAAGTTTCGCCAGGTCATCCTTTGTTCGATGGAGATAAGCCTGCAGGCATACACCAACGTTGGGATGCGCCCTCAGCGCGCGGCGATAGAGATTCACTGTCGCGTCCACATAGTTGCTTGCCTCCATGTCCACCCAGACGGTGAAGTCCTTTTGTGCGCGTTCAATAATGGCGTTCAAATGTTCGAAGCAAAGTTCCGGCGAGAGATCCAAACCGAGTTGCGTCAGTTTGACGGAAATCTCCGCTTGCAGACCTCTTGCTCTGATGCGCTCCAGAACTTCGAGATAGTGTTCCGCCACCTGCTGCGCCTCCGCGCGGGCCTTGATGTTTTCTCCCAGGTGCGTGAAGACCGTTCCGATCTTTTTGCGTCGCTGCGCCTCCGCCGCGCCAATTGCGTCATCCAGCGTTTCGCCGGGCATAAACCGGGACACTGTGCCGCGCACAAAGGAATAATGTGTGGCGTGGTCGCGAAGCCATCGATTCTGCGACGCAGCCAGCAACAGGGATCGCACCAAACTCATTGTTTTGTCGGCTCCTTTTTTGCCGCAGATTCCACGTTCTTGCCGGTTCTCCACTCGGAGCTGAATCGTTGCCAAGAGTCAGCGGAGTTGCGCTCGCTTTCTGCTCCTATCAGGAAATCGCGACCACGCGCAACAGCACGCCAGCCAGCACGCCACCGATGAGAGGTCCAATCAAGGGAATTGGCGCATAACCCCAATCCGAGCCGCCTTTCCCTGCAATCGGAAGAATCGCATGCGCGATGCGCGGCCCGAGGTCTCTTGCCGGATTGATCGCGTATCCGGTCGGCCCACCGAGAGAGAGACCGATGCCCCAGACCAGGCTGCCCACGAGATACGGGCCGAGCCCTGCGGCGGGGCCGGCCGCCGAGACGCCCTTTGAAAAAATCGCTCCAACCACGAAAACAAGCACGAAGGTCGCAATGATTTCGCTCAGCAAATTCGCAATGGTATTGCGGATCGCCGGCGCCGTACAAAAGCATCCCAGCTTCGCAGCAGTGTCCGGCGTCTCCTTCCAATGCGGAAAGTAGAGCAGCCAGACGAGCGCGGCGCCCACGATTGCCCCGAGCATCTGTGCTGCAAGGTAAGGAGCAAATTTCGCAAAATTGCCCTCACGCACCGCGAAGCCGATCGTCACCGCGGGATTCAGGTGTGCATCGCTGCTCCCGCAGGCAATGGCCGTGAAGACGCCCGCCATCACCGCGAACGCCCACCCAGCGGTGATCACCATCCACCCGCCGCCCTCGGCTTTCGAACGTTTGAGCAGCACCGCGGCGACAGCTCCATCGCCTAGCAGGACAAGAATCATCGTGCCGAGTAATTCACCGGCCAGCGGTGATGTCATGGGCGAGAACCTCCGTCAGGATTCAATCCAGTCAAACGATCGCGTGACTGCTTTCTTCCACTGTTTGTACAGTTGCTCGCGCTCCGTTTCGGCGAGATGCGGCTTCCAGGTGCGGTCGACCGCCCAGTTGGCCCGCAACTCTTCCAAGCCGGAAAAGAATTTTACCGCCAGGCCTGCGGCATAGGCTGCGCCGAGCGCCGTCGTTTCTTGAACCACGGGGCGCACCACTTCGCGGTTCAAAATATCCGCTTGAAACTGCATCAGCAACTCGTTCGCCACCATGCCACCATCCACGCGGAGGGTTGCGAGGCCGATATGCGAATCTTTCTCCATCGCGTCGACCACTTCCCGCGTCTGAAATGCCGTGGCTTCCAGAACCGCTCGCGCAAAGTGCCCTCTACTAGCGTAGCGAGTCAAGCCGGCGACCACCCCACGCGCATTTTCCTTCCAATACGGCGCATACAGTCCGGAAAATGCAGGAACGAAGTATACGCCGCCGTTATCTTTGACCGTTCGCGCCAATGGTTCCACATCCGCACTCTTCTCAATGATTCCAAGATTGTCGCGGAGCCATTGCACCAGCGCCCCCGCAATCGCGACGCCGCCTTCCAACGCGTAGTGTGTGGCCCCGCTGCCAAACTTGTAGGCAACCGTGGTAAGCAGACCGAAGTTCGAGGGCACCGGTCGCTCGCCGGTGTTCATCAGCAGAAAGCAGCCTGTGCCATAGGTGTTCTTGACCTCGCCGGGACGAAAGCACGCCTGGCCCACCAGCGCCGCCTGTTGATCGCCAAGGATTCCAGTGACCGGAACGCCGGCGATCGCACTGAGAGTGGCTTCGCCATAGACTTCGCTGCTCGAACGAACTTCCGGCAGCACTGCGCGTGGAATGTCGAACGCCGCGAGCAGCTCCGCATCCCAATCCAGCGTTTTCAAATTTAGAAGCTGTGTTCGGCTGGCGTTCGTCACGTCGGTTACATGCACTCCGCCTCGTGGTCCGCCCGTCAAATTCCACAGGAGAAAAGTGTCGATATTTCCGAAAAGCAGCTCGCCTCCCGCCGCTTTCTTCCGGGCGCCGGAAATATTTTCAAGCAGCCAGCGCAGCTTCAGGCTGCTGAAGTACGTGCTCAGTGGCAATCCGGTCTGCAGCCGGAAGCGGTCTTGCCCGCCCTCGCTGGCGAAGCGCGCGACATCATCCGCAACCCGCATGTCCTGCCAAACAATCGCATTCGCAACCGGCTTGCCGGTCTTGCGCTCCCACAGGACGGTGGTCTCCCGCTGATTGGTGATGCCGATCGCGGCCAGATCGGAAGCGCGCAACCCGCGCTGCTTGAGCGCGTCCGCAATCACTTCTTCCGTGCGGCGCAGGATTTCCAGCGGATCATGCTCCACCCAACCCGGCTTTGAGAGAATCTGTTCGTGCTCTTTTTGCACCACGGCGGCGATACGCGCGGACTGGTCAAACACCATGAATCGCGTGCTCGTCGTGCCCTGATCAATTGCTCCAATGTAGTTTTTCACCGTGCCGGTCCTTTTTGTTGAAGCTGCAGCATACTACGCCTTTGCCACGCCTTCCCTCATACAAAAGTCCGCCCATCTCCGCGCGCGAAATGCTCCGTCCCTTCTCGACCTGAAACCTGCCTACCATGTATGCGTTTCGGCCGATTCCGCATCTAAGATATGAAGATAAGTAAAGGAGCCACTATATGATGAATAAAATAAATCCAAGCCGTATTGGTGTGATGATCGGGACACTCGCCTTGGCATTTGGATTATTTGCAGCCAATGCCTCCGCCGCGGAGCCGGGGACCGTCAACATGACGGTAACTGCCGTCGGCAAGAAAAACGCCAGCCCGCCGATCGTCACCAAAGATAACGTCCAGCTTTTTCTGAACAAGGAGCGCACCCAGGTTGCCGATTGGAAGCACGGCGGAAAGCTATATCTTGCCGTTCTGATTGATGATTCGTTAGATAGCGAGATCGCTAGCCAATGGAACGATCTGAAGGCATTTTTCGCCAGCCAGCCTGACACTACCTATATTTCTGTAGCCTACGCGCGCAATGGCGCCGCTATGCTCGCCCAGGATTTCACCAACGATCACGAGCTTGCGGCCAAGGCTTTGCGGCTGCCGGTCGGCGGGAGCGCATTCTCGAGTCCCTATCTCGCGCTTCTGGATCTGATGAAGCGGTGGCCTTCTTCCGCGGACAGGCGTTCCATACTTATGATCTCTTCCGGGATCGACTATTTTCGCGGAGGTTTTGACATTAGGAGCCCGGATCTCGATTCAACCATCAGCCGCGCGCAAAAGCAGAATATCAACATTTGGACGATCTATGCTCCAGACACGGGGCACAGGGCGCGCGGATTCTTCCTAGCTTTCAGAGCGCAGTCGAACCTTAGCGAGCTCTCGGATCAAACGGGCGCCGAATCCTATTATCTCGGCACTGACGCGCCCGTCACCCTCAAGCCGTATTTTGATGAACTCTCCATGCATCTCAGCAACCAGTATCTCCTGACGTTCAAAGCCAGCGGAGGCGCAAAGGGGCGTTTCGAGCGCATCCGGGTGGTTCCAGCGGAGCTGCCCAACGTTGAATTTTTGGCGGCTCCAAAAGCTTATCTGCCTGCGGTGAAGTGAGCGCTGAAATCGGTTTGTTTGAAAGGGGGAAGGCGCGGATCATTTGGTTCGCGCCTCTTTCTTTGAAGTTAGACGAACGGTCCCGCGCGGTTCTGCCCGGCCCTACTGATCTTGACCTTTTCTGAAGGACAGTGATTCTCAGTCGTCAGAACCGGTGAGCACTGCCGCTCGTGTGGAATCGCGGATCACCAGCTCCGGGTTCATCTTGTGCCGCGAAATACTCCAATCGCGCTTTTCCAGCCCGGCGTTGACCCCTTCCATCACGATATTCACCGCCAGGTTTCCCATCGCTTCCAGCGGCTGCCTCACCGTTGTCAAAGACGGCGCCGACATCGAGGACAGCAGCACGTCATCGAAACCTACTACCGAACAATTCTCCGGCACTTTCACGCCCGCTTTGGTCAGCGCTCGGATCGCGCCCAGCGCCGTCAGGTCGTCGAAGGCCATCAGTGCCGTGAACCTTTTCTTTCGCTGCAGCAATTCTTCCGTGAACCGGTAACCGCCTTCGAAGCCCGAGTTGGGATCGAAAGAATCCGGTAGCTGCAG
>WNFP01002534.1_pt1 | contig 20362 bp, 11 predicted proteins | sample 5400201 | NCBI WGS metagenome assembly WNFP01 (sample SAMN13153355, study PRJNA577476) | soil metagenome | isolation source: 115 cm saprolite under Madrone tree | place: USA:California | collected 2016-06-14
GGCGAGCACGGCGCGCTCGAATCCATCATGGCCATGAGTCACCGCGGCCGCCTGAACGTGATGGTCCACGCGGCGTGCAAGACGCCGCATGAAGTGGTTGCTGGCTTTGAGGACGTCGATCCTCGCAGCGTCCTCGGCGCGGGCGACGTGAAATACCACGTAGGCGCGACGGGCACCTACGTCACCAGCACCGGCAAAGAGATCGGCATCCATCTTGTTTCGAATCCAAGCCATCTCGAGGCTGTCGATCCTGTCGCCGTGGGCCGGGTGCGCGCGAAGCAAACCCGCTACGGATTGCGCGGCCCCTACGTCGACCGTTCACCGGAAACGCTGAATAAAGTCGTCCCCATCGTGATGCACGGCGACGCGGCTTTCGCGGGTCAAGGCATTTGGGCGGAAACGCTGAATCTCGCGGATCTGCAGGGCTACACCGTCGGCGGCACGATTCACATCATCGTGAACAACCTGATCGGCTTTACGACACAGCCCGCGCAGGAGCATTCTTCGCGCTTCGCTTCCGATATCGCCAAGCGCCAGTCCGTGCCAATCTTTCACGTCAACGCCGAAGACCCGGACGCCGTCGTGCGCATCGGAGAACTTGCCACGGAATATCGCGCAACATTCGGCAGCGACGTCGTCGTGGACATCATCGGTTACCGCCGCCATGGCCACAGCGAAGTCGACGATCCGACCATCACTCAGCCGCTCCTCTACGAGCGCATCAAGAATCATGCTCCGCTGTGGAAAATTTATGCCGAGCACACCGGCATGGACTCGTCCCTCATGGTCGACGGAGTCCGCAAGGAGTACGAAGAAGAGCAGACCAAGGCGCGCGCGCTAAGAAAAATACCGCACCTGCGCAAACTGCCGGAGTATTGGGCGCCTTATCAGCACGGCCGCTACAAACCTGAATATGAGGTCGATACCGGCCTCACGCCTGAGAAACTCGCGGAGATCACCGACGGCCTCGTTCGCGTGCCGGAAGGATTTCACATCCACCCAAAAATCGCGAAGCTTCTCGAACAACGCGCGGAAATGGGCCACGGCAAGCGTGCCGTCGATTACGGCTTCGCCGAAATGCTGGCGTTCGGCTCCGTGCTTCTCGAGGGGAATCCCGTGCGCCTCACGGGACAAGACACCGAGCGCGGCACCTTCAACCAGCGCCACGCGGTTTTGATCGACACGAAAACCGAGCACAACTACCTCACTCTCTCGCATCTTTCCAAACAACAGGCCTTCTGCCAGGTTCATAATTCTTCCCTTTCCGAGGCCGGTTGCCTCGGTTTCGAATACGGTTTCAGCCGCGACTATCCTGAAGCGCTTGTTTTATGGGAAGCGCAGTTCGGGGATTTCGCCAACGGCGCGCAGGTCATCATCGACCAGTTCATCAGCGCGGGCGAGGACAAGTGGAACCTTCCGGCAGGGCTCGTGATGCTTTTGCCGCACGGGTACGAGGGCCAGGGACCGGAGCATTCCAGCGCACGCCTGGAGCGCTTCATGCAGCTCGCCGCGGAAGACAACATGCAGATTTGCCAGCCTTCGACCGCTGCCCAGTATTTCCACATGCTGCGGCGGCAGGCGCGCCGCCTGTGGCGCAAGCCGCTGATCGTCTTCACGCCCAAGAGCATGCTGCGGCATCCCGACGCCAGCTCAAATCTCAAGGAATTCACGGAGCCGCGCTTCCTGCCGCTGGTTCCCGACCGCGAAGTGCAGGACGCCCGGCGCATCCTGATCGCCAGCGGAAAAGTCGGCCACGAATTGCGCGCCGAGCGCCGTCGCCGAAAGGACACTAATACCGCCATTTTCTTTCTGGACCAGCTCTACCCCCTGCCGCGCACGGAAATCGCCGCCGCCATCGCGGAGTATCCCAACGTGCGCGAGATCGTGTGGGTTCAAGAAGAGCCTGGCAACATGGGCGCAGTGGGATACGTTTTGCCGCGGCTCGAACGTATCGCAAAGGCCAGGGGGCTCAGCGTTCGCTCGGTCAAGCGTTCCGCCAGCGCCAGCCCGGCAACCGGCTCGGCCAAGGCCCATGAATTGGAGCAAAAGACGCTCCTCGCGCTCGCCTTCACAACTTCAAGCATCGATTAGGTTTTCTCGGCTTTAACACTACATTCACATGCATGTAAACGCCGCGTTACCAAGCCGAGCCGCCCTTCTGCGACAATCAGGTGTGTTACCTCAAATCCGGAGTGAGCAAAATCTTCCCCATGCCTACCGCAATTCGCCTTCCTACGGTACACTGCCGCCAAGCCGGCGTGCGGTACGCTCAAACTGTATGAAACGCATCCTTATTATCGAAGACGACCGCGATATCGTCGAACTGGTCCGCTACAATCTCGCAAACGAAGGCTTTCAGGTCAGCGCTGCTCATGACGGCAGCACTGGCCTGAGCACCTTGAAAAAAACGCCACCCGATCTCCTGCTTCTCGACCTCATGCTCCCGAAACTTTCCGGCCTGGAAATCTGCCGGGAGATTCGCCGGGACGATTCACTCAATCGTTTGCCCATTCTCATGCTCACGGCTCGCGGCGAGGAAGCCGACCGCGTCGTCGGGCTCGAGATGGGCGCCGACGATTACGTGACCAAGCCCTTCAGCCCGCGCGAATTGCTCGCGCGCGTCAAAGCGCTGCTCCGCCGTGCCGAGCCGCCCGCTGATGCGCCGCGCACCATTGAGATCGGCAAGCTGGCGATTGATCCGGCGTCCTATCGCGTGAGCCATTCCGGGAAGCCCGTACCGCTCAGCACGCTCGAATTCCGGCTGCTCTATTACCTGGCTTCGCGCCCAAACCGCGTCTTTACTCGCGATCAATTGCTCGATGCGGTCTGGGGAACGGATCGATTCGTTACGCCGCGCAGCGTGGACGTTTATGTTCGCCGCTTGCGTGAAAAAATCGAGTCCGATCCTGAAAACCCCGCATATTTGAAAACCGTCCGGGGCGCGGGCTATCTTTTTGAAACCCGTGCGGCTTAATCTTTTCTGGAAACTCGGTTTCGCCTTTTTCGCCCTGCTGATCGCGGTCCTGCTCCCCGTCGATTTCTATGCCGAGCGTGCCCTGCGGCGCGACTACGAACGTGCCGGTTTCGAACAGCTTGCCGCCATTGCGCGCATCGCGCTTGCAAGTCCTCCTCCGCCTTCATCGCTCTCTCCGTCCCATTCCGAAGATTCCGCCGCCCTTCGCGGTTGGGTTGCGAAAATGGCGGCGAGCAACGTCCGTGTCACGGTGATCGCCTCCGATGGCCAGGTGCTGGCGGACTCACAGTCCGATCCGCGAACCATGGAAAACCACGCTGCTCGCCCGGAGATTCGCGATGCTTTTGCAAAGGGCGACGGCCAGTCCATTCGGGGCAGCGCCGATAACAACCTCTTGTGTTACGCCGTGCGCTTATCCGTTGCCGGCGGGCCGCCCGTGGTCTTGCGCTTTGCCTTGCCGCTGCAGACGGTGGACCAGGAGCTTTGGGAATTCCGCCGCCGGCTTTGGCTGGCATCGGTGGTCATGCTCCTCGTTACCGGCATCGCTTCGTTGCTGATTTCCCGGTCTTTCTCGAGGCGTGTGGAACGCTTGCAGATGTTTTCTCGGCGGGCCGCGGAAGGCGATTTTCGTCCGCTTGAAGCGGATCGCTCTGGCGATGCGCTGGAAGCTCTGGCAATTTCGTTCAATGAAACGGCCGCGCGGCTCGACCGCACCATTCGAACGCTGACCGAAGAACGCAATCTTTCCTCCGCCATTCTCGGAAGCATGGTGGAAGGTGTGGCCGTCGTGAATGCTTCTGAGCGCCTGCTCTTCGCCAATCGAGGCTTCACGGAAATCCTGGGCCTGGACGTGCTGCCGCAATCCGGGAGCGCGCTCGTTGAAGTGGTGCGCCAGACCGAACTGATCGAGGCGGTTCGCGAAGTCTTGAAAGGCGAGCCCCGCGTCGAAACTGAAATCGTCACCGGCACTCTGCGCCAGCACTTTTTTGCGGTCACCGTCGCATCGGTCAGCGCCGCGGAAACTTCCGGCGCGGTCATCGTGCTGCATGACATCACCGAGCTGCGCAAGCTCGAGCGCGTCCGCCGGGATTTCGTTGCCAACGTTTCCCACGAATTCAAAACGCCGCTCACCGCCATTCAGGGTTTTGCGGAAACGCTTCTCGCCGGCGCCATCGACGATCCGCAAAATCGCATCCGCTTTCTGGAGATTATTCTCGAGCACTCCCGGCGCCTCGCCCGGCTCACCGACGACCTGCTCAAGCTTTCGAAAATGGATGCTGATCGGCTGGAACTGGAAATCCGCCGCCTGAGCGTTTCCCAATTCGTCGAGAGCTGCATCGAAACCACCCAGCGCCCCGCCGCCGAAAAAGATCTGCGTATATCCGTCAACTTGCCGCAGAGTTTGCCGGACATCGCCGCGGACCGCCGCCGCCTTGCCGAAGTTCTGCAAAATCTGCTCGACAACGCGATGCAATACACTCCGGCCGGCGGCCAGATCATGGTGAGCGCTTCAGCGGACGGCGTCGAAGTAACCTTCACGGTTTCTGACACCGGCATCGGCATCCCGCAGGCGGACCAGCCGCGCATCTTCGAGCGCTTCTACCGCGTCGACGTGGCCCGTTCCCGCGAAGTCGGCGGTACAGGGCTGGGGCTTTCCATCTCCAAACATCTTGTCGAAGTTCACGGCGGCCGCATCTGGGTCGAGAGCGAAGTGGGCCAAGGTTCGCAATTCCATTTCACCGTTCCCATCTTCGACCCGGAGCGCGCTACACTCCGCACTGCGCGCTAGCCCCAAGGGCGGAGCCAGGGCGAAAGGCATCGCACCCCCTAACTCTCGTCTTTTCCCGCTTTTTCACATTCTTGTGAACAAACTGTAACCATTTCCAGGGCAGAATTTTGCTTATGAGCGAGAGTGCGACTTCCCGCCCTCCGCTCAGAAAGGCGGCCCATGGCAGCAACTGCTGGACTCACCGAAGCCGTGCTCTACGATACGCTCGTGAACTATCTCGTCTCCATGGCCCGCACCGTCGAAGGCGCCATGAACCGCGCGCTCGACGCCATCGTTAGCCTGGAAAATCCTCGCACCTCCGCTCTCCCCAGCGAAGTGTTTCTCCTCGAGCCCCGCATCAACGAAATGGAAATTGTCATCGATGAACATGCTATCCGCCTGCTCCGCCGTGGCTCGTTTACCGACGATGAGATGCGCCTCATCGTCGCCGCTCTGAAAATCACCAATGATCTCGAGCGCATTGGCGACCTTGCCGTGAATCTCGCCGAGCGTGTGGTCTCCCTTCGCGAAATGCAAGGCGCGCAGGTTCCCGAAGAACTGGCTCCGATGGCCTCCGCCGTGCGCGCCATGGTCACCAAAAGTCTCGGCGCGCTCATTTTCCGCAACGTTGAGATGGCCACGCAGGTTCTCGAAAGTGACGATGTCGTTGATCGATACCGCGATCGCATTTTCGAGCAGCTCCTCCAGCACATGACTCAAGAGCCCACGCTGGTGAGCCCGGGCCTTCAATTCATTCTTGCCACGCGCCACCTCGAACGCATTGCGGACCACGCCACCAACATTGCCGAGGACATCATCTTTTGGGTCCGTGGTCTCGACGTGCGCCACGGCCGTGGTCTCACGGTCCGCCCCGACCAGGCCGGCCAGACCGATCCGGTTTCCGCCGGGGATTCCGCGATCACGGAAAATTCACATGTCCTTGATTCGGGCGTGACCCCAGACTGCCAGACTGAGCGAGCATGATCTTCACGTAGAGTCCTACCTCGGGGACCGGTGCACCCCTGGCTCCGGTCCCCATCTCCCCCCTCATGGAATTCTGCAACACTCTCCAGGCATCCCCTTGACCCAGCCGGGCAGTCCTACTATCGTCGTAAGAGAGTCGAGATGGATCCGTCCACACATTCTTGCGCGCGCTCTGCGGTGCCACGATGGCACGTAGGGATTAGTTTCTTCCTCGCTCTTTTCCTGCTTTACAACCCTTACATGGCTGCGCCAAGTTGGGCGGGTGGTTTGAATGTTTGCCATCCGGCGAGTAACCGCGCCACGGTAGGTGCTTCAGAGCTACAGCACTTTTCTCCCGCAGGCGGGCGAGACCAGCTTTCAACACCTGCGACGCCCACTGTCGAACCACTCGCTTCGCTTCCGGCAGTCTCCTCTCAACCCTTTGAACTCGTTTCGCAAGTAGTCTCCCCCCCACAGCAGTTTTTCGGCTCGAGCCTGTGGTTCCGGCCGCCGCCTGCTCTCTAGCTGGTTTTCGCCTCCGCTGAACTGAAGAGCTTTCGCCACCGGTTGAAACGGCGGCGAGTCACCATTGGTCAGGCCCTTTTAAAAATCTGCAGGTGTCTGGAAACCGCCAAGGCAGGTCCTGCCGGGTCACGCAGCCTGCCAGGGATACAGTTCATGAAGAAAAAAAAGCTTTGGATTATTGTTGCCGTGCTCTTGGCGATCGTCATATTGGCCTGGCGCTGGATTGAGCGCGGGCCGACCGAAGCTGATGATCAGAATCATCCGATTGCCACCTCGGCGGAAACCGTCGCCGCAGTCGCGCACACCGAGCGCCGCAGCGTGGGAACCACGCTGACCATCGCTGGGGAGTTCAAACCGTTTCAGGACGTCGATGTTCATGCCAAGGTGGCCGGCTATATCAAGGTGATTTACGTCGATGTCGGCGACCACGTGCAGGCAGGCCAGACGATCGCGGTCCTGGAAATCCCCGAGCTGGCCGCGCAACTCGCGGGCGCGGATGCTGGCGTGCGGCGCTCCAAAGAGGAAATTCGGCGCGCGGAAGGAGACCTGGTTCGCGCACAATCGGCCCATGCCGCCGCCCACTCCGCTTATGCCCGATTGAAACAAGCGGCGGAGTCTCGCGCCGGCTTAGTGGCGCAGCAAGAAATCGATGATTCGCAAGCGAAGGATCTGGAATTCGAAGCCCAGGTTTCCAGTTCGAGTGCGGCGCTCTCGTCGGCACAACAGCAGCTTCAAGTAGCCGAGGCCAACCAAAAACAGTACAGCGCTTTGTCTGACTATTCTCGTATCATAGCGCCCTTCTCCGGCGTGGTTACCGCGCGTTATGCCGATACCGGCGCGCTTATTGCCGCGGGCACTTCCAGCGGCACGCAGTCCATACCGGTCGTCCGGCTGGCACAAATTTCAAAACTACGCCTCGTTCTCCCGATCCCCGAATCGGTTGCCGCGCAAATTCATCTTGGCGACCCGGTGAAAGTGCGCGTGCAGGCGCTGAATCAGGATATCGTCGGCAAAGTTTCACGCTTCGCGGATTCTCTCGACCGGCAGACTCGAACTATGGAGACGGAAATCGATTTTGACAACCGCGGCGGACACCTGATTCCCGGCATGTACGCGGAAACACAGCTTTCTCTTCGCGAGAAGAAAGATGCTCTCACCGTTCCCCTCGAGTCCGTCACGCGCAACGGCGACGATGCGACGGTGCTCGCCGTCAACCCGGAGAACATCATCGAAGAACGCCATGTAAAGCTGGGACTTGAAGACAGCGTCCGTGTGGAAGTGCTCTCCGGCCTAACGGACAAAGATCGGGTGGTTATCGGCAATCGCAGCCAGTTCCGCAACGGACAGAAAATTCAACCCAAGGACGTCGGCACAGGCGCCTCAAAAGTGGGGGGACAGACCTGATGTCCGGCTTCTCGATTAAGTATCCCTTTTTGATTATCGTCGCCTGCCTGGTGGTAGCCATCGTTGGCAGCGTGACCCTCGTGCGTATGCCGGTTGACCTTTTTCCTCCCATCAACATCCCTGTCGTTGTTGTGGCTACCTTTTATTCCGGCATGCCGCCTCAGCAGATCGAAACGAACATCACCAATCCATTCGAACGGTTCTTCACGCTGGCCAGCGGTGTGGATCATATCGAATCGCGCTCGCTGCCAGGCGTGAGCCTCATCAAAATCTACTTTCAACCGGGCACGAACGCGGACGCCGACCTCAGCACGGTTTCCAACCTCGCGATGGCCGACCTCCGCCGCCTTCCTCCCGGTACGCTGCCGCCGGTGGTGCTGAAGTTCGACGCTTCCAGCTTGCCCGTGTGTTTGATCACGCTAAAAGGCCAGGGATTAAACGAAACGGATCTCCAGGACCTGGGCCGCTACACCGTGCGGAATCAGATCGCCAACGTTCCGGGCGCTTCGGTTCCGCAGCCCTTCGGCGGAAAGTATCGTCAGATCATGGTGTATGTCGATCCGCTGAAGCTCGAAGCAAACCAGTTGAGCCCCATGGACGTGGTGCGTACGGTCAACGAGAGCAACCTCATTCTCCCCGCGGGCGACGTCAAGATCGGGCCAATCGATTACAACTTGTACTCCAACAGCCAAGCTCCCACCGCCAAATTCATCAACGGCATGCCGCTAAAAACCGTGGGTCAATCCTCTGTGCTCGTCGGCGATGTCGGCAAAGCCGTGGACGCCAACGCCATGCAGACCAACATCGTGCGAGTGGACGGTCAGGCATCGGTTTACTTGCCGATCCTGAAGCAGGGCGGGGACACCAATACCATCGCGGTGGTGGACGGCATCAAGGAAGCCTTGCAGCACCTCGTTGATATTCCGAAACAGCTCGTCACTCGCGTCGTCTTTGACCAGTCTCTCTTTGTCAAAACGGCCATCGCCAACCTGCTCCGCGAGGGCTCGATTGGACTGGTCCTGACCGGTGTGATGATTCTTCTGTTCCTCGGCAGCATGCGCGCTACCCTCGCAGTCTTCCTCTCCATCCCACTTTCCGCACTCGCCGCGTTTCTGGCCATCAGCGCCGGTGGCGGCACTGTGAACACCATGGTGCTGGGCGGACTCGCACTGGCGTTCTCGCGCTTGATCGACAATTCCGTCATCGTGCTCGAAAACATCTTCCGCCATCTCGAGATGGGAGAGGCCCCTGAAGTCGCCGCGGAGAAAGGCGGGCAGGAAGTCGCTCTAGCTGTGCTTGCCGCAACCATCACCACCGCCATCGTTTTCTTTCCGGTGGTTTTTCTCTACGGCGTCAGCCGTTTCCTTTTCATGGCTCTTGCCACGGCGGTGATCCTTTCTCTGTTCGCTTCCTACCTCGTTGCCATGACCGTCGTCCCGCTGTATTGCGCCAAGCTCATCAAGAAACATGAGGCCGATGAGGAAGTGGGGGAGCATTCCACTTCGCCGCACCTCTGGATCGTCAGGAAGTTCAATCTCTACTTTGAGCGAATGCTCGGAAAGTACGACCGTACGCTAGCGGCATCGCTGCTGAAACCGGCCGGCGCGGTCGTCGGCCTCGTCGGCGTCTCACTGCTTTCTTTTTCTCTCTATCCGTTTCTCGGGGTTTCTTTCTTTCCGAGGACCGATCCTGGTCAGTTCGTAATCAACCTGAAGGCGCCTTCCGGAACCCGCGTGGAGCTCACCGAAAATTATGTGAAACAGGTGGAGCGGATCATCCACCAGGTGGTCCCTGCCAACGAGCTCCAAATCATCGTTTCGAACATCGGCAGCACAACGGATTTTTCGGCGATTTACACGCCCAATTCGGCGTCGCACACCGCGTTCGTGCAAGTAAGCCTTAAGGAGGGCCACAAGGTCGGCAGCTACGAGTATATGCGGCGCGTGCGCCAGCAGCTCAGCCAGCAGCTCCCTCAGCTCAGTACCTACTTTCAGTCGGGCGGGCTGGTCGACGCAGTCATCAATCTCGGCTTGCCCGCGCCCATCGACATACAAGTTAGCGGCAACAATCTCAGCAGCGTTTACGCCACAGCGGCAAAAATCGCTGCGCCCGTTCGCGGACTCGGGAGCGTCAGCGACGTTCTGATTCCCCAGGATATCGATTACCCTGCCTTGCAACTCGACGTTGACCGCGGGAAGGCCAGTCTCCTCGGTCTCTCGCAGAAAGAAATCGTCGACAACGTCATCACCGCCCTCACTTCGAACGGCATGATCGCGCCGAATTACTGGATCGATCCGACGAGCGGCAACCCCTACCTGCTGGCCGTCCAGTATCCCGAGGACCAAGTCAAGACGATGACCGATCTGAAGCAGATTCCCCTGCGCGGCGGGAAAAGCACGGAACCTACCCCCCTCGATAGCGTGGTAAAAGTCAGCGCTATTCCTTCCCCAACGGAAGTAGACCACTACCAATTGTTTCGTGTGATCGATGTATACGTGTCGCCGAAGAGCGAAGATCTCGGCCGGCTGGCCAGCCAGGTGGAAAAAATTATCAAGGACACCCAGCTGCCGGAGGGAGTTCGCGTGAACCTGCGGGGCTCGGTGCAGGGCATGCGCGCTTCCTTCAAGAGCTTCGGAATCGGCCTGATCCTCTCCGTCGTCTTGGTGTATCTGATTCTGGTTGCGCAGTTCGCGTCATGGAAGGATCCCTTCATCATCCTTCTGGCGATACCTCCCGGACTTGCCGGCGTGCTCTTGTTCCTGCTCGCGACGGGCACGACCTTGAACGTGATGTCTCTGATGGGACTGGTGATGATGGTTGGCATCGTGGTATCGAACAGCATCTTGATCGTCGAGTTTGCCCGCCATCTTCATCATCAAGGCAAACCGCTACAGGAAGCTGTCTCGACCGCCGCTCGCTTGCGTCTTCGTCCCATCTTGATGACCTCCCTTGCAACCCTTCTCGGCCTGATCCCCATGGCTCTCGGCACCGAGCCAGGCAGCGAACAATACGCCCCGTTGGCCCGGGCAATCATTGGTGGCTTGCTTGTTTCCGTTGTCGTGACTGTCTATCTCGTGCCTGCGGCTTACCTCATCGTGCACCGCAAGAAAGAGACGAGTTCTCAGGAGGCGCAAGCGTGATGCGCTATACATTTGCTTCGTGCATTCTTTCCCTTCTGATCTGCGCGCCACTTCTGGCGCAGATGGCGGCAAGCCCGCCGGCCTCTTCGGCCCCATCTCTGCCCTCCCCCGTTGGCAAGGAACTGACGTTGGCCCAAGCCGAAGCCCTCGCTCTAAGAAACAATCCGCAAATTGCCATTGGGAAGCTGCGCGCACTGGTCGCGCGCCAGTATGTCCGGGAGGCTCGCTCTGCACTTCTACCCAACGCCTATCTCAGCGTCACTGCGGTAGACTCCAATCCCGGGAGCCGCCTTGCCGCCGGTAGCCTTAACAATCCGATTCTTTTCCCACGCGCCGCGGCTGGCGCGACCGTCGGCCAGTTGATCACCGATTTCGGCCGCTCCACGAACCTGCTCTCCAGCTCCGAATACCAGGCCAAGGCCGAAGATCAAAATTCCGCAGCCACCTCGGCCCAAATCATCCTGGCGGTGGACCAGGCTTTTTACAATGTGTTGGAAACCAAGGCGCTGGTGGCCGTGGCCCAGCAAACGGTCGACTCCCGCCAACTCCTCGTCGACAAGATCAAGGCGCTCACTGACGCCAAGCTGAAGTCCGAACTCGATCTGAGTTTCACTCGGGTTGACCTGGCCCGCGGAAAACTCTTGCTGTTGGAAGCGCATAACAATTACCAAACTTCGCTCGCCGCCCTTTCGGCGATCCTCGGCTACCCGGATGAACAGGATTTTCAACTCGTTGAGGAGCTCACCGCGATTGCTCCCCCTGTTCTGGACGCCCTCCCGCTCATTCAGCAAGCCCTGCAGCAGCGACCGGAGGTCGCGGCGCTTCAAAACGAAGTCGAAGCCGCGCAAAAATTCAGCAGCGCCGAACATGACCTTTGGCGTCCCACCGTCAGCGCACTCGGCGTCGTCGGGGAGGCTCCCGTTCGCGACAACCATATCCCCAACTGGTATGGCGCCGTCGGATTAAATGTAAACATCCCCATCTTTAGCGGTTTTCTCTTCAACGCGCGCGCCAAGGCCGCCGATCTTCAGACCGAAGTAAATCGCCAAAAACTCGCCGATCTTAGAAACAACATTGCCCGCGACGTGCGCACTTCCTGGCAAGACACCATGCGCGCCTACGAGCGCCTCTCGGTCACCCAGCAGCTGCGTGAACAAGCCAGTCTAGCCTTCGACCTCGCGCAATCCCGCTACAATCTCGGTCTCGGCTCTATCGTCGAATTTAGCCAGGCCGAACTCGGAAAAACCGAAGCCGACATCGCCGACACCGATGCCAAATACCAATATCGCTTGACCCAAATCGTCCTTGCCTATAGCATTTCGTCACCGAAGTAGGTCCCTCCTCGCGGTGCCGAGGGGAAGCCGCCTTTTGGAGATTGCAGATGGCTCGGTTTTTCCTGCAACCAGGCAGCGGACGAGATGCGGCCCACAAGTTGTTTTCTTCGGCTCGCCTCGGCCTCTGTCTGTTGCCGTTAACAAACCGGAAAATCCGCAACCTCTGATACGTCAATGGTTTCCCGTGGATTCCCAACTATTGTTACAGGATATTCACATTCGATTGACGTAGTTGTAAGACGGGGCCTTTACCTTCTGCCGCGGGGGTGGTACGCATTTTTTTCGGTACCAGGTCGAATTTTGCTCCAAAGAGAGAGGAAATGAAAAAACTAGCAGCACTTGCAGTATCGCTATTCCTTGTTACCGGAACTGCTTTTGCCGATACGCCGAAGAACGCCGATCCGCAACCTGCCAAGGCGGCTCAACCGGCTAAGCCCAAAGCGGCCAAGAAGGCTGAGAAGTCCGACGCAGCCATTGCGGCCCAGCTCGAAGAGCTGCGGCAGGCTCTCCAGTCGCAGCAGGAGCAACTTCAGATGCTGAAGGAAGAGCTTGCCAAGCGCGACCGCCAGATCGATGAAGCGCGCGAAGCAGCGGCGGCTGCCAACGCTCGTGCTGTCGAAGCCAGCGCCAAAGCCGCCGAGGCTGTCAACACCAACGCCGAAGTGAAGTCTACAGCGGTTGCGCTCAACTCCACCGTCAGCGCCTTGAAAGCCAGCAATGAAATCCTCAAGACCACCGTGGCCAAGGAACAAGCCGACGCCCAAAAAGCATCTGAAGACGGCCCGTCCGCCATCAAGTACAAGGGCGTCAGCCTCACACCTGGCGGCTTCATCGCGGCGGAGACGGTTTATCGCCAGCGCGCGGAGAGTGCCGACATCAACACCCAACTCAATGGAATTCCCTTCCCCGGCAACGCCCTCAGCAAAGTTTCCGAAAATGTTTTCTCCGCTCGCCAGACACGCGCCACCTTGTTGGCCGAGTCCAAGGTCGGGCCCGCCAAGCTCACCGGCTACTTCGAAATGGATTTCCTCGGCGCTGGCGCTACCTCCAACAATCGTCAGAGCAACAGCTATGTTTTCCGGCAGCGCCAATTGTGGGCGCAAGCCGCCTTCGATAGTGGTTTTTCCATCACCGGCGGCCAAATGTGGAGCCTTGCAACGGAAAATAGGAAGAGCATTCAAAACCGTCAGGAAGCCTTGCCAATGATGATCGATCCGCAGTACGTCGTTGGCTTCACCTGGCAGCGTGCCTATTCTCTCCGACTAACACAGAGCCTTCTTGACAGCAAACTGACTCTCGGTGTTTCCATCGAAGGTCCGCAAACAACGCTTGGCGGGCGTGGCTTCTCGGCCTTCACCAACGCCGCTGGCGCCACCTCGCAGAATTTTTGGTACGTAGCTCCCGGAAACGGCGGCGGTCTCAACAATTTCACCGACGCCACCGGCTACACACCGAACAGGGCTCCGGACATCGTCGTCAAGGCCGTCCTGGACCCTGGCTGGGGACACTATGAAGTATTCGGCATCGTCAGCCAGTTGCGCGCCCGCATTTATCCTTGCGCAGTCGTCAGCGCTACTCCCACCGGTTTGGTAACCAATGCCGACGGCTCCACAACTAACTTTGGCGGCGCCCCCATCACCTGCACCGCAGCTCCCACAGCGACTGGCCCCACGGCCGCTGGCGCTTTCAATGATTCGCGCACCGGGGGAGGAGGCGGGGCCAGCTTGCGCGTTCCCCTCTTCGCGAAGAAGCTGGACTTTGGCGTCAAGGGCGTCTACGGAGACGGCATTGGCCGCTTCGGTTCTTCGCAGCTTGCCGACGCCACGGCGCGCCCCGATGGCACTCTCGCTCCGATTCGCACCGGTCATGGCCTGGGCATCCTCGAGTTTCACCCCAACCCGAAGCTGGACATTTATGCCTACGGTGGCGCGGAGTATGCGGCCCGTGCGGCCTACAAAGGCTATGACATGGTAAAGATCACGACCGTGTCCATCAGCAATCCCAACGGTGTTGCTGGTGCTCCGATTCTGGTCAACACCACGGTAGCGCGTTCCACTTCCGGTATCGGCGGTTATGGCAACACGGCTGCGATCAACACCGGTTGCAGCACGGAGAATCCTCCTGCGACCCAACTCCTACCCAACGCCGGGGGAACCTGCGCTGGCGACGCGCGCATCGTCATCGAAGGCACCCTCGGCTTCTGGCACAAGCTTTACCAGGGTCCCAAGGGTGGCTTCCGCTGGGGCATGACCTATTCTTACTTGACCAGGACCGGCTGGTCCGGAAGTGGTGGTCTAGCGGCAGGCAGTGCGGGTCTTTCACCCAAGGCCGTCGACAACATGGTGTGGACCTCTTTCCGCTATTACCTGCCGTAGTTCGGTTCAGGCAATATGTCGGCCCGTCCCTCCCCTGGACGGAAAAACCGATTCAAGCAACAATGAACCTCTTGTAACAATGCCGTAACAATGGGGGCACATACTTGCCATTCCCGGGAAAAGACAAATTCTTCAGACGGAGATGAAGCATGAAGCGAATCGCAGGATTGCTCTTGGTAGTTCTCGCCTTCGCTGGTGTTCTATGGGCCGATAGCGCTCTCTCGATCACCGGCGCGGGCGCGACGTTTCCCTACCCCATGTATTCCAAGTGGTTTGACGAATACCACAAGAAAAACGCCAATCTTGAAATCAACTATCAATCCATCGGTTCCGGCGGCGGCATCAGACAGGTCACGGAAGGAACCGTGGACTTCGGCGCCACCGATGGCCCCATGAACGACGAGCAGATCAAGGCCTACCAGGACAAGCATGGCTTTGCCATCCTGCATTTCCCAACCGTTCTCGGCGCTGATGTGCCGACCTACAATATTCCCGGCGTCGACGTAGAGTTGAGTTTCACGCAGGAAGCGATTGCGGGAATCTTTCTTGGGACAATCACGAAATGGAATGACCCGGCAATCACCGGTTCGAACAAGGGTGTGAGTCTCCCCGCAAACGACATCGTCGTGGTGCATCGGTCGGAAGGTAGTGGCACGACCTACATCTGGACAGACTATCTTTCAAAAATCAGCGACGAATGGAAAACCAAGGTCGGTAAGGGTGCGTCGGTGAACTGGCCCGTGGGTCTCGGCGGCAAGGGCAACGAGGGCGTCACTGGCACGATCAAGAATACTCCCAACTCCATCGGTTATGTCGAATTGATCTACGCGATCCAGAACAAAATGCCTTATGGCCGGGTGAAAAATTCCTCTGGCGCTTTCGTAAAGGCGGATCTTGCAAGTGTCACTGCCGCGGCGGCTGCCGCCGTAAAAAGTATGCCGGACGATTTCCGCGTTTCGATTACGGACGCCCCCGGCAAGACAGCCTACCCCATCTCCAGCTTTACCTGGCTGCTTGTTCCCGCTAAGTTTTCCGACGCCAACAAGCGCGATGCCATCAAGGGTTTCGTGAAATGGATGCTGGCGGACGGTCAGAACTATACCGAGGCATTGTCCTACGCTAAGCTGCCCAAGGAAGTCGTGGCCAAGGAATTGAAGGCCATCGACAAGATTCAGTAACACTGGCTGCGAACGTGGGAACGACCACTACCACCGTGCCGAGCACGGGCCCCCTTGCGGGCTCGCGCTCGTTTCTTTCCCGCCTCCGCCAGGGCGATGAAATCGCGCGAATGATTACCTTTCTGTTCGCCGCTTCCGTCGTTCTCGTCACCGTGCTGCTCGTTTTCGAATTGTGGCAAGGTTCCGATCTCTCCCGCCACAAGTTCGGCTTCAATTTTTTCCGCACCTCCGTTTGGGACCCCATCTTCGGTCAATTCGGCGCTCTGCCCTTCATTTACGGCACGCTCATCACCGCGGCAGTTTCTCTGCTCATCGCCGTTCCCCTCGGCATCGGCGCCGCGATTTTTCTTGCCGAACTCGCGCCGGCAAGAGTTTCCGATACGCTGGAATTCTTCATCGATCTTCTCGCCGCCGTCCCCAGCGTCATCTACGGCGTCCTCGGCATCTTCATCGTCGTTCCCTTGATGCGCCAATACATTCAGCCGGCGCTCAAACATTCCCTCGGCTTCCTTCCGCTCTTTCAAGGCCCTGCCTATGGTGTCGGTTTTCTGACGGCAGGCGTCGTCCTCGCCATCATGGTGATCCCCTATATCATTTCCGTTTCACGTGAAGTCCTGCTCTCCGTCCCTCGCGACCAGCGCGAAGCCGCCCTCTCTCTCGGAGCCACGCGCTGGGAATCCACCTGGAAAGTGGTCGTTCCTTTTGCTCGCGCCGGCATTTTTGGTTCAATTTTCCTAGCCCTCGCCCGCGCCCTCGGGGAAACCATGGCCGTTACCATGGTCATCGGTAACACCCCCACCATCAGTGCTTCTCTCTTTTCTCCCGGCTATTCCATAGCTGCCGTCATTGCCAATGAATTCACCGAAGCCGTCGGCGATCTCCATACGCAATCTCTGATCGAGCTTGCCCTGGTGCTCTTCATCCTTACTTTCATCCTTAACGGTGTTGCGCGCCTGCTGATCGTCGCCACTTCCCAGCGCGGCAGCGGAATGGGCAACGTATGAGCCCTCGCCTCCGCTGGCGAAAATTTGTGAGCGGCTTCATGCTCGCGATGACGGGCGTGTGCGCCCTCGTCGCCGTTTCCGTCCTTTTCCTCATTCTTGGCTATCTCGTCTATCATGGCGGCACTTCCATCAACTGGAACTTCTTCACGAAATTGCCTACTCCCGTTGGCGAGACCGGTGGCGGTATGGCCAACGCCATCGTCGGCAGCGGGAAGCTGCTTCTGCTCGCTACGCTCATCGGCGTTCCCATCGGATTCTTTGGCGCCATTTATCTTGCGGAATTCAGCGGTGCCACCACGGCTTTTGTCGTCCGTTATGCTGCGGACTTGCTCAACGGCGTTCCCTCCATCGTCATCGGCATTTTCGCCTTCATCCTTGTCGTTCATCCTTTCAAGCATTTCTCAACGCTCGCCGGCGGATTCGCCCTCGGGCTGATGATGATTCCCATTACTCTGCGCAGTACGGAAGAGTTTTTGCGCGGTGTGCCCAACGCTTTGCGCGAAGCTGCTATGGCCCTCGGCGCCAGCAAGTGGAAAACCATCGCCTCGGTTATCGTCCCCGCCGCGTATCGCGGTATCCTCACTGCCATTTTGCTAGCCTTTGCCCGCGTCGCCGGTGAAACCGCACCGCTCCTTTTCACCGCCCTCGGCAATCGCTTTTGGAGCCCTGGCTGGAACCAGCCCACCGCTGCTCTCCCGGAAATGATTTACAGATATGCTATCTCTCCGTATGATGATTGGAATCGTCAGGCTTGGGCTGCGGGGCTCGTCTTGTTAGTCTTAATTCTTGTCATTAACGTCGTCGCCCGGGCGATTCTTTCCCGGGGCATTGCGGTTCCGAGGTCTTAACCTATGCACGCTTCTGTGAGGCCAGCTTTGACCGTGAAAATACCTCCCATCGCGACCAGTCCGGCGGCGCGAGAGACGTCGGCGGCCCTCTCCATGCGCATGACCATTTCCAAGGTCAATTTCTTTTACGGCAGCAAGCAGGTCCTCTTCGATATCAGCATGGGCATCGCCACCAACAAGGTCACCTCTCTCATTGGTCCCTCCGGCTGTGGCAAGTCCACCCTGCTTCGCACCCTGAATCGCATGTACGAGATCGTGCGCGGCGCCCGCCTGGAAGGCGAAATTCTTCTCGATGGCCAGAACATCCTTACCCAGGACGTTACTTCGTATCGCCGCCGCGTCGGCATGGTTTTTCAGCGCCCCAATCCTTTCCCCAAGTCCATTTTCGACAACGTTGCCTATGGTCTGCGGATTAACGGCTCCAAAGCTCCTATCTCTGAAGCGGTCGAAAAAAGTCTGCGCCACGCCGCCCTCTGGGACGAAGTGAAAGACCACCTGCACAAGTCCGCCTACGAACTTTCCGGCGGCCAGCAGCAACGCCTGTGCATCGCCCGCGCCCTTGCTGTCGAGCCCGAAGTGCTTCTTCTCGACGAGCCCTGTTCCGCGCTCGACCCCATCAGCACCGCCAAAATCGAAGAGCTGCTCGTCCAATTGAAGGATCTTTGCACCATCGTCACCGTGACCCACAACATGCAGCAGGCCGCGCGCATCAGCGATTTCACCGCCTTCCTGCTCACCGGTCAGCTCATCGAGTTCAGTCCCACGCCGCAGCTCTTCACCACGCCGGGTGACCCCCGCACGGAGGCTTACATCACCGGCCGCTTCGGCTGACGCCTTTATCGCTCCGTCGTTTCGAGCGAAGCGAGAAAGCTCTCTTCGTTTTGCTGTAAGTTAGTCGTGAGGGAAAGGGGTTCATGGAACGCCATTTCGAAAAAGACCTAAACGAGATGAAAGAGCGCCTGCTCTGGATGGGCAGCCTCGCGGAGCGTGCCGTCCACCAGTCCGTTCACGCCGTTCTGGAATCCGACGAACAGCTCGCCAAGCGCGTCCTCGATGAAGAAGACGCCATCAACGAGCTCCAGATGGAAATTGACGATCGCGTCGTTCAGCTTCTCGCTCTGCACCAGCTCATGGCCATCGATCTCCGCTTCGTGCTGGCGGTCTCGCGTATCAATAACGATCTCGAGCGCATCGGCGATCAGGCCGTCAACATCGCTCAGGGCGCCCTGCGCATCCTTCGCCACCCGCGCGTGAAGCCTTACGTCGACCTGCCCCGCATGAGCGACCTCGCCGAGGAGATGGTGCGCAATGCTCTCAACGCCGTTGTCCGCCGCGATGTCGAGCTGGCCCAGAGCGTCCTTGCCACCGACGATAAGGTAGATAGCTACCGCGATCAGATTTTCCGCGAATTGCTCACCTACATGATGGGCGATTCCAGCGTCGTCTTTCCCGCTTTCGAACTGATCCTCGTCGCCAAGAACCTCGAGCGCATCGGCGACCACGCCACGAACATCGCCGAAGACGTCATCTACCTCGTCCAAGGCCAGGACATCCGCCACCCCACCGTCGACCGTCGCTGACTTTGTTCCACTATTAGGAGCTCATCTTCTCGCGCATCGCGCGAAGCTCCGGGCAGTCCCCCTGCTAGCGGCAAAGCAGGCCTCTGGCTGGCAAGGCGCCTGCCGGTAGCTCACAATCATGTCAATTTTTTTGGAAATCCAAATCCCTTGGCAGAGCATCAAAGCGCTTGCTGGTGATTATGCCTAGACATACGCCCCGGGTATTGTGGTTAAGCCTAAGTCTCCTGCTGTGCAGCCTTCCCTCTGTGGCTCAGTCCCCCCAGCCCCCCGTTGCCCCGGGAGCGGAAAGCGGCCGGCCCGACGCGCAGGCAAAAGGAGCCCCGCCTGTCGAGCAGCCGCCCGAACAGCGGTTGTCAGGAAAAATCACCGGAACCATTGTCGACCCCACTGGGGCCCCTGTCCCCGGAGCAAGCGTCAAACTTTCACATGAAGATCAATCCCCAGACCAGGAGGCCCTGACTAGAGACGATGGGCAATTCTCGCTTGCCAATGTCGCTCCCGGGCCCTTCCATCTCGCAATTACATCGGCCGGCTTCGCGCCGCAAGCATCCTCTGGAATCCTCCAGTCGGGAGAGAGTCACACCGTCCCGCAGATCGCGCTGGCTCTTGCCACTGCAGTCACTGAGGTGCGTGTCGTCCTCTCTCGGACGGAAGTGGCGGAAGATCAAATCAAGGTCCAAGAGAAGCAGCGGGTCCTCGGCGTGGTTCCAAATTTCTATGTCAGCTATGACCACCATGCTGTTCCTCTTACGTCGAAGCAAAAGTTCGAGCTTGCCTGGAAGACCACTGTGGATCCCGTCAGCCTCGGAGTCACTGGGGCTATTGCGGGAATTCAGCAGGCGCAAAACGATTTCAGTGGATATGGACAAGGCGCGCAAGGTTATGCCAAGCGCTTGGGCGCCGCCTACGGCGATTTTGTTGCAAGCACGTACATCGGGGGAGCCATACTGCCGTCGCTCCTGAAGCAAGATCCGCGTTATTTCTACAAAGGCAGCGGCAGTAAGCGATCGCGGATTCTGTACGCGCTCGCCACTTCTGTGATTTCCAAGGGCGACAACGGTCACTGGCAGGCAAATTACTCGGGGATCCTCGGAAGCTTGGCCGCCGGCGGAATCTCAAATCTCTACTATCCCGCCAAAAATCGCGACGGAGCGGAGTTAACTTTCGAAAACGCGCTGATCGGGATCGGCGAATCTGCCGCCGTCAATCTCCTTCAGGAATTTGTCATCCGCAGGCTGACGCCGAGTGTTCCTAAGCACCAATTGGCCA
>WNFP01001679.1_pt1 | contig 20341 bp, 18 predicted proteins | sample 5400201 | NCBI WGS metagenome assembly WNFP01 (sample SAMN13153355, study PRJNA577476) | soil metagenome | isolation source: 115 cm saprolite under Madrone tree | place: USA:California | collected 2016-06-14
GAGTCAATCCGAGCAGCGCTGCAATCGCGGCGAATAATAAATAAACATCTGACTGGGTGGAAAAAATCGACCGGCGAAATAAGATTCATCGGGCGGCGCTGGAGAGTAAAATCATGAGCTCCGCGGGCACTTTGAAAACCTAAAGGGCTGGATCAGCGGGGCGTACTACTCGTCCGAAGCGGGGATGAGGGAGTTGGGATGGACGGCGGACCGCGTGTTTGCAAGTTTTCCCAGTTGCAAGCACGCGGAGGGACATACTTGAGAGGGATTCCATGAAAGAATTTTCAAGTCGCAGAGAATTTCTTCGTGCCGCGACGCTGACAGGCGCTGGACTAGCGCTTTCGAACCCGCTGCTCGGGGCTTCGAACAAGTCGGTGCTGGTTTTCACAAAGTCGTCGGGTTGGGAACATGACGTGGTGAAAAGGGTTGGCGGCAAGCCGAGCATCGTCGACGACACCATCAACGAACTGGGGAATGAGCACGGATTCAGCGCCGGCGTGACCAAGGACGGGCGCATTTTTGATTCGAAAGAGTTTCATTCCTACGCCGGCATGGTATTTTTCACCACCGGCGATCTCACGACGCTGGGCACGGACGGCAAGCCGCCGATGTCGGCCAAAGGCAAACAGGCGCTGCTGGACGCGGTGCGCGATGGAATGGGATTCGTGGGCGTGCACGCGGCGGCCGACACGTTTCATACCCTGCCGGATCCCGAAGACCGATCCAATCGCTACATCGCGCATGGAGATCAGGAGGATCCTTACCTTCGCATGCTCGGCGCCGAGTTCATCATTCACGGCAGGGAGCCGCGGCTGCAGGATGCGAACCTGATCGTGAACGATCCGAAATTTCCGGGGCTGGAAGGGGTAGCATCGCCGGTGAGTTTCAACGAAGAATGGTATTCGTTGAAGGACTTCATGCCCGATCTTCACGTGATCCTCACTTTGGACACGCATGGCATGAAGGGTGAGTGCTACCAGCGCGCGCCGTATCCCGCGACGTGGGCGCGGCAACACGGGAAGGGCCGTGTTTTTTACACCGCGATGGGTGACCGACCGGAGAATTGGAAGAATGAGTTCTTCCTGAATTTGCTCGCCGGTGGGATTCGCTGGACCATCGGAAATGCCAGCGCTCGATTGGATGCGAACCTGAAGCAAGCCGCGCCGGGTTACGCGGAAATCCCTCCGAAATTTCCCGCTGAAAAGTAACTGCTTTCCAGCTTCTTCGGCGCACGAAACGAATTTCTAAAACTGGAGCGATCACATGGGGAGCGGCTGGTTGATCCTTGGCTTGACGTACCAGCAGGGCGAATAACCGTTGTGCGGGAAGAGGGAGTGGACGCAGGTGACGGTCTGCTCCGGATTCTGGGCGTCCACTTCATATTCAGTCTTGCCATTCTTTTCGGGGATGGCGAGGACTCGCAGGCTCTTGAGGGATTCGAAAGGATCGGCAGGTTTTGGGTGCATCGCGCGAACGCGAACGGAAAGATAGTCGCTAATGTAAAGAACGGCTGAGGCCACCACGGCGCCGATCAGGATGCGTTTGAACAGGATGCGAGGAGGGATCACGTCAAGTTTGGTGGAGCCGATGGGATTCGAATCTACCAGCGATAAGGAATCAAGGGAGTTTTGCGGTGCAGCCTGGCCTTCTAAGGTATTGAAAGGAAAGAGGGGGAATCCTTAGTGCCCCCTAAATGCCCCTCAGAAATTCTTCATTTCTCCAGCTACTCATACTAGGAGCACAGGGTCGCACAGCTCACATTGCAAGAGGTCCACTTTCCACTTGCAATGCGATTGACTGCACGCTTTCAAGCCAAACTGTGCGCCATTCCAGGCGGAGCGAACTGTTTGGTCAGATGCGACAGCTCGAAAACGTGCAAACCAGTGGCGATCCTGCGGGATTTCCACTTGGGCGGTTTGCGCGTTGCTCGGTCAAGTGGATTCCGAATGCGCCGTCAGAACGAAGCCGCCCACAATCGCTGATTGGACCCTGCCGAATCTCCGGTAAACACAACGCGACTTTGGGGGACCAATCTTCATCCGGTGAACTAAGTGCTCGCTTTTCTGGTAGGTGCGCCCAGTTACTTCAGCTTCGCGTATTCTGCTTTGGCTTGTCGGAGAATGTTGATATCGGGGTCCGCGTCTTTCCAGATACTTAGAAACATCTCGTAGTATTCCTTTGCTTTCTGGGTGTCGCCCAGTTCTTCGTAGATCTTGCCCAGCTCGTAATGCGCGAGAATCCAGAACTCTTGGTGTTCTGCCCCGAGCCAAGACTTGGCGATGATCTCCTGATACTTGCGGGCTGCCTCCTGTGGCTTCCCAAGAGTCCGATAACCGAAAGCCAGCGACTCCAGGCCAAGACTGCCCGGCTCCAACTTGTCCGCCAGCTCAAACGACTCCATTGCTTCGGAGGACCTCCGAGTGGCCAGAGCGATTTCTCCCTTGGCTATGTAAATGTCTGCCTGATCGCCTCGGCTGCTTCGGCTGATAAAAGACATAGCTATTGGGTTCTGCGCCTGCGAGATCATTTGGTTGAGAAGTTTCATGGCTTCTCTGGTTTTCCCCATCCGGGCGTAAGTCTTCGCCATGAGCACCATCCACCCAGGGCCGAAACGGCCTTGAGAAAGGATGTGATCGGCTGCTGCGAGTTCTGATGCGAAGTCAGCGTTTCGGCCTTTGGTCCGGTACGCGGACGCAAGGAACATACGATCACGAAACTCGCTTTCCAAAACCTTCGACACTTTGTTGAGCACTATGGCTTCCTTGAGATTTGAAATTGCCTGGGAGTACTTTCCCTGGTACATTTCGAGGATTGCCATGGACCGGTACCCGCGCGCCTTCTTCGAGTTTTCTCCTTCGGAAATCATTTTTTGGAAGGTTTCTAGCGCTTTCTGAAGGTTTCCCATTTTCACCAGCATGAAGCCGTACTCGTGATTGACAAATATGCCCGTGATTGCGGACGGGCGTAACTCGAAACCTTTCTGGTAATACTCTACAGCCTGCTCATATTGGCCCATGCCGTTGTAGCAAGAGGCTAGGTTGATGTATGCCCCGGCATCAGAGGGACTAATCTCCAGCTCTCTCTTGAAGGCCTCAACGGCTTTTTCCTTTTGACCAAGCGCAGCCATGTAAGTCCAGCCCAGTCGAAACCAGCCGGCGCTATCGTCCGGATACTGCGCGAGGTAGGTCTTGTAATACTCAACCGCCTGGTCGCGATTGCCTCTCCAATCTTCGACTACGGCGCGAATCCAGAGTTTTTCCCTTAACGTGAGCCGGTCCATCAGGCTAAGAGCCTTGACGAAGTGCTCCTCACCCTGGGTCTTATTTCCTCCTATGTAGTACTGAACTCCAAGGTCCGCATGAGCCAATGCAAAATCCGGATCAATTGCCACAGCCTGCTGGATGAGGTCATATCCCGCTTGGTCGTTGCTAACTGCGAGCTTCTTGCCATCCGCATAGGTCTTCAGCGCCTCGAGTGATGCCGTCGTCGCTCTGGGTAACGGCAGGCTCTGCCGCGATATGCTCATGAGTGATTCGCCAAGCTCCTGCCGGACAGTTTTCGCCAAGGAGTCTAAGGCTGACAACACCTGGTCTTTTCCTGCAGCCTTGGTGGCCTCCGTCAGGACTGTCGCTCGACTACTGGGTTCCACAAGTCGAGCGGTTAAGGAGTACATGCCGCCTACCTCGGCGATACTGCACACGAGAACTGCCTTGGCACCCTCGCGTACTGCCAGATCGCTTGCTAGGGCCTCGTCCAACTTTGCCTCGCTCTCCTTGCGCATCCGCCGGAGAGCTTCCTGCACGCGGACTGGTGGAAGAACGCTGACATATTGCGACTGCTGAATGCCGACGGTCAGGGCGGTCTGGAGTGACCGGTCGAAGACCTGATCACCGGTCAGATTCTCAAAGTCTGCGATCACTATCGAGTCGTGCCCTTGGAAGGCCAGCGCAGCCTTCGGCGAGCGGAAGTAATTCTCGTAAACCAGATAGGTGGCTCCTGCGAGCCCAAAAATAATGGCGAGAATCGTGCCGGTCAGCCGGATAGCTGACCTGCTCTTGGTGATCCCTGGTCTTTGAGACTCTCGTGCGGAGCGTTTCTTGGGCAGGTCTGGATTTCCAGCGTCGGCCGTATAAAGGTTGAACAGGTGAACCCTGACCCCGTGTTTGACTTCCGCCTCTCCAAGGTCATGGAGCGTGTCCGCCCAACCACTGAGCTGGTTTAAGACACTCGCGACCGCCTCCGAAACAAGAATGTGGCCTGCGTCGCCACAGTCCATCACGCGCTGCGCGATGTTTATTCCGCCGCCGGCCACATTGCGGTTGGCATTAATGTCGGCGACCCGATAGACCGGCCCGGCATGTACACCCATGCGCAGCGGGGTCTCAGTATTGCCGTGCAAGGCCCGGCTCAGCTCCAGCGCGCAGCGCACGGGTGCTTCGGGGTCCTCAAAGAACACTAGCGCCATGCCATCGCCCGTGGGCAGCCGGATGAGCTCGTCCCTAGCTTCCGCGCGCGTGAACTCCGCCGTGGCCTGAATAGTCTTTTGCAGAAGGCGCAGGGTTTTTTGCTGCTTGTCCATTGGCATATTCGAATACGCGACGATGTCAATGAACAGCACATGCGCGATCTCCAGCGTGGGCACCTGGCTTTGGTCCGGCGCGGTCGCGAGTAACGGAGCATCGGCGGGCACGCCCATTCTCTCGAGATCGATGCGAAGTTCCTGCGCGGACTGGTACCGGTGCTCGGGGTCCTTGTCAAGCGCCTTCTCAATTACAGCTTCGAGCGCCGGAGAAACGCCACGGTTGAGTGAGCTGGCTGGCTGAGGCGTCTGGTGAAGAATCGCGTCGATCAGCCGAGTGCCGTGCATATTGGCGAAGGGCCGCTGGCCGGTAGCCATTTCGTAGAGCACGGCGCCTGCGGCAAATATGTCGCTGCGAACATCTGCAGGCTCGCCGCGCAGCCGCTCCGGTGGCATATAAGGGAGCGTGCCGGCCAAGGCGTGCGATTCCGATGCGCTCTGGGTTGCCGCTGGATCCTGGGATGGGCGCAGCAACTTGGCCAGGCCGAAATCGAGGACTTTTAGGCGCCCGTCCGCCGTGATCATCAGGTTTCCCGGCTTCAAATCCCGATGAATCACTCCGTGCGCATGCGCTGCGGCCAAGCCCCCGGCGAATTGCGCGCCTAGGCGAAGGATCTCACTTTCCGCCAGGGGCCCCTCTTTCAGTTTCTCGCTCAGCGAAAGTCCTGGAATGAACTCGATAACTAGGAAGTCCAAACCGTCCTGCGTGTTGAACTCCAGGACAGTTTCAATGTTTGGATGATTTAGCTTGGCGAGCGCCAAGGCTTCCTTGCGGAACTGCTTGCGAGCGGCTTCATCGGCAAGTTTGCCAGCGGGGAGGACTTTCAGAGCGACGTCACGCTCGAGTTGCTCATCGTGGGCCCGGTAGACTTCGCCCATGCCTCCGGCACCGAGCTTCGCGAGAATGCGGTAATGGCCAAGCGTCTGGCCAATCATGGAGAGGATGCCGCCTCTGTCCGCAGATGTTAAGTTCAACCTGCCTGCAAGTCAACAAGCGTCACCTAGCCCCTTCCAAACGTGGACCCGGTGCATTCAAGCCGTAAAACAAGTTTGGTGGAGCCGATGGGATTCGAATCCACTGATTATAACAAAACAAAGGAGTTTTGCGGTGCAACCTGGCCTTCTAAGGTGTTGAAAGGAAAGCGACGGAATTCTTACTGCCCCCTAATTGCCCCTAAGAAATTGCTCATTTCTCCAGCCACATAATACGCGCAGTCGTCCCGGATTATTTCCGAGTGGTCCTGACCTGCCCCCTGTCCAGGCTGAAATCCGCCACCAGCTTCTTCAGACGCTGCCGCCCCGTATGCCCACCAAATGTTGACATTTCTCCCTGGCGCCTCCCGGATTGTTAGAGTTGATCGAAGTCCGTCGAAACCGAGTGTTCTCGCAGCTACAAATTCATCTACACTCCCACGCGTCTAGCTCTGGGGATCTGCTGACACCCAAAGGATCAACGTTGAGATGCGGATTCGATGAAATCGAGTGCGGCCGACAGAATTTCGCCGCTAGAAGTCGTATGCTGCATGCCCGGGAACGTCGAATAGTTTGGCGTTAAATCCTTCTTTTGCAAAACCACCGTTGAAAATATCCAGGATGTTCCCTCTGCGAAAGTCATTCGTACCTGTCACCAGGACAAATCTGACTCGCTTGGCTTGTACGATTTCTTCGTCCGTTGCCTGGAACGTTCCATAAGGTCGGCCGGTCGTGCTGACCCATGACGCTGAATACACTGTCGGAACTTGTCTATAAAAGTCAGCGCCGCAGTTCTGAATCGTACCGTGAAACACGTCGGGCTGATAGAAGCCTAGCTTTCCGGCTATGCGAGCACCTCCAGAATACCCCGCAACATATACTCGACTGGGGTCGATTCGATAATGCTTCATCATTTCTAACGCTCCCAAAACAGCGAGACCCATCCGTCGGTCGTTATCTTGGTCGTTTCCGCCGTTTTCCGGAGCAACGAACAGCATTCGGTGTGCGTCGAGTATGCTCGCCCATCCATCGGGAACCTCGGTGACGACTTCCTCTGCATCGATGAAGACAACCAAGCCATAAAGTACGTCGCCGGTATAGCTTTCCGGAACGTGGACCAAATACCTTTCATTCTTTGGATCCAGTCCGTAGCTGACATGTACATCGCGGTACTTGGGTTCAAGCGTCTTCCCGCCAAACGCAGTGATGAAATCGCCCTTGCGGCCAATATTGTTCGCGAACGGTGAATTGCACGAGCAGAGAAAAGTCAACACGAGCAAGACAATTCCGCAAGAGTTCCTGGCCCTCATCTTATGTTTGCGTTCATTGGCCGTCTCAGCCATTTCACAGGAGACGGGCTTCAGACTTGAAGTGATGCGTCGAGACATAGCTTAGAAACCTCTAGGAACCGTCGGAATCATTATGCTTTGACTTCTTGGGGCGAGGGAAAAAGCCTACACCGTAAGCCACCAGATAAACGGCCATTGCAGCAAAAATTTTCCGCCCGATATAGGACCCAAGGGATTCTGCCGGGTTGGTTGGAATACCCTTAAGCCCAGCAAGTCCGGTAAGCCCCAGAACAAAGGCAAGAACTCTTTTTGTGGTTTTCATGTTCTCTAGATTATAAAAAAGGGGATCGTACAGACCCGCCAAATGTTCTCTTATCTTCACAAGCAACACGTCGCCCGACTAGCTGGCGGATTCTCCATACTTTCAGAGTACCAATGTACGTGAGATAGACTAAATTTGAAAAGCTACACATATCTGATGCATCTTGAGAGTTAGCTTCCCGCATAATCTAGCGCCGAAGAATTGCCGCGAAGAGGAAGCGTTTGTTGGTTGAGCAGGCTCGGCCTGCAACGGGCAGTTCCAAAAACGCTTTTCTGTCACAAGGGAACAGAGTTCACCAGCTAGGCGATAGGCCTCATCCCGGAATTGAAAATCGCACTTCGCACGAGCCCTTCTTGGTTTTTTGCAGTTGTACTAGGGGAAAGAAGTCCTGACTGTCAAAATTAGCGGGGCACTGCGATACCCACGCTTCTTCTCATGATCGTAAAGGTGATTGCGAACGATTTGTTGATGCCGACGAGGAATCGTCCGTGGATGACTGAGAAATCCAAAATAGTCCCCGCGAGAGCGCCAAAGTCGCCAAAGCAGCGGCAAGCCCGGTTAAAGCAAGATAAAAACTCGGCTTGAACGCACCTACGAACGCAAGGATCAGCCAAATGGCGATTACGCAGGGAACGATAAGAATCCAGATGATGAGACAGATAATGAGCGCTTTCACAGGGCACTCCTCGCGGCGCTTTGAGCGCCCTTTCCAAACCATGAGTCTCGAGTTTCAGCGGAAAGTTGAAATCTTAAGCTAGCCTGCGACCCGAGTTCCCAAGCGAGAGTGGTCTCGTCCCGCAGCTCCAGCACACTCGAGGCCTTAGAGAGTGTAGGGAGCAATACTGGTGCCAAAACGCTCCGCCTGGACTAGCATCATTACTAGCGACTTGTTTTTCTAGAGACGGGTGCATCTGACGAGCTCCCGTAACGCGTCGATGGGGCCTTTCCCGATGTGCATTTCCAGATTGACAAGCTTCAGTTTGTCAATGATTCACAGCTTAAGGAGTTCACTTAGGTTCCATGAGCGAGGCTCATTCGTGCCAATTCTTGCTTGGTGGTGCCCGCGAACAACTCTAGGTTCAAGTTCGTATCATGCAAATGCGCTCGGAGGGAAATGGTTTGCCTAATAGGCGCAAGACTTTGCCAACCATCTAGCATTCCATCGGTCGACAGGCTGTCTTTGGGCACTCCACGCGCCCTCGGTTTAGCAACTTATGTTCGGGACCCCTGGGCCCGTTCAGCGCGGCTGGGCTACCGCCTGAGAAAGATATGGCATCAGCGTCGGAGGGGTGCCGTTCGGATCGAGGATCCAGAATCTGCGATTACTAAAATAGTTGATTAACTCCTGATTTTTCGTCGGACCCAGATCGCGCGCCCATACGATTTTCGAGGCGTCAATGTCCGCTGCGTTGTAGACCCAATCAAACGTATTTTGATCGATTCCCTTCCGGGCAACAACGAATACCAGATGCAATCCACCCAATCCCTTTAGTACCGAGATCGTGTCGCGGCGCTCCGGAAATTTATAATTTTCCGACGCCCAGGTTTTGAGTCTTGGAGGAGTCAAGGGGATTCCCAAAATTGGTGCGGAGACGCGAACAACTGCAAGCACAACGCAAAACACAACGATTGCCCTGGTGATTCCCAAGCCCACGGGTTTAGCCCCAAAGTACAAGGGCCGGATATATCTCATCGTCCACAAAACGAACGCGTAGACCAGGGTTGTAACCGGCGCAGCGTAATGCGGCAAGAAAAGGAATGGCAACGCCATTCCAGCTAATGAAACACCAGCAGCCAGCAAGAGAAATCGCACCCCTCCCGGAAAATCCGAAAGTTTCGCCCCGACGGGCAATGCCAACAGCAGCATCAGAAACGGAACCGTCAGCATCGGCCCGAAGTAGAAAAGCCAGAAGAGGAAACTCCGGAGGAGGAGATTTTGCAAAGGATGCTGTACGGCGAAATTGAAGAGTTCGCGCTGTGCATCATAAAAATCCCCTAGCTCGGATGAAGTATAGGGAGGCGCTGATCTGAGGGGCATCCACGGGAAGAGAGGGACACTCGAATATATACTCTCATGGACGAGATAGGGAGGCCGGAATGGTTCTCCCGTCGTCTTCCAGAAGTAAAACGCCATGGCGCCGAGCGTAACAGTTATGATGATTCCGAGCGGCAAAATGACCCACAGAAGTCTTCTCTGAATCCGCTGCTCATCCTTTCTAAGCAGCCAAACCAGAAGAGCAATGGCAACCGGAACCGCCAAGAACAGGCTCTCGTAGGGGCGGCTATTGAATAGGAGCGCCAAGCCGACTCCCATCCACGTCGCGTCCCGGGCTCGCTGTTTTTCCTTGATCCGAGGCAGCGCACCCAGCACCAACGCGGCACCGAGCGCCGCAACCGCGCCACCCCAGTAGCTATTCGCCCAGTAACTGAAGGTTCCGAGCCGAATTACGGCAAGTATCCCACCCAATAAAGCCCAAGCCGGAGGCATCCATCCCTGCATCATCCAGCAAATCGCGGCGCACATCAGCGCCGAGCTCAGCAAAACGCCCCAGAACGGATGCCCGAATGTCACCTGGCCAATCGCCAAGAAGATTCCCTGCGCAGGGTAATACTTGGAGACGTAGGTAGGAACCATATTGACGTGAAACGTCTCGAAGTGAACCCACATGGGGTGCGTTGGGTTGGCGAGCCGTCCGTCGGCAAACGTATCTGCCATGAGCAGATAACTGAACTCGTCGTGTATCGCCGGGCTGGGAACCGGAAGGATCGGCAAAACGGCGAGCCGCGCGAAGACTGCAAGGATTCCCACTGCAACCACTGACAATGTCCGGCGCTGCGCGAACCGGCTAAAACTGGATTCGATATGCTCGAACCAACGCGAGCCGAGATACGGAAACGCGAAGGCCCACAAAATCGCCGCTATGGCGAGGCATATTTCAATTCGGAGCATTTTGACCTTAGGGGCAAAAACCGAACGGATAATATCACCGACTGAATAGCACAAATCTCCGTGCGAATAGCGGCGAGTTTTCGTTCGGTTTCCAGGCACGTGGAATATATCGACTTCTTACACTGTGGAAGGAATCGCCGTGAAAACACTTCCTGCTGAGGAAAGGTTTTGCCTCGTAGCCGAAAAACTTTCCCTCGAAATAAGTTGATGAGTTTGCGGCTTGCTTTCCCGCCTCCAGCATGGCATTTGGTTTCAGCAACATACGTTTTGGTTTGAGTGAGCACAACTGGCACTTGGCTTGCTTTACCAGCGGTTAACGACCTGGCCGAGGTTGCCTGGTTTCCATGGCCAGAATCTTGGCCCGTCCCCCCGAACTGACATCAGATGCTAAGCGGAGGACCGTGAGCGACTTACACGTTGCATTGGGTGCCGATTCGGCAACCGAAGGCACGTTAATTCCTGCGGCATCGGACGCTTGCGCGCCGGCGGCAGCACCGCACGAACAATCGGTTTCGTTGCTAAGGCGCGTCTTCACTTTCCCCGCCATGTTGGGAACAGTCCTCGTCGCAACGGTTTTTTATCAAGGGCGCGGTTTTCTTGTAGATCCTGACATGTGGTGGCATGTCAAGGTTGGCCAGAGCATCCTTGACACGCGCAATTGGCCGACCGTCGATCCCTATTCGTTCACTGTTAAAGGTACTCCCTGGATCGCCTACGAGTGGCTTGGCGATGTGTTGCTGGGCGCGGTGGCCCGTTTCGCTGGCTTGCAGGGACTTGACGCTCTTCTGATCGTCCTGGGCAGCGTCATAATGATTGCGCTCTACTTCTACGGGGCGTTGCGTTCGGGGAATTCCAAAGCAGGTTTCGTCGCTTCCAGTTTGCTCTGCCCGCTCGCCCTTCTGTCTTTCACTCTCCGCCCTCAGATGCTGGGGTATCTCTTCCTTATCCTGACGCTCATCGTGCTCGAGCGGTTCCGCCAGAACAAACCTCGGGCATTGTGGTTTCTCCCGCTACTGTTCTTGGTCTGGATCAATACACATGGCTCGTTCATCATTGGATTAGGAGCAGTTTTTGTCTATTGGGCGGCTGGCCTGAAAGCATTTCGTTTCGGGGAAATTGAAGGGCGGCGCTGGACTCCCGCCGAGCGGTTTCGTCTTGAATTTGTCTTTCTCCTGTGCCTTGCGGTGCTCCCGGTCACCCCGTACGGAACCCGCCTCGCTGTCTATCCCTTTGATATGGCTTTCTCTCAGCCAATAAACGTGGCGAGTATAGTCGAGTGGCAACCGATGCCATTCGACATTCCGGAAGGGAAATTATTTTTGGCTCTTGTAGTTGGTTTTTTCGTTGCCCAGATGCTCTTGCGCCCTATTTGGGAGCTGGCGGAATTGGCACTGTTTCTTTTCGGCGCAATTATGGCTTGCCTTCACGCACGACTTCTGATGCTTTTTGTGCCTTTCTTTGCACCGTTATTCGCCACGATGTTGGCCCGTTGGTTGCCACGGTATGATCGCAAGAAGGAGCACCACGCTTTGAATGCATGTCTAATGACGGGCATGGCAGTAGCAACGGTGTGGTACTTCCCCACTCGAGCGCGCCTCCAAGAAATTGTTTCCAGTCACTTTCCGGCTCGGGCAGTGGACTACGTGCGAGGTCACGCAATTCCCGGTCCTATGTACAACACCTACGGTTATGGCGGCTATCTCATCTGGGCGCTTCCAGAGCAAAAAGTGTTCATCGATGGTCGCGGCGATCTCTACGAGCGTGGAGGCACTCTCTCCGACTATTCGGAAGTGGCGAGGCTGGAAACAGCGGCTTTTGCTGTTCTCCGCAGCTACCGAATCCAATCCTGTCTTCTCCGTCGCAGCGAACCGCTCGCGACGGTCCTCGGCAATGATCCTGACTGGCACAAAGAGTACTCGGATGATATAAGCGTCTTGTTCGTGAGGCGGAATATACGTGCGGTCTCGGATGCCATGCGCGAATCGGCAACAATCGGGCGGAAGGAATGAAGAGTGTGCCCGTAAGTGAGGCTTCGGGGCAAAGGCCCCAGGAAAGATTTTGCCTTATTGCCGCAAGACTTTGCTTAACAAGACCTTTCATTGGTCGTCTCACTGACCTGTTGGTCGTTTTACGAACTCCAAAGTGGAGCAGTTTCAGGAATTTACGAGGCGTGGGCCCCCTCAAGGACCGGGTACGATTTGGCTCAAGGCGTGCTCTCCAACCAGACAGTCAGTAATAGTCCCCAATTCAGTATCAGGTATTTTACCGGATCTTGGTTTCCAAGATGAGAGTCTTGGTGTCGGGGACTGGTATATGCAATTTCAAATCTGACGAAGGAGAATACGCATGACGTTCAGAATGTTCATGAGCAAGTTCCATCAGGAAGAGTCGGGTCAGGATTTGGTGGAGTACGCGCTGGTCCTGATTGCCGTTGCGACCGGTGTTTTGGCCGGCTCCAAAACGCTGTCTTCGGACTTCGGCATCTGGATGACGAACCTCCAAACCAAAATTAGCGGCTACTTGACTTAACCGGGCCACGGCGCCGGGCAGCAATTGGCCGCGCGGCGCGGCGCCACCCTTTCGAGGCAAGGCATGGACCGCCTTGGGCAACTCTCTTTTGTTCTTTGCACCCAGAGACTAGAAGGGGTTTTTTTTGCATAGCATAATATTTACTAAGGAGATATAACATGACGTTCGCTCAGTTCATTAGCAAGTTCCATCAGGAAGAGTCGGGCCAGGATTTGGTGGAGTACGCCCTGGTTCTGATTGCCGTTGCGACCGGTGTTTTGGCCGGCTCCAAAACGCTGTCGTCGGACTTCGGCATCTGGATGGCGAACCTCCAAACCAAGATTAGCGGCTACTTGACTTAACCGTGCCACGGCGCCGGGCAGCAATTGGCCACGGGGCCGAGCCTCGATTTTGAGGTGCTGCCGTTGGCCAATTCGCACGCTCGATGCAGCCATGGCAAGAGACGGAATACAACATTCTTGAAATGGTCCTTATGAATTCGGCTCAAATCACCGGAATGCTGGCCGTGGCAGTGGCAATGTGTGCCGCGTTCACTGACGTTAAGGCGCGACGCATTCCCAACCGGTTAACTTACCCGGCTATTCTGATCGGCTTGGGACTGCAGGGTGCGCTCCATGGATGGAAAGGGCTGCTGCTCAGTGCGAGCGGGGGCCTTCTGTTTGGAGGCGTCTTGATGCTGTTTCATCTCGTTCGGGCAATGGGGGCGGGGGACGTGAAGCTGGCCACGGCGCTCGGCTGCATGGTCGGCCTCGCCGGGTCGCCACAGCTCATGTTTGCTACCGCCTTGGCGGGAGGCGCGCTAGCCATGGTCTTCATCGTTGCGTCAGGCCGGATCGCCGAGACGCTGCAGAACACATTAGGGGTGATGGCATTTCATGCGCAGCACGGACTGCAGACACACCCCACCGTTAATCTTGATAACCCAGGCGCCGTGCGCATGCCCTATGGGCTGGCATTTGCAGCCGGCACATTGTACTGGGCTGTTTCAACACAGTTGTGGAGGTAATTCATGGGTACCCGACGACTTGCTTTCGCTTTAGTAGCCGCCCTGGTGATTTCGCTGGGCATCACCTCCGTTTTCTATGCGCGCATTACACGCACGCAGGCCAACTCTCGCCCGAAGACCAAGCGCATCATTGCGGCCGCGGTTGCTTTGCAGCCAGGCACTCCCATTACCGCTGAAAACCTGACGGAGATTGACTGGCCCGTGAATGTGCCGCTGGAAGGGCTAATCGAGAAAAAGGAAGACGTCACAGGTCATGTGCTGATGTACGCCGTGGCGGTGCAGCAACCGGTGCTGCAGCGTGACCTGGCGTCCAGCGCAAGTTTGGGTTTATCGGCCAAAATTCCGGACGGCATGCGCGCGACCGCCGTAAAGACCAATGAGGTCACGAACATTGCCGGATTTATCTTTCCGGGCTCCCACGTGGATGTGCTGGTCACCTTAAAGCCCGACAATAATGCTTCAAGCACGGAGACACGCACGGTGCTGCAGAACGTTCTGGTGCTGTCAACCGGAACGAAGATCGACCCCGATCCGAATGGCAAGCCGGAGAACGTAAACGTAATCACGCTGCTGGTAACCCCGGAACAATCGGAAAAACTGGCGCTGGCGCAGAATCAGGGCACCATCCATTTTGTCCTGCGCAATGGCGGAGACTCGGCGAGTCCGGACGTCCGGCCGGTTGATTTTGCCGAACTGGCTGGAATAGCAAAGAAGCCGCTCGAGCCGGAGATGAAACACGTGAAGCAGGTTGCGGCGGCGGTGAAACCTCTGGCGGTCTACACAGTGGAGACGCTGGTGAACGGCAAGACCACAATTGCCAAATTCCCGAAGAAGCTGGAATAGGACGAAGGAGGCCATTCTGCAAGTTCATCTTGCAACACGCTGTTTGCTGGTGCCGTGCATGTTGATTGTCTTGGGCCTTTGCGGGCCGGCGAGAGCGCAGATCCCTGCTGCACCCGCCACGCAACTGAAACTCCCTACGGAACCAGCTGCGCCGCAGACAGCGGCTGCCGAGAACGCCGGCAACCAGGTTCTGCACATCCTCGTGGGCCACTCGGTAGTAATCCGCACCGATCCTCGCCTCCTGCGCGTGCTGGTCGGAAATCCTGCGGTCGTGACCACGGCCACGACGGCACCCAATGAAGTGGTCGTGACCGCAACTGCGGCGGGCAGCGGCAGCGTCATTCTTTGGCAGGAGAACAATCAATCGCGGATCATCGAAGTGTTCGCCGATGTGGACGTGTCGTTGTTGCGGGACGCGATTGCACGCGGGTTGCCCGGCGAGGCTATCCAGGCAGAGTCTGAAGAGGGCAGGGTCATTCTGACCGGAACGGCATCGTCCCCCGCGGTCGCAGACCAGATCGCAAAGATGGCGGCGCCTTTTTCGAAAGAGATTGTGAACTCGATGCGAACGGCGTTGCCGACGCGGCAGAAGCAAATACTGCTGAAAGTGCGATTTGCCCAGGTGGATCGCACGAAGTTGTCCGCTTTTGGCATCAACCTACTCAGCACCGGAGCCGCGAACACCATTGGAACGGTGACCACGCAGCAGTTCGGGACGCTTGCACCCTTCAAGTTGACCGACACCATCGGGGTGCCCACGAAGGGGTTCACCACCGAGGAGACCCTTTCTGATCTGCTGAACATCTTTATCTTTCGGCCTGACATTCACCTGGGCGCAACCATTCGCGCCTTGCAGCAACAAAATGTCCTGCAAATCCTGGCCGAGCCGAACCTGCTGGCAGCCAATGGGGAGCCGGCCCGTTTCCTGGCTGGTGGAGAATTGCCCTACCCAGTGCTCACGGGCGCAGCCGGCCAGGCCACGGTGACCGTGCAGTTCAAGCCCTTCGGCGTCAAACTGGAATTTACCGCGAACATCGAGAGCGACAACACGATCCGGTTGAAGGTCTTCCCGGAAGTGAGCTCGCTTGATTTCACCAACGCGGTAACCATCAGCGGATTTGTGTTGCCGGCCATTGCGACTCGCCATGCTGAGACTGTGGTGGAGTTGAGAGACGGCCAGAGTTTCGGCATCGCCGGGCTGCTCGATCAGAGAACGACGGCGCAATTCTCCAAGGTGCCAGGCATCGGGGATATCCCGATTTTGGGACAGCTATTTCGGTCCAGGTCGGTGAACAAGACGAACTCCGAACTGATTGTGATCGTCACGCCAACCATCGTGGACCCGGCGGCAACACCAACCGCTGCCCCCCAGGTGCCTAAGATGCCGATCACACCGCTAGAGCAAAAGCAATTTGACACGAAGATCCCACCTGGGAACGGGAGCAAATGAACATGGGTACGGTTGAAAGGACAGCCCGAATCGGTGTAATGGCGGTGTGCCTCGATACTATGTCATTCGAGGCTTTGTCTCATTTCATGGCGGGCGTTCCCGGAGCAGTCATCTTTGGAAATCTGGACCATTATGTGGGTGTTGAGCGAGAGATAGGCCGCGCTCTGGACCTCGCACAGACCCGGATTTGTTTTATTGATTACGACCGGAATACCGAAGAAGTAATCTGGATGACGGAGCGATTGCGCTCCGAATATCCGGACGTGCACAGTTTTGCTGTATCGGCTTATTCAGAGCCTGAAGCGATTATCGCCGCCATGCGCGCAGGTTGCGCCGAATATCTGCTGAAGCCTATGCAGCACGAGCGCGTGCTGGATGGAATGGCACGTGTGGAAGCAAAGCAGAAGAAAAGAGCTCGGTCGACAGTTCGTGGAAGGGTCATCACTCTTGTCGGTTCAAAGGGAGGGACTGGTGTTACCTCGCTGGCATTGCATCTAGCGTTGGAACTGGCTCAGGGGAAGCGAAAATGCCTTTTGGTAGATCAGCACCCCGCGCTGGGCGATGCATCACTGTATCTCGGCACAGGTCGTCACCAGTACAGTTTTTACGAACTTGCCAGCAACGCGGACCACTTGGACGAAGAGCTGTTGCGCGGCTTTCTGCTGCACCATAATTCCGGGCTTGATCTCCTCGATTCGCCCGAAACCGTGGATGCGATTCATGGCGCGTCGCCCGCCACTGTGGAACAGACGCTCGCGTTCCTCGCCGACACCTATCATTTCGTGATTGTCGATTGCCCGCCCGGGCTGACCGACGGGACGCGGGCCTGCATTTCGCAGTCCGAACACGTTGCGATCGTAATGACCGCCGAATTACCGTCGGTGCGTAACACCGTCCGCTACATCGAACACCTGTCAAAGCTGGGATATAGCTCGAGCAGCATACACGTCGTACTCAACCGCCATTCCAAGAAGGGGCCGTTGAGCGACGATCGCATTGAGAAGGCCCTGGGGCGAGAGATTTGGCTGCGGGTGCCAAACAGCTACAACGAAGTAATTCGTGCGATCAATACCGGAGCCCCGATCAATTCTCGGAACAAGTCGGATTTCGGCGCAGCAATACAAAAGTGGGCGCACGAATTAGCAAGCCGCGATGGAAGTAACAAAAGCAAGGCCCTGGCTGCGCACCAATCTGCCTATGGTATGAAGGCGCTGTTTAGCAGATAGTTTCGCCGGGAGGAATTAACGGCATGGCATTCGGATTTGCAGCCACATCAGCTCCTCAGCCGCAAGGGACCAGCGCGTCTTCGTTCAAGTCGCACCAGGAGCTGAAGACAGCCCTCCATCGCGACTTATTGAACAAGATTGACCTCGAAAAACTCACTTCACTGCAAGATGTCCGCGCGCGAACGCAAGTACAAAACGTGATCCTTGACCTGATTGGTGCCGCGAACGTGCGGTCTTCGGACTGGGACCCCTCGAACCGCTCCTGCAAGATGCGTCCATTACCGACATTTTGGTCAACACCCACCGCCAGGTTTACATCGAGCGTGGCGGAATACTCGAACTTACCAGCGTGGCTTTTAAAGATGCAGCGCACCTACGGCACATCATTGACAAGATCGTGTCAAACGTGGGACGACGCGTGGATGAGTCGTCGCCGATGTGCGACGCGCGCTTGGACGACGGCTCGCGCGTAAATGTCGTCATCCCGCCACTTGCCATCGACGGTCCAATTATGTCGATCCGCCGCTTCGGCCGCTCACCGATCGGGGTTGAGCAACTCCTTGCCAAGCATGCCCTTACGTCTCCGATGCTGGAACTGCTGAAGAGCGCGGTCAAGGCACGGCTCAACATCATCGTCTCGGGAGGCACGGGCGCAGGTAAGACTACTTTGCTGAATGCCCTGTCGAGTTTTATCTCCAAGCGGGAACGAATCGTTACGATCGAAGACTCGGCCGAATTGCAAATGCAGCAGCCCCACGTCGTCCGACTGGAGTGCCGTCCTCCGAACGTCGAGGGCAAAGGCGCAGTTCGTCAGCGCGAATTGGTGATTAACGCTCTTCGTATGCGCCCGGATCGCATCGTGCTGGGCGAGGTGCGCGGAGGCGAAGCCTTGGATATGTTGCAGGCCATGAACACCGGCCACGATGGCTCGCTGACTACCATTCACGCCAACAATCCGCGCGACGCGGTCGCGCGTCTCGAGACAATGTCTTTGATGGCCGAAATCAATCTGCCCGACAAAGCCATTCGACAGCAAATCGCATCTGCAGTGTCCATCATTGTGCAGGTGGCTCGGCTCAGCGACGGCACTCGCCGGGTGACGCAAATTTCCGAGGTTACCGGCGTTTCAGATGACATGGTGACCCTGCAAGACATTTTTGTATTTGACCGCCTCGGCATCGGAGCGAACGGTCGCGTACTTGGCCGCTTTCGCGCTACTGGTCTGCGGCCCACGTTTACCGAGCGATTGAAGGCATCGGGTATCCAGCTTCCGCCGAACATATTCGAGCACGTCTACGAGGTTCAGTCGTGACGCTGGTAAGCATCTTTTTCATTATTTTGATCACGGCGTTTGCCGTGGTGGCGTTCTTTACCGAACCGTCGAAGGCAGATAAACAGATTCATTCCCGGCTGACCTCACTTGGCCGAGAGAGAGTTTCATCCGGGCATGACGAGCCGGACATCGTGAAGGAAGTCACGTTCAGCACGATTCCCGCTTTCGACAAATTCCTGCGCAACAACCGTGCCGCCGTGGGCCTTCAATTGCTGATCGAACAATGCGCTCTGCAGTGGACCGTGGGGCGGATCGTATTCAGCACGCTGGTGCTCATTTGTCTGGGCGCTGTCCTGGGTAATTGGTGGATTGCGCCGGGGCTGGTGGGCTGGGCCCCCGGTCTGGCGCTGGGTGCCGTCCCGTACGTTTTTTTGCTTCAAAAACGCACGCGCCGGCTGCGGCGCTTCTCGGAACTGCTTCCGGAAGCGATTGATCTGATGTCGCGCGGGCTGCGGGCAGGCCAAGCCCTGCCGACCACGATCGAGACGATAGCTCAGGAATCCGACGAACCTTTAAGTTCGGAGTTCCGCCGTGCGGCCGACGAGCAGAGTTTCGGACTGCCATTTCGCGAGGCCATGGCCAACCTTAGTCGCCGTGTGCCCGTTCCCGATCTGCGGTTCCTGGTCACCGCGATTCTGGTTCAGAAGGAGACCGGCGGCAACTTGGCTCAAATCCTGGATAAGACCTCGCATGTGATTCGTGAGCGCGTACGCGTCGCCGGACAAGTGCGCATTCGCACCGCGCAGGGCCGGTTGACCGGCTGGGTCTTGTGCGCGTTGCCATTCGCCATGTTCATCGGTATGAACTTCCTCAATCCAGGCTACGCAAGAGCTCTGGTCCAAGATCCGCTGGGGCGAAAGATGGTGATGTATGCAGTAATCCTGATGATAATCGGCGTTCTGGTGATACGCAGAATTATAAATGTCAAGTACTGAGGACCAGATCATATGCTCCTGTTTCTGATATCGGTGACCATCACTGTCTTTTTGATTGCCGCTGGGCTGATCCTGCTCTTAGTCGGAAAAGAAACTATTGATGCCCGCCTGATGGAAATTTCAGCTCCGCCGCCGCCCATCTCACCTGACATCGTGGAGGCGCCGAAAAGCGGCCTTGCACGAGCGGCGTCTGGAATCACCAGTATTTTCAAGCCCATTCGCGGCCTTGTCTCGGGCTCAGATGCAGATATGGCCTATCGGCTCACACTCGCAGGATTTCGAAAGGCTGAGCACATCGAGATCTTTACGGCGACGAAGATGTTGCTGCCGGTGGCCGCGATAGTTGCGGGAAGTTTCTTCGGCGACAACATGATAGCGGCGATTTTGGTGGGCGTCGTACTCGGTTTTATGGCCCCCGATGTCGCGCTTACGCAATTGATTTCTCGCCGGCAGGGGGGTATTCGCCGTGCCCTGCCTGATGCGCTCGATCTGCTAGTGATCTCCATGGAGGCCGGGTTGGGCATTGACCAAGCAATGGCGCGGGTTGGCGACGAAATAAGGCTGACCTCTCCCACGTTGGCCGACGAGTTCCAGATCATCAATCGCGAACAGCGCGCCGGAAAGCCGCGTCTCGACGCCTGGCGCAGCATGGCGGAGCGGGTTGATATCGATTTTGTCAGGCAGTTTGTCACTATGCTGGTACAGACGGAGCGCTTCGGTACACCCATTGCAAACGCACTCGGACAGTTCGCAGACGCGCTTCGCACCCGCCGCACGCAGGCGGCTGAAGAGGCGGCGGCCAAAGCCGGTGTCAAACTGCTTTTCCCGCTGGTCTTTTTCATCTTTCCCAGCATATTCGTGGTAGCGCTGGGACCGGCGATTATCGCTATGGGCAACCTATTCTCGG
>WNFP01008141.1_pt1 | contig 20300 bp, 11 predicted proteins | sample 5400201 | NCBI WGS metagenome assembly WNFP01 (sample SAMN13153355, study PRJNA577476) | soil metagenome | isolation source: 115 cm saprolite under Madrone tree | place: USA:California | collected 2016-06-14
GTCTGATTGCGCGAGGTCGTGAGTCATCAAGAGCCGGCGGCAGAGTCGCTGTTCGACCGAGTGCAGACGATTGCAAACAGCCGTTTGCGAGATCTGAGTGATCAGGGCTTGTGTGTAACGCAGCAGCAGGTGTTGGAATTCGCCGCCTCGTTTGAACTCATCCAACATCGCCTTCGATTTCATGCGAAAGGCCTCACCCCCGCCTTGCACCATAGCGCGGTTGGGCGTGGTTTCTCCGCCCATAAACAGGGCAATGCCGACGACACCCTCCTTGCCGACCAGACCCATCTCGGCAGTGGAACCGTCAAGCATCATGTAGAGCAAAGAGATATGAGACGTAGTCGGGAAATAAACGTACCGCATATGTCCGCCGGATTCATAAACTACGTCGCCGAAAGAGAACTCAATCGGCTCCAGATGAGCTTTCAGTCGTTCATAGGCTTCACGTGGCAAAGCAGCGAGCAGATGATTTCCTGGCGCTTCTTTTCCATTAGTCGGTAAAGCCATAAGTCCTCCTCTTCACCAGGCCGCAATATGAAAGATGCCCTTACCGAAGGCCCTCGTCTGTCTTTGATGGCGTTGCGCGAGCCGCTACGGGCGCCCTAAATAAATGACTACTGGCGCCGTCAGTATACCGCCTGCCAGTATGTGCATCAACACACATAGGAAGCTGGATTTAGCTGTAAGAGTGGATCCGTTACGTGGTTTGATCGGTCGAATTTCGGTGCCAATCGTTTAGGGATCCACTCAGCTTTGCCACCTGCCTGGACTGGGCTCGTACCGTGTCCATAAGGGAATGATCCTGGTTCAATGAAACGCAGCTGTGCGCATTCGCTTATCGTTGAAAATCGATGGTGTACCCGTCAGCGCCTTCCGTGACTCTGCCAACGGTTGCGCAAAGGGGACCAGCTTTTTCTTCCACAGATCGTCGACCACCTGCTGTACCTCGACTTCTACAGTAAGGGGATTCTGTGTCAAGGACTACTCGTACAGGACTTGACGATCGAGATCAATCGGGAGATTCCTGTAGGAATACCCTAACTCGCTTTCAAAGTTTGCCTGCGGGCGAGTGCTAACGAAGAAACAGTAGCGCGCTGGCCTCGCAGTCCGTTCGCCTTCCTCTTTGGGTGTCCTCTGCCGATGGCTAAGCTAATGCGGAAAGATTGAGTACCCTACACACCTAGTTGCGACCTACACCCAGGGCGTCCGCGACGCGATTGATATAATTAAACCAGGACGCGATCAAGGTAATTTGCAGGATGGCCTGATCGTCAAAGCCGGCGCTGCGCAGCCTTTGATGATCATTCTCTGAAATGCGTGTCGCATCCCGCGTAAGCTGGGCGACGTAATCGAGCATAAGCCGTTCCTGATTAGAAATAGGAGCAGACTTGTAGTCCTCTTGCAGGGCCTTCACCAACTCTTCATCCAGCGTGACGCGACGCAGAAACTCTGCGTGGGATTCAATTCAATAATGACAACGGTTGGCGACCGACACGACGGTGGTAATCATTTCATGTTGCCGCCGGGTGAGCGGCAAGTCCGGCGACATCAAGGCGCCAAACGTGGCAAAGGCGTGATAGAGAGCGTCGGGTATCAGGCTATGGGAAGCGACGATGCTGGAAGATTGACCATCAGGAGTTGGATGGATCGGCTCGGCATACTCGATTGGATACAGTTCACGCTGCGCGGCCATTGCAGCGCGCAGCTTTTCGTCAGCCTCAGAGGCTGGAATGGTCTTGATCCAGGTCATAAATGAACCGTCCTGTTGTTGAGTTCTCTTCAGATCTTCGTTGCGAAACACAAAGCTGATTTCATTCCGCGCTGCATCAACCGGAACGAGCCGATTCGATGTTTGGTGCTCCGACCTTCGTCTCGTTTCGTTTGGTTTCGTGGATCAGATTTTCTGCGCGCGCAGCCGACGATCGACGAAGTCACAGGAACAAACACGAAACACAGAGGCCCTCTGTTCTAATTCCCCCGGTTCATTTGATTTCCAGAGTCCGGGACTTGGCCTCGTCCGCAATTGCTACGACCTTAGAATTCGGCGCCGACTTGATCACAAAACCAAATCTTCTCGGGCCGGGATTGTATTGGCCCTGCGGAGCGTTTATGGTTACCACATAGCCGGTCGCGACTCGTTTCGTTTGGATCGTCGTACGACGATAAGCGCCCTGTTCGTAGGCTGGGCTTAGGCCATCGTCTTCGTAGAGTGTTGTCGACGCCGAACCGCGACCATCGGGATAAATCGCGAAGGTGATTGGATCGAAAGCCTTCTCCGAAACGTAATTCATCTCCGGCCCCAGCGAAATGATCGCGCCGCCGCGAACAAAGATAGGGACTTTGTCCAGCGGCGCATCGACGCGCATCATGCTCCCGCCTTCGTATTTCTTGTTCGTCCAGTAGTCGTACCAGAGGCCTTTCGGCAAATAGACCAGACGCGATGTCAGATCGGGCTTGACGATCGGAGCGACCAGCAGGTCATCGCCAATCATGAATTCGTCGTCAAGGTTGTAAGTATTCGCATCATCCGGATAGTTCAGCACCAACGGCCTAAACAACGGGACGCCAGTGCGATGCGCCTCTTCCAACGTCGTATAAAGAAACGGCAATAACTGATATCTCAGTTTCAGGTATTTGCGAATGATATCTTCGTAGTATTTTCCAAAGCGCCAGGGCTCCTGATCATAGCCATCGATCACTTTATGATTGCGACAGAACGGCGCGAGAAAACTTATCTGATAAGCGCGCACTAACAACTCGCCATTGCCGCGGCCGATGAAACCTCCGACGTCACTGCCCACAAATGGCTCGCCCGAGAGACCGAGTGTCGTAAACATCGGGATATTCAGGGCCAGCGCATCCCAGGTGCTGTTTGAATCACCCGTCCACATCGTCGAATAGCGTTGGATACCGGCGTAAGCCGCGCGCGTGATCACATACGGCCGCCGATCGGCCCGCAAGCGCAGTAGTCCTTCATAAGTCGCGCGAGCCTCTAACAAAGCAAACACATTCCGGTTCTTCGCATGGGTCGAATTTTCGCCTTCGTCATAGCTGACTACATCAATCTGATTCTTGCCGGTCTGATCGACAAAGTCAGACGGCTCGTTCATATCATTCCAAATCCCGGCCACGCCGTTGTCCATATACGCGCGGTGCAGGTCTCCCCACCAGCGCCGCGCGTCAGGGAGCGTGTAATCAACGAAAACACTGTCGCCCGGCCAGACTTTGGGAATAAACAACTCCCCGTCTTTTCGATGTTGAAAATAATTCTTCTCGCTCCCTTCGTCGAAAACGTAATACCGATGGTTCTGCGACTCCAATCCCGGATTCATCGACGCATGGAGCGGGGCGTTCTTTGCCGGCGGTTGATACTTCACGCCGGGATCGACAATCGCCACGACTTTCACGCCCTGTCGACCCAGCTTGCCGGTGAAATCTTTGGGATTCGGAAAACGCGCGGGGTCGAAGGTGAAGACGCGATAACTCTGCATGTAATCGATATCCAGATGAATAACATCCAGAGGCAGATCCCGTTGGCGATACTCACGAACCACCTGTTCAACCATTGTGTCCGGATAGTAACTCCACCGGCTCTGCTGATTCCCCAGCGCCCACATCGGCGGCAAAGGCATGTGACCGGTAAGATCGGCATAACGACTCAGAACCTTCTTGATCGACGGTCCGTAGAAAAAGTAGTAGTTCATTTCGCCGCCCTCGGCGCCAAACCACGCACGCTGCTGCGACGAACGGCCAAAGTCAAAGTAACTGCGGTAGCTGTTATCGAAGAACAGACCATAAGCGGCGCCTCGCTGCAGGCCGATATAGAACGGGATCGTCTGATAAATCGGATCTTTGCCTTCGGTATAACCGGGTGTGTCGGAGTTCCAATTCACGAAGAAGCTGCGCCGTTTGTCGAGGTGCGCGGCCTTCTCGCCCAAACCATAGAAGTGCTCGTCAAAGCCAAGCTTTTTCGAGGCGGCGACGAACACTCCGGCCTTCGGATCAAACATCATCCCGGCCAGCAAGCCTTTCGCGTCATAGGCCATCGGCTGTTCGTCCGCATTGATCAGTTCGTGAGTGTGAGCATCGCGAAATTCAATCAGCAGAGGCGAGCGGCGCACGACCGCCTCTATTTCATCAGTTGAGACCGTTACGAATTCTGTGGTTTCGCTTAGACGCCAATGCGGTGTCTCCCAACGCTCCCGGGCAATCGCCCAGGAGTGATCTCTCGCAGGAATTCCTTTGGTGAAAGATGCCCGGACACGGATCAGATCCGGCGCCAGAACTGTCAGTTGAACCTGGGAGTTATCCCGGCAAGTAAACGTGACTGCCTGATCGGTCCTGGTGAAGCCAGCAACCGCGCCTATTTTTTCCAAGCTCGTAATGTCCTGCGCACGAGTCGTGAGACCGGAACCAGCCAAACAAATCAGTATTAGTAAGAATCTCTTCATATGGATTCAGGCTACAAAATCCGGAGCGGTACGCAGCGACGGGATCCAGCCCCGACCCAGCGGGTCGAACAAGCTAAATTCCGTCGATCGTCAAAAGAACCTTTCATCGCCGCTCAGGTTGAATCTTTGAACCGGTCGCTACCGCATCCGGTTCTGTACCGGTTTCTTTACGTACCTCGCGGCAACAATTTCCGGCGTTTCGACATTTCTACCACGATCGAGGCTAATTGCCAGCCGAATAAACTGCGCCATCGACCAGGCGAGCGGCGTCGCTGAACCGGTCCCCGCACCGAATCGGAATTTTCCAGCGAGACTTTCCTGCCGATCCCATACCTGCTCAGGAATCATCGCACCATCGTTGGCAAATGACATCATCGTATCGAGCCGCCTGTGTGCCAGGGCCACGGCTCCTAACGCCAACTCATATTCGCCTCGTTCACCGGTGAGTAAGGTCCATAGACGGCCGATGCCTCTCTGTCCGTCATAGGAGCCACCATCCGGCCGTTCACCATAGGCATCGTGGTTGTAGCGATACCACCCGGCGCCCACGCGCGTCTCAACGTCAATCAGTCTGTCCGCGACGGTAAGTGACTTCTGCACGAGAGGATCATTCGCCGCCTTGATTCCGAGCCGGACCAACTCCAGGAATCCCTGGTCCACAATCTCGCGCTCGTCATAGGAGCCCCCGCCGCTGTTGATCTCGATCTTAGCACCATCACCAGGGTTGCCGTTTTGCGTGATGCGTAGAAAGTAGTTGCCATCGCCATACGGTCCCGTCGTCGTCGCCGTCCAATGCTCAACATTCCTGGCCCAGTCGTCGGCCGTCTTTGCTGGTCCGTGATGAATGATGAAATCCGCGGCGGGCCTGATGTGTTTCGACCATGTAATGCGATCTGTTCGGCCAAATTGAGAAGCCAGGATCAGGGGGAACGCGACTTGATCCATCTGCACGCCGCCACCAATTGGCCGGCCATCCACCCAGGAATTTTGGGGAAAGCTGCCATCCTGCTTCTGTTGCACGTTGAAGAGATAGTCGAGCGCGCGGTTTGCGGCAGCCGTGTCCCCCATTGCATAGAAAGCAGTCGCGACTTCATAAAGATCCCGCGACCAGACAGCGTGATATCCACTGATCGTGGGCTCGTTGGCGTTCGGCCCGCCGCCCCATGGAATCGACGGTGAAGCGATAATCGCGCCGCGATAGGTCTTGTCTTCCAACGCTTTCAAAACCATGGCGGCAAGGTTGAATTGGCGCTGGTATTTTGCTTCGACGGCGGGCATCCCTTGGAGATCCGAATGCCAGTCGGCTCGATACTGATTGCTTATCTTCTCGAATCCCATTCGCAGGGAAGCTTGTGCGTTAGCTAACGCCTCGGATGGTTTCTGTCCGAAGCCCAGCGAGAGAGTGAAGTTGATCCAGTTCCCAAAAACTATTCGGGCACGACCAGGCCGACCAACCTGGACTACATTGCCATCGGCCGCTCGCTGATAATCGATGATTGGTTTTCCCGCCCGCAGTTGCTCGAGGCCGTCGCTCGTCCCCAGATATCCATTAGTAGTTTCGGCAAACGCCGGGTCCGCGATCAGCGCCGAAACTTTATCGCCGTCCTGAGCGATCAGCGCGTTTCCCTCAGTCCACGCTGAATCATGCATCCCGCTGTTATTGAGTGAAGGGTCGTAGTAGACGTAAAGCTGGTATGCGCTAGAGTCAGTTTTCCACGCCCGAAACGAAACTGAAACCAACACGGTATCCCGGTCAGGATCGGTAATGTAAGACTTGAGTATGACGTATGCTCCACTCTTCGCTCTGTTCTCCTGCTGGAAGCTAAGCGAGCGGGCGTTGTCTGTCACCTCGATCGAGTGGGTAGTGTTCTCGCTCTCGGTTTCTACCTTCCCCTCTGGCGTAACCACAATCAACTGCAGCATCTGCACATTCGGCACATCGAGCGTCGGGTAATAAACCTCGGACATGACGCCGTCGTTGAGCGTGAACCAGACCTTGGAAGCGACGTTGTTCGCGCTGCCAAATCCCTCTTTGGCTGCGCTCATCCAGTGAGCATCATCACCCGGACTTCCCGGCGCCAGACGGTTCGTTGCCTGTGCCAACAAGATGGAACAGTTAAGGATGACGAGCAGGATGAATAGAATTCCCCGCATCCATCTACCGATTTCGACTTGAGTTCGAGTCTCCTAAAAAACTGAGATCATGTCCAGTGACGGGATCATCCTCGTCGTTCAATTACGAGATCGAAATGAGACAGTCGATCTAACACCCGTCTCATTCGCTCCTGAGCAGCCATCGTTTGCTGCGATGGTCTGCTCGGTCAATTGTCCAACCAACCTCCATACCACCGAACATTTTCCAATCGAGGGCCGTCAGCTTACCAGAGTCCCCGTAAAAATTCATTGAAGTTTTAGCGGTTTCATAGCATTATATGTGCGAATCAATCCCCAGTGTTTTCAGGATAGTATGGCAACGCAGATACATTCGCCGCATTCCCGGCTATCCTGTCCTAATTTTCTGTTAGTGCTGGATTAGCAGAGGTTTGCTTATCGTCAACCCTCGAGCTGGAATCCCTGGCTTCCGCAGGCTGCCCATAGCGCCTCGAATGGAGTGCTGCGGAAGTTCCGCCCCCCGGTAGAGTGATCTATCTACCCGCGCGTTCGAGCGGCAGGTTTTCGTCATTAAGAATCAAGCTGGACTAAGGAGATTGGCTATGCGTCGCATCTTATCTATTATGACCCGCACATCGGTGTGCGGCCTTTTACTCTTGTTCGCAGTCATAACTGCAAGCGCTCAATTCAAGGCCGGCATCCAGGGGACGGTCACCGACACAACCGGAGGACTTATACCCGAGGCGAAGATCACTCTGGTTAACACGGAAACCGGAAAAGCGCAGGAGACTACGACGAGCAACGAAGGCTTCTACCGGTTGTCAGGCTTGGCGCCCGCCAAGTACAAGCTAACCGTCGAGAAAGCCGGGTACAAGCAGAAAGTTTTTGAGAACGTCTCAATCAATGCTGAGGCGGTACAGGGTATTGACGTCCAGCTTGAGGTTGGGGACGTGAGCGCCACCGTTACGGTGACACAGGAAACGGCGCAGACTTTAGAGACTGAGAACGCTAATGTCGATAAGGCAATCACCACCCAGGAGGTGCGCGCTCTGCCTCAGTTTGGACGCGACCCTTACGAGTTAGCGAGACTGACTCCGGGCGTATTTGGCGATGCCGCGCGTGGCGGGACCGGCGGCGCGGTCAACTTGCCTAACACCGCCGGCCCCGGCGGATCCAGCCGATCAATTTTCCAAACTGAGAATCAACCGCAAATCTCAGCCAATGGCCAGCGGATAACTTCCAATAATTTCCAGATCGACGGCACCAGCGTTAATAGTTTGACCAACGGCGGCGCCGCGGTGATTACCCCGAATCAGGAATCCGTCAAAGAGGTGCGGGTAATCGCGAATGTCTACTCAGCCGAGTACGGACGCAACTCAGGCGCGCAGGTGCTTACAGTTTCACAGAACGGCACCAATAACTTTCACGGAAGCCTGTTTCTCAAGAACAACAGTCCAGGACTAAACGCCTTCAATAAATACGGCGGCCCCAACGGTGCGCCGGCAATCCGAGTGAATCAGCACCTCAACCAATTCGGCGGTAGTATTGGTGGTCCGATTTATTTACCGAGCTTTGGCGAAGGTGGCCGCTCTACCTATGGCAACAAGGATCGGGCGTTCTTTTTCTTTTCGTATGAAGGGTTGCGCAGCACCAATACCGACACGGTGAATGCCTTCGTTGAGACGTCGCAGTTCAGACAGTTAGTAATAGCATCCCGGCCGGGCAGTATTGCGGCGCGCATCTTAAGCGCCCCGGGCATAGCTCCCAGAGTCGTCTCCGCGATACCTGTCACTTGCGCGTTCGCAGGCCTAAGCCCGTGCCAGGTAGTCGCGGGCGGCCTCGACTTCGGTAGCCTCACTGGGGCTCAGGGTCAGTACATTTCCTTCGGCAACCTCAATGGCCCGCTTGATGGCATCCCTGACGTCCAGTTCGCGCAACTCGCAGTTCCCACTATCAGTCGCGGCAACCAGTTTAATCCGCGCATCGACCTGAATCTTACGAAAAAAGACACGCTCACCTTTAGTTCTTACGTTTCGCGTTTCAAAGGTGTGGGCGCCGATGCGGCCGGCCGCAGCCGCCCCATGGGCGATATCACCACCGCGCCACAGAATCTCTTTGGGATGCTTACCTGGGCGCGGACCATTTCTTCCAACAAGACTAACGAGGCGCGGTTCAATGCGACTCGCTTCGCGTTCGACGAAATCGCTTCGTCCAGTAGTACGAACTTCGGCATTCCACGAATCGAGATCGAAACTCTGCCGTTTGACCGCATCCGCTTTGGCGCGCCGTGGGCCGAAACGACGCCCGGAATTTTTTCCGAAAACACTTTCGAGTTCCGCGATACGTTTCGGTGGGTGCGTGGAAATCAGGCGTGGAGCTTTGGTGGAGAGCGCCGCTGGGAGCAGGACAATAACGACCTGTCGGGGGGCTCGCGTCCACTGTACACGTTTGCGGGACTATTCAACTTTGCCAACGAGCAGTCAAAACGCAACTTCCGCTCGTCGACTGACGCGTTCTTTGCGCAAGATGACTGGAAGCTGCGACCCAACCTGACCGTTAATCTTGGCTTGCGCTGGGAATACTTCGCTCCGCTGACCGAGAAAAACGGAATACTCAGCAACCTGATTCTCGGCCCCGCCGGCCAGGAATTGACCGGCGCAAGATTGGCCATCGTCAAATCGCTCTATCCTCCGGATCGAAACAACTTCGCGCCTCGCCTCGGCTTTGCCTACAGCCCGAACTTTGGTGAGAAGTTTCACGGCCTGTTGAATGAAAGCAAATTGGTGGTGCGCGGTGGTTTCGGCATTGCCTACAACCGTATCCCGCTGCTTGAATTCGCCAACACACGGGGCAATCCACCGTTCTTTGCGCGTTATGCGATCTGCTGCGGCACATCAGCCTCTGACTTCAGTACTCCTTTCAATGGTGGTCAGATTCTTTATGCGCTCGGCGCGAACAATTCCCCGTTTAGCTTCCCAACCAACCCGGCTTTGCGGGCTACTTTCAATGCCAACGGTATCCCGATCCTGCCTCCGGGAGCAGCGGTAGAGATTTGGGGCGCTCCGGCCAAGGTGCCAACGCCGTACGTCTACACCTATTCGCTGGAAGGGCAATACAGCTTGCCGGCCAAGCTAACTGCGGAGGTTGGTTATCAGGGCAGCCGCAGTCGCAAATTGATCAGACTTGTTAACGAGAACTTTTTCTTCTCGGGTTCAGGAACCTTCTCGAACATTTTGTTTCCCACTCCTGACACGAACGCCAGCTACGACGCCTTAATCGCAAGGCTGACACGCCGCTTTTCAGGTGGTTTTCAATTCGATGCGATCTATCGCTTTGCCAAGAGCACCGATGTGGTCTCGTACGATGGGCCCACGGCAAACACTAATCCTACCTATCCGCTCGACGTGCGTCAGGAAGTTGGTCCTTCTGACTATGATGTGCGTCACAATTTTGTCGCCTCGGGACTTTGGGAATTGCCCATTTTCCGGAGCCGTCATGATGCGGTGGGCGACATCCTGGGCGGTTGGCAGGTCAGCGGTATTCTCACCGCGCACACAGGATTTCCCTGGACTCCAGTGGTTGGTCAGTGCATCAGCACGCGCGGTCCCAGTATCTGTCCGGTGCGGCCGGTCGCATATTTTGGTGGTGCGGGCACCGCTACCTCGAACGACGCGTTCATCACCGGCAGCAACTTCCCGGGCGGTGGCTCGAAGTTCTTCAGTACCGCGGCGCCGGTAGGATTCCAACTGCCCGGCATCGGCCGAAACTCGTTCCGCGGTCCGCGCTACTTTGATGTTGATGCGTCTGTCAGCAAAAAGTTCGGACTAAGTCGCCTCATGGGCGAAGGAAGATTCCTGGAGATCAAGGCGAACCTTTTCAATGTCTTCAATCTCCTGAATCTGCAGCCATTCAATTTCAACAGCCCGAGCACGCAAGTCCAGAACGCGCTCTTTGGAAAAGCTGAACGCGGTTTGGCGGGACGAGTGATCGAGTTTCAGGGTCGATTTAGTTTTTAGGAGACTGCTGAAAAGCTAAAACGATCCACGAACCCACACGAAACAAGGCGCGAAGACGTTCTGCTCGCCTTACCTTCGTATGATTCGTGGATCGTTCCTCTTGGTCGGCCCAGAGCAGATCTCGAAGGCGCTTTCGCTATGGTTTGCGGTCACTCGCCGACCGCGGCAGGCTATCTTCAAGTTGCTCATCTTCCTGTGCGCGCCGGGCCTTGTTCTCTGCGTCATACTGCTTAAAGATCACCAGTTCGCGGTCTGCATCATCTTTCCGCTTGAGCCGGGTATAAACCAAGAAGAGCTGATAATGGACACCAGGATCGCGCGCCCTAATCTGGGAGGCGATCACCAGCGCAGCGATCGCCTCATCGTAGCGCCGTGTGCGCACGAGCAGACGGCCCAGGTCATAGTTAGCGAAGAAGTGACGCGGATCCCGCGCAACTGCACGCCGCAAGAATTTTTCGCCTTCGGCGTCGCGGCCGCGATCACCCAACACAAAACCAAGCTGAGCCAATGCGTCCACATTGTCCTCTCGCAGACCAAGAGACTTGCGCAACGCAGCCTCGGCAACATCCAGATTTCCTAAGCCTCGGGCCGCGATGCCGACAAAGTATTGCGCTTCCGCCGATCCGGGAAATCCTTGGACCGCGCGCTGAAAGATTTCCAACGCGCGGTCATAGCGCACCAGCAGCATGTACGTCCCGCCCAGCCGAACGTAATAGACCAGTTGCGCCGCGTCCTGCGTCAGGGCGCGCTGGTAAAACTCGGCTGCACCTTCGTAGCGTCTTTGCTTGCGCAGTTCTTCGCCGATCATGAAATTCGCCGCCGCAAAATCCGGGCGCTGCGCGAGTGTCCGCTGCCAAAAATCGACGGCTGCTTCATGGTCGCCGCGCAACGTCGCAACCAGCCCCGAGAGGTAGAGAAGATCCGGATCCGTCGGCGCCAGCGAACCGGCCGAGGCGAGAACTTCCGCCGCCTCGTTAACCCGTTTGAGCTGGTAGAGAGCGAAACCAAGCTGCGATAAAACTGTTAGATTGTCAGGTTGTTCCGCCCGCGCACGTTCCAACAAGGGCACGGCGCGACTGTAATCGCCGCGCGCGGAATAAAGCAGAGCCAGGTTGAGCGTCGCTTGAGGATGATCGGGAGAGTCCCTCAGGACGGCCTCGAATGCTTCGACTGCCGCTTCCGTCCGTCCAGTTCGAGCCAGCAAAATACCGAGATTCGCGCGGGCTGAAGTGATCCTCGGATTTAGGCGGAGCGCCGCGAGGTATTCGTGTTCGGCCGCCTGTGTCTGACCGCGCTGATCCAGGATCGCACCGAACAGATTGTGCGCATCGGCATTGGACGGTGCAGCGGCAACCACCCGTCGCACCAAAGGTTCTGGCTTCGCGCAGGAGCGAGGGAACGTCTTCAAGCATGGCGGGCCGGGTTTTGTTCGCCGACTGTCGCTGCGCGAGAATAGGCTGAACTCCGATACCCAATGCCAAAGAGCTAAGACCGCTTAGTAGAAAAAAGCGAACCAGGCACTGCCATATGCTCTCATCGTTCATTTCAGCGAGAAGCTTTCCCAACGTGCGAGCGGATGTTCAGGCGTTGGAGGAAGACGCTGTAGTATACTGAGCCCACAATCTTGCGGCAAATTGAAACAATTGTCAGTCGGGCGGTACCCAGTTTTGAGATCCGCTTGCCAAGTAAGACGATCCACGAAACCACACGAAAGGTTTTTCGTGCCCATTTCGTGTGATTTCGTGGATCACTCCTGATCGGGGGGAATGACAACCTCGGGGTTTTGATTTCGAAGGCGAAGGTCGCTCACGGCTAAAGGCTTAATGCGAAGGCCGGGGGAATTCAATTCAACCGTGCTTGGGATAACAATTCGGCAGATGGCTCACACCTTAAATCGAGGATAGACAAATTGAGGCTCATCAAAATCAGTATTCTGCTCCTGGCTCTCGCGCTGATCTTTTCCGTCGTACCTAATTCCGCGCAACGGCGCCAACCGGACAATGAAATAAGAATCAACGCGCTCCTGGCACAAATGACTCTGGCAGAGAAACTCGGGCAACTGCAACAACTCGACGGCGAGAGTAACGGAAATTTCCGCCCTGAGCATCGTGAACTTGTTCGCAAAGGGCTGTTGGGGTCAACGCTTAATGTGCGCGGCACGCAGCGAACCAATGAACTCCAGCGCATCGCGATGGATGAATCACGTTTGAAGATTCCGCTTCTCTTCGGGTTTGACGTCATTCATGGTTACCGCACAATCTTTCCCATTCCTTTGGCAGAGGCAAGCAGTTGGGACCCGGCTCTGGCTGAAAGATCTACGAGCATCGCCGCAAAAGAAACATACGCCTCAGGCGTGCGCTGGACGTTTGCGCCCATGTTGGATATCGCGCGCGACCCGCGCTGGGGACGCATCACGGAAGGCGCCGGGGAAGATCCATATCTCGGTTCGGCCTTTGCGCGCGCGCGCGTGCGCGGCTTTCAAGGCCCTGACTACAGCGCGCCAGGCAAAATACTCGCCTGCGCCAAACACTGGGTAGCGTACGGCGCGGCTGAAGGCGGACGCGATTACAACACTACGGACATGTCTGAACAGACGTTGCGTGAGATTTACTTCCCTCCCTTTAAAGCGGCAATTGACGCCGGCGCGGGCACGGTTATGAGCGCCTTTAACGACCTTAACGGAGTGCCAACATCTGCGAATCCCTTCACGCTGACCAAAGTTCTGCGTGGTGAATGGAAGTTTGATGGCTTCGTCGTCAGCGACTACACATCGGTAAAGGAGCTTATCAACCACGGGATCGCCGCGAATGAAAAGGAAGCCGCCCAGGCCGCGTTAAATGCCGGCGTCGACATGGAAATGGTCAGCCGTCTATTCAATGAGCAAGGCCCTGGATTACTAACTGAGGGCAAAGTATCGCAGGCCACGATTGACGAAGCGGTGCGCCGCATTCTGCGCATTAAATTTCGTCTGGGCCTGTTCGAACATCCTTACTCCGCGGTAGCGCCGGAGAGCGAGAACCTGCTTACTGGCCCAAACCGGGTCGCCGCGCGCGAGATTGCGGGACGCTCGATGGTCCTCTTAAAAAATCATAATGACGTTCTACCGCTCAGCCGTAACCTTGGCTCGGTCGCAGTCATTGGGCCGCTGGCCGACGACCGGCGCACTCCGCTGGGCTGGTGGGCCGGCGACGGCCGTGCCGAAGACACGATCACTCCTTTGGCCGGCATTAAAGCGAAAGTGTCGCCAAAGACCAGAGTCGGCTATGCGAAAGGCTGCGACACGCAGGGTGATTCGACGGCCGGCTTTGCCGATGCAGTTGCGCTGGCACGCGCCAGCGACGTGACGGTTGTATTTGTGGGCGAGACGTATGAGACAGTTGGCGAAGCCGCTGCCAAAAGTTCACTTGATTTGCCCGGCCGTCAGATGGATCTGGTCAAGGCTGTGCAAGCCAGCGGCAAGCCGACAATCGTTGTGCTGATCAACGGACGTCCTTTGACCATCGGGTGGATCGCCGATAACTCTCCAGCGATCCTGGAGGCCTGGATGGGCGGCACAGAGGCGGGCAATGCGATCGCTGACGTCCTTTTTGGCGACGTAAATCCCGGTGGCAAGTTACCAGTCACCTTCCCCCGCGTAGTGGGGCAGGTGCCGATCTATTACAACCACATGAACACTGGACGCCCGCCTGAGGCCAGCAACAGATACACTTCAAAATATTTGGACGCGCCCTGGACGCCACAGTTCCCTTTTGGTTTTGGCCTTAGTTACACCCAATTCAAAATAAGCAACCTGCAACTTAGCGCTCAACACATTCGACGGAACGGCAAATTAACCGTGACTGTCGACGTGGAAAATGTGGGCCGGCGTGCCGGCGATGAAGTGGTCCAACTATACATTCGCGATGTGGTGGCCAGCATGACCCGCCCCGTAAAAGCGCTGAAGGGTTTTCAACGTGTAACGTTGCGGCCGGGCGAAAAGCGACGCGTTGAATTCACTCTGGGCCCCGAGTCTCTGGGCTTTTACAATCGCGACATGAAGTTTGTAGTTGAACCTGGCGAGTTCAAGGTCATGTTGGGCTCGAGCTCGGAAGATCTCATCGAGTCAAAGTTCGTGGTCGAGTAGCGCCGGTCTGCCCAGCAACTCATGTGCTCAATCAGCGGTCATTCGGTCTCTGCCTCGCGCTCGTCTCTCGCGCTTGTCCTTTTGCTGAGCGTTTGCCTGTCAGTCGCACCCAGCTCTTTCGCGTCGAGGACGCACCTTCAAGTTGTTCAGGCACCGACCAGATTCTCGCCGACCGACGAGCAGTTCCTTGAGGATCTCGAACAGCGCTCGTTTCGTTATTTCTGGGACCAGGCCGATCCGGCCACGGGCCTGGTGCCTGATCGCGCGCGAACTGATGGTTCATCTCTCGATCAGAATCATCAAAACGTGGGCAGCATCGCGGCGACCGGCTTTGGCTTAACGGCCCTGTGCATAGCGTCTGAGCGTCATTGGATCACGCCAAACCAGGCGCGCGAACGCGCGCGTAACACTTTGCGATTCTTTGCGCGCCAGGCTTTCCAGAAGCATGGCTGGTTCTATCACTGGCTCGACATCAGAACCGGAGAGCGCCGATGGAACAGCGAGGTTTCTTCGATAGATACGGCGCTCCTCTTAGGGGGCGTGCTTACAGCGCGGCAATATTTTCGCGACGATCGGGAAATCAATGAGCTGGCCACCCTAATCTACGAACGGATCGACTTTCGCTGGATGCTGAACGGCCATACTCTGCTTCTTTCGCACGGCTGGAAACCCGAAAAGGGCTTTCTTAAACCGCGCTGGGACACCTTCAGCGAAGACACCATCCTCTATCTCCTGGCCATCGGATCGCCCACGCATGGCATTTCGGCGCGGTCTTGGTATGCATTGTGGCGCGATCGCTATCGCTATGAAGGCCACGCATACTTCACCACCATCGGCGTGCCCCTGTTCATGCATCAGTATGCACACGCCTGGATTGATTACCGCGACCGCCGAGAGAACGCCGGCGACCACATCGATTATTTTAAGAACTCGATCGAAGCCACACTCGCACATCGGGCGTTCTGCATGAACCTGTCTCATGAGTTCCCCGCCTACGGCGCAAACATCTGGGGAATCACTGCTTCAGACAGCGCGAAAGGGTATCTGGCCTGGGGCGGACCTCCGCTCGATCCGGCCATTGACGGCACGGTGGTGCCGGCAGCTGCAGGTGGATCTTTGATGTTTACGCCTGAGCTGAGCCTGGCCGCGTTGCGTGAGATGCGTCAGGAGTTTGGTGATCGCGCATATGGCCGTTATGGATTCGTCGACGCCTTCAATCCTAAAACCGGATGGACTGACACGGATGTGATTGGCATTAACGTGGGAATCATTTTGCTGAGTGCTGAGAATGCTCGCAACGAAAACGTCTGGCGCTGGTTTATGCGCAACGCTGAGATTCCGCGCGCGCTGCAGAGCGCAGGTCTGGTGAAATATGGAGTTACGCCTGCCGCCAGGAAAGGACTGCGCAAAGCAGCATGATACGGGTTTACCTCAACTTCCGTTCAAAGATCCGATAACCCCATGCCGGAAGTGAAATCGCCGGCAAACCGACCGAACGTTTCCGCGCAGAATGCTCAACGACTGGTGCGTCGGGCGGCAGCGGCACGCCCACCTCGGGAGTAATCTCGCAATAGGCCGACGCATTGCCGGCTTCGACAACTCCCAGGAAAGGCTGATTCGAAAAGTTAATCGCCACCAGCACTTCTTCCGTGGCGCTGCGGCGAACGTAAGTCAACACTCGCGACTCTTCAGAATTGTGCAGCCATTCAAGTGACCCTCGCCGCAACGCGCTGCTGCTTTGGCGCAGAGCAATCATTCTTTGATAGAAGCGAGGGAATTCGGGCCTCCGTTCAGCGATGGGCCAGAACACCGGAAGTCTTTCAAAGAGAGCCGGAGCGCCCGACTCAGTCGTGTCGCCTACTTCCATTCCGTTATACAAGAGGGGCACTCCATCCAGCGTGAGGACAAAGGCGGAAGCAGCGAGCGCGGCCGGTTCGCCGAAGCGCGCGATGGCCCGTCGCTCGTCATGATTGTCTGAGAAGCGCATGTGCAGCGCTCCCCGCGGCCACTCTTTGACTTCATCTTCCCAGGCCGCGCGCAAATCAGAGGCGCGGCCGCGTCCCTGCAAGACGTCAGTCAGCGCGCTGTGCAAAGGCCATGCGTAGTCGAGCTCGAACGCTTTCACCTCGAGCTCCGGCTTGTGTGCTTCGGCCAGCATGAAAATGTCGGGTTTAATCTTATCTAATTCGCTGCGCGCCTTTTCCCAGAAGTCGGTCGGTACGTCACCCGCCACGTCGCAGCGAAAACCGTCGAGATCAAATTCGCGAATCCAGAACTCGAGCATCTCGGTCATGTACTCGCGCAATTTTGGGTTCTCATAGTTCAACTGGGCTACGTCGAACCAGTCGTGCGGGTAAGTAATCTTGCCGGCGGCATCGTGACGGTAAAACTCCGGCCACTTCATCATCACGCTGTCCCAGGAAGTGTGATTGGCCACGATGTCGATGATCACTTTCATGCGGCGTTTGTGCGCTTCACTGATCAACCGTTTGAGATCATCTTTGGCGCCGTAGTCGGGATTGATGCCATAGTAATCGCGCACCGCGTACGGGCTGCCGATAGTTCCCTTCTTCTTTTCCTGGCCAATCGGATGAATCGGCATCAGCCAAAGGATCGTCACACCGAGGTTCTTGAGCCGATCAAGTTGCGCAGTAATGCCGTTGAAGCTTCCTTCAGGAGAGAAAGCCCGCGGATAGATCTCATAGATGACCCCATCACGCACCCAATCGCGCGCGAGCCGCGCTGAGGGTTTGGAGAAGTTTGTCGCCGGCTGCTGTGCCAGGACGGCGCTGAATGTCGTCGCCGCCAGAACGACCGCGAGCAGTAGACGCAGACGGCCACGCTTCTCTCCGTCTGTCTTCACTTCAAAGCTCATTACGTTCCTTCCGCTTCAGTTCACCATTACCTGGGTGTGCAGAGTTCCCGGGTGACCGAAAGGTCGTTGGGAAAACTACTTCTCATCGATCAACCCCGTGCTCGGTACCGGCTGCACGGACTCCGGCAGCGTAAACAAACTATGTTCGTCTGCCTCAAGTACGGCGTCTTCCGGCACATTCTTGTCCGCGACGTCTTTAACCAGCAAGACGCTGATAGCCGCAAGCGCCAGAAACACCCCTCCAGCCATTACTACATACATCGGCGAATTTGGATTGTCGGATCCGAAGATGGCTCGAATGACGGGACCAAAAGCAAATGAAGCAATGATCTCGGGGATTACAATGAAGAAGTTAAAGATACCCATATAAACACCCATGCGCGCTCCGGGTATCGCCCCCGAAAGAATGGCATAGGGCATGGCTAGAATTGACGCCCAGGCGATCCCGACGCCGATCATCGTAAGCAACAAGATGCTCTTGTCGTGAATGAAATACACCGAAAGAAGTCCGAGCGCTCCACAAACAAGAGCCAAAGCGTGCACTTTCTTTCGGCTGGTAGCCCGGGCCAGGGGCGGCAGCAGAAAGGCCACGGCTAAGCAGGTGATTGAGTACACGGCAAAAGCGTTACCACCCCAAGCCTGGCCATCGGTGAAACGTGGATCGCGTTCATTAGTGGCGCCAAACACGTGATATGAAGTCATCAAGCCAAAAAACATCCACATACAAAACAGGCCCAGCCAAGTGAAGAACTGCACCACTGCGAGCTGTTTCATCGTGGTTGGCATTTCCCTGAGGGCGGAAGCAACTTCCGCAACTGTCGCACTGATCCCCTTACGCTCCTTCCGCTTGCGTTCGAACTCCGCCATGTTCTCGGGAGGAAACTCTTTAGTGGTGATTACGGTCCAGAGCACACAAACCAGGAATGCCACGGCGCCAATTTTGAATGAATAACTGACACTTGCAGGAATCAAACGCACAGCTTCATTAGCGTTCGCGACGCTGCGGTCATCGACGTGCAGCCGCCGAAAAATGTAAGGGAGAGCATTCGCCAATGTTGCGCCGATGCCAATGAAAAAACTTTGCATTGCGAATCCGGCCGTTCGCTGATCGACGCTCAGCTTGTCGGCCACAAACGCGCGAAATGGCTCCATGCTGACATTGATGTTCGCGTCCAGAATCCAGAGCAGCCCGGCAGCCATCCATAAGACCGACGAATCAGGCATGAAGAAAAGCGCTATGCTGGCGAGGATTGCGCCAGTCAGGAAGTACGGACGCCGGCGGCCCAGCCGATTCCAGGTCCGGTCACTCATCGATCCGATTATCGGCTGCACCAGCAAGCCCGTTACCGGGCCAGCCAGCCAGAGAATCGGCACCTGCTCAGGCTTGGCGCCCAGGTAGGTGTAAATGCCGCTCATGTTTGCGAGTTGCAGGCCCCAACCGAATTGAATTCCCAGAAACCCGAAACTCATGTTGAAGATCTGCCAGAAGCTCAAACGTGGTCTTTGCATTGCTAGTCCTCGCGGCTGCAGCCGCTTCTGCAGTGGCGGCTCTGCCGCTTGATGTGCGGAAGGTCTCTGACCTTCTGCTGCCAGAAATAATTTCCGTATGGGCCAAGCCCATCTCCTACTATCAACCATCGGGCGTAGCCCGATACCCGCCATCCAAACTTCAGAAGCCCGCAGGCTTTCGGCACATCAGGCGGCAGAGCTGCATTCGACCGTCTTACCTCGCGTATAAATTAAGGTCTTCGAGCACCACGTCCCGATCGAGCGATAGTGCATACATTAAGCTGCGCGCCATGTTCGATACGTGAATGAAACCCGGCTTCGGCTTAGCATCCGCCGCACTGTTTTCAACATCGACCAGGCCGGGGCAGAAATTAAAGACACGAATGTTCGCATCTGCCTTGCGCACGTGATCGCGCAACGCTTCGGCATAGCCCAGCAAACCAAACTTCGACGCGCAATAAGACGGCACGTCGGCGTAGCCATGTTTTCCTGCCTGTGAAGAGATGTTGACGATGTCGCCAAATTCGTTGGCGATCATAAAAGGCAATGTTGCTCGCACCAGTTGCATCACGCCGCGCAGGTTGGTATCCATCACTTTGTCCCAGCCTTCTTCCGTGATTTGATCCACCGTCTCGGGAACGGCCAGGCCGGAATTATTGATCAGGATGTCCAGCGCTCCATGTTGTTCAATTACCTGGCTGACCAGCGCATCTATTAGTCGGCGTTCGCGAATGTCGAATACGCAGGGGAAGGCTCTCTCGGCGCCGAGCTTCAGATTAATCTCTTCGGCCGTACGCAGCAGTACATCTTCTCTGCGCGAGGCAATGACCACGCGGGCGCCCGCCGCCGCCAGGGCTTCGGTTAAGGCGCGGCCGATGCCTGTGCCACCGCCCGTTACCAGCGCCACCTGATCTGAGATTGGTTTCGTCTTGAATGTCATCTATACGTAAATCGCCCGTTCCACTGTTATAAACAGCACTAGTAAAACCTGCTCGATCGCTAACAGAAGTTTTCCGAAGCCCGCATTGTGGGCGGCATATTAGTGGCCCACATCGCAAGCTGTGGGTTCATGTCGCGAATTGAAATCGAGCTCGCGCCGCGAGCGGCATAATCGCACCTGGGTGCTCACCTCGGGATTATCTATGTCGCCCCTCCGGGGCTTTCTTTCGAATGGTTGCATCTAACCCACAGCTTGCGCTGTGGGCTACCGATAT